>Ga0310696_10010695_pt1 | contig 10519 bp, 10 predicted proteins | sample AusTroGonzalo_MG_4_FD_203885 | JGI IMG/M metagenome (GOLD analysis project Ga0310696, IMG submission 203885) | Bovine rumen microbial communities from tropical cattle in Woodstock, Queensland, Australia - Gonzalo_02 (v2) (version 2) | ecosystem: Host-associated > Mammals > Digestive system >... | reverse complement strand
GCACGGAATGCTGCAATGGGGTTCAACCGCTGGGCCGACCGCCAGATCGATGCGCGAAATCCGCGCACGGCGGACCGGGACGTACCCGCCGGCCGCATCACGCCGCGCCATGCGCTGATCTTCACGCTGATCAACGCGGCGTTGTTCGTCGCCGTGGCGTGGACAATCAATCCGCTCTGCGGCGCGCTGTCGTTTGTAGCTGTTGTTATTTTGCTGGGATACAGTTACTTGAAACGCTTCACGTGGCTCTGCCATTTCGGCGTTGGCGCTGCGCTGGGCATCGCTCCCGCCGGAGCGTTTATTGCGGTGACGAGCCATCTGACGATGGCCATCGGTTGGCTGTGCCTGATGGTTTTTTTCTGGTCGAGCGGGTTCGACATCCTGTATTCACTGGCCGACGAGGAGATTGACCGCGCACAAGGACTCCATTCGATTCCCGCTCGTTTCGGCCGTCGCGGTGCGATGGCCATTTCAGCCGTTGTCCATCTTACTGAATTCGCGCTAGTGCCCCTTTTCCTTACTTCCGCTGGTCTGACGGACGGCTGGGCCATCGCCGCGGGCGTATTCTTCCTGGCGATGCTTGTTTACCAGCACGTGATCATCTCTCCCTCGAACCTTTCCCGTCTCAACGCCGCCTTTTTCACCGCCAACGGCCTCGCATCCCTCGTCTTCGCCACCCTGATATACCTATCCGTCCTGCTTTAACCGCGCCGCTTCGCTAATACATGCCGGGGATGACGGTCTCGGAGCCTTCGGAGCCAGGAGCGATGGTACTGAGAATTTCGGTATTCTGGTCGTCGATGGTGGTGTTCTTCTCGCGGATAGAGACGATGTCGTCGACGATGTAGCGGGTGTGGCCACGCCAGGGGAGACGACCGTAATATTCCTTGTAATGGAGATCCATCACCTTGCCGCTTTCGGTCATCAGTCGCTCGGCGATTTCCTTGTCGACGATCGAGAAATCAAAGGTATTCGACTGAACGCCGGTGCTTTGTGCCTTGATACCGGTCTGGATCAGTTTGCCTTCATAGGTCTTCCATACCAGACCCTTGTACACGACATAATTCAATTCACCGCTGCGAACGCCTTCACCGAAGACAAACCAGAAACGGAAATAGCAGAAAATGGCCAGTCCCAATACCAGGACAGAAATAATAATCCAAAGTGCTTTTTTCATAGTGTATTGATTTAAAATTGATTACAAAAATAGTGAAATACGCTCGGCGATGAGCAACAGGAGGGCTGCCACAATCAGGGACGTCCTGGCCCATCCTTTTCCGGATGAGAAGAGATATTCGTTCAGCAACAGCGCTACCGGCAGGCAGACGACCAACGAGCAAGGCGTGTGGGCATCTGCCGGGAAGATGAGGGCCATCAGCCCAAGGGCCAGGGCCAGGATGATCAGCCGGACGAGGGCCCGGGCCTCGGCAGTCTTGTACGTATCCAGCTGGTGGATGATGTAGAGTCCTGCAAGTATCGTGACGGCAAGCGTGAAGAAGATGCGTGTCAAGGTGACTGCGGGGAAATGTCGGATGCCGGGATGGACGTCCGTCATTCCTGCCCAGAGCCAGGGAAGGATTTCGCGCGTCGCCGAAAAGTCCTGGCGAAGGTATGTGAATCCGCAATGGATGAGCAAGGGAAGAGCCAAGCTGATCAAGGCTGTCACCACATACCTGCCTTTCGAGATCGTCCGGCCGGAACCCGTCAACAGGAAGACAGGGAACAGCCAGATGAGCGGAGGGACGAAAAGTCCTGCTGCCCCCAGTAGGAAGTGGCACCCGGCCAGCAGTTCTATCGAAGGCCGGATGTTGCAGAAGGTCAGGTAGCAGAAGGTAGCGCCGAGCAGCATCAGGGAGGCTGGATGGAGAGTAGACCAGCGCAGTGCCCATGGATTGGCAGCTACCAGTGCGATATAGATGACCGGAACGAAAACCGACGTCATGACGGATACCCGGTTGCCTGCTTGCTGCAGTCCGAGGCCATTGAGGAGGATGAAGGCGGCAGCTCCAAAGGCCGACCAGAAGCCGGTCCTGGCACCCGGCACGGGAGCGAAAAGCCCGACCGCATAATATGCGGCCAAGATAACAAAACAACCCGTGAGGGCGGCAAAACCGATACGCCTGCTGTTCATTTTCATGCAAAGTTAGATAAATGCATAAAATTTGTTATCTTTGATCCGATGTAATTGCATCGATTGTGAAAAAAATATTTCAAATTCTCTGTTTCTGCCTGCTAGTGCTTATTTCGGGTTGTCGTCCGGAGGGCGTACTGTCGCACGGCGAGATGGCAGACCTGCTGACCGACCTCTACCTGACCGACGGTTATATCGATGCAGACGGGGATGGGCTACGGGCTTGGGATTCGCTGGACGTGTACGGACCGCGACTGGCCGAGCACGGCGTGACGCTGCCGGAGTTTGAAAATTCTGTGGAATACTACCTCCACCATCCCCGCGACTTCTCTAAGATCTACGACGACGTGCAGGAGAATCTGGAAAAGGCGTTCAACGAGGTGACGAGGCAGATCGAGAAAGAAGAAGAGGAGGCCGAAGAAGCAGAAGCCGGGGAAACAGAAGTTGAGCCGGCAGAGGAGGAAACCGTGACGGAGAAGCCGGACCGTCCTGTCCGGGAAGGTGTTGAGCCGCGTATAGAACGGGCAGACAAAGCAGACAAAGTTGATAAAATCGACAAAGTCGAAACAACAGATAAAAAAGAAGAAAAGAAGCAGGCTCCAAAGCGCCGGAACATTCGTAAGAAGCTGTCGAAGAAGGAGTTGGAGGAACTGGAAAAACAGCTGAAGCAATGAGGGTCGTCATCCAGCGTGTCGTGGAATCTTCCGTCACCGTGGACGGAGAGTGCATCGGGGCCATCGGCCCGGGTATGATGGTGCTCTGCGGTTTTGAGCCGGAAGATACGGAGGAAGACCTGGCGTGGACGGCCCGCAAGATTGCCGGTCTGCGTATCTTCGATGACGCTGAAGGTGTGATGAACCTGCCGGTGACGGAAGTGGGGGGAGGGATTCTGGTGATAAGCCAGTTCACCCTGATGGCTTCCACAAAGAAGGGAAACAGGCCTTCCTACGTCAAGGCGGCCGGGCCGGACATCGCCATCCCGCTTTACGAGCGCTTCAAACAGCTGCTCGCCGCGGAAACCGGTAAGCCGCTGGAGTGCGGGCGTTTCGGCGCCGAAATGAAGGTCGCGCTGGTCAACGACGGCCCCGTGACCATTTGCATGGACAGTAAAAACAAACAGTGATATGACGAACCAGGATATCTACAAAGCCGTGCTCGGGTTGATTGACCTGACGTCGCTCAACGGCTCCGATACATACACGAAGATTGCCGGGATGACCGAGAAGGTCAACCGCTTCCATGATTCGTATCCCGATCTTCCGCTGCCCGCTTCGATCTGCGTCTATCCCAATTTCGCGCAGACCGTAGCCCGTACGCTCCGTGTCCCGGGCGTCGATGTGACGGTGGTGGGGGGCTGCTTCCCGGCATCGCAGAGTACCCTGCCAGTGAAGATTGCGGAGTGTGAGACAGCTGTGCGGGACGGCGCGAACGAAGTAGATATCGTCCTGGCTATGAACGTGTTTCTGGAAAACCGTCCCGAAGAGGCTGGGCGCGAGATCGTGGAGATCGGGAAGGCCATCCGCGCCATCCGTCCGGATGTCGTTTTGAAAGTTATCCTCGAAACGGGCGAACTGAAGGAGCCCCGGCTCATCGAGGAAGCTTCGTTTCTGGCCATGGAAAGCGGCGCCGATTTCATCAAGACGTCAACGGGCAAGACGGCCGTTTCGGCGACGCCCGAGGCAGCGACGGTCATGTGCCGCAGCATCAAGGATTATTATGGCAAGACCGGTCGTATGGTGGGCTTCAAGCCTGCCGGCGGCGTGGCGACTCCCGGGGATGCATTGACCTACTGGAATATCGTGGCCGATATCCTCGGCGAGAAATGGTTGAATAAACAGTACTTCCGCTTCGGCGCCAGCCGCATGGCCAACAATCTGCTGACGGCGATTGTCGGAAGTGAAGTGAAATACTTTTGACAGATGGAAAGTAAGATGGACGATCTCCTGATCCGGAATGTGCTGCTTTTCGGCAGGGAAGTAAACGTACTGATTGCAGGTAACCGGTTCAAGAGCATAGACGCTCCCGCAAATGCCGCGGCCCGGCGTGTGATCGACGCGTCGGGTATGGCGATTCTGCCGCCGTTCTACAACACGCACACCCATGCCGCCATGTGCCTCCTGCGCGGTTACGCCGACGACATGCCGCTCCACAAGTGGCTGACAGAGTATATCTGGCCCTATGAGAACGACATGACGTCCGCTGACATCCACGAGGGGTCACGCATCGCCGTACGTGAAATGATCCATACCGGCACGGTATTCTTCTCTGATATGTATTTCGACATTGACGAGACCATCCGCGTGGTGGAGGATTACGGCATTCGTGCCGCCATCGGCGTTACGTTCATCGATTCGCACAGCAAGTCGCAGCTGGCGGAAAAGCTCGAGGTCCTGGACCACTGGTCGGATCCGACCGGCGGGCGCATCAGCCTGACGGTCGCGCCCCACTCCGTCTATACCGTGAGCCCCGACCTGCTGGTCCGTTGCGCGGAAGTGGCGAGGAAAAAGAATTTCAAACTGCACATCCATGTTTCGGAAACCCGCAAGGAAGTGGATGACTGCCTGAAGGATCACGGCGCAACGCCTGTCCGTTATCTAGACAAGCTGGGCGTGCTCGGACCGAACGTCATCGCAGCCCATGTGGTCCACGTGGACAAGGAAGAAGCGGCCATTCTGGCGGAGCGCGGTGTGACGGTTTCGCACTGCCCGTGTTCAAATATGAAGCTGGCTTCGGGCGTCTTCCCGTACAAGACGCTGCATGATGCGGGATGTCGCATCACGCTGGGTACTGACGGCGCCAGCTCGAACAACAACCTCGATATGCGCGAGGAAATGAAATTTGCAGCCCTGCTGGCCAAGGTCAGCAGCAACGACCCGGAAACCATGCCGGCCCATGAGGCGCTGGAAATGGCGACGCGCAGCGGCGCCGAAGCCTTCGGCATCGACGCCGGCCTCATCGAGAAAGGCAAACTGGCCGACGCACTGCTGGTCCGGCTTGATGACGAGCGGATGCAGCCCTGTCATCACCTGGTGTCGAACTGGGTGTATGCGGCGGGCTCCGGTATCATTGACACGGTCATTTGCGATGGCCGCATCATCATGGAAAACAAAACCTTAACCGTATGAAACCGGAAGACTACGGGCTCGACTTGCATTGTACGATGATGCTGGAGGAATACAGGGACATGATCCCGATGTTCTCCCGGCTGAAGAGTATCGTCCTGGAGCAGCTGCAGACCTGTCTTGACAAAAGCGGCATCATCGTCTCGGGCGTTGAAGCGCGCGTCAAGGAGGAAGCGAGCCTGGCTGGGAAACTGGAGCTCAAGGGCCACAAATACAACACCCTCTCGGATATCACCGATATCGTCGGAGCCCGGGTCATCACGTTCTACAGTGACGAGGTCGACAAAATTGCCGCGCTGGTGGACAAAACCTTCGATGTGGATTGGGAGAATTCGGTAGACAAGCGTAAGCTGCTCGGAAAAGACACGTTCGGCTATATGTCGCTCCATTTTGTGTGCCGCATTCCGAAGAGCCGGTTCGTCGATCCGGATTATCCGCAGCTCAATGAATTCCGCTTTGAGATCCAGATGCGGACGGCGTTGCAGCACGTATGGGCCAACATGAACCATGATACGGGCTACAAGAGCGGGGTAGAGGTGCCGATGGAATACATCCGCAGCCTAACGCGCCTGGCCGGCCTGCTGGAACTTGCTGACGACGAATTCAGCCGCATCCGCAAGGAGCTGACGGAATACCGCCGCAAGGTGGCGCAGCTGGTGAAAGACGGGAATTTCGATGCAGTCTCGCTCGATGGCGATACGTTACGCAGTTATCTGGCACTCGATCCGTTCGGATCGCTCAATGCGAAGATTGCCTCCATCAACCAGGCGGAAATCCAGCGGCTCAGCGGCATGCCGTACCTCAGGCCGATGCGCATGCTGGGCCTGCGCACGCTCGGCGATGTGGAGCGGATGCGAAAGACTTGCTCCGACAAGGCCTACCAGCTGGCGCTTCATCAGATCAGCGGTACGGACCTGGACATCATTGCCTCAACGCTGGGCCTCCAGAACGTCTGCTTCGTCTATGCGGCAGAAATGGGAGGAGTCAAGGAAATCGAGCGGTTCCTGAACGAGCTGAACGGTCCTTCGAAGTACAACGCCGAAAGTGCGGAACGCATTTATACACGGATCAGCCGTATTCATAATATGTAAAGTAGGGATTGAGGTAACTATGGCAAACCATTTCATTGATAGTAGTTTCCTGGATAAAGCAATCGTGTTTGCAGTCCATGCCCATCAGAATACTGAACGGAGAGGGAAGGGTTTTCCCTACATTATCCATCCGCTGGAGGCATTGGCTATCGCCGCTACGATGACCAACGACCAGGAACTTCTGGCCGCGGCGGTACTCCACGACGTGGTCGAAGACACAGGTTATACGATTGATGACCTGCGTCGTGAATTCGGCGAGAAAGTGGCTTTTCTGGTTGAAAAGGAGAGTGACGTATTCGTTGAGGGTATCAGCGAAGAGGACAGCTGGCGCATGCGCAAGCAAGCGGCCATCGACCGTATTGCTGCGGCGCCGCGTGAGGCCAAGATCGTGGCCATGGGAGACAAGCTCTCGAATATGCGTGCCATCGCACGCGACTACGACGAAATGGGCGACAGTCTTTGGACGCGTTTCCATGCTCCTGGCGGTCGCGTTGACCACGAATGGCACTACCGCGGCCTGGCAGCGTCGCTCAGCGACCTGGCCGGAACAGCGGCTTTTACGGAATTCACGCAGCTCATTGAGCGCGTGTTCGGAAAGCCGAAACCGGAGCTCATCGACATGGCGGACTATGTTGAGAGCGGAGACGGCTACACGGCCATCAGCTACAACCACAAGGACGGCCGGCGGATGATGAAGCTCTATGCGGAGTATATACCGATTTTCGTACCTGAGCAGGAACTGGCGATGAGCCGCGCCATCATGGACCTGGGCATACGGATTCCCAAGGCGTACCGCCTGGTGACGGACGGCAAGCGCGTGGGCGTTGAATTCGAGCGCATTGCGGGCAAACGCTCATACGCGCGGGCCATCTCCGAGGAGCCTGAAAAACTGGACGACTATCTCAGGTCATTTGCGGCGGCTTGCCACAAGCTGCATGCAACGCCCTGCAATACGAAGGTCTTCCCGTCGGTGAAGGACCATTTCAACGCAGCGATTGACGCTTCGAAAGACCTTGATCCGGCGCAGAAAGCCCGCTGCCACGCTTTCGTGGCTGCCGCGCCCGACGCTACAACCTGTCTTCACGGCGACATGCATATCGGAAACATCATCACTTCCGGTGGGGAAGATTACTGGATCGACCTGGCGGATTTCCGTTACGGGCATCCGTATTTCGACATGGGAATGTTGTATTTCGTGGCTATCAGCAACCCGAAAGACGACGTTGCAATGCGCCTTTTCCACGTTCCCCATGCCGTTATGGTAAAGGTCTGGGAGGCGTTTGTACGTTATTATTTTGGCCCTGATGCCGATCTGGAGGAGGTGAACCGGACCATCGCGCCATATGCTTCGCTCTATATGATTCATTTTGCCAACCGGGAATCCATGCTTCCCGGATGGCGTAGAGATATCGAGAATACCCTATTGAAATAGATGCGCTACATTTTCATCATCAACGGCCGGGAGGACAAGAATTTCATTGCCGCCGAGGTACAGCGTCAGATCGATGAGATCGGCGCCGGGCTCGATTATGAGATTTACCGCACTACCGGTATCGGAGACGGAACCCGTTTTGTCCGTGTCTGGTGCGACATGCACCCCAATCTGGAGTGCTGCTTTGTCGCTTGTGGAGGCAGTGGGATGGTCAATGAAGTGTCTTCGGGAATGGTCGGTTCGAAAAAGAAGTCGCTGGGCATTCTTGCCTATGGCGAGACAAACGATTTCACCAAGTATTATCCTGACCGGGACTTCCGCTCACTCCGAAAGCTGCTCGCCGGAGCGCCGCGCAAAATCGATATCATCCGCGCTGGTGACAATTATGCCATCAACGTCATTAATGTCGGATTTGAAGCAGCCGTGGCCAGCCACATCTATAACCTGCAGGAGGAAGGGAAGCGGTGGCGGATCGTGCAAAGGGGCATTCTCAATGCGATTTTCACCGGCCGTCACAACCGCATCCGCGTGGTGGCGGACGGCGAGCGGTTAACCCGGCGAAGCCTGTTCGAGTGTACCCTTTCGAACGGTAAGTGGATTGCCGGGACATTCCTCTGCGCCCCCTATGCGGACAATGAGGACGGGTTGATCGAATTCTCCCTGATCCGCCACATGGGTCTCCTGTCGCTGATCCGCTTTCTCCCGCTGTATACTCGTGGTGAACAGATGGAGAAGAACCCGGGCAAGCGGCTCATTACCTACCGCCGGGTCCGCAAGGTCAGCCTGACTTCCCGTAACCTGTTTGATATCTGCCTGGACGGAGAAATCTATACAGGCCAGTCTTTTGAAATTGAAATTATACCGAAAGAAATCAATCTGATACTTCCTTCTTTTGTTACCATGAAAAAGAGATTTGATCCCATCATCGACAAATGCGGCGAGATCATCGATTATTTGATGTCCTCTCCTGATATCCCGAAAGATGAGGCGCTGCAATTCAAGATTCGGCTTTCCATTGAGGAGGCGGTCGAGAACGTGGTCCGCTATGCTTATGAGGGCGGAATGGGCTGGCTAGAAGTCGGTACGGAACTCGATCCGGAGGGTGTGATGCTGACCATCCTGCTTAAAGATGCCGGAGTTCCTTTCAATCCGCTGGAGAGATCGGACCCCGACGTTACGCTTCCCGCAGAGGAGCGGGAGATCGGAGGTCTCGGCATCTTCTTGTGCAAGAAGCTGATGGACCATATCGAGTACAAGTATGAGGACGGTTGCAACGTCCTGACCATGTCGAAGAGAGTGTCGTAATGAAACGAATTCTCATCGGCATCGTCATCCTGCTGATCCCGTTCCTGATGAAAGGGCAGGAGATCATTACGTTCATGCCCCAATGGACGCCTCAGACCCAGTTCGCCGGTTACTATGTGGCCATGGAAAAGGGTTATTATGAGGAGGAGGGCATCTCGGTGATCCTTGACCATTTCGGTGGAAGTTCCACGGGAACGGCCATCGAACGTCTCCAGCACGGCAAGGCCGATATCATCACAAGCCAGCTTGTGACGGCGATGATCGCCCGTGAAAAGGGGCTCAGACTGGTCAATGTGCTGCAGACCTCGCAGGTCAACGGCCTGATGTGCGCGGCTCATTTCCCCATTCAATCGCCGCAGTCCCTTGACAGCGCCCGTGTGGGCCGATGGAAGGTGGGTTTTGGCGAAATCTGCGACCTTTTCTGTTACAAAAACGGTTTGAATGTGAACTGGATTCCGTATATCCAGGGCATCAACCTGTATGTTTCCGGCGCCGTGGACGCTTTGCTTTGCTACAGTTACAGCGAGTTCATCCTGTTGGAACTGGCTACGGGCGGTATTCCGCGCGAGAATGTGATCTGCTTCCGCGATTACGGACTGAATTACCCGGAGGATGGGTTATATGTGACGGAAAAGTATTACCGGACGCATACCGAAGCGGTCGAGAAGTTTGTCCGTGCATCGAAGCGGGGATGGGACTATGCCCGGATGCATCCGGATGAGGCGCTGGACATTTCGATGCGGATCATCCAGATGTTCAACGTGGCGACCAACAAGATCCTGCAGAAGCGGATGCTCGAAGAGACATTGAGACTGCAGATCAATCCTGTCACGGGGAAGGCGGACTATGCACCTGTGCGCCGCGAGGTTTTGGATGACATGAATGCTTCGCTCCGCGAGGCGGGACACCTGAATAAGGACATAAAGTATGAGGAGCTGATTCGATGAATTTCAAGAAGTCTTTCTCCTCCCGGCTCAGCCTCTATGTCCTGCTGGTTTCGGCAAGCCTGATGATCGTGCTAACGCTTCTGCTGAGCCTCATCGCGACGGCCGTGCTCCGTAAGAACGCGATTGAAAAGGCCGAACTGACGCTCAACAACACCGTCCTGGAGATTGAAAAGGTGATTACGGAGGTAGAGCGTTCCGTGGACAACCTGGACTGGGTCGTCCAGCAGAACCTGGGCAATGAGGAGTTTATGTATGAGGTGACGCGCGAGATGGTTTCCGCCAACCCGAATGTCATCGGCAGTGCGGTGGCTTTCGAACCAGGGTTCTACAAAGGGAGATCGTATTTTGCCCCGTATTCTTACATAGGGGACGTATCCGGCGAACTACACACCATCCAGCTCGGCAATGAGAACTATGATTATCCCTTGCTTGACTGGTACCAGATTCCAAAGCTGCTCGGGCACGCCTACTGGAGTGAGCCGTACTACGAC
>Ga0310696_10010691_pt1 | contig 10525 bp, 4 predicted proteins | sample AusTroGonzalo_MG_4_FD_203885 | JGI IMG/M metagenome (GOLD analysis project Ga0310696, IMG submission 203885) | Bovine rumen microbial communities from tropical cattle in Woodstock, Queensland, Australia - Gonzalo_02 (v2) (version 2) | ecosystem: Host-associated > Mammals > Digestive system >... | reverse complement strand
GTGCGCCAGCACCATATCTTTGAGGCCGTCCTCACTGTCGATGAAGAGGCGGATTATGCCTTGCTGCTTGATGTAGGACAGCAGATGGCGCGCCGTCATAACCTCGTTATCGACGGACAGACCATCATCGACCTGCAGAACCTCTGGCTGCCGCCTACGGCCTCGAGTATCGTCCATCTGAAGGCAGGACGGCATGTCGTAACGGCAGAACTCACGAAAGAAGATGTGCCTGTCCTTTATTATAATAAGGTGAAGGATGAGACCGTGTTCAGTTCACCAGTGGCCGACAGAGTGGATTATACTGTGTTTACAGGGACGCCCGACGAGATCATTGCCACCTACCGCGAACTGACAGGTCAGGCTCCCCTGATGCCAGACTGGGCTTTGGGCTATATCCACTGTCGTGAGCGTTTCCATTCTTCAGATGAAATCTTGGAGACAGCCAACCGCTTTAAGCAGGAACAGATGCCCATCAGTATGATTGTTCAGGACTGGCAGTACTGGGGGAAATACGGTTGGAATGCTATGCGTTTCGACGAGGAATATTACCCTGATCCTAAGGCTCTCACCGATAGTCTGCACAACATGGATATCCGTCTGATGGTCAGTGTATGGTCGAAGATAGACAAGACCTCAGAAGTGGGACGTCAGATGGAGACTGACGGATATTATATCCCTAATACTGATTGGATCGACTTTTTCAATCCCGATGCAGCGGCAGCCTACTGGAAGAACTTCTCCGAACGTCTGCTTCCCCTTGGCATCGACGCCTGGTGGCAGGATGCTACGGAGCCCGAGAACGATGACTTGGCAGGCCGTCGCGTGAATAATGGCAAGTGGGCGGGAGAACTGGTGCGTAACATCTATCCCCTGTTGGTCTGTAAAACGGTCTATGAAGGACTGCGCGAAGCAGGTAAGGAACCGATGATTCTCACCCGTTGTGGCTTCCTTGGTATTCAGCGTTATGGAGCAGCCCTTTGGAGTGGTGATGTGGGTAACGACTGGGAAACCTTCCGTCGGCAACTGACAGCAGGCCTTGGTGTGCAGGCGGCAGGTCATCCTTGGTGGACCTATGATGCTGGTGGTTTCTTCCGTCCGCAGGATCAATATACCGACAGTGCCTATATTGAGCGGATGCTTCGTTGGATAGAGACGAGTGTCTATCTGCCTCTGATGCGCGTCCATGGCTATATGAGTAACACGGAGCCCTGGAACTACGGTCCTGAAGCCCAGAGCATCATCGCCGGATGTCTGCAGGAGCGCGAACAACTGAAGTCCTATATCAAGGAATGTGCCCGAAGGGTCAGTGAGGAGGGTTACACCCTCATGCGTCCGCTTGTCTTCGACTTTGCCGATGATCCCGAGGCGCTCCGTCAGAAATATGAGTATATGTTTGGACCTGACTTACTCATTAGTCCTGTCACAGAGCCTGGTGTCACCACTTGGCGCACCTATCTTCCCAAACAGGAGGGTGGCTGGACAGACTATCACACAGGAGAACACTATGACGGTGGTCAATATGTTACTACTGCCGTCAGTAAGGCCTTTATCCCTGTCTTCTGTCGTAATGGTTAGATTCCGAACAATATCATTCCTTTGCCTTTCACGCTGTTAGGAAAGAAAAATCTCCTGCTCTCAAGCAGGAGATTTTTCTTATTTAGAGGAGTGGATGAATTTGCATGTCATCCGGTGTCCGTTTTTATCGGAGACAGCAGCGACATAGACACCATCAGAGAGATTGAGCGGTAGCTCTGCGTAACCGCCCGCAACCGGTATTGTCTGTGAGGTGACAGTCTGTCCTGAGAGGTTATGGATAATCACCTGCACATGGTCAGCAGTCTGGTCGCAAATGACAAGTCGGCCTGCCGTATAGGCAACGGTAATATCACTATTCTCTGCCATCAGATCCTCGATGCCACTGGCACCCGGCTGTTCGACAGCCTTCAGGTAGCTGCTCAGCAGGTTGGGTTTCTCAATGGTTGGTATGTTCATGACAAACACTTCGGAACAACCGTCAGGCCAGCGTCCAGCAGTTTCGTCTGCACGCATAGAAGGATAGGTCATCTGGTCGAACCACGATTCGTCAGCCGACGTCAGGCGTATTTCACCTCCCTCGGCTTTGAGTTTAAACGAAGCATGCAACTGTGACAGAGGACCCTCCTTGTCGCACCAGACGATAAGGTGGCCGTGAGCGGGAATCACCGTCGAGGCCAGTGTCTCACCCTTTGTAATCTGATATTTCGTGGGTTCGTCGGGATTGTCGCTCAGGTACATACCCTCCACGTCGAAGGGGGCATCAGTGGTGTTATAGAGCTCTACCCAGTCATCACGTTTCCAGTAGTCATTGGCGAAGATGCCGTTGGCGGCACTCACCTCATTAACACGTACAGGTGCGATGTCATTGTTTGCTTTTTCGAAGGTGGCGGTGAGACTGATGGAATTGCCTGTCGGCAAATCGATGACCGTATTGGTTGAGACGGTCTCGCTACCATTCTTCCAGCCTGTGAACTTATATCCTGAAGGTGCCTTGGCCTTCAGTTTAACAGGTGCAAAGAGGTGTCCATTGAAGTCGGCATAGGGAATTTCAATGTCGTTAACGAAGAGACGGGCTCCTTCGGTATCAGCTGTCAGGGCAACTGACTGGGCATTATTGCTGAGGTTCATGTATGAGAAAGACTTCATGTAGCCTGTCATCTTATAAGAACGGTTCTTCAGGTTGTTCTTGATGGTGGTGGCAGCTTTGTCAGGATCGTGACCATCGCTGATACCTTGATCCTTCATCAGCTTGCACATGTCCTTGACGTTGTTCAACAACTCATCGACAATCTTTTCGGCACGTGTAGGCTCGAAGACACTACCACCCACCACACAGAAGGTGTCAATGAACTTACGGCGGTACTCATCATGTCCTAACAGATTAAGGAAGAAGACAACGAAGTCCTTATTCAAATCGTTTTTGTCCTTGAAGCTACTGAACCACTTGAAGGGGTCTTCACCGCTGTTACCCCAACAGCCAGCAAAGGCATAGTCGAGGTCGAAGCTGATGAAGCGGTAGCGACCATCATGGCGACTGCGGTAGCCCTTGATGTTGTTATTGGGCCAGTCATCGTTGAAAAGGAATAGGGTGACGGCCATATAGTTGGTGAACTCGTCGATATCGAGCAACGTCTTCAGTTCGTTGTAAGCACCGGCATCGTTGATGTGTTTGCCTAACTCGAAGATACGGTCAAGAGCCTCGTCGTCGCCATTCTTCATCTTCAGGTTTTCGAAAGCGTCGAGTTCCTCATCATCGTAACCCCAGTTAGCGTATGCAAACTTATCGTTGTTGGGCTCACGCAGATTCAGCACACCGCGCAATTCACCATTCACATATTCTATAATAGGTACGTACGACTGCACATCAACATCGATGCCAGAACGCTGGATAATGGTTTCCAGGGCAGGGTCGATGAAACGGGCGTTATGTCTCCAAACGTCGTTACCGCCATTGCGTACAAGCAGAGTCTTGTTACGGTTATAGGGCTTCTGAGGATAGAACGGATAGTCCATTCTGTTCTGACCGTCGAAGATCTTGCTCGACTTCAACTTAAATGAGCGGAACCTCTGTGTACGGGTATAGCCACCAGAGACACTGATGTTTACGTCCTGATTGTAAAGCATCTCACCCTCAGGGCTCATATAACTGAAGTTCACAGGACGATCCCATGCAGGGACGTAGTTCTTAGGCTGACCATTTGTGTAGCTGGCATCCTCACCGTTGGTGCCGTCACCGTCACAGTCGATACCAATCTTTGGATCCGTGAAGAACTTCTTGTCACCCACGATGCTGATGACAGGAAGAGTGTAATTTTGATTGGTCTTAATATAGCTGCGGGTAACAGGTGCGCTAGGCAGATAGCCATCCTGATAGAGACGGAATACGAGGTTGGTGGTCTCAGAGATGGTAAACTTACCGTCTATGCTCTCCTCCGTCATGTCTGACTCGCCACTGTTGATGTCATATTCCCACGACACTTCGTCAAAATAGAAATTGTTGTCCGCCTTTTCAACGTTCAGGTTGAAGGCGATGGTCTGCATGTCCTTGTAGGTCACAGGCTCTTCGCCCCACCAACTCCAGCCACCACCCGACTTACCAACTTGATCATCGGTAATCGTACCTTCATAATAGTATTCCTTCCATTCGGTGGTGACGTTGATGTCATTGCCGTCGAACATATTATTGGTAATCCAACTATGAGGCTTCGTGTGTGTCTGTGTCGTTATTTTTGAGGCTTTGTCAGCACGCACCATCATACGGAAACGATATCTCTCACCTGTATGCCAGATATGGTTAGGCGTATAGACGAAAAGCTGGGCATCATAGTCGTTCTTTGCGGTACTGCTGGCGTGTACCTTGATACCTCTTGAGCTGTTGGTACCTGCACCTTCTGTGATGTCAGACACATCTTTGTCATGATCAGCATCGCGGTAGCTGAGGCTGGAGGTCTCCGAACCCTCACAATCACCGTTGATCACTTGTTCTTTCCATGGCGAAACTACCTCTCCAGGCGCGACAGGTGCACTGGGTAAACTACCGTCGGTAGTGTACATCAGGTGTGCACCGGCGGGGATATTGACGCTGATGTTGAGTGACCCTGTGAAGAGCTTGCTGCCAACACTTACCGTGGGCGGGTCCAGACGCTGACTGGCAAACTTCGCCTTGGCATTACTCTCGCCAGGGGTTGCATCGTTTGTCCAGCCCCATTCGTCACCGCCGTCAGTCTTACGGGCGTATGCCGTATGGCTGAAAGCCTTGGGGTAGTCCTGACTGGCGATGAGGTTTCCTGAGGCATCGCTGAGATAGATGGTACCACCGTCGCAGTCGAGTTTGAAGGGGGCTTGGGCATCGTCGATATCGTCGGAGCCGAGCCACACTACCAGATAGCCTTTGGCAGGGACGGTGCCTACATAAGAGGGCATCTCCCAAAGCTTCAGGTTGTTTTCGTCGTTACTCAAGTACATTCCTCCAAGGTTAACATCCTCGGAGGTGGGGTTATACAGTTCTATCCAACTGTCGAAATTAATGGCGGGGCTAATCACGTCGCCCACATTGGCTGCCATCAGTTCGTTGATGATGACAATGGTTGATAAAATAAAAGAGATCATGTTTCTAAGATTTTCTTTCTATAACAGTTATCCTACTTGACTGCCTGGTTTAACGTCTTTGGTGGTAGTGACTACGCTGAGGCTCTCGTCGGCATCAACGGCAGAGAGAATCATGCCCTGACTCTCGATGCCCATCATCTGACGGGGGGCAAAGTTGGCCACGAAGAGGATGCGCTTGCCAATCAGTTCCTCGGGGTTCTCGTAGAAGGCGGCGATACCAGAACAGATGGTACGGTCAGTGCCAGAGCCGTCATCGATGGTGAACTGCAGGAGTTTCTTACTCTTCTTCACCTTCTGACAGTCTTTGACCAATCCTACACGGATATCCAATTTCTCGAACTCTTCGAAACTGACGGTATCCTTAATAGGTGCTGCCTTATAAGATGCAGCCTCATTAGCCTTCTTGGTAGCCTCGAGCTTGTCGAGCTGCTTCTGGATAACCTCGTCCTCGATCTTCTCGAAGAGCAGGGCAGGCTCGCCCAGCTGATGACCAGCCTTCAGGAGGTCGGTGCTGCCCAGCTGCTCCCATTCGAAGGAGGCGATAGCGAGCATTTCGCGGAGTTTCTTGCTGCTGAACGGCAGGAACGGCTCAAAAGCGATGGCGAGGTTAGCTGTCAACTGCAAGCAGATGTTCAGAATCGTCTCACAACGCTTGGGATCAGTCTTCCAAACTTTCCAAGGCTCGCACTCGGTGATATAGCGGTTGCCAATACGGGCGAGGTTCATGGCCTCGAACTGCGCATCGCGGAACTTGAACTGCTCCAGTAGCGCCTCTACTTTCTTCTTCACATCCTTGAACTCCTCAAGGGCCTGCTTATCTACATCTAATAGTTCGCCACAGGCTGGCACCACACCATTCCAGTATTTCTTAGTCAACTGGAGGGCACGGTTCACGAAGTTGCCATAAACAGCAACTAACTCGTTGTTATTGCGGTCCTGGAAATCCTTCCAGGTGAAGTTGTTGTCCTTCGTCTCAGGTGCATTGGCTGTCAGTACGTAGCGCAGCACATCCTGCTTGCCAGGCATATCCACCAGATACTCATGGAGCCAGACGGCCCAGTTGCGAGAGGTGGAGATCTTGTCGTTCTCAAGGTTCAGGAACTCATTGGCTGGCACGTTGTCAGGCATGATATACTTGCCGTGGGCCTTCATCATCACGGGGAAGATGATGCAGTGGAACACGATATTATCCTTGCCAATGAAATGTACCAGACGGGTGTCCTCGTCCTGCCACCATTTCTCCCATGAGCCCCACTTCTCAGGCTCCTTCTCGCAGAGTTCCTTGGTATTCGATACATAGCCGATAGGTGCGTCGAACCAAACGTAGAGCACCTTTCCCTCAGCATCTTTTACAGGTACGGGGATACCCCAGTCCAGGTCGCGTGTCATCGCACGGGGCTGCAGATCCATGTCAAGCCAAGACTTACACTGTCCATAGACATTCGGGCGCCACTCTTTGTGCTCCTCGAGAATCCACTGCTTCAACCAGTCCTGATACTCGTTCAGGGGCAGATACCAGTTCTTGGTTTTCTTCAGAACAGGCGTCGAACCAGAGATGGTTGACTTAGGATTGATGAGTTCTGTAGGGGAGAGGTCGCGTCCGCACTTCTCACACTGGTCACCGTAGGCACCCTCGTTATGGCAGTGGGGACATTCACCAGTTACATAACGGTCAGCCAGGAACTGCTTAGCTTCCTCGTCGTAGAGCTGCTCTGTAGTCTCCTCAGTCAGTTTACCCTCATCGTAGAGCTTCTTAAACCACTCTGCTGCAAACTTATGATGTGTCTCACTGGTGGTACGGCTATAGATGTCGAATGAGATGCCGAACTCCTCGAAAGAGTCCTTGATCATCTTATGATAACGATCTACCACATCCTGCGGTGTGATGCCCTCCTTACGGGCACGGACCGTAATGGGCACGCCATGCTCATCACTACCTCCGATAAACAATACCTCGCGCTTCTTCAGGCGAAGGTAGCGTACATAAATATCAGCGGGCACATACACGCCAGCCAGATGACCGATGTGCACACCGCCATTGGCGTATGGTAACGCCGACGTCACCGTCGTACGTTTGAAAGTCTTGTTTTCCATTCCTAAAAATACGTATTTTCAAATTTGGGTGCAAAGGTACGGTAAAAATTTGAGTTAGTGCAGTACCAAAGATATAAAAAAACCAAAAGGATGACGGGATATGGGAAAAATATCATACTTTTGTAGGCGAAAAGCAAAATACATCAGACTATGGCAGCACATAATGAGCTTGGAATGTGGGGTGAGGAACTGGCAGCTGAATATCTTCAGCATAAGGGCTATTCCATCTTGGAACGCGACTGGAAGTCGGGACATCGGGATCTTGATATCATCGCAACAGATGACGATATATTGGTTTTTGTCGAGGTGAAAACCCGCCGTAACCGCGTGTTCGGAGAACCAGAAGATGCTATCGATTATAAGAAACTTCAGAACCTGCGTCAGGCCATCAACTACTATGTCAAGTCCCGACGTATCAACCGCGAATTCCGCCTGGATGTCATCACTGTAGTGGGTACACCTGGAGGCGACCCACCAGAGATGAGCCATATAGAGGACATTCCCATGTATTAGCAATGACCTTTCAGCACAATCGACTGATAATCAACACTATAAACGGTGTCTGAAAGGTAATTCAAAAACAAAAGAAATACCTGATAAGCCAGTGCTTACCAGGTATTATTCTGTTGATGTAAAGCGGTTTATTTCTCGCGGGCCTCGATCTTCTTGTTGATGTCATCGATGACCTCGTCGGTCAGCTCATACTTCGAAATGATGAAGATGGCGAGGAGCAACAGGGCGGCAGGGATGACACATACCAGCCAGAGGATACCTTCCTCAGCCTCGGGAGTCTGTTGGATAACATCGGGGTTATAAGAGACGTAAGCGAGGATGGCGGGAGCCACCACACTACCCAGTGTCATACCGGCCTTGAAGAAGATACCAGTCAAGGCATTCACAATACCAGCGATGCGCTTACCGCTGACATACTCACCATAAGAGATGACCTCAGGCACCAGTGCCCACATGTAACCAGTGGCAACGATGACACCCGTTGACTTCACGAACTGGGCGACGTAAACCAGGTTCATGCTTGGGTTCTCCATCTTGGCGACGACATACAGGAAGGCCATACCGACAATGGCAATACCAAGGAAGATGTAGAACATGTTCTTTTTTCCTACCATCTTCTTGATCATCGGAACCAACGGCATGAAGATAAACGAAGGAGCCGAACCCAGTCCCATGAAGATAGAAAGCTGGTCAGGTGAACCATGCATGTTACTGTTGATGAAGTAGGCTCCGGCAGCATTACCAATCGACATCATGGCAAAGGCCGTGATGAAGAAGAAGGCGATGACACGCAGCGGACGGTTGTGGAAGAACTCCATCCACAGGTCGCTGATCTTCACATTGGCAGCTTCACTGGCATCCATGACCACACGCTCCTTACACTGCGTGAAACAGAAGATGAGCAGGGCCAGACCCACGAGGGCATAGATGGTCATCGTGGTAAACCACGCTGTAGGATCCTTAGGAAGACCTTCTGCTGGTTCATTAGTGAAATAGGCGATGAGCAGGGGAAGACCAGAACCTACGGCCAGACCACCGCAGTTGGCCATGAACATACGGACAGAGGTCAGGATGGTGATCTCGTCAGTGTCGCGTGTCAACGAGGAGTTCAGGGCACCGTAGGGTACGTTGATAAAGGTGTAGAGCAGCGTCATGGCGATGTAAGTGATGTAGGCATAGAGCAGCGACGGAGCGAAGCCGTTCCAGAAGCAGAGGATGGCAAATCCCGTCAGAGGAATACCTACAAACACCAGATAGGCACGGTATTTTCCAAGTTTGGGCGAGTGCTTGTCGATGAGTGCGCCGACGATGGGGTCCCAGATCACATTGGCCACATTGCCCACTGTGAACATTACGGACACATCAACGGCATCAAGGCCGTAGATGTCGGTGTAGAAGAACAGCAGGTACATACAGGTTGTCTGGAAAATCAGGTTCTGCGCCAGGTCACCGGATCCGAAACCGATGCGCTGGAGCCAGGAGAGCTTATAAAAGCCCTTGGTTTCATTAGTTGTTGCCATAATTTGTTATATTTTTAATGATTACTTGTTTACGTTTATCTCAAATGAACTCATCGGCAGACCACTGAGGGAACGGACATTCGCCTTTAGGGGGTTGTCCTTCCAGGCATAGCGCACGGCATAGACGACGCTCTGTGGGTGGAATCCTTCAGGCAGGTTCAGGGTGATCATGTTATCTTTCGCGGTGGCCGTCACGTTCTGGAAAACCTTGTCACCGTCCGCTGCTGCTACCTCGAACTCACAGACATCACCCTCTTGTACTGGTTGGTCTAAGGTGAGTAGGATCTTACTGTCAGCCACTTTTGAGGAGATGACCTTCGGGGAGAGTTTAACCTTATTATTATATATAAGACGGTCGAAGGCGAGACCAATGCGTTCGGCTACTTCCTTTTTTCGCAGTGGATGGATATCGACGGTCTCACCGAGGTCGTTGATGACGGCCAGTTCGGCACGGGGATCGGCCTCTGCCACGGTGCGTTGTGCCTCACGAAGCTGCGCCCAGCCACTGTTTGTCGGTGTGGTCTGGGGGGTGATGGGTGAGGGGAACCCCGTCTGCTGGCGGCCGTCATAGTTAGCGAGCTGCACAATGACGAAAGGCATCTGCTGATCCTTCCAGGTATCGCGCCAGCATCCCATCAGTTTCTTCAGGTAGTCGGCGTATGGTGCGGGATTGCCCGTATTCGACTCTCCCTGGTACCATACGATGCCAGAGAGGGCATAAGGTGCCAATGGATAGAGTACGGCATTATAGAGCGTGGTGGGAATATTCTGTAGTGAGATGTCACCACTGGGACAGGAAGGCATCTCTGTGCCAAGGCGCACCAGCCACTGTTCACTCAGCGGGATGATGTCCGCTGGCATAGGGTTCTGACTCATGCGGTCATCACCAAAGGTCAGCATATAGGGTTTTTCGGGGATGAAGTGCGCCATTCCGTATTTGTTGATAAAGCGCACGGTAATCACGTTATCGCCTTCACGCAGCAGTCCTTCTGGGATATCATAGCGGCGCGGCGGGTACTGGTAGTAGGTATGTCCTATCTCCTGACCGTTCAGATAGGTGATATCCTGGTCGAAAAGGGTACCGAGCAACAGACGGGCAGGCTTGCCGGCATGGGCTTTGTCGATTTGAATATGCTGACGGAGCCAGATCGTACCAATGACGGGACGGTGGGTCGTGGGTGACATCGCCCACTGGTTGTTCCACTGGCTGGCGCTCTGCCACTGGCTGTCATCGAAATCCGCGGCAGTCCACT
>Ga0310696_10010690_pt1 | contig 10526 bp, 7 predicted proteins | sample AusTroGonzalo_MG_4_FD_203885 | JGI IMG/M metagenome (GOLD analysis project Ga0310696, IMG submission 203885) | Bovine rumen microbial communities from tropical cattle in Woodstock, Queensland, Australia - Gonzalo_02 (v2) (version 2) | ecosystem: Host-associated > Mammals > Digestive system >... | reverse complement strand
TGGACAAGCCCCCGGGAGTGCATCCCTTCCTCCTGCTTTGGTGCCTACGCCTTTTGAGTAGGAACTACATAAGATGCGTTCTGTTTTACAAAAAGTTTCGTACCTTTGAAGAAACCAAATACCAAAACCATGTTTGCTAAAGAAGTTTATGTACGCCGCCGCCAGACACTTCTGGCCAAGATGCGGGAAGCCGGAGAAAAAGGTCTTGTTCTGTTTATCGGTAATGCAGAAGCCCCGGCGCAGTACAAAGACAATTGTTATAAATGGCGCCAGGACAGCTCCTGGCTCTATTATTGGGGCTTGGACGAACCTCTGATGGCTGCCGTCATGAGCATCGACTCCGGAGAGGAAATCCTCTTTGCCGATGACGTGGATATTGATGATATTATCTGGATGGGCCCTCAGCCCAGTGTCCAGTCCAAGGCCGAAGCCGTGGGTGTGAACCGGCACCGCGGTTATGGGGAACTGGCCGGCTGGCTGCAGGAGCACACGAAGGGCCGCCCGGTACACTTCCTGCCCCCGTCCCGGTATTTCAACACCATGAAACTGGCGCAGCTGCTGCCCGGTACCCAGCCTTCCGAAGCTCTCATCAAGGCCGTCATCTCCATGCGCCTCATCAAGGAAGACATTGAGATTGCAGCTATTGACTATGCTTGCGACCTGGGCTTCCAGATGCATTCGGCCGCCCGTGATGCCATCGAAATCGGCATCCTCGAACAGGAGATTGTAGGCAAGATGGAATCCGTCGCGCTCACCAAGGGCTGGGGTATTTCCTTCCCCACTATCCTTACCCAGCACGGAGAAACCCTGCACAACCATGGTCACGCCGCAGTTGTAGAGCCCGGCAAACTCATGGTCATCGATGCCGGCGTAGAGAGCAACGAGCACTATGCCAGCGACTTTACCCGTACTTATCCCACTAGCGGCAAATTCACCCAGAAACAACGGGAGATCTACCAGATTGTCTATGACTGCAACGAACTGGCCTTCCATATGGCCAAACCCGGAATCACGTACCGGGAAGTCCACCTGGCCACGGCCCGCAAAATGCTGGAAGGACTGTCGGCCCTGGACCTGGTAAAGGGAGACCTGGACGAAATGGTAGCCAAGGGGATCGCCGGCCTGTTCCAGCCCCACGGTCTGGGACACAACATGGGTCTGGACGTGCACGACATGGAAGACCTGGGAGAGAACCTGGTGGGTTACGACCCGGACCAGACCCGTGCCAAGCAGTTGGGCCTAGGTTCCCTGCGCATGGCCCGTCGCTTGCGCCCCGGCCACGTAATTACCGATGAACCTGGTATTTACTTCATCCCCGCCCTCATCGAAAAGTTCAAGAAAGAGGGTCTGGGTTATGACTTCGTAAACTACGCCAAGCTGGAGAGTTATTACGATTTCGGCGGCATCCGCCTGGAGGACGACGTACTCATCACCTCCACCGGTGCCCGTCGCCTGGGTCCCCAGCGACTGCCCATTGCCCCGGACGACATCGAGGCCGCCATGCAGAGATAATCCTGTCCTGGCGCAAGTCCAACGAAAAATGGCGCAGGTCTCCAAAAAGAGTGGGGGCCTGCGCCGTGTTTTTGCCTTCTGCGCATTCTGGTGGTGCAGGTCTCGCACTTTTTTTCGGACCTGCACCAAAAAACGAGGGACCTGCACCAAAAAACGAGGGACCTGCGCCAAACAGACGAGGACCTGCTCCAATCCATAGGGACTAGTTAGCGCTTTAGGAAAAAACATAGTTTTTTGCTAACTTTGCGGGCTAAATTGAAAGTGAAGATGGCAAGTCACATCAAAGATATCAACCTGTGGGAAAGCGGTGAACTCAAACTCAGTTGGGTCCGCAGCCACATGTCCCTGCTGGAGGGCATCGAGAAGGATTTTCGGAAAGAGCAGCCTTTCAAGGGCCTGAAAGTAGCCCTGAGCGTGCATCTGGAGGCCAAGACCGCCCATCTGTGCGAGGTCATGGCCGCCGGCGGTGCCACTATGTACATCACCGGTTCCAATCCCCTCAGTACCCAGGACGATGTGGCCGCTGCCCTGGTGCACCAGGGTCTCAATGTCTTTGCCATCCACGGCTGCACGGAACAGGAATACTTCGACGATATCCGCAAGGTGCTGGAAGTGGGTCCCAATATCATCATCGACGATGGCGGAGACCTGGTAACCACCCTGCATAACGAGTATCCTGAGTTGCTGCCCAATGTCATCGGCGGCTGTGAGGAAACCACCACCGGCATCCTGCGCCTGAAGGCCATGGACGCCGCCGGGAAGCTCACTTTCCCCATGATGCTGGTGAACGACGCCAATTGCAAACACCTCTTCGACAACCGCTACGGCACGGGCCAGAGCGTGTGGGACGGCATCAACCGTACCACCAACCTCATCGTGGCCGGCAAGAACGTGGTGGTGGCCGGGTACGGCTGGTGCGGCAAGGGCGTAGCCATGCGCGCCAAGGGCCTGGGAGCCGAGGTCATCGTCACCGAGGTAGACCCCATCAAGGCCATGGAGGCCGTGATGGACGGCTTCAAGGTGATGCCCATGCTGGAGGCCGCTCCGCTGGGAGACTTCTTCATCACCGTCACGGGGTGTGCCGATGTCATCGGCCCGGAAGCCTTCCTCAAGATGAAGGACGGTGCCATCTGCTGCAACGCCGGGCACTTCGACGTGGAGGTTGCGGTTGCCAAGCTCAAGGCCATGGCCGTGAGCCACAGCCCCGCCCGCAACAACATCGAAGGCTACAAGCTGGAAAACGGCAAAACCATCTATATCATTGCCGAAGGCCGCCTGGTGAACCTGGCCGCCGGAGACGGCCATCCCGCCGAGATTATGGACATGTCCTTCGCCATCCAGGCGCTCAGCGCCCGCTATCTGGCTCAGAACCGCGGCAAGCTTACCGAGAAACTCAACAACGTACCTGCTGTCATCGACTGGGAAGTCGCCCTGCGTAAGCTCGGAGACTGGCACGTACAGATTGACACTCTCACAGACGAACAACAGAAATATTTATTCGGATAATGGCACTCATCCCCATTTACTGGTGGAACAAGGAAGTCCACAGCTTTAAGATCTCACAGGACAGTTTCCGCAAGCAGCCGTGGGCTAACGGCGTCATCCTGCTGGCCTGCGTGGCCCTGGCCATGCTGCTCGCGAACCTTCCTTTCACGAAACACCTCTATCATAACTTCCTGCACACGGAACTTACCATCCACGTGGCATCGCCGGATGGTGTCGTAGACTGGTTCTTCCCCCACGGAATGACCATGGAGAAGTTCATCAACGATGTTCTCATGGTTATCTTCTTCTTCACCGTGGGTCTGGAAATCAAGCGTGAAGTGGTGTGCGGAGAACTTTCTTCCTTTAAGAAAGCCATCCTGCCGGTGATCGCCGCCTTCGGCGGTGTGGTCATGCCGGCCCTCATTTACGCTATCGTCAACCACGGCACGCTGGCCTCCTCCGGCTGGGGTATTCCTACGGCCACCGACATCGCGTTCGCCGTGGGCATCCTGTCCATCCTGGGAGACCGGGTTCCCATCTCCCTTAAGGTATTCCTTACCGCGCTGGCCATTGCCGACGACCTCATCGCCATCCTGGTGGTAGCCTTCTTCTACGGCGGCACCATCAACCTCACCCTGCTGGGCGTGGCTGTAGTCGTCATCCTCTTCGTGAGCCTGATGAAGCGCCTGGGAGAGAAGCGGATCAGCTTCTACTTCGTCCCGGCCATCCTGGTGTGGTTCCTCCTGTACTACAGCGGCATCCACGCCACCATGACCGGTGTGGCCATGGCTATGCTCATCCCCATGGACGCCCGTTACAACAAGGCCAAATTCCATCGCCGCAGCCGCATCCTCTGGGATCAACTCATTGAATCCGAGAACGTGCACACCAATGAGCCTTTCCCCAACGGCCCGCAGCGGCACTATCTGCGCCATATGTACGGCCTTACCAAAAAGACCATCCCGCCGTCCTATCGGCTGGAGCATAAGCTCAATCCCATCGTCAACTTCGCCATCATGCCCATCTTCGCCCTGGCCAACGCCGGCGTGGAGATTACGGACCCGTCCTTCTTCAACGTGTTCAAGGCCGTGGATCCCGTGACGGGCAGCGTGGGACTGGGTATCTTCCTGGGCCTGCTGCTGGGCAAGCCCATCGGCATCACCCTGGCTTCCTGGGCGGCTATCCATTTCAAGGTGGGTGCCATGCCCTCCAAAGCCAACTGGCCCATGCTCTTCGCCGTGGCCTGCCTGGGCGGCATCGGCTTTACTATGAGTATCTTCGTGGATACCCTGTCTTTTGCCGGCCCCGACATTACCCCGGAAATCACCCAGCACCTGCGCGACGCCGGCAAGATTGCCGTTCTCATGGGCTCTGTGTGCTCGGGCGTCCTGGGCTCGCTCTTAATTACTATCTTTGCAAAAATCAAGAAGAAATAATATGAAACTCTTAGAAGGAAAGGTGGCCCTGGTAACCGGCGCCGCCCGCGGAATTGGCAAAGCCATTGCTCTCAAATATGCCTCCGAAGGCGCTAACATCGCCTTCACCGACCTGGTTATCAACGAAATTGCCCAGGAAACCGTCAAGGAACTGGAAGCCTTCGGCGTCACCGTAAAGGCCTATGCCTCCAACGCCGCCGATTTCGACGCCACGCAGACCGTGGTAGAACAGGTGGTGGCCGATTTCGGCCGCATCGATATCCTGGTAAACAACGCCGGTATCACCAAGGACGGCCTGGTCATGCGCATGAGCGAGGCCCAGTGGGACGCCGTCATTGACGTGAATATGAAGAGCGCCTTCAACTTCCTGCACGCCGTGGTGCCCGTGATGGCCCGTCAGCGCAGCGGAAGCATCATCAACATGGCTTCCATCGCCGGCCAGACCGGCAACCCCGGCCAGGTGAACTACTCGGCTTCCAAGGCCGGCCTCATCGCTATGGCCAAGAGCGTAGCCAAGGAGATGGGTGCCCGCGGCATCCGCGCCAACGCCATTGCCCCCGGCTATGTGATTTCCGAAATGACCGAAGCCCTGCCCCAGAGCGTCCGCGACGAGTTCGTGAAGATGATCCCCCTGGGCCGCGGCGCTTCCGTAGACGAAGTAGCCTCCGTCGCCCTCTTCCTGGCTTCGGATCTGGCCAGCTATGTCACCGGTCAGGTTATCGCCGTAAACGGCGGCATGTACTGCTAAGCTGTTCAACAGCAGCCTCGACGGAGAAAAAAATAACTGGAGCCATGCAACTATTTTAAGCTGGCTCCAGTATTATTAATATGAAGCATATTGGGATTTTAGCCGTAGTGTCGTGCCTTGTCGCGGCGTGCGGCTCTCCCGCCCGCGAGGCGGAGCAAGTGGTTCGCCGTACCTTCGGCGACGTTCCGGACAATGTATCTTTCCAGCTGGTTGAGGCTTCCGGACAACAGTACAGCCTGGAAGTGAAGGATAACACCCTCTACGTAGAGGGCAGTTCTCCGGTGGCCCTTTGCAAGGGCTTCCACGACTATATCCTGGGCGAGGGTCTGGGCGTTGCCAACTGGTCGGGAGACCGGCTGGACTTCCTGGCCAAACTGGAACCCATGCCGCGGAAAACCATTGTTTCCCCCTTCGACAATCATCTGTTCTATAACGTGTGCACCTATGGCTACACCTCTCCCTTCTGGGGATGGGAGCAGTGGGAGCACGAGATTGACTGGCTGGCGCTGCACGGCTTCGATATGCCGCTGGCGCCCGTCGGCACCGAGGCCATCCTGTCCCGAGTGTGGAAGGGAATCGGCCTGTCCCAGGAAGAGATAGACGCCTACTTTACCGGTCCGGCCCACTTCCCCTGGATGCGCATGGGCAACATGACCCAGGTAGACGGCGGTATGAGCCAGGCCTGGTTCGACAAGCAGATTGCCCTGGAGCACCAGATTCTGTACCGGATGAAAGCCCTGGGTATGAAACCCGTCTTCCAGGGTTTCGCGGGCTTTGTCCCCAAGGCGGTGAAGGAGCATTACCCGGAGGTAAACCTGCTCACCACCAGCTGGGCCGGTCACGAGAGTTGGATGCTGGATCCGAAGGATTCCCTTTTCAGCGTGCTTTCCACCGCCTTTGTACAGGAGTGGGAGAAGGAGTTCGGCAAGGGAGAATACTATCTGATAGACAGTTTCAATGAGCTGGACATTCCCTTTGGGGAACAGGGCTCGCAGGAACGCTTCGACAAACTGCACGACTATAGCGCCACCATTTACAGTTCCCTGGCCAAGGCCAATCCGGATGCCGTGTGGGTGATGCAGGGCTGGATGTTCGGCTACCAGCGGGATATCTGGGATCCCCAGAGCGTGGAAGCGCTGCTTTCCGGCGCTCCCAACGACAAGATGCAGATTATTGACCTGGCCGTGGACTTTAACCATTACGTGTGGAAGAACGGCAATAGCTGGGATAACCTGAGCGGCTTCTTCGGCAAGGGCTGGATCTGGAGCACCGTCCCCAATTTCGGCGGCCGCAGTGCCCTCAAGGGCCCCGTAGACTTTTACCTGAACGGCCACCTGGAGGCCCTGGAATCCCCTTCCAAGGGGAATCTGAGCGGCTTCGGCTCTTCCCCCGAAGGCGTAGAGAACAATGAGATTATCTATGAACTCATCAGTGCCGCCGGCTGGAGCAGCGCCCCTCAGGACGTAGACTCCCTGCTCATGGCGTACAGCCGCGCCCGTTACGGCGCCGCCCCGGAAGGCATCCGCCGGTTCTGGGAGGGGATGCGCCGGTCTGTTTACGGTATTTTCACCAACAATGCCCGTTTCCAGTGGCAGCAGCGCCCGCCTTATCACCGCGGAGAGACCATGGGCATCAACGAGGACTACTACAAGGGCATCGAGGCATTCCTGGCCGAAGACAGCCTGGACGGGTCGGAGCTCTACCGCACGGACGCCATCCAGTATGCCGCCCTGTACGTCGCCGCCAAGGCCGATGATGCCCTGCACGCCCTGAACCACGCCCTCGTGAACGGGCAGCAGACCCAGGCAAAGGAATGGGAGAACCGGCTGCTGGAGATGCTCCTGAGCATAGATACCCTGCTGGAATCGCACCCCATCCTTCGGCTGGACCGCTGGATGGAGTTTGCTGCCGCCGCCGCGACCTCCGAGGCCGAGAAAGAGGCTTTCCAGCGGGAAATCCGCCGCCTTCTCTCCGTCTGGTCCGGACCTTCCCTGAAGGACTACTCGGCCCGCGTCTGGTCCGGTCTCATCCGCGACTGGTATGTGCCCCGCCTCAAGTTCTACTACGACACCGTCATTGCCGGCGATACCCCCGATATGGTGACTTTCGATCAGCAGTTCACCGACGCCACACTTAGCCAGGTCCAGCCTTTTGCCGACCCCCTGGCCGCTGCCCGGGAACTGGTAAACAAGTACAGCAACGTCCACTACAATAAGGATCGCGAAGTAGCCTACTTCTGCCCGCAGGACTTCGGCGGCAAAGCCCGCAATCGCCTGAGCATGACCATGATGGCCGTCGATTTTGCCAACATGAAGGGCTTGGAAGTCAAGGAAATCCGGGGTGCCGGCCGTGTTACCAGGGCCGAATTCAAGTCCGGTCCGCTCCAGCTGGGTTCCACCACCCGCATCGAGCGTACGGCCCGGGGCTTCCGCATTCCTTTCCCCGGTCCCGGCAGCACCGCGGGTATGGAGCGTGAAGTGACGGCCTATCTCACCCTGGAAGGTGGGCCCGATTTTGCCGGAATGGTTTATTTCTATTAGCCTATGGAGTCTAAAAGACTACGCTCCATCGATGCCCTGCGAGGGTTCGATATGTTTTTCATCATGGGATTCTCATCCCTGGTGGTAGCCATTTGCAAATTGTTCCCCGACGGCGGAAGCTGTTTCCTGGCCCAGCAGATGGGGCATACCTCCTGGGATGGCCTCACGCACCACGACATCATTTTCCCGCTGTTCCTGTTCATCTCGGGAATGACTTTCCCCTTCTCCCTGGCCAAGAGCCGGGAAAAGGGACTCAGCCGGCGGCAGATTTTCCTGAAGACGCTCTCCCGGGGCCTCATTCTCATCGGCCTGGGAATTGTTTACAACGGCTTTTTCCAGTTCCAGTTTGACACCATGCGCTTTTACAGCGTGCTGGGCCGCATCGGCCTGGCCTGGATGCTGGCTGCTTGGCTCTATATGTGCTGCGGCAAAAAGACGCGTATCATCCTGGCCGCCGCCATCCTGGTCGGTTACAATCTGCTGTTGCTAATCCCGGCGCCGGACGCCGCAGGGGCGTCTTCCCTGAGCATGGAAGGGAACATCGTGGGGTACATAGACCGGCTTCTGATGCCCGGCCACCTGCTTAATAAGAAGGTGGGCTTCGACCCGGAAGGTCTGCTGAGCACACTGCCGGCCATAGTAACAGCCATGCTGGGACAGTTCACCGGCGAATTCGTCAAGGAATCCCCGGCGCAGCGGAAGACCCTGTGGATGCTGGTTGGCGCCGCGGCCCTCGTTGCCATCGGCCTTGTCTGGAGCACCTGGCTTCCCGTGAACAAGAAACTTTGGACCAGCAGCTTCACCCTGGTGGTGGGCGGCATTTCCCTCGCGCATTTCGCACTCTTCTACTGGCTCATCGACGTCAAGGGGTGGAACAAGTGGGCCTTCTTCTTCGAAGTTATCGGCCTCAATTCCATCACCATCTACCTCCTTCAGAAGATCGTTCCCTTCGCCGAAATTAACCGTTTCTTCCTGGGCGGTCTGGCCGGCCTTTGCCCCGAGCCCGTCGGGAAAGTGGTCTTTGCCGTGGGCTATATCTTCTGGAGCTGGCTCCTGCTGTGGTTCCTCTACAAGAAGAAAGTTTTCTTGAAAGTGTAACCCGGGGCATCCGGTTTTTCGTTTCCTTGTAAGTGGCTGATTGCCACTGTGTTATGTTTTTCTCTTTAGGCTAAACAGCCCAAAGAGAAAAATATAAGGTGCTAATAATCAACCTGTTACACTCAATCGAGAAAAGCCGGTTTTCTGCCGAGGCTTATCTTTGCGGCTATGATACGGGAGTTGACAGACCTGCTGATGCCGCGCTGCTGCCTGGTGTGCGGCCGGCAGTTGGGTGCGCAGGAGGATCACCTGTGCATAAGCTGTGCGGCCGATCTTCCGCTCACCTACTTCTGGGAACGGGAGCATAATCCCATGGCCGATGAACTGAATGCGCTGTTGGAGCGTCAGCGGGCCGATGCCACCTCCATGCCCTACGTGTATGCTGCATCGCTGCTTTTCTACCACCACGAGAACCCCTACAAGGAAATCCCCAAGGCGCTGAAGTATGGTGGGAATCTGGGGGCCGGTCGGCATTTTGCCGCCCAGTTGGGCCGATACCTGGCTGCCAGCACTCACTTTGCCGATGTAGACCTGGTGGTGCCCGTCCCCCTGCACTGGTCTCGGAAGTGGCGTCGCGGCTACAACCAGGCCCAGGTCATTGCCGGCGAACTGGCCCGGGCTTTGGGTGCTCCCCTGGGGGCCGATGTCCTGCGCCGCGTCCGCCATACCCGCACCCAGACCCTCCTGGACGCCGACGCCCGCCTGCGCAATGTGGCGGGAGTCTTCCAGCTTCGGCGCGTCCCGGAACAGGCCCGTCACATCTTGCTCGTGGACGATACGTTTACCACCGGCGCTACTTTAGCTACCTGCTATTGGGCCCTCCGGTCCGCCCTGGATAACGGCCCCCGCATTTCTGTGGCTACCTTGTCGGCCGTGCAGGACTAGAAGACATAGCATATGTAGCGCCAAGCAAACTAGCTCCGCAGCGCCCGCATGGCGTTGAGCACGGCCAGGACCGTTACGCCTACGTCGGCAAAGACAGCCATCCACATGGTGGCAAGGCCCAATGTGGCCAGCACCAGTACCAGCACTTTGATGCCGATGGCAAAGATGATGTTCTGCCGGGCGATGCCCAGGGTGCGGCGTGCGATGCGCACGGCGGTGGCAATCTTGGAGGGCTTGTCGTCCATCAGGACAACGTCGGCGGCCTCGATGGCGGCGTCGCTGCCCAGGGCGCCCATGGCGATGCCCACATCGGCCCGGGTTAACACCGGTGCGTCGTTGATGCCGTCGCCGACGAAAGCCAGGGTGCCTTCCTTCAGCAGCCTTTCTACCTGCGACACTTTGTCGGCCGGCAGCAGCTGGGCGTGGTATTCATCTACTTTCAGGGTTTCGGCCACGGACTTAGCCACGCTTTCCTGGTCTCCGGTGAGCATCACGGTGCGGGATACGCCGGCGGCCTTGAGGGCCCGGATGGCTTCGGCCGAATCCTCCTTGATGCGGTCGCTGATCACGATGTGGCCGGCATATTCGCCGTCGATGGCCACGTGGATGATGGTGCCGCTGTGGTGGCAGGGATGCCAGGCAGCACCCAGTTTGTCCATCAGTTTGCTGTTGCCCACGGCCACTTTCTTGCCGTTTATCGTGGCAATGATGCCGTGGCCGGCGGTCTCTTCGATGCCCTCTACGGTGCAGTCGTCGTGCTCGTTGGGATAGGCTTCGCGCAGGGCCATTGCGATGGGATGCGTGGAGTGGCGCTCTACGTGG
>Ga0310696_10010689_pt1 | contig 10526 bp, 9 predicted proteins | sample AusTroGonzalo_MG_4_FD_203885 | JGI IMG/M metagenome (GOLD analysis project Ga0310696, IMG submission 203885) | Bovine rumen microbial communities from tropical cattle in Woodstock, Queensland, Australia - Gonzalo_02 (v2) (version 2) | ecosystem: Host-associated > Mammals > Digestive system >... | reverse complement strand
ACGCAGGATTCGGGAAAACGGTATATGCAGATTCCTTCGGAGACACATAGTGGTCTATGCCGACTGTGCTCAAGGCGCGCAGCACCGCTTGATATGCATTAACCTTGCCATATCCGAAACGATAAGGACCGGCAGCTTCGGTGAAACTATCATTCGTGGCGGTTTCCAACAATATATCTTTCACCTGAGTTGAAGAGAGATAGGGATTCACTTGCAACAGCAAAGCGGCCACGCCAGCCACAAAGGGGCAAGACATCGATGTACCCGACAAGGATGCAAAGCGATAGGTTCTTCCGTTAAATTGCACAGATTTGTTATACGTTCCCGAATAGGTATTGGTATAACTGGAAATGGCAGAAATAATACTATTACCCGGAGCGGATATTTCGGGTTTCAACTGTTCATGGAATGCAGGTCCCCAACTGGAGAAATCAGTAATGTTCCCTCCTGACATATTGCCAGATGGCGTCATGTAACGGGAAGCATGGGCTGCCACCGTGATGGCACAATCGACATTGCCCGGTGTGCTGATAGTGTATTCATTGTCACCGGCAATCCAATCCGGATGACTGGACGGACATCTGAATTCCCCACCCCAGTTTCCGTACCGACTTTCAATCAGAGCCATGTTCCATGCGTGAAAGTCGCCGCCGTCCGCCGCAATCGCGATTCCGTATTTGTAACTGGTATTCTTGTCCACATACAACTGCACAACAGGACGTTGATTGTATTCATTGGTAGATTCCGCATAGAACCATATGAAGAGGCTATCCGTACCTATCGGTATATAATAGTCAATAATATCGTCAATAAAAGCACTGTCTGATGTGGAGAAGAACGGGCTTTCTGCTATGATTTGGTAGGAATTATCCATAGCGAACACGGAGAAAGAGAACTGTTGGTTCGCACTGTTCATCAGGGTGAGGACAGATCCGATGGAGGAGCTGGGGAAGCTAAAATTCGAACGGATAGTGTCCTGTTGGGTGAAGGTATGAGACAAATGGGAGTTTTCATCACCGTTGTTTCCTGCACTGGTCACAAAGACCACACCTAAATCGGTGAGTCGTTGCATTTCATCGGCCAACGGACCAGTACCGTCCATATAATCAAGGCAATACAATCCCCAGCTCATGCTGATAACCAGACGTTTTCCTTCCTGTTGTGCTACATCGTACATCCAACGCCAAGCGTCAATCACTTCGTGGTCTGTCAAACTGACAGAGACAAACAGGTATTCAGCATCAACAGCGATACCTCTATACTTGGTTCCTGCACCACCGCCGCCGGCAATACCTGCGCAGTGCGTGCCGTGGTATGCATATTGATACACGTTGCTGGTGTCGCATCGAGCTGCTAACAGTGCATCCTGACCGATGTATTCTGTACCATAGTCATATCCATCGGGTGCTGGACCTGATGTTTTGAACTGATCCCACGCCCGTAACACACGATAATGGGTCATGGTCGTATCGTAAAACACAGGGTGCGTATAGTCGAAACCCCAGTCGGTAATACCGATAATGACCCCTTGGCCTGTGTATTCCTGTGGCAAATTGATGCCCGCACGCACACTGTCCACTCTACCATCAACAGCTGCACGGTACAACAAACCTTGTGCCCCCGCAGACATCATAAATATCATCAAACTTGCAAATAATAAACCTTTTCTCATATTGTTTTTATTTATTTTTTTATCGTTTCAATCGTTATAAAAGATCTATTGCCTTGCCCTCGTCCCTTAACCACCTAATCCTTAATCCTAAAATTCAGCACCTGCAAGAAATCCTTCAAAGCAGGGTTCTGTTCGAGCATGTTCTCCACCTTATCTTCGCTGGTGTATATCACTTTCTTCTTCTCATGCTCGTGAATGACAAACTCCATCTCATTGACATTCAGTCTGAATTGGTCACGCCAGAATTCCAGCATCGCTCGTTTGCTCATCTCCAGCTGGTTCTTCTGGAAATCGTTCTCCACGTCCACGTATATCACATCGTTCTCGTAGCGCGGGATATAGTCCCGAAGCTGATGGTAGAACGCCGGTTTTTTCTGGAAGATGGTATCCACCATCTTGATCCAGCAATCCTCGAAGGTCTCCGTAGTGGTCTGCGCCTCTGTCTCGTTCGTTTCGGGTTGTAAGGACGCGACATTTTGTGTCTCGCCCCCATTGGTGGTCTCAGGTTGTGGAGACGCTACTGATTGCGTCTCTACATGGGGTGACGGTTGCGGTGTCGCTACATTTTGCGTCTCGGCCTCGTTGGGCGTTTCGGGTTGCGGAGACGCGACTGATTGTGTCTCTACATGGGGTGACGGTTGCGGTGCCACTACATTTTGCGCCTCTACAGCGGGCTGTGGCGGCGTCTGCACCTGCTGCACCACCTGTTGGGTCTTCGCCATCGCCTCTTTGATGGAGGGCATCGGCTGGATGGGGGTGAATCCTGCGAACTGCAATCCTTGGGATGATACCCGCGGTTCTACAGAGAGGCCTCGTCCTGACGAGGTTTCTGTGGCGGAACCGCCTACGCCTTCCGGGTTATTTTCGCTCCTGCGATTGCCTGGCATTGCGCAGCTTATAGACGTAGTTGGCGTTGATCTGCATCAGGCACAACTCGACTGAAAGCCGCTTGTTATTGGACATTTTATAGTTGAAGTCACACTGATTAGCCAGTTCCAGGGCGCGGGTCAGCAACATTCTGTCAGCTTTCTGCGCCTGCAGCTGCAGTTTCTGTTTGATAGTGTCCGACACCTGCAAAAGTTGTACCGTGCCGGGATTCTGCGCTAACAGCAAATTGCGGATATGGGAAGCAAATCCAGAGATAAAGTTCTGGGCATCAAAGCCTTTCGCAAGAATATCGTCCAAGAGAATGAGCGCGCCGGATACATCCTCGCTCAACACCATGTCGAGAACCTGGAAGTAGTTGTCCACATCGAGGACGTTGAGATTGGCGATAGTCTCCTTATAGGTGATATTCTTACCGGTAAAGCTGACCAATTGGTCGAAGATGGAGAGCGCGTCGCGAAGAGCGCCGTCCGCCTTGGCAGCCACTACGCGAAGGGCATCTTCCTCGGCGTTCACCTCCTCTTTTTGCGCCACATATTGCAGATGACGCACTATATCGTTATCGTTAATACGCTTGAAATCATAGACTTGGCAACGCGACAAGATCGTTGGGAGAATCTTGTGCTTCTCGGTGGTCGCCATGATGAACTTGGCATATGCCGGGGGTTCCTCCAGGGTTTTCAGGAATGCGTTGAAAGCGGCGCCGGTGAGCATGTGCACCTCGTCGATGATATACACCTTGTATTTCGCCCCTTGCGGCGGGATGCGCACCTGATCCACCAAATCGCGGATGCCGTCCACGGAGTTGTTGGAGGCGGCGTCAAGTTCAAAGACATTGAAGGAGGCGGAATTGTTGAAAGCCTGACAGGACTCGCACTCGTTGCAGGGCTCGAAATCATCAGTGAGATGCTGGCAGTTGAGGGCCTTGGCGAAGATACGGGCGCACGTGGTTTTGCCCACGCCGCGGGGACCGCAGAAAAGGAAGGCCTGCGCCACCTGGTTGTTACGGATAGCATTCTTGAGGGTCGCCGTGATGGTCTCCTGCCCCACCACAGAGCTGAAAGTCGAAGGTCTGTATTTTCGCGCCGAGACGATGAAATTATCCATAATTGTCTATTTTTTCAGATTACGATACAATCTGCAAAAATACAAATTTCTTTGCATCGTGTGAAAAAAAATTGGCCCGATGTTTGACTTCGACTTTGGCTAATGACTTTGACTATGACTTAGGCTTTAGGGGGGGGGCTAATTGAATTATGAATTATGAATTATGAATTACGAATTATGAATTGCCTCCCGTGTGGCTTTGCGTGCTTCTTTCCAACGGGGAAAGTAGCGATCAATGAGCGCATGGAACTTTGGACCGTGGTTAGCCTCTATCAGATGCGCCAATTCGTGCACCACCACATGCTCGATGCACCAATCCGGCAATAGCAGCAAGTAAATACTGAAACAGATGACTCCCGTCTTCTTATGACACGATCCCCACCGCGAAATGGTAGGTTTGTAAGTGATTTTCGTGGGTTTCACACCCATCAAATCACTGTATTTCAACAACATAGGTTTCACTATATCATGCAACCGCCCCACAGCTTCCTGCACCTGTTCCTTCGTCTCCAACGGCAACTGATCGTAAAAAGCAGCGCGCTGGACATTGCGGTCGAGTTGGTGCTGCAAGGCTTTCCGAACCCATGCTTCGTTATCCTGCATAAAGCGGTCAATGACTCTCTTGGGGGTGAAATATGGGGCGGAGACATGCAGGTCCCCGTTGCTCACCACCCGCATCGACAACCGGCGGGTACGACGATATGTGATTGTTATATTCATAATTTCGTTTCGATGCACCCAGGGGCGGCGGTGTTCGTTCCTCGCACCTTACCCCTGGCTACCAAGCTCTTGCCCCTAACGGGGATGCTTAAGGAATATTTTTTTATTTTATTTTTCATTCATCATTCTTAATTTTTAATTCAATATTATCACCTTCCCGCTCTTCACCGTCTCCCCTTCCCATTTGCAGGCGAAAAAGCATTCGTAGGGGGTGTCGCGGTGAAGGTCGCGGAGGGTTAGCTTGACAGTGTGGTCGCGACGGACGCGGGTCTCTACCGTTAGCCACTCATCCGTACCGAGCGGACGGTAGCAAAGCACTGCAGTACGACTCTTGACGGAAGGGGCGATACGACAGCGGAAAGTTACGGTCGGATATATTCCGGACAGAATCTTCCAGCCACTGCTAACTTCCACATCTTCTGAGGAAAACGTTATCAAAGGACTTCCTTCTTCCAAAAACTCTGCAGGGATATTCTGCTGGAGGAATTCGTTGGCTGTTTCGCATTCTTTATCCCGTTCTTGGTGCCAAAGAAAGCTGACAACGGCCAGGAAAACACCCACCATTATCGCAATTGCAAAATAAGTTCCTCGAAGTTGCGGCTCTTGCGATTTAGAATGCTGATTATCAATTATTTTATGGTTTGATGCCACGTCAATTCGACCTTGTGAACAATTCTAATCGCCAGTGGTCGCCATATTCATCATTGAATTCAATGAAGAAATCTTTTTTAGTCAGTCGCTTGATGTCAGCTACGGAATGATACCTCTGACCATAGAGGGAGTAATTGATCTCTATGGTTTTAGCCTTCTGGTCCAAGACATAGGTTCCAAAGGTGGACTCACGATACTCGCCATTATACAGGGCCCGTACCGACATCACGTGGTCGGCGTACATGTAATAACAGGAACCCGGACTGTATCCAATGTACTCGGAACTATCAATGGATTCCCCATTTAGGTAGGTGTGCGAGACCTGCCACATACCCACAATCTTATACTCCATTGAGAACAACTCATCACATCCCGTAAACGTGACAGATGCGGCGATGGCAAGGAGAAAGATGTATAATTTTGATTTATTCTTCATCATTCATCATTTCATCCTTAAGGAAGAATGTTTAATTTCTCAGCTAATTGCTTCATGCCTACCGTGGCCTTTTCCGTGATGTAGGTCACGCGGCGGGAAATGCTGCCCGGCTGCTTCGGGTCGACGACGTAGATTTCGGCATTCTGCGGGGCATAGTAGAGCAGACCAGCGGCGGGATAAACAGCCAACGATGTGCCGATAATAATCAGAATGTCAGCCTGTTCCACCTCACGGGCGGCGGCGTCCAACAACGGAACAGCCTCGCCGAACCAGACGATGAAGGGTCGTAACAACGAGCCGTCTTTAGCACGCTCGCCGTACTTCATCGGCGCATAGCCGATGTCGAAGACCTCCGTCTTGCGCTCGTTGCAAGCCTTGGTGAGCTCGCCGTGCAGGTGGATGATCTTCGTGGATCCACCGCGTTCGTGAAGGTTATCGACGTTCTGCGTGACCACTGTCACGTCGTATTTCTCCTCCAATTTCGCCACGAGCTTGTGCGCGTCGTTGGGCTCACAATGCTCCAACTGCGCCCGACGCTCGTTGTAAAAATCGATGATGAGCTTGGGGTTACGGTACCAGCCGTCGATGCTGGCCACATCCTCCACATTATGGTTTTCCCAAAGGCCGTCGCTGTCGCGGAAGGTGCTGATGCCACTCTCCGCGCTGATGCCGGCACCGGATAAGACTACGATTTTCTTTTTCATATTTTTCGTTTTTGTTATTTACCGCCCCACACTGCGCTGCGCTTGTATGGGGTTATTAGCACTTCGTGCGTCTTGCCCCTTCAGGGCTGCTTAAGGAAGTTGTTTAATAATATAGCTACTAACAAATTTCGTCGCCAAACGCCACGCCAACGCCTCTCGCCGTTTTCACAAGGAAGTCGTCGGGTTTCACCAAATGGGGTTCCTTGACGGCCTCTTCCAGAGGGACATACGAGATATTCGGATGGCGATAGACCACGAGGTTGCCATACTTTTTCTCTTTGACGAGCTCGAAGGCTTTCACGCCGAACTGGGTGGCGAGGATGCGGTCGTAGGCCACAGGGGTGCCGCCGCGCTGCAGATGCCCAAGCACCGTCACACGGATGTCGTGCTCCACACCGAGATCGATGAGTTCCTGACGAAGGACCTCGCCGACACCTCCAAGCTTGATGTGCTGGTCGCCGACCGCCGTGGGGGCCTTGCCGACGACATCGCCGCCGACCCGTTTCGCGCCCTCGGCAATGACGATATTGCAAAAGCCCATGCCGTTCTTGTAACGCGTCTCTATCTTCTTGGCGATAGCCTCAGGATTGTAGGGGATTTCGGGGATAATGCAGACTTCCGCACCGCCGGCAATGGCCGTGTGCAGCGCAATCCAACCCGCGTCGCGACCCATCACCTCCATGATGAAAACGCGGTTGTGGCTCTCCGCCGTCGTCACCAACTTGTCGACGGCCTCCGTGGCGATCTGCACCGCCGTCTGGAATCCGAAGGTGAAGTCGGTGCTGGAGAGGTCGTTGTCGATGGTTTTCGGCACGCCCACGACGGGGATGCCAATTTTGAGCAAATCCAAGGATATGCGTTGTGAGCCATCTCCCCCAATGTTGATGATGGCATCGAAGCCCATGTTCTGAAAACGCTTTTTCATCAACTGCGAACGGTCTTCCATCTTCCATGAGCCGTCAGCTTGCTTCACCGGAAAATGGAACGGGCCGCCCTTGTTGGTGGTCTTGATGATGGTGCCGCCTTTCACGTGCAACCCAGAAACCATGCTCTCGGTCAGCTCGACAACCTCCACATCATCCTTCAAGATGCCGTTGAAAGATTCGATACAGCCGTAAACATGCCATTCTTCTTTTTCTTGGGCTGCTCTTTTCACTATGCCGCGGATCACCGCGTTCAATCCGGGACAGTCACCGCCGCCCGTCGCTACAAGTATTCTTTTTGCCATATTTTGTTGTTTTTATAAGGTGTCCCACACTGCGCTCCTTCGTCGCTTATGGGCAGGGCTTTCGTTTTCTTTGCAGCCCCACACTGCGCTCCTTCGTCGCTTATGTGCAGGACTTTCGTTTTCTTTGCAGCCCCACACTGCGCTCCTTCGTCGCTTATGGGCAGGGCTTTCGTTTTCGTTGCAGCCCCACACTGCGCTCCTTCGTCGCTTATGTGCAGGGCTTTCGTTTTCTTTGCAGCCCCACACTGCGCTCCTTCGTCGCTTATGTGCAGGACTTTCGTTTTCTTTGCAGCCCCACACTGCGCTCCTTCGTCGCTTATGGGCAGGGCTTTCGTTTTCGTTGCAGCCCCACACTGCGCTCCTTCGTCGCTTATGTGCAGGGCTTTCGTTTTCTTTGCAGTCCCACACTGCGCTCCTTCGTCGCTTATGTGGGGTTACTAGCACTTCGTGCGTCTTGTCTCTCCGAGACTGCTTAAGGAAATATCCTTATTATATTGGGGTTTTAACAAACTTCATTCATCATTCATCATTCTTCATTCTTCATTCATCATTATTTGAGGATTACGCGCACACCGATGTACCCCATAATGCCCGTAATCGGCATATAAACCATGGTGGCGTCGAAATATTCGCCGAAGGGATTATTGGCCTGAACAATCGGGTCTTTCTGTTTGACGTTGAGGAGGTTTTCACCACCGACGTAGATTTCCCAACGGCGGAACTTCTTGGTGATCTGCGCATTGAGGATGCAGTACGGCTTCGACACATCGGGACGCTGGTACTCAATCGGGTTGTCGTGGGTGTTGGGCAACGGCATCGGTCCGAAAACCTGACAGTTGATGTTGAATTTCCACTTGTCGTAAGGCGTGCTGTAGTTGAGGTTGACCAACGCTTTGTGCGGACTCATCATGTCCTTCTGGCGCATCACACCCTGGCGCATGTAGCGCACATCGTTGAAACGATAAGCCAAGAGGATTTCGAATCGCTGCAACGGCTTGAGGGTCAGCTCAATCTGCGCGGAATGCGAACGCGAGCGGTTGCCATAGCCGTTGATTTCGCCGTTCAAAGCGTAGTAATGCACGCCATGGACATCCTGATCCAAATCCACAATCATCTGCTGCACAAAGTAGGTATAGAAGTAATCGACTGCCAATGAAGCCTTTCCACCCGGCATATTGAACTGCCACACCACACTCGCACCCGCATTCCAAGCCTCCTCGGGTCTTTCATTCCCATCAAAACAGATCTTACGAGAAGAAAGCAACAACGACTGGTTTTCCGCAAAGAAATGGGCGTTGCGATAGCCTTTACCGACGGAAGCGCGTAACGACAAATCCTTAGTCACCTGCCACTTGGCGTGTACGCGCGGTGTCCAAAAGAGCTGCGAATTGTGCAAACTGACCACGGATTCTTGTCTGTCTCTGACACGATTGTAATCCAAACGCATACCTGCCGTCACCACCAACTTCGGATCGATGATGTAGGCATATTCCGCGAAAACACCAGGAATCAAGTCATGATGATGAGGCCGGTAATAATATAACGAACCTGTCCCGCCATAATAGAGTTCATTCAGACAGTCATATTGAAAACTGGCACCGGCCGTCAACTTATGACGCTCGCTAACACCAAACTTATTGGAATACAAAACATTGGCATACACGCTGTACTGATCGCCATTATATATAGTGCCATTTCCATACCATGTGTCCAACCAATGTCCCGTAAAAGAGAGGATGGTACCGATACTTTCGTGCTCGCCTTTGAGCAAGAAGCCGTTCTTCGTGATGACATCCACACGCTTATTGTCAGCGGTATATCCGTACGTTTCCGGGATGTACGCGCCTTTCGGTACAAACCCCATCTGACCGCCGAAACGGTTGTCCCAAATGAGATCAATCATAGTGCGGCCTTCGACTATAGGAGATTTATAGTCCCAGCGGTTCATCACCTGCGCCTGACGACTGCGCGGCGCGTCCATGAAGCCGTCGTGGTTCATGTCCGTTTTAAAGAACTGGTCGCCGAGGAAAATCAGGAAATTGCCACTCGCCTTCTCGTCTTTGCCCACGGGAAATCGGGTGTTCATGGCCAACTCTCCCCTACCCATGCTGTTGGCATAGAAATTCATAAAGAAACGCTCCAAATTGCTTTCCGGCTTCTTATAGTCAATATTGATTTGTCCAGTGATAGACTCAAAACCGTTTACCACTGAGGAAGTTCCTTTCGACAAGCTTATGGATTCCATCCATGAGCCGGGGACGAAACCGAGTCCGAACTGGTGCGACAACATACGGATATAGGGCACATTTTCCAGTAAAATCTGGCTGTATTTGCCCGCCAGTCCAAGCATGGAAATCTGTCGCGCACCGCTCACGGCATCCGCGAACTCCGCATCCACAGCAATGCTGCTTTCGAAGCTCTCGGCAAGGTTACAGCACGCAGCGCGGCGCAGACCCTCCGTACTAATAATCTGGGTCAGAATCGGTTGCACCGAGATATAGGAACCATCGTTGGCGATAATGCTCACCTCATTTAGACTGTGTGCCGTATTCAAGAACACGGTGATGTAGTTCTGCCCGCGCGGAATCACCACGGTGTCAGGCAGAAACGTCGGGAAGGAAATGACAAGTGTGTCGGTTTTCGTGCGGTTGAGGGTAAACTTGCCGTCCGCACCCGTATGCGCACCGATGCTTGTGTGCAACCACTGCGCCGCCGCATTCACCACCGCTACCGTGTCCCCGTTCTCGCTGATCTGCAACACCTTGCCCGTCAACGTGGACTGCGAATATCCCAGTTCAAACAGTGCTATGAGAACCCCTAATAAAACAATTTTCCGCATCAATTATGAATTATGAATTATGAATTACGAATTCAGCATCGTATTATCCACTGGCAAAATAATCCAGCAAATAAGGTAAAACCAAAATCCTATCGATCCGCAAAAGAGCATCAACACAAAAAGGATGCGGAAAAGGTTGGAGTCCACATCGAAATAGTTGCCCAGACCGCCACAGATGCCGGCGATTTTGGAATCGTATTTGCTTCTCATTAACGTTTTATGAGCCATTTTTTTTATTTTTAGTGATTCTATAATATTGATTAGAGATTAGGAATCGGTTTATC
>Ga0310696_10010688_pt1 | contig 10526 bp, 13 predicted proteins | sample AusTroGonzalo_MG_4_FD_203885 | JGI IMG/M metagenome (GOLD analysis project Ga0310696, IMG submission 203885) | Bovine rumen microbial communities from tropical cattle in Woodstock, Queensland, Australia - Gonzalo_02 (v2) (version 2) | ecosystem: Host-associated > Mammals > Digestive system >... | reverse complement strand
ATCGTCTTTTAGAAACATCTGTTGAATCTCCCGTTAGAATTCTTCCTTCATTACCTTTGCGACCAGCGTATTTATAAGTTTAGAGATGTAGTGTTGTACGATCCACGCGAAAACAACGAGCAAACCGATTGATACCAGAATCGTCACTAACAACGGAACACCAACCAAAAACAAGATCACACCCGAAGCAGCGGTCAACAGTATCACTATTGAATAATTCAAAATGGAACAGACCGTTCCATACTTACTCATCTTCGCGTCACTGTTGTTTTGCTGCTCTGCCATAGAATCAGATTTTGTCCAAATATTCCCTGCTGTTAACTTCAAGATACCCGTCACAGAACTCGGATACAAGTTCCAGTAATGCTGCTTTGTCATCGTCAGGGAAATTCTCATGATCAAGCGCATTGATATAACGTCCCGAACGGGATATGGGATCCCACGAACACATCATGAGCAGGCACTGTGTCTCGAATGCTTCGCGGATCTTCACGTCATCGTAAGCTTTAAATGAATCGTGATAATCAGTAACCTCCACACCATCACGTAACAACCTCATACACAACACTGTATCTCTATGTATCTCCAGTACTTCAAGCGATATGTCGTGTCGCTCCCCGAGCCTTGACTGGATGATCTCCCTTGCTTCAGGTTCGAAGGACGCAATAAGCGAATCCACGAACTCCTTTTTATCAGATTCTTCGATGATGGTATCCGATAAGTCAGATACTATGAAACGGTCCTCGAAAGCAATCCCAACCTCGACTATCTTATCTGCAAATACCGGATAATTGAACGTAACTCCCATGAATGATGTATCCACGTATTCTTCACCGGAACGCGTCTTTATGACCGTCCTGTCCTGACCTTCAACAACTACCTGAGTTATCTCTTTATAAGGTATCTCCGTGCTCTTAAACAGTTTCTTTATAACGATTCCGTTCTCGTTTGCAGTAATCTTCACTTTGTTATCCCAATCTGTAATTCACAAAATTCGCAGTAACTCTGCCTTCGCTATTGATCGTAAACTTCGATATCGAACCGGACCTGCCGTTAAACCTCGCGTGCTCAAGGTCTTCAAACTCAAATCCCATAAGCATCGCCTGCAGGAAGCCGAGTAAACACCCGTGCGACACGATCAGGATCTTCTCATCAGAACTTGCTAAGATCTCCTCGCAAAATGGCTTTACCCTGTTCCACAGATCCCTGTCAGATTCCGCATCGGGGAAGGGCCTGTAGTCAGGATCGTATCCCTCGCTGCGCGGAATCTTATTTGCATCGTACCAGTCCCACGGCTTTCCGTTGCCTGCGCCTGCATTAACCTCGCGGATCAGTTCAGACATTATGGGGTTAAGGTTAAGTGTTTTGTTGATCTCTTCAGCTGTCTGTGCGGCACGTGCGAGGTCAGAACTGTACATGACATATCCGTCACCGCAGCCTTCTTTCTGAAGCCATCTGCCGATCTCATAGGCCTGCTTTCTGCCGTTTTCCGTGAGATTCCAATTACCCCAGGCACCTGCGTGACCATTCAAATGATGCTCTGATTCCGTGTGCTGAACCGTAATTATCGTCTTATCCATTATCCCGTTCCCCGCATATAAAAATCCGCCCGAAGATAACCTTCGGACGGATTCATTATAACCTTAGCATCAGGGTTAATTCCAATATCACAGAACTCCGAAATTAATGTGGTCAGCCATATCCTCGAGCTGCTCCTTGTCCATGGTCTTGGGAGAGAACCTGAGCATGACGTTTACGGTTACAAAGCTGCCGTCTAAGTCTGCTATTATAAGCGCCTTGTCGTTAGACAGACAGAGCGTGACGTTGTAGCCGTCGTCTGTGGTGTACTGCCACTGCTCGTAGCTGCTGCTAGAACCGATATTGAGGTAAACAATATCGAATGTTCCCTTCACTACGCGGCCTAACTGGAAGCCGTATTCGTTGTACTCGCCGTCGACATGGAACGTGCCGTCATCGTAGCAGTAACCCATGAGGATCGCGTCGTCCATGACCTTGCCGAACCTTGCTTCGAGCTCATCGTTATCGACATCGTCAGGTCTGCTGTTGTGGAGCGTGAGGCCGTACTTTTCCGCAATCTCATCTACCTTGTCAGCCATCTCCTGTGAATAGACGCCGTATGCGCCGTACTTCTCATCCCACTCAGCCGTATTGTTGCCGACTTCATCCAAGATCTTCCAATCCGTATCGTAATTATCCTCAAATTTGCGCCACTCTTGTGCTGCCAGGAATTCAGGTGTGTCACAGTATCCCTGAAGTGATATGAATTCAAACTGGCTTACATATTGGAAGTAGTCGTCACTGGTCTTGATGTCAGATTCAGCGATAACGCTCTGCTCGCTGGTGGCCTCACCGTCTCCCTTGTTGAATATTAAGTATTCCAATCCTCCGCCGAAAGCAGCAAATGCCGTTGCTCCCAGTGCAGCTACGACTGCTACTGCGATGCACACTGTTACGATGCCCTTCTTAGAACTCTTCTTCCTATTCCCCGTATTTGCGATTTTCATCTTCGTCAACTCCTTTATCCTTTCAGAGGAGACGACGTTCTGTTCTTCAAGTTCTACTGAAGAATCTTCGATGTTATCTAACAGTTCATGAATATGTACTTTCATTCAGATCGTCTCCTTTCGTTTTATTGCTGAGGATCACTCGGAGCCTTTCACGCCCGCGCCTTAGTTTGGTCTTGATCGTGGACGGGTTCATCTTCATTTCCCTTGATATTGCCGACACGCTTTGACAGTAGTAATAAAACCTCAGGAAGATCTCTTTATCCGGCTGCGGCATCGAATAGACCGCGTTACGAACCATGTCGTCCTGTTCTTCCCTGGCCAGCCTGTCAAATTCAGAATCGTCGTCTAAGATAAGAATGTCCTCGTCCAAAGGAAGCTCTGCCCTCTTGTCCCGCAATTTCTGCATGGACAAGCTGCGAGCCACGCGGCTCAAATACCCTTTCAGGTTCAATGGATACAGTCTTTCAGCTGACTGCCACAAAGTCACGAACACATCTGACGTCACTTCTTCGACGTCCTCGCGCGTCATGGAATCCTGCAGTATGCTGTTTACTATAGTCCCGACATAAGCACTGTATTTGTCGATAAACCACTCCAGTGCTTCCGTGTCGCCTGATTTCAGTAAGGCCAGCGCCTTTGCATCATTCAATAGTCTCACCTCAAGCTTATTTTCTGAACGGCCGTTCGACTATAATAGTGCAGTTCAGATGCAAATGGTTTCAAGTTTACGAAAATTTTTTCTTTAGGAATTTATTCTTCCTTAATCGGGCATATAACTTTCCAGCCGTCATAAGCGTACTCTATCCCCCTGCCCGCGTGGTTCTCCACTTCAGATCCTTCGATATCCCCTGTGACGATCTTCTCCATCGCCTCTACCATGGTATCGAGCTTTGATACAGGGATAGGCTCGTAGCTGTAATGTCCGTTATAGATCTTCTCAATTCCTGCATTTACCAGTACTTCGCGAATTCGCTTAAGAGAATCAAGATACACCGCGGGTTCTTCTGATTCTTCCAAAAACAGCCACAGATTCTCAATTATCGAATCTCCCGAATAACATATCTTATCGTCGCGGTCTATCAGGACGATGCTGCCCTTCGTGTGGCCCGGCATCTCATAGACTTCCAGCTTCTTCCCGCCAAGGTCGATCACGTCGCCCTCAGCGATGTCCTGAACATCAGGGAAGTTAACCTCATCGACATTGATGTTCTTAACGAAGTCCCCGTAGAAATCCTGTACCCACGGCTCGTTTACCATCGCGAGGAACTGAACCGCGATCTCATAGTACATGAACTTGTCAGCTGAATTCAGATACACATTCTCGAACCAGTGATTTCCGAGCACGTGATCGATATGACCGTGAGTATTAACGACTGTAACCGGCAGATCGGTATAGTGACGCACCAGTTCATTCAAGTCTGTAAGCCCGTATGCCGTATCAATGAGGCAGGCCTTCTCTTCGCCGATTATTAGATAAATTGATGCATTACGCTGTTCGTAAAACTTATAAACGCCCTTGGCAATCTCTTCTACAAAATAAATCCCGTGTTCTGTCTCCGCCATATTTATATCCTGTCTTACTTCTTATAGAATTCTTCGAGAGATTCCGCTACCTGCTCGCTCTCGTTATCTATCGGATCAAACTGATAGATTTTCTCATCAAGAATATAATACGGATTCCCGGCGCCGTCATCAGAGAAAACCGTTCCCTCTATCCCATATTCATCTTTATAGTATGCCGTCATCTTTTGAATCATCTCGTAAGAATATATGATCCAGCCGATAGTGATCCTCTCACCGGTCTTCGGGAGCACCATGCTCTCTTGAATTCCATCAGAGATCTTGAGGATACCTTTAAGCACTTCCGGCAGCCCGTCTAAATCAGAACCGCAGGGTTCCAGAAGAACAATATTGTCACCGTAGAAAGATCTTATAAGTTCCAGGATCATCAGATCACCTCAACGTCGTAATACCGTCGCTCTTATGTATCTTTTTCTTCTCTTCGTACATGATCTGGTCAGCACGTTCGAAGACTTCCTGATACGAGCGGTCGTTATCACGGTCAAATACTGCGCATCCGAATGCGAGCGAGATGCGCTCTAAGACATCGTCAGACGCTTTCTTCTGGTCTCTTAACATCAGCTTCAATCCGTCGAGCTTCTCGTCGATCCTGGCGTATTCGAGGACGGAAGGAATGACTACAAACTCGTCGCCGCCGATCCTGAAGACCGTACTCATCGGGAATGCCTTACAGAGGATCTTTGCTGCCTTCTGGATAGCTTCGTCGCCTGCCTTGTGGCCGTGGTTATCGTTAATGAGCTTTAAGTAGTTCAGGTCGCACATGATGACTGCAAATTCAGCCGTACCGGACTTGATCTGCTCATCGATATATTCGATCGTATCTTCGTAAGCGTGCTTGTTCTTGACGTTAGTCAGGGAATCTACGTATGCGAGGTTTCTCATGGCGATGAGGTCGTCTTCCTGCTGTTTCATCGTCTTGGCGGCCTTCTCGATCTTACGGTCCTGGAACCTTACCTTCGCTTCGATGTCTTCACTTCTCGCGCGGATATTGTCTATCGCGATTCTGAACGCCTTCGAGAGCTCACCTACTTCGTTGTCGGTCTCTGGCGGCAGGATTACGTCGTAATCGCCTTCACTGATCTCGTTGGCAGCAGCGGTAAGGTCTCTTAACGGGTTGGTTATACGTCTTGCCAGGATTACTGCGGCAACAGCAAATACTATTGCCAGTCCGATCGACAGGAATGACATAAGGATAACCGAGTGGTTTCTCTCACTATAGATGCTCTCGTAGTCGTCGCAGAGAACGAACTTCATGCCGTTTCTGAGCGTAACGAATGCCATCGCACGGTCACGCCCTTCGAAGTAGTATCTGATGAGGTCTTCGCCCGTCTCAGGCTGATCCATCAGTTCTGCGTTCTCGATGATCTGGTCTTCTCCGTCACTGTGCAGATGGTCTTCACCGAGGTCGTCTAAGTGATAGTGGACGCTTCCGTCCGCTTCCTTGAGGAACATGTAGCCTGTTTCCTGATATGTGAGCGAATCAACCCATGTGAGGAGCCTTGTAAAGCTTATGTCGACGCCGATGATGGCAACAGGCGTACCGTCTATAAAGACGGGCTCGATGTATGAGATAAGGTAATCGTCTACGCTGTAGTCGTAATAGGGCTTCGTCCACAGAGCTTCACCGTTCCTGATCGGTCCGTAGTACCAGTCTTCGGCTACGGGGTCATCAACGATCTCTTCCTGGGTGAAGGGGATGATCTTGAACTTGCCATCCTCATCTCTGGTGTAATAGACACCCTCATCGCGGTCCGTGACGCCCGTGACATCAAGTGTGTAGTGGATATATGCGCCCTGAACGAACTCGTTATGTTCGGTCATGAAGCGGATAAGGTCGTCTGCGTCATCAACGATCGAATCGCGCAGTTCGGCATCTGTACTAATCGTTTCTACATCGGGGATCCTGCTCTCAGTCCATCTCGAGAGCGACCCTACTGCATCTTCTATTCTAAGGAGTTCCGTATCCAGGTCGTCTCCGCGCTCTTCGCAGAACAGATTCATCTGAGTAGATGCGCCCTTCGTGAGTATCCGGCTCGTCAGCAAAACGCTGACTGTCACTAATACCGTGGACAGCACGAAAGTTCCGATTATGATCAGCAGCATCAATCTGGTGCTGATAGATGAAAAGAACGATTTAGATTTCTTCATTCTTCCGGACCCGAACCAATTCTTCCTTATTAGGCATCTGCCTTCACCAATATATCTTGAGTATAACCCCTCAGGGAAAACTACGGATTAACAACGATTAACAATAGTGTGAACTGTATAGACTTCTTTAAGACCCCGCGATATACATGGATATAGCCATCAATATGAACATCACGCCTATGAACGACAGCGCCGCTATGATGACGGCAAAAATGAACATGACCGTGATGCCGGCCTTGCGCTTTCTATGCTGCTTCTTGGCCTTGATGCCGTCTACTATGAACAGGACAACGGACAGCACCATGAAGCCCTCTACAAGGAGCGACAAGCCTGCTCCCACGGATGTAACCAGCGTTTCATATAACGAGTTCATATTAACAACCCTTCCACTTTCAATGTCAAAGAAAGTCAATGTTAGAGAAAGACAAAGACAAAATCAAATATCTTATACAATTATACTATGAAACAGCAGACGGAGTTGAAGAATGTGATTTATTTACCCTCCCGAGCAGAATCGATACCACTATCGCAAATACTATCTGGGCGATGTAAGAGACCAGTGCTCCCGTTCCCTCATTGACCGATATTCCGTAACTTACGACCGCATTGCCGATGGCATGGAACAGGATGCAGGGCATTATGTTCCCCTTTACCTTATGGAGCGCCGCAAGCGCGAAAGCAGAACCCATGAGCGATACCGCAAACCACAAATAGTTTCCCGAGTACTGATATGTGCCCTTAATAAAGCAGAGCGGAATGTGCCACACTATCCATATGGCACAATTTATCAGGGTTGCCACAATGAATCCGAATTTCTTCTCCAATATCGGCTGCAGATAGCCTCTCCATCCGATCTCTTCAAATCCACCGAAAAGGAACATCACAGGGATAAATAAGACCACCTGCCACCAGGTACCCGTGATCCTCACATCTCCAAACAGGAACGGTATCCCGAACCTGATTGCCAGAAATAGCACGATCAAAGCAAGTTCCAATACAGGATTTCCAAACTTGGCAACCCTTTTCAGGAAATACCTGACACCCTTTTTGTCAGGTTCTTTCTGCCACAGAACAAATACCGCGATCGCCGGAGAACACGCAGCAATTATGTAGAATACTATTCCTGCATTGTATCCGGGGTGTTCATAGAGGCCTAAGAAACTGAGGACTATATCCAGTCCCCAAAACAGATATGTTACAGCAAATGTTAGTAACAGATACTTGCCTGTCTTCTTAAGCATGTCGATTAAATATTACCCTTATTACGTAAGCGATATCTATAGCTTTCTTCGTTAATCCACCACGCCGTAGAATCCCGTGATCTCGCCTGATCCGGGCATGTCAGGATCCGTGCCATCACAGAAAGCCGCACCGTCGATAAGGCCGTCCTTAATCAGGAGCGTAAGTGAACTGTCCTCGAGCTCGAAGCGGATCGTGGCAGTTAATATATAGCTTCCATTCTTCTCGTCAAGGAAAACGTAGTAATCGTTCTTCTTCGACTGCGAGCCGTAGCGTATGAACGTTATAAATGCTTCGAGTTCATCCTTGTCAGCCGACTTCAAAAGCTCAGGCGTCATTATGGATTCCAGCGCTTCATCGGTCATGGAATCGATATAAGAACCGTCGTCATTTGTAGATGAATATGTGTTGACAACGGTATCGAAAATGATCTCCAACTCAAGCCTTCCCGGATGGTAAATACCGCTTATGGCGCTATAAGGAGGATCAATGGGATTGTTATCATCATCCAATTCACAGATCAGGAGATTGGTAAGTCCGGTGTCTTCTTCCGAGAATTTGGAAATGCTTTTTTCTTCGACATATCTGTTGGCATAACCTGAGAAATACATCCTGTATTCTATATCGCCGACGCTTATATCTTCCCACGCATTTACGAACAAATAATGCCCGTCAGGACTGTAGCCTTTATAACCGGAAGAATCCGATCTCAGAACTCCGATATCATCCCATTCTTCCATCTCCATGAGATACTCGGCCCCTTCATCGATATCGCAGGTATTCGCCACAACCGTCTCACAGAACAAGTCCAAAAGAGCACTCTTGTCTCTGTTCATCAAAGCATTCCGGATCTCTTTGCGGTAGAAATTCAGGAAATCCTCATCATTGTCAAATAAATACTTCTCGTCTTCCTCACGCTGCGCCCTTCGCTCCGCCATCCGCTCCATGAAGCTGTTGCATCCCGTACAGAAAACAAGCGCAGCCAGCAGGCTGCACGTAACCGCCTTAATTACATGATTCTTAATGGTATTCATATCTTCCGTCCCTTATTACGAAAATAACCTGCCCAGAATTGGTGCTGGGCAGGTTTATTATAGCATTGTTGAAATGGTCCAGACTCGCACCCATATCTGGTGCATTTATTATGGAAGTTTCTTTGCAGTTGCTATCATGGCCACTTTGCAGAGTTGCTTCTGTCCTTCTCTATCTCCATTCAAGCCATACATAATAAAGTCTGCTAGTTCTTTGGGAGAAAACATTCCTGTATCCGTCTCTTTTGAAAGAATCTCGACCATAAATTGATATAACTGGTTAGAGTCAAATCCACAGCCATTACACATAGTCTGAATATCATCAGCCATAAATGGCAGTATTTCTGCATAAATAAACATCATATCAGCAGAACTATCAACAGCATTCTTTTCTATTTTTTTCATGCATGAATAATGCTTCATTGCAGATAACCCGGCATGGAAATTGATGTTGTAATGAAGATATCTTAAATACATTGCCAGTGCATCTTTGTGGCGTCCCTCTTCTTCTAAGAACAGACCCATGGTTTTTAACAATTCACAATAATCTCTAAAATCGCCCTTAGTCATACCCTTCTTATAAAGCCCCGGCGTTCTTCGGTTAAACTCACCCCAAAGAATATCTCTTACTCGACCATTGGGTTTATTAGCAAACAGTTTCGCATATGCACCAATATCAAGACCAAGTAATTCCAAATTATATTTGTGCTTTTCCATGTAAAAAGCAATATAGCTATTTTCGTTAAGAAGCAATTTGCCATTCTCGGTTAATATCCAGTATCTATCTGGTACATCTCCCTCAACATCAGTTTCTGAAGCGTTTTCAGCTATCCTTGAACAAAGTTCTTCTTTCTTTCCACTACTTTTTATTCCAAGCTTTGTAGCGATTGCCTTAATGTCTGATGCTTTAAGGTGCGGTAACGCCTCGATTGCCGTAGATGGTCTAATTAAGCCTTTTGCTTCTAACTGTTTAAATCTTTCGTTGGGGAAACCTATTCCAAATCGACTTCTGAAATAATTAGGATATTTAGTTTCACCCACTTTATAGTCCTCAGCTAATGATAACAGCACTAAATCCTGAACAGATGATTCAACGTTTTTAAGCGGAACATTATCTTGGTTTTGAGTTCCATAATTTTGGACTACAGTCGGCTTTACTTCAATAGTAACTTTAGGTTCTTTCTTTCCGCCAAACAATGAACTAAACAAACCCATAATAGAAACCTCCCAAAAAGAATTTATATCTTAAATCAGCTTATGTATTTCTATTCTTTCCAAAAAATATGTGGCCATTTCTTAGGTTGTGATAGTATGCGCACCCCAAGGCATAAAGGCGATTCTCGTGCACACACTTCTTGGCATCCGAGCACTTTTCATAACTTGCACAGCAACCAAAAGCAGATCCGCCTTCCTTAAAGAAAGATTCTAATTCATGTTTGATTACATACAATGAAAATTCTTGAAAACTTTCACTTTCGGGATTTATGAGAACTCGAGTGAAAACATCAGATTTTCTCTTCTTAAAAGATATATCAAAAGCCTTATGTTCAAGCATCGGAATCATCTCATCCGGAATGCAAAATGTTAAGCTTTCAACTTCATCTTTCTTATTCATTTTAGGCTGAATATTAAATAATGAATACTTAGCATTTCCGTTAGAATTAATACCTTTTGGATAGTCAGGTTTCATTACGGAAACAGTATAAGAGGTTATTTTATCCTTCTTATCTGAGTAATTCTCATTCAAAACCAAAGACTTTTCCGGTAACTCTTCTTCGGTGATAATATTGGATAAGATATCATTAATAACATCTTTCCAGTTATGTTCTGTAAAAAATGTCATCTGCTCCATATTTCCAATTACCTTTCTTTTGAGAAAAAATCTTCTTCCGCTACTAATTCAATATCCTGTCCTTTGGCTTTTAGTTCCATAGATTTTTTGATTTTACTTCCGTATACTCCATTCTTCCAAGCTTGTGAACCTAAAGAACCAATTACA
>Ga0310696_10010687_pt1 | contig 10527 bp, 10 predicted proteins | sample AusTroGonzalo_MG_4_FD_203885 | JGI IMG/M metagenome (GOLD analysis project Ga0310696, IMG submission 203885) | Bovine rumen microbial communities from tropical cattle in Woodstock, Queensland, Australia - Gonzalo_02 (v2) (version 2) | ecosystem: Host-associated > Mammals > Digestive system >... | reverse complement strand
TAGTGAAGTATCAGCATATTATCTACTTACAGATGATAGTGGCAAAAAATGAGAAGCACTGGATCTAAGTGACGAGAACGGAAATTTCAGTATTGTTTTAGAATGAACACTTGAAATATCAAATTATACTGGAAATGCTAATATAGCTAATTCTCAACAAATTCTAGTAACTAACTAAAGTGCTAAATTATAAAGGAGAAATTATATGGCAATAATAAATTTAATTAGAATACCCGGCCAAGACGGTATACAAGAAAAGAAATATTTCTTTGAGAGCAGATATGTTCATGTTTTTCCTGCTACTTTTCGTGGCCAATATGCAGAAGAAAGCCAACAAAAGCAATTTGACCCAGAATCCCGCTTAAATACAGAGAAAAACCTAACTAGTATTGCCATTGGTGGCGGGCTAGCTGGTTCATATATCTTAAGCTGAAAAAAAGAAAGCACGCAAGAAAATAGTGAAGTCGGTACGCTTAAGTGTGTAATAGGTGGTTATTATTTTGAATTTGAGAATCTAGCACTTAATGACTTTGTTGTCAGTGACCCAAATCAAAATAACCAAAATGCGCCTATTTTAAGAAAAATCTATGTACAAACACGTAATGTTAATTTAAAAGAAGGTGCATCTAGTGGAAACACTGGTGCATCACCAGATAATGACAGAGTTACTACTGTATTAGATAGCTATATGTCTAATACCGACAGAAATGTACTAGACGTTTATATTGCAGCTGATAGCAAATATGCATTTACTGGCGCATGTATTTCTGAAGAAGACCTAGGTGGCTATACTGGAGTACTACAACCAGTAAGATTTAATAAAAACGGTAAAGCTTGTATTAATACTAATGCTTTTCTACCAAATATTAAGGCTGGACAAGGGTTTGGTGTTGGCAGTGACACACAAAGTAGAAGCAGCATAAAAGCATTAGATATTACAGCACTTAGAGTTGGTTATGAAACAACTGCATTAGGAGGAAATTCTATTGCAGCGGGCTGTAATTCTATGGCAATTGGAGACGGTTCTCACTCAGAAGGCTTAGCTACTACGGCGCTTTCATTATATTCACATGCAGAAGGTGCATGCACAATTCGTCAAGATTTAATAGTAGAAGAAGTCATTAGACAAGATCCAAATAAAGAATATTCTAACCAAACACAATGTCCATTTATTAGACTATCAAGCCAAAAAGCAATTGACTATGATATTTTAAAACCTGGAGCAGTTTTGAAATATAATGACCGTTATGAAACTAGATATTTCACACTCGCCCAAGTCATAAAAATAAATGAATATGAATGCAAGGTTCAAACAAGATTTGAAATTGCTGGAAAAGATGCTACTTTCTGGTATGATGTAGCAAACAGCAATAATAAAACTGTTTCTATAATAACAGGTATTGCTGGTAATAATGTAATAGCTTCTAATCGTTTTGCTTATGGAAACTATGAAGGAAGTGCTGCCCATTCAGAGGGTTTGGATACGATAGCTACAGGAAAAGCCTCTCACTCAGAAGGCATTAAATCATTAGCAACAGCAAATTTTGCACATGCAGAAGGTTATAATACTGTAGCTTCTAATGAAGAGGCGCATGCAGAAGGTGATACTACAAAAGCATCTGGCATGTCATCACATGCTGAAGGCGAGAGTACTGTTGCTGGTGGTCGTGGTGCCCATGCCGAAGGACAGAATACGACTGCTTTAGGAAACTATTCACATACTGAAGGTATCTCTACAGAAACTACTGGCAATTACGCTCACGCAGAAGGCCATACTACAAAAGTTTCTTCTACTGGGGGCCATGCGGAAGGAAAAGAAACACTCGTAAAGGGAATATATGCCCACGCAGAGGGCTGGCAATCACAAGCTACACAAAAATATGCACACGCTGAAGGAACTAAGACTAGAGCAATATCCGATAGCGCTCATGCCGAAGGCATTGAAACAACATCTGCAGAAGCTGGTGCACACTCAGAAGGCTACAAGACCAAAGCAAATGCTAGTGGGGCTCACGCAGAAGGCAATACAACAGTAGCAAAAAGCTTATATGCCCACGCAGAAGGCTCACTCACATGTGCACAAGGTGAAAACTCACATGCTGAAGGACAAGAAACCAGCGCCTTAGGTAACTCTTCTCATACAGAAGGCTGCAATACTAGCACAGAAGGCCTAGGAAGTCATGCAGAAGGACTTTATACTTCAGCATTAGCAAGTTTTTCTCATGCTGAAGGCGGTAATACTTATGCTTATGGCGCATACTCCCATGCCGAAGGCTATGCTACACAAACCAAGGCAATTGTAGCACACGCAGAAGGAGAATATAATACTACGCTTGCTGAAGGAAGCCATGTCGAGGGCTGTGCAAATACAATTGAGAAAGACGGCAAGTTTGCGCACGTTGAAGGCTATGCCAATACAGCAACAAAAGAAAATAGCCATGCAGAAGGCTTACATACATCTGTAAAATCTCGCGATAGTCACGCTGAAGGCTCTTATACTGAAGTCTGTGGCAACGATTTTTATCAAGAGTTCGGCAGTAGCATTAAGCATTATGCAAGACACGCCGAGGGTCTTGAAACCGTTGCTAGTGCTGCAGGAGCTCATGCTGAAGGCTTTAAAACTACCGCAAGTGGCAGATGCTCACATGCAAGTGGCTACAAGTCTAAAGCTGATGCCTTATATTCTATTGCAGCAAACTATATGACAGATACCAATGGACATAATGAAGCTGCAGTATTTGGTTATTGTACTATTGCCAATAATGATACTGAATTTGTTGTAGGTGTTAGAAACAAAAGAGAAAAATATGGCAATTTATTTACTGTTGGCGGTGGTACAAAGTGGAAGTCGCCAGCAGAAGCCACAGAAGCAGACTTCAAAAATGCCTTTGAGGTCACTAAGAATTATTCAAGCTTTTGTAAGAAAAACACTAATAGCTTCTCAATTGCCATTGGTGAGCAAGATATTTTTGAGGTACTAAGAAAACATTACTTAGATATGATATATCCAGTTGGATCTGTTTATCAATCGCTTAACACGATAGACGGTAAATGCCCAATTGAAGTAAATCTTGGTGGAAAATGGTTAAGAATCAACAATAAATTCTTACTTGCTGCCAGCTGAAATGATTCTAGATTTGCGGCTGGATGTATGGGTGGTACCGCCAACTTAAATATGCTTAAACATAACCACGGTAAAGAAACCAAAAGAACTAATAATATGTATACGTCTAAAACTATTTATGGACCATCTAGCTATAGTTCTGGGTCAGAAAAAGATTTAACTGGCAGCTTTACTATTTCAAGAAGCCGCAATAAAGGGGATATTTATGGAAAAACAGCTGGAGACAGCCGTGGAATCATAAATTATGATACTACTACAAGAGATTGGCAAAGTTCTTGGCTTTACTGGTCTAGCTCAGGAAAAAATTTAGATTGTGACAGAATTACTATTAATGCAAAGCATGAACATATTGTTCCAGCACATGCTCATGGAATAGAAAATGATGGTTTAGTAGAATCTGGAACTGATATGGCTGCTTATGGTAACTTACCACCATATCTTTGCGTCTATATTTGGATTCGTATGGAAGATGATTGGGATGGGTATACTGTACCAGATAAATTTAAATATATAGCATTTAATATGACGAAAACAACAGAAACAACTACATCTTCATCCACAAATACCACATCAAATACTACGTCAAATCCAACCAAACCTTCTACTGGTGGTGGAAGCTCTGGTGGATGCTTTGATACAGGAACAAAGGTATTAATGGCAAACGGAAAAGCTATTAATATTGAAAATGTTAAGGTAGATGATCTTGTTATGTCATACAATCCAAAAACAGGCAATATGAAAGCTGTTAAGGTAAATAAAGTATTTAAGATGAATCAAATAAGAGGACTTGTTACATTGACGTTCGATGATGGCACTACCTTAGATACTACTACAACACACCCATTCTACACCACTAAAGGCTGGGTATCATTAAAGCCAGACTTCGAGTATGACAAAGGATACGAAGATCTATACGACCAAAATGTTAGCATGATGGAAATTGGACAATCTTTCTATAAGATTACGAGATCTGGAACAATAGCAAAGACTAAATTAGTTAGAATCAAATATAAACAAAATATTCTAAGTAATCACATAGTTTATAATCTCGATGTCGATGGACATAATACATTCTTCACAAATGGTATCTTAGGCCATAATGCTAAGACAAACGCATTTGCACAAGAACATTTCGTATTCTAGTAATTATCTTAATAATAAAAGGCTTGTTTAAAAATAAAATAAGCCTTTTTTATATACTCAATAGCTATTTAATTGCTAAATTATTATGAGATTGATAAAAATCACGGAGAGCGCTTATGAACAAAAAAGCTAAAGAAAAAGTTGAAAAATTAGTAGAGGAATATTTAAGTGCACGTAAGCTAAAAGCAATGGCCAGGGCATTAGATAATTGTCAAACATTAGATGATGTCACTAATATATTAAATTCTTATTATGCACACAAAAGTTGTAGTGTATTAGATTTTGAATTAGATGTCCAAGAACTATCAGATTTAAGCGATGATGATATAAGAATTCCATTTGATGTCTTAGAGGCCGCTAGCGATATAAATAGTATTTTTTTACTTGATATACCACCAGCAACAAAACAAAATGCATATATGGTATTGTCAGAAGTAGTTGGTACTTTGCACTATGATAATGGCTTACCGCTTTCTGGTAAAAATTATCCGCCGGATAATCCAACAGAAGAAAATGACTATTTTGAGCATTATGACAGAGACCAAGATTATTGGGGCTGGTATATGGATGTGGCTATTGACCACTTTGAAAATGACGGTGACAATCTTTATATAATATTAGAATTCTATAAAGAAGACGTTGAAAGATATTGCAAAGAATATTATGACGGCTCAAGCTATGAGCATGATTTTGGAGATTAAAGGAGAACAAACAATGATTGGTACTAGATATGTAGTTCGCAATGACGATGAAATGTTAGGAGAGTTCGAAACAAAAAATGCTGCTATTGAATTCGCAAAACAACAAGATGGCACAAGTACGATTTATGTTGAAATGATCGAAACGAATGCAGATGGTTTAGGCAATGAATATACAATGCCAGCAGTAACCGTTTGGTCTAGCTTAGACTTTTTAGACTTTGACGACAATGCTCAACCAGAGATTCTTAGTCAAGAAAATGAATTTAATACAGATTTTCCAGATTCTGACATCATAGATTTTCCAGAAGACGACTGGGTAGATGACACTGTGCCGGCAGATTGGGATGATGTAAATAGATTCCCTAAGAAGGATGAGGACTTAAATATAAAAGAGGCAATAGACAAACTTGAAGAAAATGAGTCTGAAGTCGAATGCAAATGTTGCTTTGATTTATTTCCAAAAGAAGACTGCATTAAAACAGAACATGGTTATTTATGTAAAAAATGTAATCAAGAAATGCACTCACACCAAGGCACTAACTTAGATTTAGTCGATGCTAATCCATTTAATATAGAATACAATGACCCAAGACTTCCAGAAGAAAAGCTAGAAGTAGAAATTAAAGAGGAGCCTGTCGATGGTAATGAAGTTCGTAAGCATGAAAAAGCTATCGAAGAATCACAATCTCAAGAAATTGGTGATTATTATAAGAAAACAAGCAAAAAATATAATATAGATTTAGACGAATTAGTATATGGCGAAAATGGATTCATGAAAACATGCTATCCTGAAGGTTTCCCAGATTTCAAAGGCGATGTCATTTATTCCGAAAAATATTGGACAGAGTTCGAAAACTGGCTAAGAAATACTCATGGCATTGAATTAAATGAATGTAAAAAGCCATTAGAAGAATCAATTAAGCTTTCAGAAGAAACTAAAAAATTTGGACCTCTTTACTTAGCTTATATAAACAAAAAGCCAATAGGATATATTGAATGGCATACACTTGAAGGTGATAAATTCCACCCAGAAAGCGAAAAAGTAATCGCAGCTATCAAACGCTTATTTGAGGTTAATGATGAAAATGCAAAAATAAGCTATGAAAATGTTGACGCAGACAGTGTTGATAGTAAATTACCATTCTTCACTAAAGATAAAATTACTGAGCATGTTAATGAAGAACATCCCGCAATTGAAAGCAATCAAGAATTACACGGTATGGATAATGCAGTAGTTGATTGTCAAACAGATATGAAAATTATTGCACATAGTGAAGACGAGAAACCATTAGACTGCTTAATGAAAAAACCAGCACTTGAGAAGCCATTAACAGAAGATGCTGAAAAATTAAGAGAAGAGCTACACCAGGTAGATACTCCTTATGATGTAATGCATTTCTATGTAGATAGATGGTTAGACTGCGATGTTGATTCAGACTATATGCAAGAAATTTTTGAACTTGGATTAAAAGGTAAAGAATTCCCAACTGATGATATTATCGATGATGGTTACAAAGGCAAAGACTTCGACTATCTCGAAGATATCTATGGCTTAGGTGAAGACATTCTTAATAAAGGATTATTGGCTGTTCTTCATGAAATCGATGCCACATTAGACGAAAATGATCCGGACGACCAAAAATTATTAGAAGCTAAGAAAGACGAAAAAGAATTACCTCCTGACCCAGGAGCGGTCAAAGTAGAAGTCCATAGTATGTTAAATAATTTAGTGGCTGATGAAATTGAAGCTATCGACGGATATGAAGAAGCAAAAGCAGAGATTTCCGACCAACCAATTGAACATAAAGATGAAATCTTAAATACTTTAGACCACATCAAAGATGAAGAAAAAGAGCACATCGATGAACTAATCAATGCTGCCTCTGAAATTCCATTTGATAAAGATACCAAAGTAGAGGCTCCTGCCGAATCTGAAATTCCAGAAGAACCTGCCGAAGAACTTTCAGTAGAAGAAGAAAATCCATTTGAGCAAGAATTTGAGTCTGTTAATGTTTATGGTGAACCATTAACAGAAAGATCTATGACAAACACCCCATTTGATTCCGATATTAAAGTTGGAGACAAAATCAGAATCGGTCATTTAGATGGTGAAGATACTTCTTATGATGGTAGAGAAGGCACTGTTGAACATATTGATAGTATTGGACAGCTTCATGGAACCTGGGGTGGATTAGCAGTTATTCCAGGTGTTGATAACTTTGAAATTATTACTGAAAAATTAGAAGAAGCTAAAAAAGATAAAATATTAGAGGCATCTTCTGCCGAAACAAAAGCATTTAAACAAGGTGGAGACGCCCTACATGACTTAATTCAGGGAAGAGCAATTGGAAGAATCAAAGACAAAGCAGCAAGAGATGCTGCAATTGCAGCAGTCAAAGCTGGACGTGATGATGTAGTACACAGCTTTACTGGTGACCGCCATGAAGAGCAAGCAGGTGCGGCTTATGAAAAAAAGGCCAAAGCTATGCTAGATGCTGGTGTTACCGATGAAGAACCAAAGATTACTGAAAGTGCCGGGACGCCAAATTTACCATGAGAAAAAAGAGTAGAAATAGCCGATGACCTATTAGACAAGCTTGTCCTAGAAACAGATAATGAGTTATGGGATGACGGCGATGGTTATTGGCAATCGGAGTATGACGTTTGGTGCAATCGTTACTTATACTACACAAATAAGCTAAACAAAAAGTCATTACTAAAAAAGATGATGGCCGACCTTTCAAAAGAAGTCCATGGACTAGAATTCTATTTTGTGGAAGATAAAGATACTGATGAAGAGGATAAACCTATCAGTGAAATCGGTTATATTCTTATAAAATAATTTACAATATCGTATATTATAACGAGCGAAACATAAGCATTAAGGGGAAGCCCCAGCTTAATACCTAATGCGAAACTCATTTTAATAGAGGTGCTCAAGAATCGGAAAGAAACGATGGAGAGCATTACAAAACTAATACAGAATTAGGAGAAATTAAAAATGAAATACGTTTCTGAATTAAAAGAACTTGAAAACAAGAAATTCGATTCAGTCGAAGAACTTGAAAAGGCTGAACAAGAAGTCAAAATGGCCTTAGCTAAGAGAGCAGCTGAAAAAGAAAAGACTTCAAAAGAATCTGAAGAGCTTAACAAACTCTTCAAAGCCCGCAATGATGCGAGACGCATTTATAATGAAAAACTCGTTGAGCTCAGAAAAGCTTATAATGAAGCTTTGAAAGCTGCTGAAAAGTCTTTCAATGAAGGGCTTAAAGCTGTTGCCGCTGACAGAGATGCCGCTGAAAAGGTCTATGCCGAAAAGCTTAGCGCTTTCCAAAAGGCACATCCAGAAGGATATCGTCTCTGCCTTAAAGATGGCGATAATGTCGTTACCCTTTCTAGTAACCCAAGCGATTATACTAGATCACTTTCTAAAGAATTTGATGATATGCTTGACATGTTCTCAAATCTCTTAAGACGCTGGTAATCTAGTAGTCACTCTGGGGCTAAATAAAAAAATAATAAAAAGGCACAATTAACTGTGTCTTTTTATTTTATATAACTGTATAATATAAATGAGCAAACACAAAGGAGAAATTATTATGGGCGGACTCTACAATATGATTAATGGGTATAACCCAGCCTGCTTCTGGATTATGCCAATGCTTGGTAGAAAAGAAAATGAATGGCCACGATTCAGAGATTGCTATATCGAAAAGAAAGAAGATGACAGCTATCTTATTGTCATCTATACTCGTGTCGGTGGTGGTAATCGCAATTGTGGATTCGGGGAAGAAAAGCTTTATGAAGACCCTTTATTTGTCGAGACAGTAGACGATGACTTCGACAATACCTACGCAGAGTATAAATTCAATGTACCAGAGAGATGGAAGGAAGACTTCAATAAAATCATCGATGGCAAATTCACTGAAATTTCTCTAGAATATGAACAATACCTTAGAGAATTCTGGCCATTATTAAATGAACAAGGGCTATTCGACAAAATCTTCGGCGGAGTAGCACAAGCTTAATTATTATTCTTGGGTGAAAATCAAAAAACCACCCAAGAATAATTTTTATTTTTGCTAAATTATATTGAGGTATATAACTATGAGTAACATGTTTGATTTAGACGCTTTGATTAAAGAATATGCGGTTGATGGACAAGAAATCGCCGGAGATATTTTCTATTGGTATGATGATGATCACAAGAACAAAGTAAGATGGCTTTTAGAGCTTGACGCTAGATACTTCTACTATATTCAAAAGAGATGTGGAATCGATCCAGAAGACGAAAGTTATAATGGACCGGACTCTGATTTGAGAATAGTGAATGTCGACCATTTTGCCATTAAAAAAAGTTGCAAAGACAGAGTAGAAGAATTCCGTAAGTTAGTATACGACAATATCGACTATGTATATGCGCTCAGAGGCAAATTAGACCTAGACGAGCTAGTTTGGCCAGATGATGGTGAAGACGACCTATTCTAAAGTAAAACAAAGTAAAATCAAATAAACTACGGCAAGAAATCAAAATCTTGCCTTTTTAAAATCGTATAATATAATATTGAGGAGTTGACCTGATATGAAATATGGCTATGAATTCCACGATTGGAATCTGTGGAGCATATATGAATTCACAGACGTAAAAGATTTAAAGGAAGACTACGTAAAGACAGACTGCTTCGGAAGTCATACATTTAAAAAAGAAGACTGGTGCTGGGTAAAAGCCACAAAAGACATATTCCTCTTACCAGAATATACAGAGGATGGATTAAGACACAAAATGACTAATGAGGGACTATTTCTCAAAAGTCATGTCTTCGATACAAAAGAAGAAGCAGATGAATATGGAAAAACCCATAGTAGTTGCTTTTTATACTAAGCGCTAAAATCTGGGCTGATTGAACGAGAACAACATAAGGAGAGTGATATATTGTCTAAAGTCGTAAAAAGACAAGACGAAGGCTTGGAAGACCTTTTAAGGCGCTTCAAAACGGCAGTCAAGAAAGAGAACATCCTAGCGGATTACAAAAGGCATAGATACTTCGTCAACAAGGCAATGGCGAGAGAATTGAAATCAATCGAAGCCAAAAAACGAATGAAGAAACACGCCAGATAAAATACGACAAAAAACGCCAAAGATGAAAAATCTTGGCTTTTTTATTTACCCAACACCGTATTATATATTAGAGAAAAATACTATTAAAAAACTATTTACAAATATTAAAAACCACGATATAATAATATTAGAAAATTGAGGTTAACAACTATGGAAAAAGAATATCAAAAAATCGGAAACGTATTTAAGTTTGACGAAAAGTTTAGAACTATTGTTGGACTTAATGAACCATATGAAACTTTAAAGAACATTATCTGGCAAGGAACAGAAAAGATTGATGGAACCAATATTCGTATTTATTGGGATGGTCATGATATCGAGATTGCCGGACATACTGATAAGGCACAAATCCCTCCAAAGCTTTTAGCTTACCTTGAAGGTTTGTTCAAAGTTCCTGAAATGGAATACATTTTTGAGCAAGTCTTCGGCGAATCCAAAGC
>Ga0310696_10010685_pt1 | contig 10527 bp, 13 predicted proteins | sample AusTroGonzalo_MG_4_FD_203885 | JGI IMG/M metagenome (GOLD analysis project Ga0310696, IMG submission 203885) | Bovine rumen microbial communities from tropical cattle in Woodstock, Queensland, Australia - Gonzalo_02 (v2) (version 2) | ecosystem: Host-associated > Mammals > Digestive system >... | reverse complement strand
ATCTTGTGAAACATTTCTGGAATTTTCATAAACGGGGGCTGATATGGACATTGACAAACACATGCGGGCCATCCGCAAGTACCTGAAGGAAGAGAAGCACCTCACCAAGGTGGATGAGATGACATTGGAGCTGTTGCGCTCCGACCTTGAGACCCTTGAGATGATCAAGAAGCAGCTCGACGTCAACAACGGTGGAAGCATGACCGCCAAGGATCAGTACGGCCGCACCATCCCGTCGCCCTTCCTGCGTGAGAAGGATCGCGTCATCAAGCGGGTGTTGGAGTACGAGAAGAAGCTGGGCCTCTCCCCCTACGACCGGAAGAAGCTGGAGGTGGAGAGCTCCGACGAGAAGTCGCCGCTTGAGCAGTTCATCGACAGCAAGGCCAACGATGACCCCTACAACCTGCCCAACCAACTAGACCTATTTGATGTCGACAGCCTATGACATATCTAAGGCGCGTTGGCATCGCTATGCCTTGGACGTGGTTGAGGGCAAGGTGGTGGCGTGCCGCTTCGTCAGGCAGGCCTGCCAGCGTTACCTCGACGACCTCAAGGATGACCGCCTTGAGTTGCGCATAGACCGCATCGCTCACGCCGTCCGCTTCATCCGCATGCTTCAGCATTTCAGCGGTGCCGCCAACGGCAAACCCTTCGTGTTGGAACCCTGGCAGCTCTTCATCGTTGCCAACATCGTCGGCTGGTATTGGAAGGGCACCGGCAAGCGGCGTTACAATGAGGCCTACGTCAGCATCGCGCGTAAGAACGGCAAGACCGCCCTCTTCGCCGCCCTGATGATCTACTTCCTGCTGGCAGACGGTGAGCCCGATGCCACCGTGCTCATATCGGCCAACAGCCGCGAACAAGCGACCCGCGTCGACTTCCAGATGGTGAAGGGCTTCCTGCAGAAGCTCGACCAGAGGGCCAAGACGGTGAAGGCACAACGCAACCAGGTGAAGGTGGCCAAGACCACCAACATGATGTACGTCACCGCCAGCGATGCCTCCAAGCTCGACGGCTACAACATCAGCGCCTGCCTGGTGGATGAGTACCACGAAGCAGACACCAGCGAGGTGAAAGACGTGCTGAAGACCGCAATGGGCAACCGGCGCAACCCGCTGCAATGCGTGGTCACCACCCGCGGCTTCGACATGAGCAAACCCTGCTATGCACTCGACCAATACGCCCAGCAGGTGCTGAGCGGGGAAAAGAAAGACGACGCCCTCTTCGCCATGATCTTCACCTTGGATGAAGACGACGACTGGCGCAATCCCCGGGTATGGGCGAAGGCCAATCCGAACCTCGGCATCACCGTGAGTCAGCACTATATTGCCGGTGAGCTGTCGAAGGCAATGGCCACCACCACCGACGAAATCAACTACCGAACCAAGCTGATGAATCAGTGGGTGGAATCGAAAACCATCTGGATCAGCGACGACCGCATTGTGGCCGCCATGAGCGAACTCAACTGGGAGCGGTTCACCGACTACCCCTGCTATATCGGCCTCGACCTTTCGAGCGTGTCCGACATCACCAGCGTGAGCTATCTGTGGGTGATCGATGGCCGCTACTATTTCAAGGTCGTCAACTACCTTCCGAGTGACGCCCTGGCCACCAAGGAGAACAGCATCAAATACCGGGAGTTTGACCTGCGTGGCGATATGGTCATCTTCCCCGACAGCAACGTGACCGACTACGACCGCATACTGGAAGACATCAAAGGCGTGAACGACATTTCGCCGGTGCAGCTCATCTCCTACGATAAGTGGAACAGCACGCAGATGATCATCAACGCCACCAACTACGGCTTCAACTGCCAGCCCTATGCACAATCGCTTTCATCCTTCAACCGCCCCACCAAGGAATTTGAGCGATTGATGCTGCAAGGCAATGCCGAAATCGACCGCAACGAGTGCACCCGCTGGGCCTTCCGCAATGTCCTCATCAAGACCGACGCCCACGAAAACCAGCAGCTCATCAAAGCCACCAACATGAGCAAAATAGACCCTGCTGTCAGCATGATGATGGCCCTGGGAGGCTACCTTACCAACTTTGTGGGAGAGTTTTCAGGAATTTGATTTTGGAAGCAAACCAAATCAAGTTTGTAATCAAAAAACTCAGGTTGTAATCAAAAAACTCGGGTTTGTAATCAAGTAAATTCGCAAGTGGCGGGAAACCAATAGATTACAAATCAAATTTCTATTTTCGTGGCGTCACGAAAATGGTCTTGTTTATTAAACTATTGTGTTTCAACATTGTAACGGCTGTTTCTCTTAATACATATAAGCATCTGAGAAATGGCAGAGAGAAGATTTTTTGGACTATTCCGTAGGAGCGAGAGGCGCGGCCTTCCCAATCCCAAGTTGACCGTGGGTGCCACCGACAGCAATGGCGCGCTGCTCTACAGTGGCGGCAAGGTGGTGATGACCCAAGAGAAGGCCTTGCAGCTGTCGGCGGTCTACCGTGCCGTCGACCTCATCAGCGGTGCCGTGGCCATGCTGCCAATCACCCTTTTTGCCAACGGCCAGCGCGTCGACAACGACCTGAGCTACGTCATCAACTACGAGCCTAACTATATCACCACTCACTTCCAACTTTTCAAGCTGGTGCTCATCGACATGATGCAGAACGGCAACGCCTTCCTGCTGGTTCGCCGCAACAGCCGCGACCAGGTGGAAGAGCTTCGCTACCTGAAGCCCGCCGATGTCACCATATTATATAATGAAGAAACCAACCGCAAGCGTTACCGACTCAAGGATGGGCGTGAGATAGATGACAGCGACATGCTGCATTTCATGAACTTCACGCTCGATGGCGTGGTTGGCCATTCGGTGCTGTGGGCCGCAAAGCACTCCCTGGGTATCGCATACGCCAGCGAGGACACCGCCAGCAACTATTTCGAGAAGGGCGGGGCCATCACCGGCGTGCTCAGCTCGAAGACGATGCTGAACAACAAGCAGAAGGACGAAATCAGGACGCAATGGAAGGAAGTCATGGCCTGCGAGGATGGCGGCATTGCCATCCTGGGTGCCGACATGACCTTCCAACCCATCACCGTCTCGGCCTCGGACGCCCAACTGCTTGAGACTCGCCACTTCAACGTGGAGGAGATTGCGCGCTTTTACGGAGTCTCCCCCACGTTGTTGGGCGACCTCACCAAGTCCAGTTACGCCACCTTCGAGGCCACTTCGCTCGATTTCCTCACCAACGCCCTGCAGCCTAGGTTGGTGAACATTGAGAACGAGCTCAACCGTAAGCTGTTGCTCCGTCGTCAGAAGCAAGTTGACCGCATGCACTTTGCCTTCGAGACCGAAGACCTGCTGCGTTGCACCAAGACCGAGATGGCGCAATACTACCGCGACCTCATCAACAACGGCGTGATGACCGTGAACGAGGTTCGCCGCAAGCTCGACCTTGAGCCTGTTGAGGGGGGGGACGAAAACTACATCCAACTGAATATGACCACGCTCACCGGCGTGCAAAATAACAATCAAAATGGAACAGAAAACTAGAGAAATCAGAAACATCAAAGGCGTGGTGAAGCGTGCCGAGGGCGAAAGCCGTCGCGTGGAAGGCGTCGCCGTGGTGTTCGATTCGTGGAGCGAAGACCTGGGTGGCTTCCGTGAAAAGATTGCCCCCGGTGCCCTCGATGGCGTGATTGAACGCTCCGACATCTTCGCCCTGCTCGATCACGACCGCCGCCGTGGCATCCTTGGCCGCTCGAAGAGAGGCGACCAAGTGTCGCTGAAGCTCGAAGTGCGTGCCGATGGTCTCCACTATTCCTTCGAGGCCCCCGATACCGCCCTTGGCAACGAAGTGCTGTCGTGCCTTGAGCGTGGCGAAATCGATGGCTCATCCTTCGCCTTCACGGTACTGGAAGACCAGTGGGAGCGCGTTGGCGATGAATACCAGCGCACCATCACCAAGATTGACGAACTATTCGACGTGTCGCCGGTATACTCGCCGGCATACAGTCAGACCAGCTGCGACCTTCGCGGCTTGGAATCCCTCAAGGCTGAGGAGCGCGCCAAAGCTGAGGCTGAGGAGCAACGCCGCCTTGCAGAAGACCAGCGTATCAAGCTGGGTAAGTATCTCGCAGACCTTAAACAAGAAATCACCAATATCACAAAAAAATGAACAAGCGTGACATTATGGATCGCATCGCCGCGATCGACAACAGATTGAATGAGTTTCCCACCATCGTTGAGAAGGAAAACCGCCAGCTCAACGAGGCTGAAACCAAAGAAAAGAATGACCTCATCGCCGAGCGTGCCGACCTGAAGGCACAGCTTGACGAAATCGAAAGCCGTAACTTCACCCAGAAGCCGGCCAACGAAGCCCCCAAGAGCAACTTCAGCTTGCTCCAAGCAGTTCGCAACATCGTCAACGGTGGCAAATTCGAAGGCGAGTATGCCGACCAGACCAAGGAGATGGCCAAACGCTCCCGCCTGGAATATGGCGTGGACGGCACCAGCATCCTGATGAAGGCCACTTCGCCTCAGTTCCGCGCCCTGGACGGCGTGCTGACCGGCACCAACAACTACGCATCCAACAGCCACAACGGTGGCCTTGAGATGGTGCGTGAGGATGTGCTTCCCATCATCGAAGCCATCTACAACTTCACCGTGTTGGAGCGTGCCGGTGCCAACTTCTACAACGGCCTCATCGGCAACGCCAAGATTCCGGTGATGTCGCAGATCAACTTCGGCTTCAAGTCGGAGGTGGCCGCTGCCGACAACGTGACTCCCACGATGGCCAAGGCCAGCCTGACCCCGCAACGCCTCACCGGCTACATCTACCTCAGCAAGCAGCTGCTCAACCAGACCAGCGAAGACCTTGAGGCTAGATTGCGCGTCAGCATCGCCAAGGCCATTGCCCAAGCCTTCGAGAAGGCTGTCCTGGGTTACGGCACCAGCCCGCACAACGGCATCATGTACAATGCCAGCACTGTTGCCCTGGCCTCGCTGACCTACGACACCGTGCTTGCCCTGGCCGAGAGCATCTACTCCATCAACTACGCCCCCACCTTCGTGTGCGACCCCAAGTCTGCCCGCTTCCTGAAGCAGAAGGCCAGACTGAGCGGTGGCCTCGAAGCCATCATGGTGAATGGCAAAGTTGACGACGAGCCGACCTTCATCACCAACAGCATCGACGTGGCCACCGCCACCAGTGCCGCCATCACCTGCGCCGACTTCAGCCACCTGCACATCGGCACCTGGGGCGACCTGCTCGACATCACCGTCGACCCGTACACCCGTGCCAGCTACGGTGAAATCGTTCTCGTGCTGAACTATTACTGCGACTGGGCTTGGGATGCCGCCAACGGCAACGCCTACGCAAGCCGCGAAATCACTAACGCTTAAGCATCAGCATCATGGCGTATGTAACCCTCAGCGAACTCAAGCAGCATCTTCGCGTGGAAGTCGACGAAGACGATGTGTACCTCACCACGTTGGTTAACGTTGCAGAGGAAGCCATCGGCAACGAACTCGGCAAGCCGCTGTCGTATTATGCGCTGAATGAGCGGGCGATACCTGCGCCGCTGCGCCACGCAGTGATGCTCCTGGCGGGTGACCTTTATAATAATAGGGAGAGTGTGGCCTTCGCCACACCACACGAAGTGCCACACACTCTCGACTATTTGCTGGCACCCTTCAGGAAGTATGATGCCAACTGCACCACTGATGTCAACGAGGAGGCTGCACCATGAGAAGCGGGTTGTTGAACGAGCGACTGACAGTGCATCGGCTGGTAAGCACCACCGACGCCACGGGGGCCAAAAAGGTCTCCCTGGCGAAGCGTGGCGAATACTGGTGCCGCGTGCTGCATCAGCAGCATGACCGCAACACCGCCGACGTTGACCGCGTCGTCTACAACCCCGACATCCGCTTCGAGCTGCGCGCCTCGGTGCCTATCGCTGACAGCGACATCATCGAGTATGACGGCAAACGCTACGTCATCGTGAAGATCGAGAAGAACCGCAACATTGATACGCAAACCCTGCACTGCAACCGCTATGAGCAATGAATCTTCCATACAAGTAGACGCCAGCCGCTTCTACGACTTCGTGGAGCACATGGACGCCCGCACCATCACCAAGGCTGAGAAGGACGCCCTTCGCAAGTCGGTGGGGGTAGTGAAGTCGGCCACGCTGCGCAACCTTCGCAACCGATGGAAGGGTGCCAACAGCACCCGTGGCGGCCGCAAGCCCAGCCGTGGCGTGGTGGCCAATGTGCAGAAAGCCACCACCGGCGACTACTACGGCCAGGTGCACATCATGGGCAAAGGCGGCCCAGGCGAGCGTGGCTACTTGTTGCGCTTCTTCGAGATGGGAACGGTGGAACGTTTCGCCAAGGTTCGGAGCCGTGCCTACCGTGGCCGCTCAGCCGGTGAGCTGCGTGCATCGGGGATGGGCTACAGGGGACGCATCAGTCCGCTGTGGTTTTTCCGTGATGCCGTGAGCGCAACCAAGGAGCAAGTCTTTGAAGGCCTCGAAGACCGCATGCAGGATGCCGTCGCCAAACAGTGGGCCAAATCGGCCGCGAAAGGAGGCATGCTATGAATGTCAATATAGGTAAGCACATCTATCAGACGCTCAAGGCCATCAATGGCCTCACGGTCTACCCCGTCGTGGCCGCCTTCGACACCGACACGCCCACCACGCCATTCGCCGTGTACCGTCGTACCGGCATTGACGTCGAATACAGCAAGGATTTGTTTACCGGCATCGTCAAGCAGCGTTTTGAGGTGACCATTGCCGACAACGACTACGCCACCGTCAGCGACCTGGCTCAGCAGGCTGTCAATGAACTGTTGGGCATGTCCTACTCGGTGAAGACGCCAGACCTCTCCATCGGTCAGGTGCACATCAACGACCTCAATGATGACTTCATTGACGGCCTATTCATTGAAAACATCACAATCGAAATAAATACTACAACGAAATGAATAAACCGATTAAAGGCGAAAACCTAATGATATTCGTCAAGGAAGGCGACCTCTACGGCAACGCCTCCACGGCCCTCATTCCCTTTGCCCACGCCACTACCTGCTCGCTCAACATCGACGTTGAAGCCTTCGACATCACCTCGAAGGACACCGGCAGCTGGAAGGCTTCGCTGCCTGGCATGAAGTCGTGGAGTCTGTCGTCTGACTGCCTCTACACGCCCGATGCCGATAAGCTGGCCGCCGTAGCGGTCAACCGCATCACGCTGAAGTGCTACTGGTGCCCCTCGGACAATACCGAGTTCCAGAATCAGGTCAGCCACGACCCGAGCCTGGTGCAAGGCGACGACACATATATGTATTACGCGGGCGACGCATGGATCAACAGCTTCCAGGCGACGGCCAACAACAACGAGGCTGCCAACTACACCGCCAACCTCACCGGCACCGGCCCGCTCACACCGAGCAACCAGCTGCCGAGCGCTGGCATCGGTGTTGACCGTCCCATGCTGCAGATTGCTCCTGGTGAAGACGCCGTTGTGAACGTGAGCAACGCCCAAGCCGCACTGACCGCCACTTGCTCCTACACCGGAGTGAACCTGACCGTAGCCAACAACACGGTGAAGATCAGCGTGGCCGACAGTGCCGCTGAAGGCGCAACCCACGTGAAGATCGTTGACGGCTTCTCAGAAGTCTACGTGTCGGTTGTTATTGCCGATTAGTCATTGATTTTCATATACCCGAGAGGGCGGTGGGGTTTGCCGCCGCCCTCTAATTTTATAAAGACATGGACAACACACTGTATATTCAACACACCGACACGGTTAACCTATATATCCTCTGGGACTTGAAGGAAGATGGCTCTTCAGGACTGATTCCCGATGGCTTCGAGCTGGCCGCGACGCTCATGGATAAAAACATGAACGTCATCAGCAAGTACAGCACCGAGGACAACAGCATCCACGAAGCCTTCCCTGGCTACGTCATCAACGTGACCTCGCAGGACTCAAGACGCATCGACAACATCGGCTACCTCTCGCTGACACTATACAACGGGGATCAGGGGAGCGTCGACCAGTCGGCGGAAATCGTGAGGATATTAGGCGACCAGAATTAAAAAACGACTGCTATGATTAAAGTAGGTATTTCAACACAACAGTGGCCTGACGCCAATATGGCGGTCGTCACCTTCGACGGCAACACCGGCGTCAACCACCCTGTCTTCAATAACGACTTCAATAACGACTACGAACATGAATGACTTCGAAAAACTAAAACAAACCATCGACACCTATATCCGTGTCAACGGCAAGGGCTACATCTCAAGCACGGCTTTGAACAGCATCCTGAAGGCGATGGTCGACACCCTCGGAGCCGCCACGGGCAAGACGCTGCTCATCACCTTGGATGGCAATGAGCTGACCAACGTGCCTAGTGCCGACACCTACGGCAATATGATGTTCATCTTCGAGGACTCCACCACAGGCGAGATGCACCGCTGGATAACGATTAAGTATGCCGGCTCTGACACCTATGCCTGGAAAGACCTTGGCATCACCGAAGAGCAGATTGGTGAGGCCCACGGGGGGGGGTTCTACAACTTGGACAATGAGCATCCTTTGCAGACTGGCTACTACACCCTGGCAATGGCAGTGGAAGTGGTGGCCAACGACGCCACCATCAGCGACGAAGAGAAGAATGGCATGATCATCCAGTTCTACGACGGTGAGACCTGGAAATTCTGTTTCTTCCCGACGCCTTACCAATGGACTACCCCAAGTGCCTTCGCAGACCCTGACAATTGGAAGGTCTTTGTCGACCCCTATCAGGCCGAAAGCGACCACCAACGTGCCGAAACTGACCACTTGAGGGCCACCGGCGACCACTCAACCGCTGCTGCAGACCACACGCAGGCTGGCACCGACCACTCAACCGCCGTTGCCGACCATACCCAGGCAGGCAATGACCATACCACCGCCGCCGCTGACCACTCAACGGCTGTGGCCGACCACAATCAGGCCGCTGCCGACCATACTCAGGCAGGCCAAGACCACTCACAGGCCACAGCTGACCACAATCAGGCTGTTGCCGACAGTGTGCGTGCCGACAACGACCATGTGCAGGCTGTCGACGACCATACCCGTGCTGAAAGTGACCACTCAACGGCTGCTTCCGACCATACGCAAGCCGGTAATGACCACACCCGTGCTGAAAGCGACCATACCACCGCTTCCGCCGACCATACTCAGGCAGGCACCGACCACACTGCCGCACAGCAGGCCACAGCAGCGGCCAACACAGCCGCCGGCAATGCCAACACCAAGGCATCGGAGGCCAATGTGGCTGCACGTGCTGCCGAGCAGGCTACCGTAGGTGCCGGGCGCGTCAATGCGTATCTGCTCGACTATGAGCTTTACGTCACCGACCGGAACGGCCATACCGTCAACAAGAATGTAAAGGGCGACAAAGGCGACGGGATTGACTACACAACCCTCACCGATGCGCAGAAGCAGGAGCTTGCCGCCGCTGTGGTGCGTCAGGTGACCGCCCAGAACATCCTTGGCCCTACCTACGATGCCGCTCACAGGCAAATCATCTTCCCGCTCTCAAGCGGAGTACGTTACGACCAGACAAACAGACAAATCATCTTTAATTAAATGAATCATGACAAACGAATTTGATATGCTAAACATCGGCGGCACGCCAGTGTACTGTGCCGACGTTGAAGCCCGTGCCGACATTGCCGAGCTTCAGGAACTCTACCAATCTCTCACCCAGAGCGACATCATACCTTGCACGGCACTGCCTGAGCAGGGTTTGCCCAATAAGATCTACCGTGTGGCCGGCACGACCAGCTACAGCGACTATATGTACGCCTCCAACGCCCTCACCACACCTATCCTTCTCGCAACCTACGCCAACGCCATTGACGACACCCCCACCGAGGATAGCGACAACCTGGTGAAGAGCGGTGGTGTGTATGATGCCATTGAGGATGCGAAGGATGAGATGGCGACTATCTACGCCCGCAAGGATGGTCTATATGAGAATATGACCGTCGGCAACGCCCTGAACATCCTGTCGGAGGATGTGGTGACGGAGCAGACCACTTTGGGGGTGACTGCCCCTGACTCGGAGATTGGCAACGGGTCGGCGAGGATGCAGACCATCGAGGGTGATGGCGTGGCGTGGAGCCAGTTGTATGACAAGATGGCGGGGGGCGCGAGCGTGGCTTCGGAGCAGGGGCAGCTGGAGTTCCTGTTCGGCAAGGTGGTGGAGAGATTCTCCGACACGGCTGGTACTACGCCGATGCCGAGCCTGTTCCTGAGGGAGTTCCTGACGGGGGCGGACCTGACGGGCAGGGTGGCCGTGACGGGCGAAGGATTCGTGCCTGCGGTGACGGAGGAGAACCAGAGCAACTATACGGGTCTTCATTATAAGGTGAGGGCGACGCATGCCGAGGCGGTACAGCGCAGCGGCGAGGAGGGCAGTTACACGTACTCGTCGGCGTTCTTCGTGGGCGGGGCGAACTTCAGCGCGAGCGACAAGAGGAACGTCATCGACATGGCGTTGGCGTTTGGGATT
>Ga0310696_10010684_pt1 | contig 10529 bp, 17 predicted proteins | sample AusTroGonzalo_MG_4_FD_203885 | JGI IMG/M metagenome (GOLD analysis project Ga0310696, IMG submission 203885) | Bovine rumen microbial communities from tropical cattle in Woodstock, Queensland, Australia - Gonzalo_02 (v2) (version 2) | ecosystem: Host-associated > Mammals > Digestive system >... | reverse complement strand
CGTTGGAGTATTTCTTGGAGAGGTACATGGCGATTTGTCGTGCCTGCACCACCAAGCGCTTGCGGGTGTTGAGGGCCATCTGCTCGGGCGAGATCTTGAAGTAGTCGCACACGATGTTGATGATGTATTCCACCGAGACCTCCTTGACGGTGTTGCGCACAAAACGTTCGATGATTTGCTGCGCCATGTCGAGGGTGATGGATTTCTTGTTGAGCAGCGACTGCGCCATGAGCGAGTTCATCACGCCTTCCAGCTCGCGGATGTTGTTGCGCACATTGGTGGCGATGTAGTCGACCACTTCGTCGGGGAAGGTGATTCCGTTGTCGTAGAGCTTCTCGCGGATGATGGAGGTACGCGTCGGCAGGTCGGGTGCCTGAAGGTCTGCAGCCAATCCCCACTTGAAACGCGACAGCAGTCTTTCTTCCATGCCTTGCAGGTCCGACGGGAACTTGTCGCTCGTGATGACAATCTGTTTGTTGTTTTGCTGCAGGTGGTTGAAGATGTGGAAAAACACGTCTTGGGTGCCTGGCTTGCCAGCAAGGAACTGAATGTCGTCAATGATGAGCACGTCGATCATCTGGTAGAAGTTGATGAAGTCGGGACGGTTGTTGTTCTTGTTGGCGGTCACGTATTGCGTCGACAGCTGCTCGGCCTGCACGTACAGCACGGTCTTCTCGGGGTGCAGACGTTTGGCTTCCAATCCGATGGCATGGCAGAGGTGGGTCTTTCCCAAACCTGTGCCGCTGTAGATGACCAAGGGGTTGAAGCCATTCTTGCCCGGGTTCTTGGCCACTTCCATACCTGCGGAACGGGCCAGACGGTTGCAGTCGCCTTCAATGAAATTGTCGAAGGTGTAGTTCTCGTTGAGTTGCGAATCGATTTGCAGCTTCTTGAGACCGGGGATGACGAAGGGGTTGATAGGCCCTTGCGACAGACGTTCCGGCGCAGGCTGTCCGATGGGGTTCTTCGGGAAGTTGCGGTTGGAGCTGGGCAAGGTGACAGAGCCTTCTTTGCTCGAGCTGTCGACGGGCATGGTGTAGGCCAGTTTGCCTTTGGGTCCGACAAACCTCTTGATGGCCGTGCGGAGATGGTCGATGTAATGCTCCTCGAGGTACTCGTAGCAGAATTGCGTGGGCACCTGCAAGGTCAGCACGTTGTCGGAGAGCGAAACGGGCACGATGGGATCAAACCAAGTCTTGAAGGCTTGCTCCGTGACGTTGTCCTTAATCACAGACAGACACTTATTCCATATCTCCACATGGTTGTCACTCATCGGAAATCCGTTAATTATTTGTTGTTCAACTTGTTTTTGTGCTAGAAACAATCCCGTTTTTGGGCTCGTTTTTGACCTTGCAAAAGTATATGATTAATTGTTTATAAAAAAATCGAAAAGCTATTGTTTTTCAATTTTCTTTTTCCAATATTACGAGGATTTTCGATTTTTCAAAATATTAAATCTCGTAAGTTATTGATTTACGCTGTTTTAATATGCGTTATTTTTACCCCGAACAAATTGCTGAATTTTTCGGAAATTCTTGAAGCGTCATTTTTTCTTGTTGAAAACTCCAAATAGCAGTCTAATTCAAAGCGGGGATTCAGCTGCTCCAAATCTTCCTCTTTCATGATGCGCATCACCTCGTTCATGAGGGGGTATTCGAACTCCAAACTGTAAAATTCATTTATGGTTTTCTCCACAACTTGCGCATTGTCAAGGGCATCACGGGCGGCAGTTTTGTATGCGTTGATGAGTCCTGAGGTGCCCAACTTGATGCCTCCGAAGTACCTCGTCACGACCACACAGACGTTGGTGACGTCCTTCGAGAGGATCTGGTTGAGGATGGGCTTGCCTGCCGTGCCCGAGGGTTCGCCGTCGTCGCTCGAGCGGAAGGTCTTCTTGTCGGGGCCGATCATATAGGCATAGCAGTGGTGCCGCGCGTCGAAATATTTCTTCTTGATGTCGGTGATGGCGGCCTTGGCCTCGTCCTCGCTCATCACGGTGAAGGCTTCGGCGATGAACTTGCTGCCTTTCTCCTTGTAAAGGCCGTCGCCGCGTGTGGCCAGCATGTTATAGGTGTCGTCGTTGGTCATGGCTTGAGGGTGATGAGGATGACGGCGATGATGGCGATGGCCAGGCCCAGGTAGTTCTTCCAGGTGAGTTTTTCCTTGAAGAGCAGCCATCCCGTGAGGGCGGTGAGGCTGACCACACCTATATTATATATGGGGAACAGCACCACGTTGTCGAAGCAACGCATGGCGTTATAGACGCAGAAGGTGGAGAAGAAGTTGATGACGCCGAGGCCGATGCCGCCCAAGGCGTTTTTCCATTGCCATTTCGACTTGCCGCTGATGAGGTCGTAGCCCACGAGCAGGATGCCGAACAGCATGGCGATGAAATAGATGAAGGCGATCATGAAGCCCATGTCGTCGCCATGGTTGCTCTGCTCGGTGAGTTTCATCAGGATGTCGCCCGTGCCTGTGCCAAAGAAAATCAAAATCGGCAATAGCCAGTTTGTGTTAGCCTTGCCATGCATGTCATTCCGTGCGGAGGATGGTGCGGAGTTGGAATCTATGCGTGGCAAGGCGGTTTGCCTTTTCCCTCCTCCAACCACCAATACCAACGCCACCAACGCCAATACGATGCCCATCGTGGCCACGAAGTTCAGCTTCTCGCTGAACAGCACCACGCCCGCCAGGGTAGGCAGCACCACCGACAGTTTGCTTGACAGCGAGGTCACCGTCACGCCCGAGCGTTGCGTGGAGGCCGTCATCAGCAGGTAGGTGAAGATGAACCAGAAACCTGTCACGATAGAGAGACCGAACCAGGGCTCGGCGACCAGCTGTGCAGGGGCCTCAAACTGCTTGCACATCAGGAAACCCGTACCTGCCGCGAAGACATAGTTCCACATCAGGGCCTGGTGGTTGTCGAGCTTGAAGCGCTCGAAGAGCCTCATGGCGACGAAGACGCCGGTGGAGAATACTATGGCGAGGATGAGGTAAAGCATGGGGACAAAGGTACGATAATTTATGAGATTAACGATAAACGCATAAAAATAGAGACGCAATCGATTGCGTCTCTACTCTTAACTGTTCACTCCTAACTCCACACTCACTTTACCGGGTGGTCCTTGGCAAATGCTGCCAGTCTCTCTGCCAGAATCGGAATCTCTTCCCTTTGGATGAGCGAGGTGCAGGCGCGGATGCCTTGCTTGGTGCTGCCGCAGGTGTCGAGCGAGATGCCGGAGACGCCGTAGTAGAGCATCTCTTCCACGAGGTCGGCACCAGTGAAGCCCGGGTAGCAGTAGGTGAAGTAGAAGCCGTCGGCGATGGGTTCACCGCAGTCTTCGTCGTAGGTGATGTAAAAACCGTTGTCGGTGAAGGCTTTCTTCATCAGCTCGGCTTTGCGGCCGTACTCGATGACGTCGTCGCGGTAGCGGTAGGTGCCGTCGTTGACGGCCTTCATCACGGCGGCGAGGGCGTATTGTGCCGAGTGCGAGGTGCCGGAGCTCAGCGGGTGCAGGGCACCGAAGAGGATGGCTCTCAGGAAAATTTCCTGTCCGCAGAAGGCTTTCAGGTCGGGATAGCGACGTTGTGCCAGCTTGTCGCTGATGCCGATGATGGCGCAACGTTCGCCGGCGTAGCTGAAGGCCTTCGAGCTGGAGATCATCAGGATGTAGTTGTCGGTATATTTGCCCACGCTAGGTTGGTAGGGCGCCTCGCCAGGATGGCTGTAGTCCTTGCGGAAGTCCATGCCGAAGTAGGCGAGGTCTTCCATGACGATGACGTCGTATTTGTTGGCCAGCTCGCCGATGATGCGCAGCTCCTCGTCGGTGAGGCACACCCACGTTGGGTTGTTGGGGTTGGAGTAGAGCAGGCTGTGGATGTTGCCTTTGCTCAGCACCTCTTCCAGCTTGCCGCGCAGCTTCTCGCCACGGTATTCGTAGATGTCGAAGTGCTCCATCGGGATGCCCAGCACCTTATTCTGGAACTTATGCACGGGGAAGCCCGGGTCGATGAAGAGGATGGTGTTCTTCTTCACGTTGGTATGACCGGCGATCATGAACGAGGCGAAACCACCTTGCATAGAGCCGACGGTGGGGATGCAGTTGGCGGCGTCGACGTCGAGGTCAAGGAAGTTCTTGATGAAGCGCGAGGCCTCTTTCTTTAATATAGGGGCGCCGTCGATGGGCGGGTAGTTGGCGGCCACGCCATCCTGCAAGGCCTTGATCTGGGCTTCGACGCCCACCTTGGCGGCCGGCAGACCAGGGTTGCCGATCTCCATGTGGATGAACTTCTTGCCGCAGGCGGCTTCGATGTCGCGAGCCAACTTGTTGATTTCACGGATGCCAGCCTTGCCGATGCAGGGCAGACCACTTTCTGCAAAGAGTTTCTTCGCTAAATCTTCGGGTACGATATTGTGTTGCATCATGTCTGATTAAAAAGGTTCGTTTGTTTTGGAACGGCAAAGGTAGGGATTTAGTGTGACATGTGCAAATAAAAAAAGCGGGCAAAGAATTTTGCTCGCTTTCGTGGGACGTACTGGACTCGAACCAGTGACTGCCGAGACCCAAACGCCGACTTCCATCCTGCTGAAATCCAGCCTGTTATTATTCCTATTTTCTTCGTTTTTTCATGGTTTTGCGCCAAATTTGCGCCGTTTTTTCAGGGGCGCAATGATGGTTCATATATCTGTTTATCAGTTTGTTGTGTTGGTTTACTTGTTGCCCTTGCCTTTCGGATATTCCACTGGGTTGTCGGCAGCCAAATAGTGGTAGCTGCCGCCGTCTGTTCGTGCCGTCTGAGCCCCTGATTTCTCCAAGATGCTAAGCAGCCGGCCAATCTGTTTGTCCTTCTCCTTCAGCTGGTCCTTCAAGGCCCTAATGGCCTCATTCGAGTTCTGCGTGTTGCCACCGCTGATGTTGGAGGCGTAATTGCCACTGCCTACCTGGACATCGGATGGCCAGCTCATAAACTGGTTAGGAGTGATGCCGAAGATCCCGCAAAGCGATTCCATTTTTTTCCACTGCAGTGTCTTTTCTTCAAAGGCTTTTTTCAATCCCGTAGAGGTCATTCCAATATCCTTTGCCAAACTTTTGATTGACATTCCCTTTTCTTTGACTAAAAAAGATAAATCATTGTAAGTCATTTTATTATAATTTAGAATGAAAATAAATATCAAATTCCAGTTTGATGTATCAAAATAAAGTTTACTTTTGCAGTCACAATTACAAACGAAATTACAAATAAAATCCGAATTACAATGAAAAAAATGAAACTTCGGGAATTTTGGGACTCCCGCGATAAGACCGCCACCAACAAAATCCTCAGTGAAATCGCCGAGATTTGTGGCAAGTCCATCCAAACCATTCAGGCCTGGATGCTTGGCTATCGCAATCCCGACAAACTCGAAAAAGAAGCCGTGGCCAATTACATCCGCAAAACCTTCCAAGTCGAAATCATCGAGGAAGGAGGCACCCAATGAGCCGTAACTACAACCTCGATTGGGATGACTATGCCGCCATCGACGAATGGGGCGAAGGCGCTGCCGACACCTACGCCGTCGATTTCAACGGATGCTGGTACAAAAACGACTGAGGCTCGCCAAAACCATAACCTGCCGAGCCTCTACCGAGAGAGTCTTCGCATTTCCCTCGGCATGCTCGGCCCTCTGAAGACACCAATCTAAATCAACAACAATATGGACGAATTCAAATTTAAACCCTTGGAAGACTGGCTAAAAGACGCCAAGAAAAATGACTGTGACCGATTCATCGGCCTGGCCATCAACAAAGACCACAAGCTCTGCGGCGTGGCTAACTGCGGCGTAGAAGAATTGATTGAAATGCTATTGACCGCCTGCCATCAAAACGAGCCGATAAAGGCGGCCATCCTCATGACCGGGACTTGCCTTCTCAAAGAGGAAGAAACCAAAGAGAAAGGAGGCCAGCAATGAACACAGCGACAAAGAAACACGGCCACCTTCAACTGCCTCTTTGGTATGTATGTATGTATGTATGTATGTATGTATGTATGTATGGCGCGTGAAAGGAGGTGCGGCATGAGAACGAAGAGAGAAGAAGCACCCGCCAAAGTGCGCAACTTCTACAAGAATGCAAAAGCACTCATTGACATGTCGGACGGAGAAATCAAGCCTGGCATGTTCCCAATGGTGCTTAAAATGGTGGGCGGGATTAGCAACGCCAAAGAGGAAGACCTTGAAGCCGTCACTAACATGACGGAAGAGGAGTGGATGGAATACGCCCTGCCCAAGTTCTTCCCCGGCTATTTCGGCCCGAAAGAAGAAAAGCCCGTGCCCGTGACATTGCCGACCTCTATCGACTACACGGCCAAACTGGATGACATGCAAGAATGCCTCGTTAACCTGGGCGCGATGGGTGTCCGCCTGTGCGGAAAACTCGACCGCCTCATTGAGTTGCACTCCAAGCTGCTTGCTTGCTGGGAAGGAGGTGCCCAATGATGTACTACATCGAAAGCCCGAACACATGGCGGGCGGCCAACAAGAAATGCGCCGAGGTCCAGGAATTCGTCAACAAGTTTAAGAACTGCCTCATTGCGGACGAGCTTTCTCGTGACGCTATGGTCGTTGAGATTAGACAAAAGGTAGCGGAACTGAACGATACCTATCCGAGAACAAAGAAGTTGGTGGTAGACTATGACTTCGACGGCTACGTTTCTTGCTACCCCGAAGGAAGAGGTTCCGACTATGAATATGTCTTCACCATCAGGATCCTTCCTGTCAGGAGAACCTACCAATTTGCCGAGTCAGTCAATGTCTTAGAGAAAGGAGATGCACAATGAGAACCATCAAGTTCAGAGGGAAGAATGAAAAGAACGGGGAATGGGAGCATGGCTTCTTCGCATACTTACACATTCCGGATAAGATTGATTCCGGCCAAATCACAATAGGGTACCAATCTATTCCTTCTATCTTTAATGACGGTGAAGGTTACCGTGAAGGCTCGTATTGGAAAACCGTCGTCCAAAAAACCGTTGGCCAGTTCACCGGTATTTTCGACAAAAAGGGAAAGGAAATCTACGAAGGCGATCTCCTTTCCACTCCTTTGTCTGAAGTAAATCCTTTCGGCATGGTGGCCTGGCATCCGAATGGCTATTTCTTCATCGACACGGAATTTGGGAAGCGCATGCCGGCCGAAGACCATCGAACCCTTGGAGAAATGATGAATTATATGATTGGCAGTAGAAGCACCGAATTTGAGGTTATTGGCAACATCCACGACAACCCCGAACTGTTGAAAGGAGGTGCCAAATGAGAACCATTAAATTCAGAGGCAAGAGCAAACTTGACGGCCGCTGGATCTTCGGCGACCTCTACCGTACCAATCTGGACGGCGACATGGCCATCCAATATTACGACGAGGTGGATGGATGGATGACGGAAGATGTCTATGAGAAAACTGTTGGCCAGTTCACCAGCTTGTTCGACATGAACGGCAAGGAAATCTACGAGGGCGACATTGTTGACTGCGATTACATTCTTTACGACCCTTGGGATGATAAAGAAGAAGTCCTTGAACCAATTAGATGTGTCGTGGGATACGAAGATTGGGGGTTTGTCTTAAAAGAAGAAGAAAATTTATACCATTATTTCAGCGATGTAACAAACATTAAGTTCATCGGCAACATCCACGATAACCCTGAGCTGCTGAAAGGAGGTGAGTGATGGCTTTTCATATCAAGGACACGAACATTCGCTTTTCAGAGATGCCAGGTTATTGCGGCGGTTGTCCTGCTGGTGTTTTTGGTAATCCGCACTATGGCACCGCAGTCGGTTATTGTGCACTCTTTGAAAAGAGAAAGAACTATTACGACAACCCACCGAAAAGATGCCGCCAAATCATCGAAAAAGGGCTTGCACTTTCCGAGGGAGAAACCGATAAAGAATTGGTACTTGTTAAAAACTGAAACTATGGGCAAAATCACACCACCACCGGTAGTAATGAAAGTCAACACCATACCGCTCGTGTGCAAGTTCTGCGGCGCGCCTCTCCATGGCGACACATGCGACTATTGCAGAGTGGAATATAAGAAGGAGATTGAGCCATGATAGTCCACCGCTTCATGTCCGACCTGGAATACCAACGCCTCATGGATGGCGAGACGCTGACGAACACAACGGTTCACGCGGCCAATGGCCATAAGTCGACTTCCGTTGGGTTCTGCTTCTTCACCGAGCCACCCGAGGAGGCCATCCATTGGATGTCGTTCAACGTCAGTGTCGATTGGTGTGTCACGTTCGACATTCCCGACCGACTGCTTACGAAATCAAAGGGACGCTACCGTGACCCGAAGAGAGACAGATGGGATCTGCCAGAACCGGCATCGATATGGCGCACGGAATGGTGCCTGCAAGAGTATTCTATCCGCACCGTCCGCATCGTCAAGGCCGACGACCGATGGGCGCATTACGAAGAGAACCTGATGAACCAATTCTCCGGATTTCTCATACATGCGCTTTATATCAACGCCTTACTAAAACGACGATACTCATGAATAAGCAGCAGAAATACAGCATCGTGATGGATCTGCAAAACCGCTACAGCGTGGTATTGCGCTATACCGGCATCGCAGTCTATCAAAGCGAGAACCGCGGCCAAGCCGGTCTTGAAGATTGTCAAGATTGGTTGGCCAAACAACCTGAAGACTGACATGGAAAGCACCCTATTCGACATAGAGGAATTCACCGACCCCGCTGTGGTCCGCATTATGCAGGGCAACACCTGCCGTCATTGCGCCAATCGGAAAACGATTAGGCAAGGTAGTAGCCGCCTGTCGGTTTGTGTGGAGCACAAAAGCGGCCGAACCAAAAGCGGCTATCTCCGCGTCCGTGTCGACCAACCAGCATGCATCCTATTCATCAACGAAAAACTAAACAAGAAATGAAAAAAGACGGATTGACATTGCGGACACTTGACAAAAACCTGGCGACAGCCATCGAGGAGATGGATTGCCACCGTGGGAAGGAGTTCTACGACATCTTCGACGAGTTCCTGGATCTGTCGCTGGGGCTGATGTGCAACAACCCAAACCAGCACCAAATCGAACTGCTGACAAAGATGGGTAAGAACCAGGAATACAAGGCCGCCTATCTCAAAGCCATAAACGCCTACGGCGAAGCTGCAGCCGGTTACCATGACCCGTTTGGCGACATCTTCATGGATAGGATCTCGCACGGCAACAATGGCCAGTTCTTTACACCTAACGAGCTATGCCAGTTGACCTCTCGAATCCTATCGACCACTGTAGGCTACATCAACGACCCAACCTGCGGAAGCGGACGTCTGTTACTCGCCGGACTCAAAAACGCCCGCGAAAAAGGCTATGAGCCGTGGCTGTGTGGTCAAGACCTGTCCTACACCTGCGCCAAGATGACACTCCTTAACCTGATGATTAACCAGGCAAGGGGATATGTCACTTGTGGCGACACGCTTCGCTACGAGCAAGAGAAATGGACCTGGTACCGCATCGATAGGGTATTCACCCTTGCTGGCGACATCATTCCGACCTACTGGCAATACTCATTGTCTGAAGTCGACATCATCGATGAAAAGAGAACCGCATGGATCAAGCAACAAATGAGTGAAGGGCTATGGGTGGAAGTGTTCAAAACCCCTGACGATGTAAAAGAGCGGCAAACATTAGAGCCGCAAATTATTCACCAATAAAACGATACAAAATGAAAGAACTGAAAATAAAAACATTCATGATCGATTCTAAAAGACCATATTGGCTGCTTCAACTTCTGTATGAAGTCGGGCAATGGTTTCCATTCGAAGAAATCAACGAAATGTCATGCGACCGATGCTTCTCATGGATCGAAAATGCCATGGACAGAATAACCTTGGTAAAACGAAACTCAAGATACCGTCTAACGGATTGCGTAAGAAAAGAAATCAAAGATAACAAGCTCACCATCTACACCCTTTACAAGGACAACCCAATGGTTGAGTTTGAGATAGCGGAGAAAGGAGGTGCCAAATGACCGACAAAGAGAAAATCAGAGCCGAGGTTGAAAGGCTGAAAATGGAGTACGACAAAGAAAGCATTTTCCGCACCGTTAGAGGCGATACAGCAAGAGAAGTCTTTGGCAAGCTTCTTTCCTTCATCGACTCCATTCCGGAAGAGCCTGTAAACGAAGATTTAGATGATGAGATAGTCGATTGGTGCAACCATTTAGATTATGTTGATTTTGATTACGAGGCTATAAGGGACGCGGCCCGTCACATCGCCAACTGGCAGAAGCAGAAGTTGATGAACGAGTTATGGCATAAGGGCACGGATAATCCAGGCAACCAACATCCATACCCCGTCATCAATCCCGACACGCAGGAAATGACCTTCGCTTACTACAACCAGCGTTTAGGCTGGTGGGAGTTCAACTACTGCGACTACAACCCAGGGCGCAACATGCTTTGGCTGGATATTGAGAAGATTCTACCTAACTTGCCGAAAGGAGGTGCCCAATGAACCAACAAGAAAGAATACTGAACCTC
>Ga0310696_10010682_pt1 | contig 10531 bp, 9 predicted proteins | sample AusTroGonzalo_MG_4_FD_203885 | JGI IMG/M metagenome (GOLD analysis project Ga0310696, IMG submission 203885) | Bovine rumen microbial communities from tropical cattle in Woodstock, Queensland, Australia - Gonzalo_02 (v2) (version 2) | ecosystem: Host-associated > Mammals > Digestive system >... | reverse complement strand
CGGTTTGGAAGAGGGTCTTATGACCACCGTACACGCTGCCACGGCCACCCAGAAAACCGTAGACGGTCCTTCCAAGAAGGATTGGCGCGGCGGTCGTTCCATCTTAGGCAACATCATCCCCTCCTCTACGGGTGCCGCCAAGGCTGTGGGTCGTGTTATTCCCGAACTCAAGGGCAAACTCACGGGCATGTCGTTCCGCGTTCCCACTGTGGACGTCTCCGTGGTGGACCTGACCTGCAAGATCCGCAAGGCTGCCACCTACGACGACATCAAGGCTGCCGTCAAGAAAGCTTCTGAAAACGAGCTCAAGGGTATCCTCGGCTACACGGAAGAGGCTGTTGTCTCCACCGATTTCCTCGGCGAAAAGAGAACCTCCATCTTTGATGCTACCGCCGGTATCATGCTGAACGAGCACTTCGTGAAGCTTGTTTCCTGGTACGACAACGAGATTGGTTACTCCAACAAGGTTGTGGACCTCATCTGCAGCATGAACGAGACAGTGAAACTGTAATCTCGTTTTATTAACCAAAAAGAAAAAGAGAATGGCTGTTGCGGTCATTCTCTTTTTTTATCTGGTGAATCCATTTCCCCATTTTGAGAATTTATCTACTTTTGCATTTTTAAAACAACAATAATATATATATAATAACGACGATTAAACAACGATGAAAATCAAGTTGATGTGGATCGGGAAAGCGGATGGGGACGTTTTTGACGAGGCTATCCGGCAATACACCCGGAAGATTCAGTTCTATACCGTTTACGAACCGTTGGCTATCCCATATTTGAAAAACACCAAATCATTGTCGCAGGATGAACAGAAACGTAAGGAGGGTGAATTGTTGTTGAAAAAAATCGAGCCAGGAGATTTTGTCATATTGCTGGATGAGCGCGGCAAGGAGTTCACATCCAAGGCCTTCGCCCAGTTTATCCAGCAGCAGGCTAATAACGGGCTTAAAACGTTGGTGTTCATCATCGGCGGGGCTTACGGATTCTCGGAGGAGGTGTATGCCCGCGGCAACGCGCAGGTGGCCCTGTCCAAACTAACTTTCCCCCACATTATGACACGTTTGATTTTTGCCGAGCAGCTCTATCGTGCCTTCACCATCCTGCACGGAGAGCCGTATCATCACTGAATCGGGATCCTTTTCTCGGAAAACCTTACACGAATCTCTTTTTTACAGGATCAAAAGATACCAGGTTCCCGTATCCGCAGCGCTGCAGCTCGGCCACAGCCTCCGGGAACAGCCGATCTATTTCATCGGACTTATGGGCATCGCTGCTGATGATGACGGGAATATCCATTTTATAGGCTTTGGTCAGCAGTTCTGTGGAAGGATAGAAGGCATCGCAGCGTTTCTTATAGATGCCGCGGGTGTTGATTTCTATTACAGCATCGTGATTTTTAATTAGTTGCAAAGCCTTGTCGGCTAATATGCGATACCATTTTTCATCCTCTTGGAAAAAACGGTGCTGGTTATGCATCTTGATTTTGTCAAAATGGGCAATCACGTCCAATTGTTCGGTCTCTAACATTTCGAAGGTCTGTTCCCAAAAGGTGGTCACGGCCCGCCGCACGTCGCCGTCGAAAAGGTCACGCAGGCCGTTGTCGTAGATTTCGCGTTTGGATCCGTCGATGAACCACAGGCCTTCGCGGTGCGGCGGGCGCACCAGATGCACGCCGCCGATGATGTAATCCAGCTGATATTGCTCCTTGAATTGGCGGAACGGCGTGGACATACCCGGAATGAAATCACACTCCAACGATTTGAGAAGCTGTACGTTGGTATTCTGCTGCAGGCGGTCGATCTCTGCGCAATAGGCTGGAATCTGGTCCAGCGTGATGCCGAAGTCGTTTTCAAACGGGACGGGCGCGTGCGATGAGAAGCCGAGCTGCACAAACTGCCGCTCTTCCGCCGCCGTCACATACGCGGCCAAAGGCTCCTTGCCGTCACAATAGAGACTATGTGTATGATAGTTCGCTTTCGGGATTGTCATTATTACAAGTCAATGATGTTCAACAGCTGGTCGCACCGGCCCGTATGGGCGCGGTTATAGTAATTGCTCAAGAATATAATCTGCAAACCATCGGAGGGACGATAGAGCCACACATTGTGGAACCCATCCCACAGACCTCCGTGGAAGATGACCTTACCGTGTTCGGGTTTCTCCTCCATACGCACGCCATAGCCGTACATTTCGGCAGGTGTTTTCCCGTTGGAAAGGATATTCTGGCATTTAATTGCCTTGTCCACCCATTCGCGGGGCAGTATTTCTGCGTTGATATAGAAAGCGTTGGTCCATTTCACCATATCCTCCACATTGGAATAGACGCCCTTGTCGCCAAGGATGCTGTTGAGGCGATCATATGGTGCTAAGGCGGCGTTGCGCCAGTGGCCGCGCGCCACCACACCCGCATACTCCTCCACGGGAGTTACATCCACATATTCCAACCCTCTTTCCACAAACGGATATTCCTTACTGTCTTCCGAAGGATAAATGCCGACAATCTCCGTGAAAAAGCGAGTATCTTTCATGCCGGCGGGTTTCCACAGGTTTTCCCGGACATACTCCTCAAAGGGCATCTCGGAAACCTTGGCCACAATAGCCGCTAAGATGGCATAGTTCGTGTTCACGTATTTGAACTGCGCTCCGCGACGGAACATGACGGGGAACTTCTGCACCGCTAACACATGCATCAGCTGTTCGTTGGTGATGAACATTGTGGTGTCGTAAATGCCGAAGTCGAACTCGAAGTATTCCGGAATGCCCGACGTGTGCGTGAGCAGTTGTCGGATGGTTACATATTTATAAGGTATATCCGGATAGAACCGATAGAGTGAATCCGTAAGGTTCAGTTTCTCCTCCGAGCAAAGCTTCAGCACCGCCGCCGCCGTGAACTGCTTGGAGACGGAAGCCAGGTCAAACAGCGTGGAGAGGGTTATCTTGTTCGATTCCTCTCGCTTGCGGGCGGCCAGGTCGTTGTAGGTCACATCGCCATATCCGGTGGGATCCTTGAAAAGCTCCCGGTATCCGTAGGCCCGTTCCACCCACACGGTGTCGTGGCGGGCGATGATGAAGGTGCCGTTGAGCCGTGCCCCCACCAGGTCAGCGTATTTCTCCAGCGTGTCCATCTTGTCCCGCAGCGGATCGCTGGGGGAAAGGCTGTCGGCGGGCAGCACATGCGCCAGCTCCACATCTTTGAACTTATTGGCTGACAATTTATTGTGGCAATCTACAAAAAGAAAGCCGGCGCAGAAAAACAGTAATAACAGAAGGTAACGTGTGCGTTTCATACTCTAACCGTTCATCGAGTTTAGAAATTCCTCGTTGTTGCGGGTGTATTCCATGTTCTCCTTGATGAAGGTCATGGCTTCGATGGTCGTCATGTCGGCCAGATGGTTGCGCAGGATCCACACTTTCTGGAGTGTCTCGGGCTTTTGGAGCAGGTCGTCGCGGCGGGTGCTGGACGCCACCAGGTCAACAGCCGGGTAGATGCGCTTGTTGGAGAGGCGGCGGTCGAGTTGCAATTCCATGTTACCCGTGCCCTTGAATTCCTCAAAGATAACCTCATCCATACGGGAGCCGGTGTCAATCAGGGCGGTGGAGATGATGGTCAGGGAGCCGCCGTTTTCCACGTTACGGGCGGCGCCGAAGAAGCGTTTGGGCTTCTGGAGCGCGTTGGCCTCCACGCCGCCGGAGAGCACCTTACCGGATGCCGGCGCCATCGTGTTGAAGGCGCGTGCGAGACGGGTGATGGAGTCGAGCAGGATGCAGACATCGTGCCCGCATTCCACCATGCGCTTGGCTTTCTCCAACACCATGTTGGCGATTTTCACGTGCCGCTCCGCCGGCTCGTCAAACGTGGAGGAGATCACCTCCGCGTTGACACTCCGCTGCATGTCGGTCACCTCCTCGGGACGTTCGTCAATGAGGAGGATAATCAGGTAAATCTCCGGATGGTTGTAGGCGATGGCGTTGGCCACATCCTTCAGCAGCACCGTCTTACCTGTTTTGGGCTGGGCCACAATCAGTCCGCGCTGCCCCTTGCCGATCGGGGCGAAAAGGTCAATCACGCGGGTGGAGAGATTGCATCCCGGATGGCCGGTGATGTTGATCTTCTCATCCGGGAACATCGGCGTGAGGTAGTCGAACGGGATACGGTCGCGGATGTCCTCCGGATTGCACCCGTTGATCTTCTCCACCTTCGTCAGGGGGAAGTATTTCTCGCCGCTCTTGGGCGGACGGATGGCACCATAAACGGTGTCGCCGTTTTTCAGCCCGAACAGCTTGATTTGCGACATGGAGACATAAATGTCGTCCGGGGAGGTCAGATAATTGTAGTCCGACGAACGGAGGAAGCCGCAGTTGTCGCTGGTGATTTCCAACACGCCCTCGGCCATGACGGTGCCATCGTATTGCGAATTGGCCACATACGCCATCTGCTCCTCTTTCACCCGTTCCCCTTCGCTCTTTTCCACTACCGGTTCGGGTTGGGTTGCGGGTTGGGCCTCCTTCTTCGGATGGGCATATTCTTTGTCCTTGTCCTTATCTTTATCTTTGTTTTTAAAATAACGTTTGCCATACGGCTTCTGTTGTTCCTCTGCTTTGGGCTCGGATGCGGGTTGTTCCGCTACCGACCGTTCCAGGAAAGCGTAATCCTCTTGCAGGGTGTCGGCGGTTTTCTCCTCTGTTGCAGGGGCGGGCTGTTCCTCTTTTTTAACCTCCTCTGGCAGAGGGTTCTTTCTTGGGCGGCCACGTTTCCGCTTGACGGGTTGTTCGGGAGTGGCATCTGTTGTGGGAGCCGGCTCCGCTGGCACGGGTGCGGGTTCTGCCTGCACCTCCGCTATAACTTCAACCTTTTGCGCCGCTGCCGGGACGGGTGTTTCCGTCTCCTTGGCTTTGCGTCTTCTCGTCTGCTTGGGCTTTTCTGTCAGCGGAAGAGGGTTGGCGAACATAATGGGCTCTTCCGGAATATTCGGGCGGGAAAATTCCGGGGCCGGAGCAGCTTCCACTATGGGCTTCTCCTTGAAGATGACCACCGGTTTTTTTTCAGCCACCTTCACCTTGACCGTTTTTTTCTTATCGTTAGAAGTGGCAACTAAGACATCACTTGCCGTGTTAATTCTTCTCCTTTTAGGTCTTTTTTCAGTAGAATCTAACATGAATGAGTTTTTAATGATTTGATTATCAGATTGAACCACAATATGTTGCAAAGAAAGGAAAACGCAACTGCGGTTTGAAATAGATGGTGCAAAAGTACATTTTTTTTTATTTCCTCGGAAAAACGTGTGAAAATCCTCTATCGGGAGATGATTTGCAGCAGTTTTTCGGCGGCGGTTTTCCAGTCGTAACGGTCGTGCACGAAGCGGTTGCCGGCGGTGGCCAGCTGCCGGTATTCGGTTTCCTCCTGCATCAGTTTTCGGATGATTTCAATAAAATCGTTTGTTTTTTGGCAAACCTTTAGGGCTCCTTGCTGTCCGGCATCGCGCAGGGGCTTGGCGGCCAATGCGGAGGTCACGCAGGGCAGTTCCATAGCCATGGCTTCCAACACTTTATTCTGCAACCCTGTGCCCATCCGCATGGGGGCGATGAAGATTTTAGACTGGGCATACCAGGGCACCATCGAGTCTACCCAGCCGGTCACCAGCACGCGGTCGTTTTGGAGGGCTCGTACCCTCGGGGCGGGATTGGCCCCGCAAAGCACTACGCGCATGTCGGGAAACTCTGTCCACAATGGTGGCATAATCTCCCGTACAAGATATTCGGCGGCATCCACATTCGGGGCATAGCCCATGTTCCCCGAAAAAATCAAATCATGTGTTTTGGCCTCGCCATGATAGGCGTACGTGTCAAAGTCCACCCCGTTGGGCACCACTTCGATTTCCATATTTTGGGGATGGGGGATGAGGTCGCGGTCCACTTCGGTGATGATGGTTTTGTGGTCGAAGCGGTCGAAAATCTCCGCCTCAAAGCGGGCCACGCGCCGCGCCTCCATGTTGAAGAGCCATTTGGCGGGTGCTTTGGCTTTTTCGGCGCGGCGCTCCATCCCCTTGGAAAAGACATCCTGATAGTCCAGCGTCTTCGGAATCGGATAATCCATCACATACTCCGCCATGCGGAACAGCTGGCAGTATATATGGTCGGGCTGGACGGCACGCACAATGCGGTCCAGCTCACGGGCATTCCGTCGGGAATAAAACATGCCGCACTGGAGAGGCAGGCCTTTGAGGAAGGCCCGTCCTACATTCCAGCATCGCCGCAATATTGTATTGTCTAAAAGGAAAATATCCTTGCAAAAGGGTTTCAGTTGTTGTATGTCGGATTCTGCCACAGGATAGTAGTGCATGGCCGCCAGATAGACCTCATGCTTCTCCGCCAGGCAGCGGATCTGGTGGTACGCACGCAGCTTGTCCCCCTTTTCAAGGGGATACGGGAAGCGCGAAAGTACCACGAGTATCTTCATTGCAGCAAGTTTATTTCGGAGTGCAAAGATACAATTTTAATGGTTATGGGTTATTGAAGCTGGGTTGGGTTTCATATCCCGCCGAAGTCGCTTTCCACCATCACCCACCGTTCTTCGGTTTTCGAATAGATGTATTTGCAATTAACCCAATCGCTTACGGCAATACACCAACGCATTCTTCCGTGGAATTTTTCCCAACTTAAATAGCGAGAACCGACTGTAACGGAAACGGTGTCGTGAAGAAATTCCACGTGTGGGCTCCCTAAAATGTTCATTTTCTTATCTAACTTGACTTTTTTCGATACCTTCCACATCTGATCACTATCGTTTTGGTATGTATAAATCGTCACAAGGCCGGTTTTTTCAGTGGAAACGGCGTTAAGTTTATGAGCCATATATTTAACGGTCTCATTGGTAAAGCCGCTACCCGTTTGGATGTACATTGCCGTATCATATAATTGACCGAATTTCACGTCTCTGGCTCTGAAATGGTTGAACGAATACAGCGAGTCAATCAATGCGTCGGCGGTGCTGGCAATGAGCATATCCAACGGCTGCCCCTCTTGTGCCTGAAGCTTGACTGGACAAAGGATGACCAACAGGAAAATTCTGTAAAACAGGCGTTTCATGAAACTCCGTTATTTTGTTATTAACCGTGCTGGTCTTATACGATCTACAACAACTGTTTCATCTTCAATATGAAAAATATAAACCCATTTTTTATTATGGGACGCCATACGACATGCTTTTGGGTGATAGCGACGAATGTCAGCGTATTGGCTCGGTTTGTAAAAACCAGCAAAAACAGAGAGCGATAATACTTCATTAAACATGGCATCCAAATATTTCTCTGCACTTTCAAGTGCCATTCTTGCTCGTAGCCAAGATGTAAGTTCTTCTATATCGGCTATAGCTGATGGATCTACTTCAACTTTATACGTTCTCATACTTTTTTCTTAGAACGGTTCTGATTTTATCAAAATATTCCGAAACGGTCATTCGATTCGCCTTGCAAGTTGCAGCATCAAAGGATATACATTCTGCTGAAACATTATCATTTACATTAACGATTTGCTGACCGTAAGCAACAGCCGCTTCTTCTACGCGAGTCTCTGTGTCTTCTTTTGTTTGATATGGTTTCTTTTTCATAAGAATGATTTTAAAATAAGTCCGCGAAAATACAAAAATTTCTAAACACAAAGCAAACAAAAATGCCGCTGTGAGCCCGCGCTACAGCACGTTTCCACAACGGCATTCCCTGTATTATCGGTTCAACCGCAAATCGTAAATCGTAACTACCCGATCACCTTCTCCGTCAACCTCATCAGTCTCTTTTCGATGCGGTCGGCTTTCATCACGTAGTCGTGCGCCTTGGTGATCATCATCTCGGCCCACTCCTTGTCTTTCAATGAGGAGGCGTTGATTTTGACGTTGAGGTAGGCGCCATGGACGGCAGCACGCGCACAGAGCACGCCCACGCCCGCGTCGGACACGCTGGCGGGGTTGCCCTTCTTGATCATCGCCTCGCAGATCTCGAACACCTTGAAGGAGGTTTCGATGGTGCGCATCGGCACTTCGGTGGCGTACTTGGTGGCATCCTGGATGGCCTGCGAACGGGCTTCCTTCTCCTCTGTCGTGCCCTTCGGCATTCCAAAGGCGTTCATAATCACGTTGAAGGCGTTGGTGTCTTCATCCACGAGGGCCAGCAGCGTGTCTTTCAACGTCTGTCCCTTCTGGGCCCATTGGGAATAGAACTCCCACTTGGCATCCCAGCCGGGTTTGTGGGAGGAGAGGTTGGCGACCATCGTGCCGAGGGCGGCGCCAAGGGAGCCCATATAGGCGGAGATGGAGCCGCCGCCCGGAGCCGGACTCTCGGAGGCCGTCTCGTTGGCGAATCCCGTGCAGGTCATATCCACCAACTTCGGGGTAGTGTCTTCTTTTTCAAGCAAATACTCAATCACCTTCTCGTCGGCATTGAAGGGCTTCAGGTCGTCCAGGCCCATCGACTTGATGGCGATTTTCACTTTTTCTTTCTCATCGATACCTAACGAGCGGTGCTGTTTGGCCAAATAGTAGTCGGCAGCGTCGATCAGTGTCTTCTTAGGCACCAGACCCACGATTTCGGCACCCGTGACGCGCACGCCGCGTTTGGCGGCCTTGTCGCACACCTCGTCAAAGGCGATGTGCAGTGGAGTCACATTCGTGTTAGTGATGTTCATGGAAACCTGTGCGATGCCGTATTCGGCGATGTACCAGCCGATGGCCTTCGTGCCCTTGAGCGTGCCCGGGAGCATCACCACGTTGCCCTTCTCGTCCAGCACTTTCTTGCCCGTGATGGGGTTGCCCTCTCTCTTGGGGCGGCCCTTCTCGCGCACGTCGAAGGCGATGGCGTTGGCGCGACGCGTGGAGGTGGTGTTCAGATTGTAGTTGACCGCGATGAGGAAGTCGCGGGCACCGATGGCGGTGGCACCGCTCTTGGCCACGCTCTCCGTGAACTTGTTGGGACCGAAATCGGGCTTCCACTCCTTGGTGGTAATGCGCTCTTTCAGGGCCTCATATTCGCCCTGGCGGCAGTTGGCCAAGTTGCGGCGTTTCTCCTCAAAGGCGGCATTCTCGTAACAGTAAACCGGAATCTGCAACTCCTCACCTACCTTCTTGGCTAACTTGCGGGCATATTCCGCCGTCTCCTCCATGGTGATGTTGGCCACTGGCACAAACGGACACACATCCGTGGCACCGAAACGGGGATGGTCACCATGATGGTAGCGCATGTCTATCAGCTCTTTGCATTTTGCAATTAGGGCAAAAGCGGCATCTACCACCGCGTCGGGCGTGCCGACAAAGGTAACCACGGTGCGGTTGGTGGTCGCGCCCGGATCCACATCCAACAGTGTGACGCCCTCAGCCTGACGGATTACATCGGCCACTTGGTTAATAATTTCAGGATTTCTTCCCTCGCTGAAATTGGGAACGCATTCAATGAGTTGTTTCATATTGATAAGATATTGATTATTAATTATTTGATTTCTTAAAGAAACTGGATTGCAAAGATAGGAAAAATAAGGGTACGGTGAACAAGGAATACAGGTCCGCCTTTTTTTTGTATTTTTGCACCCTATATTAAAATGGGATAAAAATACGCTTTCATCAAAATGAAAATCGGACTTATCAGAGAGACGAAGACGCCTGCGGACAGCCGCGTGGCACTGTCGCCGGAGCAGATGGCCTCCTTGCAGCAGCAGTACCCCCACCACCAGTTTGTGGCACAGGCCAGCCCCACCCGCGCCTTCACCGATGACGAATACCGACAAGCAGGCATTGCCGTGGTGGACAACGTTCAGGATTGCGACATCCTCCTGGGTATCAAGGAGGTGGATTTAAATGCCCTGCTGCCGGACAAGCATTATTTCTTCTTCGGCCATTTCGCCAAAATGCAAGCCTACAACCGTCCGTTGCTGCAAACGCTGATGGCCAAACGCATCACGTTCACGGACTACGAATACCTGGTGGACGACCATCACCAGCGTGTGTGTGCCTTCGGCTGGTGGGCCGGCGTGGTAGGCACCTATTACACCCTCCGCGGGTACGGCCTGCGCCATCATCTCTACACACTCCCAAAGCCCGACCGCCGTTTCACCTTGGAATCCCTTATTTCCACCCTGTCGGCCACACCACTACCCCACATCAAAGTACTGGTGACGGGCAACGGGCGCGTGTCGCACGGGGCGCAGCACGTTCTTGAACAGATTGGTGCGGCCCGCGTGGACGAAGAGGAATTTCTCTCCACCCAGGAAGTGGACCGCCTGACATACACGGTGGCCGATGCCGACCGGCTGGTGCGTCACACACAGGGAAAAGCCTTCTCTTGGGAGGATTTCATCCAACATCCCACGGAGTATCAAAACGATTTCCTCCGTTGGGCTCGGCAGGCCGACGTGCTGATTTGCGGGCATTTCTGGGCTCCGGAGGCACCGGTCTATCTCAGTCGTGAGGTGATGCAGAATCCCCAGATGCGCATTCGTTTTGTGGGTGACATCACCTGCGACATCCGGGGCAGCATCCTAT
>Ga0310696_10010681_pt1 | contig 10531 bp, 8 predicted proteins | sample AusTroGonzalo_MG_4_FD_203885 | JGI IMG/M metagenome (GOLD analysis project Ga0310696, IMG submission 203885) | Bovine rumen microbial communities from tropical cattle in Woodstock, Queensland, Australia - Gonzalo_02 (v2) (version 2) | ecosystem: Host-associated > Mammals > Digestive system >... | reverse complement strand
GCTGTCTGTCAACAACGGAAGTTTCTTGAGTTCCTCGGACAGGTCGCTGTCATCTTGTGTACATACTCCTGTAACAGTAATACCATTTACAAAACGACACTCCGAGGCAAATTTGTTAAGAACAGCGGATTCTCCCACAAGGCCAATACGTAATTCCTGTTTTCCTGCCCGTAATTCAGAACTGGATACACCAATGGTTCTGTCCAGATAGACTACTTTACAATACTCATTCAAATAGTCAAAATGGCCGACCCAGTCAGATCCCACAGTAAAGATATCGACTCCGAAACGACGGATGTCATCAATCTTCTGACCTTCATATTCCTCAACAACTATTTCATCAGCAAGTCCGGTTGCTTTAATGGCTTCAATACGTTCCATCAGGGACTGCTGAACATTTATTTTTCCTCTGGCCTGATCAAAAGCATCAGCGGTTACGCCTACAATGAGATAGTCGCCTAAGGCTTTGGCACGTTCCAGCAAACGGATATGACCATAATGAAGGAGGTCAAATGTACCGTATGTAATTACTTTTTTCATTGTGTAGTAAAAAGGTTTTTTATCAAAGGGCACTGTAATTCTTGCCGTAGTCAAGCTGCTGTTTCAGGTAATCGTCGTTATAGACCACCTGGTAGTCAACAATCTTGCCGTTCTTCTCAACCGGAACTATGTCGGGGTTGATGAATCCGCCGTAAGGCTTCAGGTTCAAGGCCTCATAACGCTCCTTTACCTCCTTGTGAAGTTTGGGATCGATGTTTACGGCATAAGTCTCAATCAGGTTCTTGCCGGCCTCATAGTCACCCTCTGACTTGATGCGCTGAATCTCGGCCAGCAGCTCTGCAAACAGGGCACGCAGTTTTACGTAGTCATTGACTACGAAATAGGTCTTGCCGTCACGAACCTTCTTTTCAATGACGTTATCCTTGGCTCCCTTTTCATAGCACCACTCGGCAATGAGCTTGCGGTTCTGCATATGGGCCTCTGTGTTGGGACGTCCCAGTTCAACGCGGGTGAACTGAACCATCAGACCGTTGCGGATGTAGTTGGCATACTCTGCCTTGTAGGCATCCTTATTGGGCATGATACCCAGTTCAACCATCTTGGGATCAGCAGTGAAGTAGAGTCCAAAGAGGTCGGCGCGTGCCTCCTCCAGGGCCGATGCATACTCGCCCATAGCGGTTGTGGCAACACCCGGAAGCAGCTGACCTGATCCGTGACCAAGGCACTCATGCAGGTCGGTATGGATCTCATCGGCCCATGAACCCCACTCACGGTAGAATGCCTTCTCGGCCTCGTCCCATGCAAACTCGTCGAGTGTGCTTGTGGGTGATTCCTGAGCAGCGTAGTCATATGCGTGTGTAATGTTGGCAATGGTAACTGACTTGCTTCCGTACATCTTACGGATCCAATCTGCATTGGGCAGGTTGATGCCTATAGGCGTTGAGGGATATGAGTCACCGGCCAGGCAGACGGCGTTGATGACCTTGGCCGATATGCCCTTGCACTCCTTCTTCTTGAAGCGCGGATCAACCGGTGAATTGTCCTCAAACCACTGTGCGTTGGCACTCAAAATGGTAGAGCGCTCCGATGCCTTATGATCCTTTATGTTTACATAACCTTCCCATGCACCCTTGCGGCCCAGGGGATCGTTGTAATCCTCAATGAATCCGTTGATGAAATCAACAGTTCCGATGGTATCCTTTACCCATTCTATGTTGAACTCATCCCATATCCTAAGGTCACCGGTCTCATAGTACTTGACCAGCAGGCCAAGTGCACGCTTCTGGATATCGTTCTCGGCGCAGGCGGCAGCCAGCTTGAGTTCTTCACATATCTTGGCGATGGCCGGTCCGTACATGCCGTCAATCTTCCAGGGAATCTCAACGATGTTGCCTTTCTCATCCTTTGTAACCTTGGTGTTCAGACCATAGGCGATGGGAGTCTCATCGGTCTTATCCTCGATGGATTCGTAGTATTTCTCAACTTCGGCACGGGTTACGCCCTCGTAAAAGTTTCCTGCTGACAAGACAACGATATCACCGTCAGTTGATGTTGAGCGGCGCTGCTGCAGGATGTCGGGATTGTAGATTACATTCAAAAGTTCGTCGCACTTGTTACCCTCGCCCACAGCCTCCATCAAAGACTTGAAGTATGCCTGTGAGCACTCGGGGAAGAACTTGTCCTCGGCGTAGTGATGGTGTATGCCGTTGGCAAAGAAAAGGCGCTTGGCATAGACAATGAACTGTTCGAATTCCTTTGTCTCGCGGTCACCCTTATAGTTCTCGATAATGTTCTCAACGACGTGACGTATGGGCAGGTTGTACTTGCAGTTCTGGTCCCAGTGTATGTCACGGCCCCACTTGGCAGCCTCGGCCAGATGGTAGGCGTACTCTTTCTGCTGAAGGGTCAGTTCATCCCAACCGGGAATCTGATAACGCATCACCTTAAGGTCGGCAAACTCATCAAGCAGATACTTGAAATCACTCTTTTTCTGTCCGCAACCGGCTGTTATTGCCAGTACACCAGTCATCATCATAACTTTAAAGATTGTTTTCATCGTTTATTTATTTGTTTGTTCAGTCCTTTTTTTTGCTCCCGCCAGTATCACACCGCCCAGTATCATGGCCGATCCAAGGCCTGATACCAGAGTCATGGTCTCACCTAATATGAGTACGGCTGCTATGAGTGTGAAAACAGGATTCAAATATACGTAATTGGTAGCAGTTACATTGCCTATTGCCAGCATGACCCTGTTCCAGACTACAAAACATACAAGCGATGCTATGGTTGAGAGGAACAGCAGGTTTCCCCATACCTGTATGTGATCGAACCTGACAGATGCCAGATTGGAGTTGTCAGAAAGCAGAAGGAACGGCACTATGGTTACCAAACCCCAGAAGAAAACCTTGCGGGTTGCAAACAGAGTACCGTAGCGGTCTGTCATCTGTCCCATGAACTGGCTATAGACAGCCCAGCACAGAGCGGCCATGAAAGCCAGGATATCCCCCTTGGGAGACAGGCTTACACCGTTACCGTCAAAGATTACCATTATCATTCCTGACAGGGCAAGTATTGTACCTGCCACAAGCGGGAACCTTACTTTGACATCCTCAAGTCCGTCCATGAACGGTCCTTTGAACATCTTCTTGAGAGCCAGAGTAAGCAGAACAGTCAGGAGCGGGGCAATGCATACTATGAAAGAGACGTTACATGCCTGGGTATAGCTCAAGGCAGTGTTCTCGGTCCAGAAATAGAGCGATCCACCGGTAATTCCGGTTATGATAAACACCAGTTCATGGCGCAGAGAGAGTGAAAAAGCCTTCTTGTCACGACCTCCACGGAACAGGCATATCATAAGAAGTCCGATATAGGCAATGATAAACCTTATGGTAAATATCTGTGCGGGTGTAAGTCCTTCATTTATGAGTGTCTTGGTGGAGACAAATGTGACTCCCCAAAGCGCCATGGTCAGGAACGCCAGCACATGGAAAAAGAATTTGCCCTGTTTTCTCATTTTCCCAACAAAGCTTTTGTAACATTATAGCGGAACCTGATAAGCATGTTTCCGCGCTGAGGTCTGAATGTAATAAGATAGAAACACCACAGTACAAGGGTGGCGCACCACTTTTTGAGTTCGGAGAGCAGGCGCTTACGGTATGAAGACCTGCCTATCTTGAGGGTACGTGCCCTCTCACTCTGGCCGATGCCTGTGGTGACACGGTTGAAATAGTCAGGTTCCAGCTTGTAACCCGGAATACTGTGATAAAGGATAGCATCTGGCAGATATGAGATCTGCATGCCTTCCCGTTTCATCTTGTCGAAAATATCTTTCTCTTCGCCGCTTCCCAGACTATCGCCGTTGCGTCCCAGTTCCACATTGTAAAGTCCTACCTTGTCAAACACCTTACTGCGGTAAGCGGCATTGCCTCCACCGGGAAAGTTGTCACTGGGGAAGGGACCGGCTTTCTTACCGAAATAGAGATATCCTGTAAGCAGACGTTTTATGAAGTAGGTCATCCAACGTGGTTCGCTGCCTGTCTCGTAATACGGTATGATAGGACCTCCGGCCGCATCGGTCTGCGGATTTTTCTCAAACCATTCAGCGTATGTGGCAAGGTACTCTTTGTTTACGGTCGCATCATCATCCACATATACCAGAATGTCACCTTTTGATTCGTTTATTCCGCGGTTACGGGCATATGAAAGGCCTTGATTGGTCTCCACGCAGTAACGCAGGCTCACCGACGGGAAATCTTTGCAGAACCTCTCCACTTCTGAGCGGGTGTTGTCGGTGCAGTTGTTGTCCACCAGCACAATCTCATACCGGTCGGGTGGCAGGGTGCCATCGGCCAGGCTTTTAAGTACATTGTAGATATACTTGTCGCGGTTGTATGTACAGATAATGACCGATATCATATCATTTGAACAGTTTTGTAAAGAACCAGTTAACCACAGAATCCGTAAAGCGGTTAAGAGCGTCAAACCATCTTGGCCAGCGCTTATGATGTTTGTGCCAGTATTTGAGGGCATCAAACCTGAGAATCTTGTTGGCTGGGTAAAGACGTATCTGTCCGAATCCGAACCTGTTGTTTGCATCAGTCAGTTTAGCATCCAGCTCTTCCAACTCATCGGCCTTGAAAGAATCATAGGGGATGTCCAGAAGGTAATTCTTATATAGAAGCCTGAGACGGTTTGCATAATACTGTTTGATGAACGTAAGTCGGGTTTTGGAAAGAGAAACCGTATCATAATTTGAATAGAAGTCTATGAGTTGAAGCGTCATTTTCTGCATTTGTCCCAGACTTTTGGCTATTACCTTGGGATCCATGGTCTGTCCCTCGCGTGCCAGATTATACTGATACAGGTTTATGTTCAGGAATGTAATGTCTTTGGAGCGGAAAACAGGATAGCATGCCCATTCAGTATCGGTATATGATATTCCTTCTGTCTGCCGATAACCCATGTCACGCAGCATCTGGGTACGGTATGTAAGCGCATGCATCAGGAAGAATCTTATGTAGCCGTCCTTGAGTATGTCATCAAGCTGATAGGCGCGTCCGTACTCATACGGTTCCTTTCCATAAACATTGTACTTGGTCACTTCTTTGGAGCCATCTTCCATTATGGTATTGAAATGGGTAATGACCATATCTGTATCTGTCGATTCCAGGGAATCCAGAAAACGTACCAGGGATTCAGAGTCGAACCAATCGTCCGAATCAAGAATCTTGACATATTTTCCTTTTGCAACAGGCAGTGCGGCATTGATTGTAGATCCGTAGTTGCCGTTGGGCTTATCGATAACGGTAACGGAGTCGGGGAAACGCTCCTTATATCCGTTGGCCACAGCCAGTGATCCGTCCTTGCTGCCGTCATTCACAACCATTGCTTCAATGCGTTCCAGTGCACCACTGACGAGCAATGAATCAAGACAACGCGGAAGTAACGCCTCCATGTTGTAAGTGGGAATGATTATTGATAACAGTTTACTCATAGCTCCAGTTTTAATACTTTTTCGACTATCTGGTGCATGTCATAATATTTGTACTCTGCAAGACGTCCGCCGAATATGACGTTCTTTTCTTTTGCCGCAAGTTCGGCATACTTGGCGTACAGGTCATTGTTGCGGTCATTGTTGATGGGATAATAGGGTGCTGCCCCTTTCTCCCACTTGCGTGAATACTCATATGTTATGACCGTATCCGGCTGATTGCCGAATTCAAAGTGTTTGTGCTCTATGCAACGGGTGTATGGAACCTCAGCTTCAGTATAGTTTACCACTGCATTGCCCTGGAAATCCTTGACGCCCTCAAGTACCTTATGCTCAAATCTCAGGGAGCGGAAATCCAGTTCTCCGAAACGGTAATTGTAGAAGGCATCGATCTGACCGGTATAGACGGTCTTTTGGGCCAGTCCGTCAAAAAATTCACGGTCAGAGAAGTAGTCTGTATCGAGTTTGACTTCACATCCGTTCAGCAGTTTCTCAAATATACCAGTGTAACCTCCTATGGGAATACCCTGATAAGTGTCATTGAAATAGTTGTTGTTGAACTCGAAACGGAACGGCAGGCGACGTATAACGAAAGCGGGAATCTCTGTGGCTTTCATGCCCCATTGTTTCTCGGAGTAACCTTTGACCAGTGTTTCGTAAATATCGCGTCCTGCCAGTTTGAGAGCCTGCTCCTCCAGATTCTTAGGTTCCTCAATATCCGCATATTCGGCTCTTTGCTTTTCAATGATGGTTTTAGCCTCATCGGGTGTATTGACACCCCACAACTGGTGGAAGGTGTTCATGTTGAATGGCAGGTTGTAACGCTTGCCTTTGTAGCACGCAATAGGTGAGTTTATGAAATCGTTGAACGGCGCCAGACTGTTCATGAAATCCCACACCTCCTTATTCGAGGTATGGAAAATATGCGGTCCGTATTTGTGCACGTTAATTCCGTTCACCCGTTCGGTATAGCATCCTCCGCCTATATGGCTGTTGCGGTCTATTACAAGACAGGTCTTGCCGGCCTTGTGCGCGCGGTAGGCGAACATGCTGCCGAACAGCCCGGCTCCAACTATCAGATAATCGTACTGTTTCATGACCTTTTGTTTTTTAGTTCTGCCAATACTTCCTGATAAGGCCTGTCTGTATATATTATCACTTCACCATGTGAGGTCGATGCTTTCCTGGGAGTCATATAATCTGGTCCGTATTCTACGGTCAACACATCATGATAATGTGCGGGAACGGGTAACTCGATATTTTCGAATTTCATCATGACGGTTTCATCATACCAGCTTTTTTCCTTCAGCTTTATGTTAAGGTTCCTGTAGTTGGCAACAGTGCTGGCAACCCGGTGGCAGTCGGTTTGGTTCCATTTGGTGAACTGTCTCTCATAGAAGTTGTATATGCGTTTGGCACCGAACAGCAGGCAAGCTGTCTTTGCAATGATGTATTTCATTGACGTTCCGGGCTCCTTAATGTTGAAATTCTTGTAATATGCAGTTTGAAGACATTTCTGGGCCCATTTTGCTCTCCTTATGCATAAGTTCCATTTGTGTCCGAATTCATCGGGAATGTTATCATTAACGAATATGTCAACGAATATTCCCTGATGGAAACGCTGGTTTATGTCAGCCGGAAGGATTGCCGAGGTTCCGTCATAACGAACCTGGGCATGGCCCCGATAATAGTCCTTATCGGTACTTGGGCATTGCAGAAAGAATGGGCTTTTAAATTCTGTATCAGCCAGACTTATCAGTTTCTCGTAATCATTCCGCATCATCATAAAATCGATGTCATCGTCCCATGGAATGAAGCCATGTTCTCGGACTGCACCCAGAAGGGTGCCCCATTCTGCCCAGATCCTGAGTCCGTGGCGCTGGCAGACATCAAGGATATGTAATGATATCTTTAGCTGTATTTGACAAAAATCGTTCATAACTCGGTCCTTTTTAGTTAGTTCTTTATCAGACTGTCAAATAAATCTTTCCATAAAGAGTATATGACTTTGTTTGAGAATCGGTTGTTCATATCAATACAGTTTATGGCTATTTCCTTGCGCCGTTTAGCATTCTCCATCAAAAGAATCAGCTTGTCGGCGAAATCCTTCTTGTTCCTGTTTTCAACCAGTAGTCCGTTTTGGCCGTCGGTTATAAGGTCACGGACTGATTCATAAGAATTATATACTACAGGTACACATCCCATCTGCTGCGCTTCAAGAATTACCATACCGAATCCTTCAAAAGCCGAAGCCATCATAAGAATGCTGCCCTTTCTGTAATATGGCTGTGGATCCTGTTTTCCTGCAAATGTGCAGTTGGCAAGTTTGAGTCGTTTAGCCAATCTGCGGTAATAATCCAAATCGGGACCGCTGCCAACTAAAATCAGTTTCCATTCTTTATTCACATCCTTAAGGGAAACTTTTTTCCATATATGCAACATGGTTGAGATTCGCTTGGCGCGTTCATTCATATTTGCAACTATGAGTACGGTCTTTTCTTTTGATTCCAGTTCTTTCAGCGGGAGTTTTTCCTTGAAAGTGCAACAGTTTCCTATTCCTGCAACCTTATTGTCCTGACATTTCACATATCTACGGAATTCAGGAATAAAAGATTCTGAGAGCAGTACTGTCTTGTCAACATGGTCTGATACATACTGTCTGCGTTTGGCAATCTTTTTTATAGCATAGCCGGGAAAAAGAATTGATGTGAGGCACCACAAAGATTCTTTTATCCGTTCCGTGAACCTGAGGCCGGAATGGAAAAGAAGGAAGCTGAGATAATCTAAGTCATATCCTGCAGCTTCGGCAAAAGGAACGCTGTGATGACAGTAAATCAGTTTGGTTCCAAACTTCTTTTTTATCTCTTCCAATTGGGATATGAGATGCAGATAAGCCTTGCTCATCTGTATCTGTATGATGAACAGATTGTAGGATGCTGCAAGTTCTTCCAGAATGGGCTGTTCCTGTTTTAGTGTAAGTTGTACTGATCTTTCAAAACATTCATCCTCTTGTCCCTGAGAAGCATAGTAATAGGCTAGACTGCACTTGTGACCGTTTAGGGTAAACAGGTTCCCCAGATTGCAAGTAACTCGTGCAATTCCTCCGCTGGCGTTGGTCGTGGGCTGATATGTGTTAAGAAACAGGATGTTCATAGTCTAAATGAAAAAACAATTATGATTACTGGGAGAGTTTAACCAGAATTTTGTTTAACCATGCGGGACAATACTTGTTGGATGCAAGAATCGATCCCATTTCAAACATAGCATTCAGTTTGAACACATAACAGAGAAGGAAATAGATAGCAGGGCATATGATCAGACTCATTGCCAGAACAATCCAGTTGTTATAGAACAGATAATCCAATCCAAGTGCAACAGACATTATTGTCAGCGAGAGCAGGAGGTATGGGAATATATCCCTAAGCTGTTTGAGTAAGCCGTAATTCAGGATTTTTTTTGTATTTCTTGTGTTAAGTATCAACGCAATCATTGCATAAATGGCTTGGCCGACACATACAGCTATGACACTATACCTTATGGTAATGCACAGAATGGCTATTGCGATGGATTTTTTTATGATTTCCAATTTGAGCACCACGTTTGATTTACCTTTCACATAGAGCAGATTCAGATTGACAAGTGTTATGCCGTCACACAAATAAGCAAAAATCAGGATACGGATAAAAGGGACACATCCTATCCATTTGTCTGTTATAAGGGAAACAATCAACGGTCGTGCCACTCCGCAAACTCCAAGTGCAACAGGAAATACAATAAAAGCAACCATTCCTATGAATTTCCGGTACGCTCCTATAAGTTTCTCATCATCATTCTGGACTCTGCTCAATACCGGGAACGAAACTCTTGTCATTACAGAGGCAAGATGTGTGCTGACCATTTGTCCAAACAGTCCGGCTTTAGTATAAAGTCCAAGTTCTTCCTTTGTGTATTTCTTACCGATAGCCAGATTATAGAGGTAAATATATAAAGTGCTTATAATTTGTGCCGCTAATAATTTGGATCCGAAACTGAACAGCGACCTGAAAGATTCTTTTGAGAAAATTGGAGAAGGTTTCCATCTTACAAATACAAAACTTAATATCGCTGTCATAGCTGCCGCCACGTTCGCTTGAACCACTATTGCCCAGACTCCATAGCCTTTCATGGCGCATGCAATACCGGCAATAGCCGATGTACATGTCGATATCAGGGTGATTTTAAGTTGTGTCTTGAAATTGAGATCAACGGTCAGCTTAACCTTGTTGACGGCAACTAACGATGCAAGGATAAGGTTGATGCCATATACTCTTATAATAGGTTTCAGTATCTCCTGATTGTAGAAAGAGGCAATCATGGGGGCAAATACAAACAATAGCGCATAAGACAATAACCCTATGCTGATATTGATCCAGAAGACAGTTGAGAAATCTGTTTCAGTTCTCTTTTCTTTTTGAATGAGGGCATTGGCAAATCCACCGTCAATGAAAACCTGTCCCAGTGCCATAAAGATGGCTATCATTCCTATCAGTCCGTATTCGGCGGGAGTAAGGATTCGGGCCATGACAAGGGTTGCTATGAAAGAAACACCTTGTGAGGAGTATTTCTCAAGGAAACTCCACCATACGCCTTTGGCAGTCTGTGTTTTTAAACTTTCAGCCATTTACTCCAGTATTTTATGCAATTCATTATAAATGATAGATGCCACCGGTTCATTCCCTTTGGGTATCAACTGATCATTTATGAACTTTGTCCTCTTTTCAGCCATAGGGTCAATTCCGTCAATGACATTATCAACGAAAGATTCTATCTCTGATATTTTGGATCCGTGATAATGGACCTGGAAGCAGGCATCGGCAAAGGTGTTGAAGACCTCTACCCTTTGCTTGTCTGTCAGATACATCACAGGTTTGTTTACATACAGGTATTCGGCGGTGAAAGAGCTGCAGTCATGAATCAAGGCATCAGATGTCATGAAGAGGTCAACATAGTTGCCATCCGCAAAATTGCAGTTAGGCAGAGATTTCCATGTGTCGTAATACG
>Ga0310696_10010679_pt1 | contig 10531 bp, 11 predicted proteins | sample AusTroGonzalo_MG_4_FD_203885 | JGI IMG/M metagenome (GOLD analysis project Ga0310696, IMG submission 203885) | Bovine rumen microbial communities from tropical cattle in Woodstock, Queensland, Australia - Gonzalo_02 (v2) (version 2) | ecosystem: Host-associated > Mammals > Digestive system >... | reverse complement strand
GTCTACGACGAAGCCAAGGAATTGCAGCGCAAGCTCGACGCTTCCAAGCGCGATGCCCTGGCTCAGAAAGCGGCCGAAGAAGCCGTAGACCTGAACCGGGAGCAGAAAGGGGAGGAATCGAACGAACCTGCGCCGGCATTCCAGGGGCCGTCGGTCATCTCATACGAGCTGGAGGGCCGCAAAGCCCTGAGTCTGCCTGTACCAGCCTACAAGGGCTACGGGGCGGGCGACGTGCTGGTCGACATCCAGGTCAATCCGGCGGGCCGCGTGACGGCCGCCAAGGTGCGGGCAGACGGCTCGTCCGCCGACGCCTCGCTCCATTCGTTTGCTATCGATGCGGCCAAGCGTTCCCGCTTTTCCGCCTCTTCCGACGCGGCCAAATCCCAGGCCGGTTGGATCCTATATCGTTTTATCGCACAATAATCCTATATGAAACCTGAAATCGAAGCGGCCATAGATGCCATTAATGTCACCCTGAATGTGGGTGGAATGAACACCATCAACATTGTCCTCGCCTTCGTGATGTACGGCGTGGCGCTCGGCATCAAGCCGAGGATGTTCGTCGACGTGTTCAAGAACCCCAAATCCGTGATCCTGGGCGTCTGTTGCCAGCTCGTCCTGTTGCCCTTGCTTACGTTCCTGCTGGCCCTGCTGATGGATTCGATGGGTTGGATTTCATGGACGATGGCCCTCGGCATGATCCTGGTGGCTTCCTGCCCCGGCGGCAACATCTCCAATTTCATCAGTTCTCTCTCGAAGGCGAACATCGAGCTGTCTGTCTGCCTGACGGCCATCAGCACGGCCATGGCCGTCCTGATGACGCCGTTCAATTTCTGGCTGTACGGAAATCTGTTCCTGCGCTTTGCCTCGGTACACGGGGAAGTCCCGTATCTGGTGATACCGCTCTGGGATGTCTTCAAGACGATTTTTATCCTCCTGGGCATTCCTTTGACGCTCGGCATCCTGACTTCCCATTACCTGCCGAAGCTGGCCGAGAAGATGAAGAAGCCGTTCCAGTGGGTGAGCATCCTCTTCTTCCTGGCGATGGTGATCCTTTCGTTCATGGGCAATTTGGAGGCCTTCCTCAAGTGCATCAAGTATATCTTCGTGATCGTGCTGATCCACAACCTGCTGGCACTCAGTACGGGCTTCAGCGTGGCTTCGATCTTCCGGCTGCCGCGCCGCGACCGCCGCACGCTGACCATTGAGACGGGCATCCAGAATTCCGGCCTCGGCCTGGTGCTGCTGCTCGGCACACCGATTTTCGCCGCCCTGCCGCCCCACGGCGGCATGCTGGTGATCACGGCCTGGTGGGGTGTGTGGCACATCGTTTCCGGCCTGACCGTCGCCGCCTTCTTCAACCGTTCGAAGAAGCCGCTGGATTAATTTCATGCGGGAATGTTTGCGGGTTTGCCGAAAATCACGTATTTTCGTGCCCGCTTTGGGGTATTAGCTCAGTTGGTAGAGCGATAGGTTCGCAATCTATAGGTCAGGGGTTCGAATCCCCTATACTCCACGATCCATGATCAGCTCTTTACCATAAAGGCCCGTTTCTTTTTAACTTTTTTCCGTTCTTTGCGACCTTTATACGTAAACGAATTATCATGAAAATCTTGTTTATTGTTTTATCCCTGCTGGGTGCTGCTGCACCGGGCTCCGGATGGCCGTATGCGGAGGGCAAACCCGCATCTTCCGATACCATCGTCCAGTATATGGTCGATTTCCAGCGGGTCGACGATTTCGACGGATCGCTGTTGCTGGGAAAACAGGTCTCTTCGTACGAGGTGGATACGGTCATGACAGCCAACGGTGTCATCCTTCGCCACAATATCGTGACCGTAGGGGCCAAACCCGTGAATCCCGTGATCGTGCTCGACGGGAAAGTGGTCTCCAAGCGAAAATTCGAGAAACTGGATCCCGCATCCATTGAAAGCATCACCATCGTCAAGAACGGAAGCGTAGAGATGGTCAAGCAGTATCCGGGTTGGGAGAACGGGGTCATCCTGGTGGAAACCAAGCCGCTCGTACCCATCGACAGGACGCAGGACAAACGTGTCCAGATCGGATATGGTGTGGCGCACAAGGACGACCTTACCTATTCGGTGGGTTCGGTCAAGCCGGGTGAGAATGCGTTCTACCGGGATATTTATGAGTATCTGCGGGGCAGGGTGGCTGGCGTCCAGGTGGTGGGCAAGTCCATCCGCATCCGTGGGGTCAACTCCATGTACAGCTCCGAAGATCCGCTCATCCTCGTTGACGGAAGTGAGATCGAAGACGTCAGCGTCATCAACCCGCAGGACATCTATTCGATCGATGTGCTGAAAGATGCCTCCGCTTCGATCTACGGCATCAAGGGTGCGAACGGCGTGATCCTCATCACGACCAAGTCGGGCCGGACGTCGAAATAGCTGGCCACGGCAATGACCGCACAGGAATTCGACCTTTTCGCTACGCGAATCCGGGGGAAACTGACCGCCCTGGCGGGACGTTTCGTCCGGATATCCGGCATGGCGGAAGAGGCCGAAGACTTTGTGCAGGAAGCGTTGACCACCCTTTGGCGGATGCTGGAGAAGGGCTATCCGGTCCGCGATGCCGAAGCGATGGCCGTCCGCATTACGAAGATCCGCTGCATCGACCACTACCGGCGGCAGCACCTGCACAGGCAGCCGCTTCCGGACGATCGGATGGAGGGCGCTTTGCCGGCTACGCAGGGAATCGAGCAATCGGAAGCGGAAAGACTCCGGACTCGGCTCTTCGCGCGGCTGTCGCCTTCCGACCGGACGCTATTGACGCTACGGGGTGAGGAAGGCCTCTCGCTCGACGAGATTGCGGCGGCGACGGGCCGGCCCAAGGGCAGTGTCAAAGCGGCGTTGTCCATGGCCCGGAAGCAATTGTTGACTTATTTGAAAGAAGAAAGGTAAAGATGGATAAAGATACAAGGAAGGCCTTGTTGGCCAAGTATTTGGAGGCCGAAACGACCTGGGAGGAGGAGCTGACGCTCCGGGATTGGTTTGCTGCGCATCCTGCCGATGAAGACGAGCGGGAAGTGGCGATGCTGATCGAAATGACCGTTCCGGGTGCTGCGGAGTCCGCGGATTCGGACGCGGCGGTAGCCGCGTTCGACCGGATGATGGCCGAGGCGGAAGCATCCGGACGGACGGAAGGGACTGAGCGGCCCCGCAGGCGGAAAGTTTTGCGCTGGGCCGCTGGCTTGGCCGCTGCTGCAGTGCTCGCCGGCCTGGTTTTGCTGTTTCGGCCCCGTCCCGAAACGGCGCCGGTGTTGACGCCGGTCCAGATTGCGGAATGCATCCAGCAGATGATGTTGCTGGAGATGGGGGATATCGAATCGATCGTGGCCACGCCTTCCGGCGACCGCGCCTTCCTGACCGTGTATCTGCGGGATGGCAGTACCTGTGCGTACATCCTGTCCTATAATGGAGAAGACGGTACCGCCTCTCTGCTGGCCTGCAGCACTGACGATCCCTCCTGACCGACTGCGGTGCTTGGTCCTGCAGTGCGCCGCCCTTCTATCTCAGCCGCCGTCTCTGCTTGAGCCGTCTCTTTGCTGCGCCGCCCTCCTGGACGCGAACCGGATGAAGGCGCAGCTTGAGACGTTTCGCGTCTAGGAAAGACCGCAATCCCCGCAATTCCTGGACGCGAAACGGTCGAGATAGATGAAACCTCCGGCTGGCGTCCGAAAAATCAGAGCAACCAGTTTGTAGAAGAATTTGATCCGTCATAGAAAGTGCTCCCTCATTTTACATTCAGGCATAAGCAGCGTCTTAACTGCTCATCCGTTGTCAGTTTATGACGAGAGGCCCAGAGTCCTTTCTGGATCATATCGTACAACTGTGCCCGCTGCGAAAGGCTTGCCTCATAGATGGTAACGTTCTTACAGTATTTGCGGAGAAGCGTCCCGTCAATCAGTTCGCAGAGTTCGATGTCGCTGATCATCTTGGGATCGTGTTTCCCCGATTCGTTGCGAAGAAGTTGTTCGATATTTACTCCGGGGACGCCGTGTTCCATCAGTTCAAGTGTGATAATGGGCGTGTCTGATCTTTCTTTCTCCTGCTCTTTCCGCGATAGTTCGTCTCCTATCTTGTTCATCTGGAAAATGTAATTGCGCGGCGTCCCATAATACGACTCTACCAGGCTGATATCGATGACATCTTCTCGCAGCAACAAGCCCGAAGCGTCCATCCGATATTGCCCAGGAAGGGATACGCCATCTGGCAGGTAATTGTGTTTTTGCCCTTCGGGCAACAACGGCCCAGTGTCAGACTTGCCCAGCTGTTTACGGAATATTGAATTAGCCGAGCAATGCCTGTATCCGAAAGGCGTTGGAGAAAGCCCGTGATGAAGCCCCTGGCGGTTTACATAGTTCAAGGCAGCCAACGTATGATGAAACCCATCGATTTCCAGGCAAAATGGGTATTTTTCGCCCAACTTCCCTTTGCGTTTGTATTTGGCATTGAAGAAACGCGCGTGCGCATACCGCATCCTGTACAAGATTTCCTTGGGCGCCGGTGTCTGCGTCAGGAAATGAAGGTGCGTGGTCAGCAGGCCATCGGCCAAGAGGGCGGAATCCGTTGTCAGGGAAGCCAACGCCAATGCATTGAAACCCCGAATCAGGTCGGATTCACTTCGAAAAAGGACTTCGTCGTGGGAAGACAGACAGAGGTGATAGATTTTCTTCATCGCAGTGCTTTTGAAAGCTTGCTGCGAAGATACCATCACATCTTACCTATAGCCATAGCTTAAATGTTTACTTTCGTTTAAATTCGTTTTTAAACGTTTTAAAACGGCTGCATTTCGTCACAGCCGTACCGGATGAGTGCCGTTTCGCATGTTCAGCGTTGCTTGCGCGGGATGATGAAGCGGTCTACGACCTGCCGGTGCTGGTCGTAGACCGTCACTTTCAGACAGGTGCCGTCGACTTCGACATTGCAGGCGCAGCTCATATCCAATTCCTTGAGATCGAAAACCTTGGCATGGCGGGAACTTTCCGTCAGGGAACGGTCCAGCGGGCGGCGCTTGTCGCCGCTGGAGCCCATGTCCAGATAGAAAGTTCCGGCTTCAGGGTCTTCCGTCGGCTGATCGCCGTCGAGTGCAAAGGTCCGTGAATAGATGTGGTCGTGACCGCTCAACACCAGGTCCACCCGATATTTCTGAAAAACAGGCGCCCACTGCGGCCGCAGGTTCCGGGCCACGGCGGAATCCACGATTTCCGAACCAAAGATCGATTTGTGTTCAAAGACAACCAGATACTGGTAGCTCCCGGCCAACCGGTCGAGCGTCTCCCCGAACCACAGGACTTCATCCTTGAAGCGGGGGCCGGAGGAGGTGTCGGAGTTGTGCATATCGAGCGCCACGAACAGGACATTGTTGTAACGGAACCAATAGCTGGTGTTCCGGCTGTCGGGTGCGCCGTTCTGGGGAAAGTGGAGAAGCCGGTTGAAAGTGTAGGCGTAGTCGTATTGCGGATAGTGCCCGTCCACCTTGTCGGAAGCCCAGTAGGCGTGGTCGCCGGGCGAGGCCGCGTAGACGAAATCACGGAAGGTGTCGTTGTCGAGCAAGTAGGTCCATTCGTATTCGTTCCCGGCCACGTCCACCATATCGCCACTGCAGATCATCAAGGCCGGGTCCCCGGCGAGTTCCTTCATCATCTGGATCAGGGGCAGTGTAACAGGATTCTCCCGATGTTGGAAATCGGTGAAAGCCACGAAGTTCCAGCTACCTGTCGTGCCAGCGGTCCGGAAAAGGCGGACATCGGAATCCGCGCCTTCTGAAACAATCTTGAAGCGGTAGGGCGTGTCGGCTTCCAGCCCGGCAAGGATTGCGTAGCAGACATATCTCTCCTGCGTATAGAAGGTGGAGCCGGGAGCCGTGTTCCGAATACCCTGGCTGCTCCAGCGTTGACAGACCGGCCAGGCTTTTTTCGCTTCGGAGAACGTCGAGTCAGCCGCCTGCGTGTACAGGACATAGCTGCCGCAACGGCTGCAATGGTAATTGACGGTAACCTGGGAAGCGGCATCTTCGCCGACAGTCGTGACGATGTGCCAGATATCCCGCTCCGGCTGGGCGCTGGCTGTCAGTGCCTGCAGCCCCAGCAATAAGCAAAGTGTGAGGAAGGAAAAAGCCCGTTTCATAACGACAAAGATACGGAAATTTCATTTTCCGGACGCCAGCCGGAGGTTTCATCTATCTCGACCGTTTAGCGTCCAGGAATTGCGGGGATTGTGGTCTTTTCCGGACGCGAAACGGACCAAGCAGCGCAGCCATCCGGCTGGCGTCTATGAGGGTAGCGCAGCTATGACGTTATTTGAAATCGGGCGCAAAAAGGGAAAGAATCGACGCAATGATTTCAGATTTTGGCATTTAGTAGAAAGAAACACAGATGATGGAAATGAAACGATATCTGAAGATTTGGGTGGCTTGCGTGGTCCTGTTGACAGCCGCCTGCACGACAGCCGATTCGCTGGATGAAGACTATGTGCCGGAGGAAGGTACGGAACTCATCGGAACCTTTTTCGTGGAGAACCGCCAGATGACGCTCCGGCTCATCGACATCACGTCCCAGTACGACATGGTGGGATATCAGGGCAAAGCGGTGCCCGTGCAGCACACGTCTTTCGATAACCTGCCCGAAGGACTGAAGGAGACGGTCAAGAACTGGGCCCTTTCTGCGCAGACCCAGGTCTATCGGATGAAGTGGAAAGGCGAGGAGATCTATCATCTGCTCTGCTTGTTCATGGACGAGAACTCCGGCGTCTACAGGAAGTCGGGCGAAAGGGTGGCTTTCGCCTCCATGTCGGATTACATGCAGTTTCTTCAGGAAGCCAGTGACATCTGCTGCATCCTGCTGATCGACGTAGAGGTGGTAAGGAGTGCGGATGGCGCGCCCAATCTCCTGGTGGGGACCTGGCAGACCGACTGGCGGCACCTGCACCACGACGTGGGCGTCACGGGCACCGGCATCGACGACCAGGTGACCCTCTATGCCGACCTGCCTTTCAGCATCACGGAGATCTGCCAGTTCGAAAAGGACGGGACGGGCTATCTGCGCAGTATCAAGACCTATCGCGACGGCACGCAGGAAATGGCCCTCGATCCATTCACCTATAAGATGACCGATTACCTGAAGCAGGAGTCTGAAGGCAGTACCTATCAGGGCTACTACTACAAGTGCTTCTTCGCGGCCGGCGACACCATCGAGTATACGGCGCGCACGCGCGACGGTTTCAACCGGGTGTTCGACCGCTATTTTGCCTACGTCACCTATCCCTGGTACAGGCTGGTTTCCGATCCCTATGACGGCAAGACGGGTTCCCCGAAGTACGGCCGGCCCCCAAAAAGCAAACAGACTCCCATCGTAGGCCGCTGGTCGGGCAACTGCGACGGCGCTGCAATGGTCTTCGGCAAGCACACTTATCACTGGGTGTTCCGGGCCGACGGTACGGGATACCAACTCCAGGACCAGTCGTTCATGCAATCGTTCGCCTATACGGTCGACAGCGTACAGGGCGAGAATCTGGAACTGACCATTTACAAATACGATACGGGCTTCACGATTGACGACGGCTTCTGGACCAGCGGAGACTTTAGATATCACTTCGTGTCCCAGCCGGTTCCCCAAGGCAAGGGAATGAAGGCGAAACTCTACGGCGGCGGCGACAAACTGGAGATCGAAGGCTGGACCGTCAGGGCTGCCGACTACAGCGTCCTGCCCATCGTCTTCCGTCGCATCGAGAAGTAGCGGCAGCCTGGCAATTACAGCAGTTCGGCGGAGCGGCGGTCGCGGGCCAGCAGCAGGCCGAGAAGGATGGCGCTGACGGCGACGGCGGGCATCAGGATATATTTCCAGCCATCGAGGAAAAGGCGGACACCTTCCCAGAAACTTTCGCCCGTCAACCGGGCCGGCTCGATGGGGAACAGGAACGCGAGGGCCGTGGCCAATGCTCCGATAACCACGCCGACGACCAATGTGATGATCAGAACGGTACGCCCATATCGGCGCTGACGGTCCACTTCTCCCTTGATGCCTTCCACTTCGGCCATCCGCCGACGCGTTTCCAAAATAAAAGTGGGATCATCGGGAACGACAGGCTTGTTCTCGCGCAGGAATTCTTCTATGGATGGCTCTTTCATAAACGGATATAGGCTTTCAGGTGGTTTCTCCCCATGGAGAGATGATATTTGATGGTGCCGGAAGGCATCTGCAGGATGTCGGCCATCTCACGGATACTCCGGTCTTCGAAATAGAACAGGGCGATGACCGCTTTTTCCTTTTCGGGCAGGCGGTCCAGCGCCTGGTAAAGTGCCTGGTAACGGAAAGATGCGTCAGAAGCATCGTCCGACGGGACCCGCAACGCTGCCCGGTCTTCCAGCGGAACCTGTTCCGGCCGGACCCGCCGGGTATGGTCGATATAGCAGTTGTAGGCGATCCGGAAGAGCCAGGTGCTGAATTTCGAAAGGCCCCGGAAAGATCCGGACGCCACGTATGCCCGCACCAGCGCTTCCTGGGCAATGTCGTCGGCCAGGGCGGCGTCACCACTGCACAGCGCAAGCAGGAACCTTCTCAAAGACTCCTGCTCCGCTTTGACCAGCGTGATGAAGCGTTCCTGCGTCATTCGCTATTTGTTTTCGAGTTGTTTCTCTTCCGCCTCCATCTCTTTGGCCAACATCTTCTTGCCAGCGAAGTAGGAGATGAACAGGCCGATTCCTACGGCGAGGAGGATTCCTCCGGCAGGGAGCCACCACTGATTCATAAACATCCCACCGCCGAAAGAGGGGTTGATGGTCCGGATGATACCCAGGGTAAGGAAAGCGACACCCATCAGTCCGGTGATGCACGCACCGTTGAGTTTTTCAAGCAGGTCCTTCTTGATGGACTTGTTGTTTTCCTTCGGCTTGAAGTACTCCGGGTCGATGGGAGTGCCCGACTCGATGGCCTTCAGCATGATTTCAGCCTTTTTGTCGATGAAGTGCTGCCTTGCACGGAGAACCAGCCAGACGACCATTACGGGAAGGACGACACAGAGTAAAACCGGAAGGACAAAAGTAACCCAGATATTCATGACAAATCTATTTAAATGGTTCAACTTTCCGCCGCTTTTCCGGGCGGTTTCATCTGTTAGACGGAATATCGACCATAAAGGTTGGAAAAATTTTCGATTTTTCGTAAATTTGTGAAAAGACGTTTCTTTCATCCGACCATGCATCGCCCTTTTTCCTTTCTGTTTGCTGCGGGCATGACGCTCGCCCTCGCGCTTCTGACGGGTTGCGACAAGAAAGCCGCCACCGCCCAGGAACCTGTTTTCGTCAAAGACGATGTCGGCATCGTTCGCCGCGTGAATCCCGACGAAAAGAATGTCTATCTGGTCTTTACGGCACATTTTAGCGAAAATGACAACGGCCGCTTTGAGAATTTCGACGGTGTCGTCCCCGTGCTGAATACCCTGAAGGAGAAAGGCGTGAAGGGTTCGTTCTTCCCGACCGGCGTGTGCTTCGTGCAGCCGCAGTACCAGGAGCCCATCCGAAGGATTATCGACGAAGGGCATTATCTCTCGTCCCATTCCTTTGCCCATCTGGTGCTGTGCGAGAATGGCCAGACGCTGGTCAGCGCCGACTCGCTTGCCCGGGATTTCGCCCGGATGGAGGAACAACTGAACCGTTTCGGCCTGGAAAAAAAGCAGTACTGCTGGATGATTCCGCCCTACGAAAGCTGCAACGTGGAGTCGCGCGAGAATATGGAAGCGCTGGGCTACAAGCTGCTCAATCCCTCGGAAGGCCCGATCTTCGACCTCGACTGGACGACGCCCGACATGGAAGCGTACAAGACCATCGACCAGATGCTCGCCCGTCTGTGGGAAATCGAGGAGGCCGAAGGCCTGAACGGCATCATCCTGCTGATCCACGCCATGAACTATCCCGAAAAACAGGATGTCGAGCGGCCGTACAACCACCTGGGCGAAATCATCGATACACTGAAAGCCCGTGGCTACGGTTTCCGCACATTCAACGACGTGATTGCGGCAGAGTAATCATTCTTATCGCTAGAACATCATGTTCATCGCAGCCTGGTTGGCCTTGCGGCTCTGGGCGGCGTTCAGCTTGCCGAAATTCCACTTCAAGGTAATGAAGAAGTGGCGCCCCAGCTGGTTGTACATCGAATCTTCGACGTAGTTCTCGGTCGTGATGTGGCGCGTGTTGCGCGTACTGTTCAGGATGTCGCTGACGTGGAAGCCGATGGAGAACTGCTTGATGTTCTTGACAATGCCGGCTTCCCACATGAAGTACGGCAGGTTGTATCCTTCCGGGTAACCGTTGAAGAAACGGTAGTACATGAACGTCTCTATCTCCCAGCCGTTCTTGGACTCCCATTCCAGGTCGAATTCGATGCGGCTGTCCCAGGTCTTCGTATCCGCCTTGCTGTCGAGCGAATAGTGCGCCGACTGATAGCCGGTTGCGCCTTCCAGATAGACATTGAGTTGGTCGCCCCGATACTGCAGTCCGAGACGCGGAGAGAGCG
>Ga0310696_10010678_pt1 | contig 10531 bp, 19 predicted proteins | sample AusTroGonzalo_MG_4_FD_203885 | JGI IMG/M metagenome (GOLD analysis project Ga0310696, IMG submission 203885) | Bovine rumen microbial communities from tropical cattle in Woodstock, Queensland, Australia - Gonzalo_02 (v2) (version 2) | ecosystem: Host-associated > Mammals > Digestive system >... | reverse complement strand
AAGGCCAGGCATGTATTTACAGATATTTTTATCTCTTATTATTCTAACTCTTCTACCTGATTTATCTTTCTTTCTAAGAAATACAGTTTGACGACCTGTTAAGTCATATGATTCAGGAGTAAAATTGTAAATTTTCGGAGGTTTAATACCATTACCGTCTCTTTTTGCATCAACAGATACTTTTAAAACGCCTTCTTCTTCAATAACTATGCCTGTAACTACTTTACCTTTAGGAGTTGTACTAGAACAAACTTTCCTTTTAGGTTCAGCAAGTTTAATTTTAAATCCGAACATAGTTATTTCTTTTTAGTTGGCTTTTTAGTCTTATCAGTAAGTTTAGGCTCTTTCTTAGCCTTCTTCTGAGCACGAGCAGATTTAGTTTCTGTAGGAGAATTTATGACTTTTGCATCATTATCCCATACAAAATGCCACCCACAATAATGGACAAGAAAATCAATTCTTCCCCACATGTGAATACCAATAGTAGCATTCTTAGATGCTTGCAAAGTTTTACTAGAATAATTGACTTTACCAACTTTGCTAAATAAAGTCAAATCTCTGTTTTCATCATGTTTCATTTTACAACAGATTAATTAATAATATTAGTTACAATTTCTTCTAAAGGGGAGCTTTGTTAGCTCCCCCGTAGAGAAGAATGATTATTGTCTATTATAGATAATATCAAGAGTTTCTTTAGTATAAACACCAGTATCATTAGATACAAGTATGTTTTTATACATTAGAAAATCTCTTTTGTCATCTTTTGACATCTTACCCTTACGTCTTAATCTATACAGTCGCTTAACATTAACGACTGCAACATCAAGAATTTGTCTTAATTGTTTATCATCCATAATATTAAAATTTTAAGTAATTGTTGCCCCAACAGGACTCGAACCTGTAATCTCAGAACCAAAATCTGATGTATTGCCAATTATACTATGGAGCATTGAAAACTCTACTATTTTCACAAACCGTAGAGTTAATAATATCATAATATGAAAAATTGTCACCGCTGTGACATATAATGAAAGGAATGAGCCTATTCTATGTAAATATCATTAAACATAACCATAGGAACAGTTATATCATAATCTAATCCAACAATTATATTACAAGTACAATTATTTTCATCATAAGTGTAACTTCTAAACTCATCACTACAGAAAGTTTTAATAGCTTCTTCTGTACTTGTAGCACAAACCAACGCACTACCACCACCATATTGAACATGAGGTTCTATTCTATAGACTTGCATCTTTCTTTAGGTATAAAGTAAACATCTGAATCAGCACAATAATAACATTCGTCATGGAACCAATCCTCACCCATATATTCTTGATATTCTGGCCAAGGATGAGCAATATATTCTTTACCATCAATGTCAAAGTTTGATTTCTTAGGCATATTGAAAACGAATTTGAGAGTTTAAAATTTAATTGCTTATTAGTTAATCACTTTACATAAATACGTCAAATATACTCAAAGCAAATAATGAAATCGAGCCTTAATAGGGCAAAAATGAGTCTACAAACCTCTCCTCATGTGCCTCTATACTGCATAAATAATTATCAGCTTCTATACTTTGAACATAATCAAGAAGTTCATCTTTAACTGTATTATTTTCCTTATATTCAGGACAATTAATACAATCTAATGAACATTCAGGAAAACAGCATTTCATGTATAACAAGGTTTTAGTTCGTCAATATCAGTTTTATTACAGATAATTAGTTTACCATTGGGAGTAAGAACTGCACGTTCTTCCATGTTTAATTTTGTAGCAACATGATTAAAATGACTTATTTCGTATTTAAGAGAATCATCATCAAAGTAGTGATTCATATTTTCAACGAAATCTTCAATGCAGTCACCACACATAACTTCATTTATTCCTGCAATATAATATATATCTTCAGGCTTGCACTCTTGATTACAAGAACCACAAAGACATATATTATTTAATCCTGTTACAGGAATACCAAAGTCAAGTTGTGTTGCTTCATAAGCATTCATCTTAATAATAAGATGTTGCTTTTTATTAGTATATAATTTAGCCATAATAAATTCATTTAATTAAAAGGTGCTACTACTTTCACAAGCAATAGCACCAAACTTCAATAACATCACTTCTATTAAAAACAAATAAGACAAAATGCAATCGCAGCTATAATAATTCCTTCAACCCAACAAATATTCTTGTAGATAGAACATTTGTTTTCAAGTTCTACATAATATTTATTGAGTTTCTCATAATCAGACTGCTTATCTTTAAGTCTAACTTTAAGAGAATCTATTGATTCTCTGTTTGTTTTGTTAGTATCTCGAAGATTAGCTAATTCAGTTAGAGTACCTGCCATGTCTTTATCAAAATTGTTAACACGAGAGGTAAGGGAATTAACTTCTCCTTTAAGAGAAGCAACCTGAGAGTTAAGATTCTTTTCAATCTTATCCTTTCTAAGAATAATGTCGATAAGTTCTTCTACACTCTTCTTTCCAAGTTTAGTTTTTCTACTCTTAACTTGCGGAGTCTTTTCATTAGCAATCTTTGCCATAATTCTAAAAGTTTAAACGTTAATAATCACACCTGTTGTCACAGGATTTGTACCTCGAACAGGACTTGAACCTGCACATCCAATAGGATATTTGATTTTAAGTCAAATGTGTCTACCATTTCCACCATCGAGGCTAATAGTACTCTCAACGAGAATCGAACTCGTATTTTAAGAATGAAAATCTTACGTCCTGACCATTAGACGATGAGAGCTAAAAAAGGTATTACTATTTTCACAAACCGTAATACCAGTAAGAGAAATATGATTAAATAGGTAAGGTCGTGAAGCCAGAAGGAATCGAACCTTCAACCCAAGCATTAGAAGTGCTTTGCTCTATCCGTTGAGCTATGGCTCCAAAAAGTTGTTAGCATCATTTTATAGTAACACTCAAAGAAAGTTTAAATTAGACATGTTTATAGATACTAACAACTTATTCAAATTCAATGTCACAGTTATCATCATCTTCAATTAATTTTTCACCATAAAGGTCAATTTCATCAAAGTCTTGATTAACTGTTTCACTGTCCATTTCTGCGATATAAACTTCTTCGTCCATAGAGCATGAGTATTATAATTATGTTGCAAATATAATAAATAATACTCATACTTTTCTACGGGCGAGCAAATTTAACTAAACTTTAACATTCAGTTATTCTTTCTTTACCTCATCAATAGGAATGTCAATATTTGTTTTATGATTATTTTCTGTATCATAAACATATTCTACGTTCACTCGTAAAGCCAGGGTGTCAATATAGCAAATTTTGCAATCAGTTACATTTTCTGCTTTATATCCATACTTCTTCACATAATCAAGCAGTTTGTCAAAGTCAATATGTTCCTCTCTATAGCCGTTGGCTACACCTAAAAGAACTTCAAGCGCATTATTTGCAGCAGCTTCATCAAATCTGTAATTATTAATAAGATGATTCATTGTTATATTAGCAAATTCTTTCAATGAATCTTCTGTAGCGTTGTGAATAACTGCTTCTGCAATAGCTTTAGTAATCATAATTGTTTAATTGTTTATTAGTTAATAATTAATTTATTCATCAGGGTCAGTCCATTCCTCAAAGTAAGAAGGACCGTATTCTTGATAACACCATAAATGGTAGAATTCATCACCTTCACCAATAGTATCAAGAAATGAAGGTGAGGACTCTATGCCAGCAATTATAAGTTCTTTTTCTTCTATTGTTAGATTATCACCACGTTCATATTTATCTTGAAGATATTTTGGAACACAACACCAACAACATTCAAGTTCTTCACATTCGTTTTCTTCGCTCATCCAAAGATGAGTTTCATAAGTAATAGCAATAGCAGCATCAAGATATGAAGAGTATTCTACCTCTTCGGGTGTAAGTTCAGGAATATATTCCTCATAGTCTTTACTACAGCTAATAGCAATAAGACTAATACAAATAATAATTAAGTTTTTCATAATCTAAACCATTACAGGACTTCCTTTGTAGCCCCATTCTAAGAATTTGACAATAGCAATAGCAGTAGCACGACGTGCACTACTAGAACAGATAGTTATCGGATTAGTAAGTTTATCCGATTTGCGTGATGAATTGAAGAAGTAAATCATAACTTATTTGTTTTTAGTTTTACAAAGTTTAATACTAGATATAACCGTGTCACAATATTTGTAGACACTACAACCTTCACATTTAAAACGCTTATCAGTCATAGTCGTAAAGTTTTAAATCTTGTAGATATTATTTAATTATAGTCTCAGCTATGAAGTTAATAATACTTTACCTAATGGCTTTGATTCGTATCATTAAAATCATAGCTGAGATTATAACGTTTACTCACTAAACAGATAATAAGATGTTATCTCTTGTTTTAACTCAGGGTCATATTGACAACCGTTGTCTTCACACATTTCGTCATACAATTCTTGATTGAAATCACTTACCTTTTTCATAATACATTTGTTTTTAAGTTAATATTAAAGTTAATTGTTGTGGACTAGATAGGGTTCGAACCTATGACCTTCACATTATGAGTGTGCTACTCTAACCAACTGAGCTACAAGTCCTGATAACTCCCCCGTAGAGAAGAATGTGATTAATCTACATTCTCTTTATAGGGGAGCTTATATTATTAATCGTAAAGATATTCTTCAGTGATAGATATTCTTGTTTCTATTTTGCCATCATAATAGCCATCCCAAGAAATATCACAACGATAAAGTTCTTTGCTGTCAATGTTTTCCTGCTCAGTATATTCAAGATTGTCTTCATCTTTAGAATCTTCGATAAATTCTTTGGCGCAATTCTTAGCAGAGTGAAGATACTTATAAAGTCTTGAACATTGTTCAACATACTTGTCATTAACTTTGTTGAAGCGAGTGTATTTGTAAATAATCATAGTCGTAATGTTGTTATTGAAGTTGTGTAAATAGATGAGATTCATTTCGTAGAAATTAATCGAATAATAGCTAAGATTATCTAGTCTGGTTGGACTTATGAGATAAGATAGCTAATAAAGATTAAGATGTTGGAAATGATGAGGAAAAGGGTGAAAAGATAGATGCTGAAAAAGGTGAAATTGAGATTTAGAGTTAATCAGCAAATGATGAGAGGAAAGTGGACGTATTAATTGAGGAAGTGTAAATGGAGTTAATTACGAAGTAATTAAAATCGACTGAAAGGAGATAGTGCTCCAGATTCTACTATTCAAACATTTAACTAAACTAGTGCTACAAGACTTATCCGTAATAATGGCAAGGCTAATTTTACTCCACTTGTCGATGTGCTGTATCACTCAGGTTGATTTTAGCACATTCAACAGCTGTAAATAACCCAACTATTGCAAACATAGTCTCAAATAACTTGCAAGTTACAAGTCCACAAGTTGCTTTGTCTTCGTTCCACATGAGTACTAATAATAGTATTGTACTACAGAACGATGTTACTGCTAAATTTAACTTAATCAGTTTCATAATTTATTATTTTTAAGTTGTTTTTGACGCTTGATTCATTAGCTAATTGAAAAGAAGGCTTATAAGTAAAGTTGGCAGTGTTTGGACCAACAAAATTTGATAAGCTGTAATATTAGCCGAATTTGATAAGCTGTAACATTAGTGAGTAATATTATATCGGCTTTTTGCGGTTGATTTTTGGGGTGTTGGCTAAATAGTATTGGCGAAAGGGCTTTTAACCCTTTCGCCGTAACTATTTGTAATGTAATTACCAACCAAAAATGGCCTTGCGTGTCGTGGTTTCTGTCATCTCTGCGCGTTTCTGTACCTTAAACGCCTGTTCCTCGTTGGAAATTTTCTCAAGCTCCTTTTCGATGGGCTTCACAAACATTGGGTTAATATTCGTCTCAATGCTCTCGAAAATGGACTTGTACAAATCCATAGTATATGTATCACTTGAATTTTCTCTCTGCTCTCCTTTCTTCTTGAATATACGCTGAACTTTGACGTTAGCACCGCGCAAAACAAGTGAAACAAGTGTACTGGGAATATTACTGCCCATGAGATAAGCGTCTGCAAGCGCGAATTCGTCCACTAACGGAACTAACTGCCTACTAACTTCTGCTGCTGCAAGACTAAATTTGTTAGTTGTGATTTCTTCTTTGGTCTTGAAGTCGAAACTAACAAATTCCTTGTCAAGTTCAAACGAAATACGCTCGTCTCCGTTGTCCACTACACGAGTAACTTTCTTGATTGTTCCCTCGATTGTGTAATTTTCATAATTCTTTGCCATAGTTGTAAAAGTTTTTAAGTTAATAATTTGTTTGTTTGTTGCTTTGCTTTGGTTGTCTTTTTACTCGAAACAACTATCACCTTGTCTTTCAATTTCAACTTTGCGCAGCAAAATTTGATTTGCTGTAACATTAGTAAATTGATTTGCTGTAACACTAGTGAGAAACGAAGCATGGGGGGGGGTGTCAAGTTGAGTTAAAAGCGGAGGGGGTCTTGAGCAAGTACTTCCCCTTCACACCTATACACTTCATTTTCCCCATTTTCTCCTTCACTCACTTCAACCTAATTTACACTACCACTACCTAATTTACCTCATCTCAACCTACTTCACTCAACTCAACTTCACCAACTATTATCTTTTTCATCACCTCTATTTATTTAACTCTTTCAAAATCTTAGCTTAACCTAATTTCAAATCAAAAAGAAAATCAACACTAGCTTTAACCTTTCATTCGTAAAGTTTTTCAAACTTTACTCATAGCTGCGCGTAATACTATAATCTTTCATATACTTCATAATTTTAAGTTACAACAATAAGAAAAGAGGCACTTTCACAAGCACCTCTTAAACCTTTTCTACCAATAACTTAAAACTACAAAAGAATTACAAGATTCGCATCTAAAATTCTAACTGTTTAATTAACTAAAACGCAAACCGTATGAAAAACTAAAACCTTTTACCATACACTAATAATATTAAATACACAAACCTAAAAACTATTACCAATACTATAAATAACAACAATATGAAGAGTATTATTAAAAGTTTAATTTATATTTTTATAATTACTAATATTAAGAGATAAATTAAATTTAATTTTAATATTAATATTATTAATTTAATTATTAATTTATTTATTATTTTAATTTTAATTATTAATAATATAAATATTATATCCCTAAATTAACTCTCCCCTATTGCCAGCAAAATTATCAAATTCCTGCGGAATTAGCAACTTTTTTAAGATTATTTAAGAAAATATTTATTTTGATTACAATTATACTATTAAAGCTACTAAAGATGATACTATTAATCATAGTGTTGATGTTAATTGTTAAAATATGTTATTTAATAAAAGTTAATATTAAATTATTTGTGTACCTGCAAAATAATGTTTATCTTTGCCTTTAGAAGTACTTGGAACATCAATTTTCTTGTATTTTTAAAGAACTTACACTTAGATGATAATAATACAAATGACTTTGGTCATATTATTAATTTAAACATTAATCAAAATGAAAACATTAATCACAAATGGAAAACTTGGAAGATTTGTAGTAAAACTTCCAGAGCGTCTTGAAGAAATAGGAAATGACTATTTCAAGATGTGTACTGATTTTATTCATCCTGCTAAGGACTATGCTGTTGTAGCAATAGTCTATAAGGATTCTTTAAATCTAATTCTTACTAGTGCTAAGAAGAGACAGCCGACACAACTCGCAATTATTCCTATATTTATTAAATCAGGTGAAACCAATTCTGACTTTATTAATAGTCTTAGTCTTGGTGATAAAATTGTAGTTGCTGCCAGTGACCTTTCTATCGGCCACCACATTAACTCACCTTATAATAAAATCACTCCTGACAATATTATTCGTTTAGCAGAAGGCGATGTTGAAGTTACAAAGCAAAGTCTTGCTATGAATAATCCTGTGTGTTTTATTGAATTTAAACTTGTACCTGTTAGTGCAATTCATGCTAAGTTAGATAAAACTAATAATAACTTTACTAATCCTTTTGTTTGCAAAGCAGATATAGTTGGTGATGCCTAAGGTAATTCTTCTCTACGGGGGAGCTTACTAGCTATCCACTCTAATAGCTCCCCTGTAGAAGAAATTGATGAAGATATGACAGATACTTATAAATTCCCTGGTGGCAAAGATGTTACTATTGTTCGTAAACAAGACATCATAGAATGTATCAATGATAATATTGTTGATAAAGAAGTTGCATTAACTATTATTCAGCAATGTGAAACTGATGCTGCCACATTTCTTCGTCAAGGTCGTTGGGTTGGTATTCCTTTTATAGGTAGTATTAGAGCCAATCAGATTAGAAAACTTGAAAAGAGTAAAGAACAACAAGAACTTATAGAAGCTGCTTATAACACGGTATCTAAAGAACAATATATTATATTTAGAAAAAGTCTTGCTCATAATAATGAAAAAAGATTAAAGGCTCAAAGATATTATAATTATGTTCTTGCAAGTGCTGTTGCTAAAAATAGAAACTTGTTTAAGAAGATGTGTAAAGAGCGAGGTGAAGCATTTACTCGTATTCATTTCTTTCTAAATCATAGTATTGTTGCAGTTAGTAATGAATTAGACTATGAATTAAATGGCGAAGATAGTAACAATAGATAGTATGTTAGTTGTTGATGACAGTGGTATGCCTGTGCCTCCTACTGTTAGACAACTGCTTGATAGAGACATTAGAACTTTATATTCTAGAGATAAATCGCCTGACAAAAAGCAATACATTGCTGAGGCTATAGTTATTTATCAACTAGGTGACCCAAAATCTCCTGCCAGACAATCTGGACTTAGTGAAGCTGAAGCTCTGAGATATGCTATTGAACAAGCTGGACTTCCAAAAGATTATATTCCTGATACGTTAGTTCTTAGATTAATAAAAAGATATTATGATGAGAATATTACAGAAGCAGGTCGTGTTGTAGAAAACTTATTGCAGACAATACACAACATTAATCTTGGAATTGGTCAAATAAATAGATATTTGAATGAGAAACTTGCAAGTCCTCTTGATGGAGATTCTATAGGAATTATTCTTAGTCTTGTTGAGAATGTTAAGAAACAAGCTGGGGATATTCCTTCAACTCTTAAAAAACTAGAGGAAGCTAAACAGAACTTAATGTACGAACAAGAAACTGAACTTTCTCGTGGTGGTAATGCTGTTCTGAGTTCTATGGATGCTGAAGATAATTAAACTATGGATAATAGATATGCACAAGACTTTCTGTATTTTGATGAAGGTCCTCATAAATATACAGATACTTTTGGAAATGAATATAGGAGTGTAACTACTCTTATAGGAGACTATTATCCTCATTTCGATGCTGACTATTGGGCTCATAAAAAAGCTAGAGAACAAGGTAAATCTGAGAAAGCTATTCGTGCTGAATGGGATAGAATTAGAGACGAAGCTTGTGCTCGTGGAACTGCAACTCATAATGGATTAGAAGATGCAATTAAAGAAGTTTCTAAATTTAAGAACGCTATTCGCTATCTTAACGATATTAACTCTGGTCGCGTTGTCACTATTGCCGATATTCCAGCTCTTATACCAAAGGCATTGGACATAGAGGAATTTAAAAAAGCTACTGATTATAAATATGAAGAAATATATAGAGTATTTGACTTCTATGTTAGTAAAGGGTATATTATATACTCTGAAATTGGTGCTTTCCTTATTGATTATCTTATTAGCGGTACTATTGATATTTTTTGTTATAGGCCCAGTGATTTTGTTATTCTTGATTGGAAAACTAATAGAGATGGCCTTAAATTCGAGTCTGGCTACTATAAAAAAGATAAATCTACGGTTCCAAATCAACTAACAGATGAATGGGTTAAAAAACGTGAGATGATGCTTCCTCCTTTAAATCATCTTGAGAATTGTAATGGTGAACATTATACTATGCAACTTTCTCTTTATGCTTTAATGGCTGAAGTAATTCTTGACATTCCTTGTCATGGATTAGGTCTTTGTCATATAGGAAGTCCTTGGATTAAAAATGCTTATGGACAGCCTTATAGAGATAAAGAAGGTTATCATGTTGACCCTAATGGCGAAGAAACTGTTAATTGGTTTAGAATTAACTATCGTAAAAGAGAAGCTCAAGCTCTTCTTCAAGATAGGCTTTATAAACTTAGAGCAGATAATAAAACAAGTAATCAACAATTAAGTTTATTTTAATTATGAAATATATTACAACATTTGAAGTATCAAAAGAATGTCTTAATCCTGACCTAATAGTTTATTATGACATAGATGAATATGTTAAAAACTTAGAAGTTGGAATGAATATTGAATTTATTGCTAATGTTATAAAACCTTCTTCTAGTTATAAAGAAACAATGCAGAACTGTAAAGTAATTGGTAGAATTGTTTATATTACTAACGGTATTATGAAACACTTTGAAACTAGAGAGCCTCTAATTAGACAAAAAATTATAGTTTATGTAACAGATTTAAACACTATTCACGAGGCAGAAGTTAAATTAGCTAA
>Ga0310696_10010676_pt1 | contig 10532 bp, 12 predicted proteins | sample AusTroGonzalo_MG_4_FD_203885 | JGI IMG/M metagenome (GOLD analysis project Ga0310696, IMG submission 203885) | Bovine rumen microbial communities from tropical cattle in Woodstock, Queensland, Australia - Gonzalo_02 (v2) (version 2) | ecosystem: Host-associated > Mammals > Digestive system >... | reverse complement strand
GAGCTTGTGAGCTGGGCGGACAAGGATTCCGATACATCGGATTTCATTCTCGTCGTCTACAGGATCCAGACAGGATCGGACCTTCTGGACCGCATCGTCGATACATCTACATCACTTCTCAAGGAGCACAAACTGAAGATCGTGACCATCGATCTGGAAGGCGGGATCCTTGATAGGTGCATCCGCGGTATCATTTTCGCGGACGCTGTCGCAAGCGTCCTGAAGGAGGCAGAGCTATGACCGAGCTTTCGGCATTCGAGCAGCTGCATAACAGCATCGACAACATGGAGGCCGCCAACAACTTCGACGTGAAGATCCAGGGACTGAAGATAGACAGCATCCTGATGTGCGCCATGGGCGGCTCCGCCATATCAGCGAACATCATAGCGGATTGCTGCTCGACATACGTCAACATCCCCATCAGCGTCAACCGTACGCCCCTGATCCCGGGGTGGGTGGGAGCCAACACGCTGGCTATCATCTCCAGCTATTCTGGCAACACTGACGAGACCATTGAGATGTATTACAGGGCGAGGGAGCAGAAGGCTCCCACGGTCATCCTGACATCCGGAGGCAAGCTGGAGGAGATCGCGAAGAGGGACAACGTACCGTTGATCCTGCTGCCCAAAGAGCTGCAGCCCAGGTTCTCCATCGGATACATGATCGGTTACATAGCGGCCGTGATGAGGGCCGTAGGATACCCGGAGTTCTCCGACAGGCTGAGCAAGGTATTCGATTCGCTTAGGAACTACAGGAACTACCTTGAGTCGCCTGGCTCAGTGGCACATCTCCTTGCAGAGAAGTACAAGGACTGCGTCCCGGTGATTTGTACCGAGAACAAGTTCAAATCCGTATCCCTGAGATGGAAGGGACAGTTCAACGAGAACTCCAAGCTCATATCTTTCAGCGGAGCGCTGTCGGAATTCAACTACTGCGAGGCGAACCCCTGGTCCAAGTACAAGGGAGAGCGTCTCAGTCTCATAGTGCTCGTCGGGGAGAACGACCTCGCCGACGGCGGAAAGGTCAGGCAGGAGGTCAGGAACATCGAGACCCTCAAGTTCCCGTTCGACCTGGTGGCCGTCAGCGGCTCGTCCCACGAGGAGAAGGTGTTCCGCGCCCTGATCCTGGGAGATTTCGTCTCAGTCTACATCGCGGACCTCAGGGGCATCAATCCCTCTGACGTATCCGTAATAACGGAGCTCAAGAAGCGCATACGCAGCGTCTGAGCCCTATCGAGGAAGATCAACATGAAGATGTTCGGAACCAACGGCATTCGCGGAGAGGCGAATGAGTATCTGAATTGTGAGCTGGCACTTAAGATCGGAAAGGCCATAGTGACCGTCCTCGGTCCCGGCCCCATCGCCATCGCGATGGATACCCGCATATCATCCGACATGATCCGCTCCGCGGTATCCGCGGGACTTATGTCCATGGGTGCGGACGTCCACAATCTGGGTATGGTGCCCACTCCCGCATTGCAGTACTACGTTAAGACCCACAAGGAGGTCACTGGCGGAGTGATGATCACAGCCTCCCACAATCCTCCGGAGTTCAACGGGATCAAGTGCGTATCAGCCGACGGTACCGAATGCAAGCCCGAGGAGGAGGCGGCCATCGAGGACGCCTACGAGACGGATATCAAGGTGAAGAACTGGAAGGACATCGGCCATGAGACGATAGTCGAGGGTGCCGGAGAGGCATACATCGACGCCGTCGTCTCGAAGGTGGATGCCGACCTCATCAGGAAGGCCAAGCTCAAGGTATGCCTCGACTGTGCCAACGGCGCATCCGTCGAGACATCCCCCCTCCTGCTGAAGAAGCTGGGAGTGGAAGCGGTGATAATCAACGGCGAGCCGGACGGTATGTTCCCCGGACACTTCAGCGAGCCCGTGGAGGAGAACCTCTGGGAGCTGAAGGAGAGGGTCGTCAAGGAATCCGCGGACCTGGGCTTCGCCCATGACGGCGATGCGGACCGCTGCGTTTTCGTGTCCGAGAAGGGGAAGTACATGCCGGGCGATTACGGTCTGGCCATTCTCTGCTGCCTCGAGATGAGGAACGGGAACGGGAAGAAGCTGGTCATCACGCCCGTATCCACATCCGCGATGGTCCAGGAGGCCGTCGAGGACCTGGGCGGGGAGCTTGTGTACACCGCGGTGGGTTCACCCGTGGTCGCACGCAGGATGATCGCCGACGGATCCCCGATCGGAGGGGAGGACAACGGTGGGATAATCTTCGCCGACCATCAGTACTGCCGCGACGGGGCCATGTCCGCCGCCAAGATGATCGAGGCCGTCGCCAGGTACGGCAGTCTCCAGGCGCAGGTGGACGCGCTTCCCAAGTATTTCACCATCAAGGCAGCCGCCAAGTGCGACAACGACAAGAAGGCGGAGCTCGTCGAGAGGATCGCCGCCAGGCATTCCAACGAGAGGATGGACAGGACGGACGGTCTGAAGATCATCTTCGACAACGGTTGGGTGCTTCTGCGCCCGTCCGGTACCGAGCCCAAGTTCAGGATATACTCGGAATCCAAGGACCCCCAGGTCGCCCAGTCCAGGTCCGAGCAGTTCGTGTCAGAGGTCGCAGAGATACTCGGCCAGATGTGAGGTCTTTCCTCGGAACCGACGCGATCCGTTCCCATAAACGTTTATAATCGCGCGAACGTGGAGGTTGTAGTTAGCCCAGGCACCGCCGGCGGCGGTCCCGAGGGAGAATCAGATTCAAGAAGGTGCCCAAATGGAGAAAGCAAAGAAGATCTGGCTCGATGGAAAGATCGTCAACTGGGAGGACGCGAAGGTCCACGTTCTGTGCCACGCACTCAACTATGGAACCGGTGTCTTCGAGGGGATCAGGGTTTACGAGACCCCCAAGGGACCCGCAGTGTTCAGGCTTAAGGACCACATCAAGAGACTCATGGACGGATGCAAGATCATGGGAATCGAGCCCAAGATCAACGGCAACCTCATGAGCGCTGAGGACGTCATCGAGGCGCACAAGGAGATCATCAGGGAGAACAAGAAGCTCGGTTTCACCACCGACTACATCAAGCCCACCATCTTCCTCTCCGGAGAGGAGGTCGGACTCAACCCCACGAAGGTCCCTTCCTCGCTGTCCATCTGCTGTATCTACATGGGATCCTACCTTGGGGACGACGCAGCATCGGGAGCTAAGCTGATCACATCATCCTGGCACAGGCCCGACAACCTCTGTTCCCCCGCAGGAGCGAAGGTCAACGGTACATACGTCACATCCACCCTCGCCAAGAGGGAGGCGCTCCGTCAGGGTGCCGACGAGGCAGTCATGCTGAACTCCGTCGGACACGTCGCCGAGTGTACCGGAGAGAACATCTTCATCTACCGCAAGGGAGTCATCTACACCCCCTCGGTCTCGGAGTGCATACTCGAGGGAATCACCAGGGCCTCCATCATACAGGTCGCAAGGGACCTCGGATACACAGTCATCGAGAAGGAGATCTCCAGGTCGGAGCTCATCTCTGCGGATGAGGTCTGGATGACCGGAACCGCAGCCGAGATCGGACCCGTCACCATGATCGACGGAAGGGTCATAGGAGACGGAAAGGTCGGAAAGGTCGCCACCCAGATCCACAAGAAGTTCATCGAGATCACCACCGGAAAGGACCCCAAGTACGATGCGTGGCTCGACTACGTGAACTGAAACCCTATCCCGGCCCCTTCGGGGGCCTTTCTAACGTGATTCCATGGCAACATGCACCGTAGTAATCCCTACATACAACGAGGAGGGCAATATCGCCAACATGGCCAGGACCCTCAGGGAGCTCTATCCCGATTTCAATATCGTGTTCATGGACGACAACTCCAAGGACAGGTCCAAGGAGCTCATAGATGCGATGGGGGACGATAAGGTGCGCATAGTCGTCAGGGACCCGGATGACAGAGGACTGTCCGCAAGCATCTTCCAGGGCATCGCCGAATGCGGCACGGATTTCTTCCTGGTGATGGACTGTGACTTCCAGCACCCTCCCAGCGTCCTCAAGGAGATGTACGCTGAGCTGGAGGGGGGCGCGGACCTCGTCATCGGTATAAGGGAGGACAGATTCGCTCTGGGATTCCTCCGCTGGCTCGGATCATGGATGTTCACCATACTGGCCAACCTCTATCTGCTCTGGCATCGCAGGACCAGGTCCAAGGACTGCATGAGCGGACTCTTCGGCGGCAGGACCGACGTCGTCGCACCTGTCATCAGGGAGAACTACGATTCGATGGAAAGGCAGGGATGGAAGGCATTGCTGGACATCCTGAAGTTCGGTCCCAAGGGAATGAGCATCGCCAATGTGAGGTACGAGTTCGGCAAGAGGGCCGAAGGTGAATCCAAGATGAATCCCAAGATCGTGATGCATACCTTCAACCAGCTCGGATTCTGGGGAAGGGTCGGCAACAGGATCTACAGCGCTCTGAAAGGCTGATCTCAGGCGGAGTTCTCGGTCTTCTGCTTCTTGAAGATGAAGTATTTGCTGAAGACCCAGTTGAGCGCGACCTCGATTATCGTCACAAGGATCTTCGCGATGAGTCCCTCGGTGCCCAGCACCGTCATGCCGAGACCGATCATGACCAATAACGGGAATATCACCCACGACAGAACCCCTGTGAATATCCTCGCTCCGAAGAACAGACCAAGCTCTCTGAGGATGTTATTTGTCTCGAGGTTCTTGCTCTCGAAGACGAACCATTTGTTCACGAAGAATGCGAAGACCACGGCGCAGAACCATGATGCGATGTTGCTTACGTTGATCTCCAGACCGACCCATACGAAGAGCGCATAGGTCAGCCAGGATACGACAGTGGTCATCCCTCCGAACAGGATGTAGAGGATGCCCTCCCTATGCTCTTCCATCATAGTCTTAACGAAGCCCATCGAGCGCTGATTCCGTTCTCTTGGATAATAATCTTACGAACGTCGTCACGGCCACCAGTATGAGTGCGATGAGGTCGATGATACCGATGATGGTGCTCCAAAGGTCGAATCCTGGCATATCCATGAAGTCGGAATGGAATGCGAACATGTTGTAGAACGATGTCCAGGCGTCCAGAGACATCAGGTCGGTGTACATGGTCAGAGACAGGAAGTCCATCACGAGCGGGGACAGCATATGAACTGATGCGGTGACGAAAAGTATCGCCATCGGGATCCTGAGCTTTGCGTCCGCGCATATTGCGATCATGATCAGGAACGGTATCAGCAGAAGATGGTACTGCGGGGCACCGGGGATGAGGAACAGCAGCACCATCATAAGGAAACAGTAGAATAGGAAGGACCTGTCGTCGTTCCCGTGCTTGGTCTTCAGGAATACGTGTGCCAGTATGGCCGCTGCAACGATCTCCAGGACGTAAGCGAGAGGCGTACCGTACTTCACGATCTCCGACAGATAGAGCGCATCGGAGCTCGTCCTCGCGGTGATGAGGGATAAGCTGTCCATGAGCGTGCCGTTCAGCGCCATAGGCAGCATCAGCACTCCGCCGAACAGGATCGCCCCTATACCCGCCTTGGCAATCCTGAGCTTCCAGTCGTCCCTGTGCTTCACGATGATGTATGCTATGAACAGGAAGAACAGGAAGGCCGGGAACAGCTTGAACAGGACGGCGGTGGTGAACATGGCGCCGGCCAGCAGTTCCTGGTTCCTCATGAGCAGACAGATGCAGAGCAGGGCCATCATTATGGATATCGAATCGAACATGCCTCCGATGGACCCGACCGCTATGGCGAACGGGCAGAGGAACCATACCGCGAAGCATATCTTCGCTTTCCTGACATCATATGTCTCGCGGACGATCCAGAACAGGAGATAGGCGGATACCAGATCCGATACCGCCATCAGCGCAGTCACCGCAATGTTGAACGGAATGGTCGTAACGAATGCGGTATGCGGGGATAACGTGTTCAGGTCCTCGACGAAGAGGAGATCGGTGAACCTCTCTCCCAGCATGTCGATCCCGAAGAGCTCGTAGAATCTGGAGAATATACCGAGTATGTACCCCCAGACCGGGGTGTAGTAGTATCCGGCGGTCCCGTAGAGGTCGTTGCCCGCCTCGAAGTTGGATATCGTCAGCGCCCAGTGGTAGACGTCGTAGTTGTATGTGAGGAGGCCTCCGACCACGAATCTGATCACGAGACCGATGATTATCACGGCGGCGATGCCCTTGCACAGGAACTTCGTGTCATCGAACATCGGTCCGCCTCCTTGAGCTCGCCGTAGACGGGGAAGTAACCGCCCAGGCTGATGTACACGTGGTCCCCTGCCAAGGCCGTTCCGGTAGTTCTTCCATTGACGGATCCATGGATATGATCCACGATGACGGTCGTGGGTGATAGTCCGGAGGCAATGACCTGTCCCAGATCGATACGTTGGAAGTTGGAGTAGTCCCCTCCGATTATGCAGACGAAACCTTCTCCGTACTGTATGAGGGATATGCTGCTCCTCTCACCGTCGGAGAATCCGAAATGGGCGTGGGCCCTGTCGGAGGGAAGCTTGCCGATGGAAGGCGAGTATGCTATCTGATTGTTCTGGAAGCTGAATGCGGAGCATGAACCGTCCGGGCATTCCCCGTATGCGATCCTACTGTCACCTTCTATGCAGTCGCTCCCCAGAAAAAGCGCGGTCCCTTCGGACCCTATGTCTCTGAGAGTTTCTCCTTCGGAGCAGTACGCTCCGATCGCGTTCCCGGCCCAATAGAGCCTTCCTCCGGACGCGAGCCACTTGAATACGGGGGAGTCCGGAGTGCCGTCGTAGACATCGGACGGAAGCGATCCGGACAGGCAGACCAATGCGTGCCCCTTGCCGGGAGATTCCATAAGTGCCAGCATATCATCTGCATCTATCGTGGAGACATCATCGACGCCCCTCATCCTCAGGGTCCCGCCCATCTGTTGGACATAGTATTCCTGGTCGAGCGCCCTTCCTCCGACAGCGACCATCACGTCGCTGATGTTGGAGGCGTATGAGGGATCGTAATAGACCGACACATCCGTCGGAGAACCGGCGGAGCCGTCCATGACGACCACGTCGTATACGTGGGGTCCGTTGGACCTGATCTCGTAGGATATCGAATCCTCTCCGAAGACGACGTCGGATCCGTAGTCGCCGTGGCCGGCGGAGAATACCACGAATTCACCTGCGAGTATGAGTGCCAGCAGTATGACGGCGATCAGTACGGGCAGGTCCTTGCGGGCATCCATCGGTTCATCCTCTGTTCTGGAATGTGTCTATCGTGTCCTGGAGGAACCTCTCGTAGCCGTCGATGTGGTTGGACCAGTCGTAGTATTCGGCCTGCTTCCTTGCCTTCTCTCCGATGTCCTTTCTCAATCCATCATCGTCCAGGAGTCTGTTGATCGCATCCGCCAGGCCCTTGGGGTCCCTGGGGTTCACGAGCAATCCTCCGTTCCCGACGGTCTCCGGGAGACCATTCACGTTGGTGGCGATGATGGGCCTCTTCTGTGCCATCAGTTCGACGGCGACCATTCCGAACGCCTCGTAGAGCGAAGGCATCACCAGCATCTTGCAGGTGCCCATGAGCTCTTCCTTCCTCTCCTCGGATACGTACCCCAGCATCTCTACCTTGTCCTCGAGATGCTGTCTCCTGATCTGGTTGGCCAGATGCTTCTCCTCGGGTCCTTTCCCGCAGATGTACAGCTTGCAGTCCACATCCTTCATGGCATCGAGCAGATAGGTCAGTCCCTTCACCTTCACCAGGCGGCCGAGGGAGAGGATGAAGTCCCCTTCGTCTCTCTGGACATAGGGTTTGACATGTCCGCATGTGGGGATCATGAACAGTTTCTCGGCAGGCGCTCCGCGCCTTATCAGGTCGTTGCGGATATCGTCGGAGACGGTGACGATCCTGTCGAACCTCAGCATCTTTTTCCAAAATGAGTTATCATTCACAGCAGAGGCCATGCCCACGAGGCCCGAACCCTCGTGCCATGTGTTGTGGACGGTATGGATCTTGACGCCCTTGTATCTGTCCAAGGCGTTGTTGTAGGACGGCGCCCATCTGTAGTTGTAGTTGACGATGTCGGCGTCCAGGGATTCCAACGCATCCAGGATCCCGTATGAGCGGATGTAGGGCGGGTTGTAGACGTTGATTAGTTTGGATTTCAGACGTATGATCCTGTATCCCTCGGGAGTGATCTCCTCCTCGGGAGTGTCCGGCAGCCTGCCGGTCAGGACGATGACCTCATGCCCTTTCTGGGCGAGCAGCGTGGAGGTCTGATGCATACGGTTCTCTATGCCCCCTTTGTACGGGTAGAAGAACGGATTCACGTCTACGATCCTAATGGCCATCACCTTCATCGCGCACGGCAGCTCCGCTGCCGACGTGTTCCAGTAATCCCTTCTCGGTTATAATTGATTCATTGCTCCATGTTGGAGGAGTAATAGCGGGAGAAGAGATGCATTCCATATCCCAGCACCAGACCGACGACAGCGGCTATGACGCATTCTAGGACGATGCCGTCCACTCCTGCGACCATCGCCTGCACGATCACGGTGACGATGGATCCGGCGGTCAGACCGAGGATGGCCATGTACGTGGATTTCCTGTGCTTCGACATGCACATGTCGATGAACTTGGAGAACAGCAGCACCCCGACAACTGCACCTAATGCGAGTGGGACGAGGGTGGAGAAGCTCATATCGCTGATGCCTGCTACCACCATCGGGAATATCCCAAGCGCCAGCAGTATCGTTGAGCCGCTGATCCCGGGGGATATAGCGCACACCGCATAGACGATCCCGGCGAAGAACATTATCGCTATCCCCGGGGACGCGGTCTCGGCCTGCATGAACAGTCCCATGGCGAGCACCGCCATCATGAATGCGAATCCCAATACGAACGCCAGGATGTTGTACGATGTGACCCTCTCCCCATCCGCGCTCTGGGCGTGGATCCCGGGGATCTGCATCAGTATGAGCGTGGCGAAGAAGAACATCAGAGGTATCTCGTACTCTTCGATGAGGAAGTCCAGGCCCTTGGCGCAGATCAGCAGACCGACGGCCATCCCTACGGCGACGGTCAGGGCGAACCTGATGTCCCTGATCAGCTCCTTGGTGATGCTGGATATGTCGTGGATTAGCCTCTCGTATATGCCGAAGACGACCGCTATGGTAGCTCCGCTGGCTCCCGGGAGCATCATGAATATCCCCATGATCACTCCGACGGTCGCATTCTTCAGGCTTTCCATGACATTCATGCCCATGGTTAAGCGAACTGCGGTATTTAGGGTTCTCACTTCCGTGGACCCTCACATCCACTTTATATATGATAAGAAAGTACGCATGTTGCTCTTACAGAGCCGATGAATAATGATGGCGTCTTTGAACGCCGGAAAGAGGTAATTGAAATGTCTGTATTTGTTAAATTCGAGACTCCTAAGGAGCTCTCCGACAAGGCATACTCCCTCGCTGAGGCAGCAAGGGATGGCGGAAAGATCAAGAAGGGAACCAACGAGGTCACAAAGGCCGTCGAGCGCGGAAACGCGGCAATGGTCATCATGGCCGTCGACGTCGAGCCCCCAGAGATCCTCGCCCACATGCCCGCACTCTGCGATGAGAGGAACGTTCCCTACGTGTACGTCCCCAGCAAGGTCGAGCTCGGAGCAGCTATCGGACTCAACAAGCCCGCAGCATCCGTCGCAATCATGGATGTCGGAAAGGGAAAGGCACTTTGTGATGAGATCGCTCAGGCAACCGCAGCCCTCAAGAACTGAGGTGAGCTGAATGGTCGACACTGACAGCATCCCTTCTGAAGTCGTTGAGATCATCGGAAGGACCGGAATGACCGGCGAGGCGACTCAGGTCAAGGTCCGTGTTCTCGATGGACGCGACAAGGGAAGGATCATTACAAGGAACATCATGGGTCCTGTCAGAATGGGTGACATCCTCATGCTGAGGGAGACATCCAGAGAAGCCAGGAAACTGGGCATGAGGTGATTCGGATGGTAGACACATCTAGGAGATGCTCCTTCTGCGGAGCCCCCATCGAGCCCGGAACCGGTAAGATGTACGTGAAGAAGGACGGAACAATCCTCTTCTTCGACGACAACAAGTGCTACAAGAACATGATCCAGCTCAAGAGGGTCGCTCGTACAACCGAGTGGACCGAGAAGGCAGCCAAAGAGAAGGCAGCCAGGCTCAAAGCCGCTGAGAAGAAGGAGTGAGTTCCATGGCTATGGAACAGACATACCTTATGGTCAAGCCCGATGGAGTCCAGCGCGGACTCTGCGGTGAGATCCTCTCACGCTTCGAGAAGAAGGGACTCAAGATCGTCGGACTCAAGTTCATGGTGATCTCCAAGGAGGTCGCTGAGAACCACTACGGCGAGCACAAGGGAAAGCCCTTCTTCCCCTCACTGATCAACTACATCACATCCGGACCCGTCATGGCGATGGTCCTTGAGGGTGAGGATGCGGTTCAGATCTGCAGGAACATGATGGGAAAGACCAAGCCGGTCGAGTCCGCACCCGGAACTATCCGCGGAGATTACGCAATGGTCACCGGATGCAAC
>Ga0310696_10010675_pt1 | contig 10532 bp, 8 predicted proteins | sample AusTroGonzalo_MG_4_FD_203885 | JGI IMG/M metagenome (GOLD analysis project Ga0310696, IMG submission 203885) | Bovine rumen microbial communities from tropical cattle in Woodstock, Queensland, Australia - Gonzalo_02 (v2) (version 2) | ecosystem: Host-associated > Mammals > Digestive system >... | reverse complement strand
GTGGCAACCGGTGGTGTCGATGGTGGTGGGCATGGCCATCATCACGTTCTTGTACTTGCCTTCGTTCACATAGGTGCCGGCGGGCCAGGTGAAGACCTCGCCGCCCATGGCGGCTTCGATCATCTTCACAGCCTGGTAAGCGGGGCTCTGGAAGGAGCTGCGGCCACGGAGCTTAATGATGTTGGAACCACCCTGGATGGTGTTGTGCTTGATTTCGGCGAAGCGTTCCTCGCTCAGGCCCATTTCGGCCAGAGGCTTGCCGTCGATCTTGACCTGGGAGGCGAATACGGCCATGGCTTCGCCGTGACCGCCATAGGTGTAGGCGCCGGTGACCTTGCACTGCTGAACACCGAACTCCTGGGCCAGGGCTTCCTGCAGACGGGTGCTGTCCAGGGCTGCCAGGGAGGTAAGCTGGTTGGGCTTCAGCCCGGAGTGGATGAGGGCGGTGAGGGCGGTAACATCGGCCGGGTTGAAAATGACCACCACGAACTTGGCGTCCGGGCAGTATTTCTTGATGTTGTCGCCGAATTCGGCTGCGATCTGGCAGTTGCCCTTGAGGAGGTCTTCGCGGGTCATGCCCTCTTTACGGGGTGCACCGCCGGCCGATACGATGTACTTGGCATCCTTGAAGGCGACGGCGGGGTCGATGGTGGCGGTGAGGTTCACGCCAGGGAATGCGCAGTGGTCCATTTCGGCCAATACGCCCTTGAGACCGGGCTCAAAAATATCGTACAGGCAAATGTTGGGGGTAAGGCCCAGCATGCAGGCGGTCTGAACCATGTTGGAACCGATCATACCGGCAGCGCCCACAATCAGGAGCTTTTCATCAGTAAGGAATTTCATGATACTATTATTATTAGTTGTTTGCTTTCTTGTTTCAAGACTACAAAGATACGAAATTCCGTGCAAAGATTCGTTGGAATTGCGAAAAATGAATTATCTTTGTGGTGCAAAATTGTAACGATTAATATGGAGCCTCCCAGTCAGGTCATAGCTAACCAGTTATCGGTCGTCGGATCAGACGATCCTCTGTCGCGATTTTACCCTGAAATAAACTGAGAAACCCGAAGCCTAAAGGCGCACGGGCGCTTCATTGTTGTCGTTCAAATACCTTACTAATGGGACTTTATTTAAAGAAGAAACTCGAAAACGATGCCACCATCGGCGTGTGGCAAATTACGGAAACGGAAGAGGAACTCACCCGTCTGGCCTCCACGCCGTCAGATGAAATGGAGGAGATCTCCTTCATCAAAAGCGAATCCTTGCGCAAGCAGCGGCTGGCTGTACGGGCCCTGCTGAATACCCTTTTCGATGAAAAGGTATACCTGAGCCATCACGATAATGGGAAACCGTACCTGGAGAACAACCCCACCAACATCTCCATCACCCACACGGAGAAATATGTGGCCGTGATCCTGCACGAAGACCAGGACTGCGGCATCGATGTAGAGTCCCTGGACCGGGACTTCAGCGCCGTGGAAAAGAAAGCTCTGAGCGAAGATGAGATCGAAGACCTGGAAGACGAAAAACGCAACGAGCAACTGGCCATCTACTGGTGCGCCAAGGAAGCGGTCTTCAAACTGCTCAGCCGCTACAGCGTAGACTTTGCCGAACAGATTGAGATCGAACGCTTCCGCCCCCGCGGTGAAGGAGAGTTGGAAGCCACTTTCATCGACAAGAACGAGGACGAAGAAGAGTTCGAACTGGAGTACATGACCTTCGACCGCCACGTCCTGGTCTGGGTAGTAGGAGAGTAATTCCCACGTCGGAAAACAATTGTTGATAACTTTCCCCAAAAAGAAACACAGGAGTTATATTTTAGAATATTTCTAAATTAAAAATTAGGCGCTTCTGTCAGTTAATCAGCGAATTAACAAGCAGAGGCGCCTATTGTTGATAACTTTTTCCCCTAAAATCATGGGAAAGTAACAAAGAAAGATATAACTTTGTTCCCGCGGATTTTCCCGCAGACTTGAATCAGAAACATAACGCTATATGGTAAAACGTGTACTAAAACGCGATGGGCGTCGCGTCGACTTTAATAACCAGAAAATCGTGGCCGCCATCCTCAAGGCCATGGATGTGACGGACGGAGGAGAAGATATTGTACTAGCCGCACAAATCGCTCACGAAATCTCTAAACTCGACAAGGAGGAGATGACCGTGGAGGAGATTCAGGACGTGGTGGAGAACCACCTCATGAACAGCCCCCGCCAGGAAGTGGCCAAGGAATACATCCGCTACCGCAACAAGCGCAATATCGCCCGCAAGGCCAAGAGCAACGAGATCTTCGAGACCATCATCCAGGCCCAGGCCAACGATATCACCCGTGAGAACGCCAACATGAATGCCGACACTCCCGCAGGCATGATGATGAAGTTCGCCTCCGAAGCCACCAAGAGCTATGTGGACGAGTGCCTCCTCAGCGATCCCGTGCGCGACGCTGTGGCCAACAACTACATCCACATCCACGACAAGGACTACTATCCTACCAAGTCCCTCACCTGCATCCAGCACCCGCTGGACCTCATCCTGGAGCACGGCCTCAAAGCCGGTCACGGTGAGTCCCGTCCCGCCAAGCGCATCGAGACCGCCAGCGTGCTGGCCTGCATCTCCATGGAAACCGTCCAGAACGAAATGCACGGCGGTCAGGCCATCCCTGCCTTCGACTTCTACCTGGCACCCTATGTGCGCAAAACCTTCGAGGAAGAGGTGGACAAAGCGGCCGCTCTGTTCAACATGGACCTTGACGATGTAAAGAACAAGAAGGTGGACGACTACCTGAAGCACGACCTGATCGGCCTGCAGGGCAAGGACCGCGCCTTCCAGCACGCCATCAACCAGACGGTGAACCGCGTACACCAGGCCATGGAGGCCTTCGTGCACAACATGAACACCATCCACAGCCGTGGCGGTAACCAGGTTGTGTTCTCCTCCATCAACTACGGCACCGATACTTCGGCCGAAGGTCGCTGCGTGATCCGCGAAATCCTGAACACCACCTACGAAGGTGTGGGCAACGGCTCCACCGCCATCTTCCCCATCCAGATCTGGAAGAAAAAACGCGGCGTCTCCTACCTCCCGGAAGACCCGAACTACGACCTCTACAAGTTCGCCTGCAAGGTGAGCGCCCGCCGCTTCTTCCCCAACTTCCTGAACCTGGACGCCACCTACAACCAGGACGATGCCTGGAAGGCCGATGACCCCAAGCGCTACGAACATGAAGTAGCCACCATGGGCTGCCGCACGCGTGTTTACGGCAATAAATTCGGCCCCAAGACTTCCATCGGCCGCGGCAACCTGAGCTTCACCACCATCAATATCGTGAAGCTGGCCATCGAAGCCATGAACGAGGAATCCGACAAGAACATCCGCATCCAGAAGTTCTTCAAGAAGCTGGACTGGGCCCTGGAAATTGCGGCCCGTCAGCTGAACGAACGTTTCGAGTTCCAGAAGACCGCCCTCAAGAAGCAGTTCCCGCTCCTTATGGCCGGCCTGTGGCTGGGCAGTGAGAAACTGGACGACGAAGACACCATCGAGAGCGTGATCAACCAGGGTACCCTGTCCATCGGTTTCATCGGCCTGGCCGAATGCCTCATCGCCCTCATCGGCAAGCACCACGGCGAAAGCGAGGAAGCCCAGGAGCTGGGTCTGCGGATCATCTCCCACATGGCCGAAAAGATCAACGGCTTCGCCGAGACCTACCAGCACAACTTCACCTTCCTGGCCACTCCGGCGGAAGGTCTGTCCGGCAAGTTCACCAAGCGCGACAAGAAGACCTTCGGCGTGCTGCCCGGCATCACCGACAAAGACTACTACACCAACTCCAGCCACATCCCGGTGTACTATCACTGCACTCCGGAGCACAAGGCCAAGATTGAAGGCCCGTACCACAAGTACGAGAATGCCGGTCATATCTTCTATGTGGAAGTGGACGGCGACGCCACCCACAACCCGGAGGCCATCATGCGCATCGTGGACCTGATGGACAAGTACGACATCGGCTATGGTTCCGTGAACCACAACCGCAACCGCTGCATGGACTGCGGCTACGAAAACGCCGACGACAACATGAACGAATGCCCGCACTGCCACGGTCACCACATCGACACCCTGCAGCGCATCACCGGTTACCTGGTAGGCACCACCGACCGCTGGAACGCCGGCAAACTGGCAGAACTGAAAGACAGAGTTGTCCATAAATGAGAATCAGAGTTCTCGATATAATTGAACAGACAATGGCCGACGGACCCGGATTCCGGACGGCCATTTATTGTGCGGGCTGCAAACACGCCTGCAAAGGCTGCCACAACCCGGAGAGCTGGAGTTTCGATGCCGGCCGATGGATGGAGGTGGACGACCTGCTGGAGCTGATCAAGGCCGACAGTATGTCGGACGTGTCTTTCTCCGGCGGAGACCCTTTCTACCAGGTGGACGCCTTTACGGAACTGGCACGGCGCATCAAGGAGGAAACCAATAAGACCATCTGGTGCTGGACAGGCTTCACCCTGGAGGAAATCCAGGCCGATGCCCACCTGGCCCAGATGCTGCCCTGGCTGGACGTGCTGGTGGACGGACCCTTCATACTGGAACAACGGGACACGGACCTGCTGTTCCGGGGCAGTCCCAACCAACGTATCATCTACCTGCACGGAGCACCGCCGGAAGACGACATCCCCGGTACGGTTAAGCTGAAGCCGTTACGCTGATTGGCTTATTTTCCCAAGCTGAAACGCAGGCCCACTTCCAGGTCGAAGCGAAGGGGCTGAACGGTGCGGATGGAGCGGGGCTCCCACTCCGTAGCAAAATAATAGCGGAAACTGGGATCCAGATAGATTCCCAGGAAAGGCGTGATGCGGAATTCCACACCCACACCTGCATCTCCGGACCACTGCGGACGGGCGAAACCTCCATGGTAGTGGATATCGTTGTTCACGCCATGTACCAGATAGTCGTTGTCCAGTAGGAATTCCACGCCGGCACCCAGGAAAGCGTGCACGCGCCAAGGACCCCGGTTGACGAATTCATAATAGCCGTGAACCGGAATACCCAGCCAGTGCTGATGGTTGTCGATGTCGGTCTGGAGGAAACGGAAGCCTTCGCCCACATAATCTCCCACGAAAGTGCGGCCCAGATTGGTGTAACGCACCCCCACGCCTATGCCCCAATGATGGGAGAAATTGTATTTGAGGCCGATACCCGCCGAGAACGGCAAGTTGAAACTGTCCGTACCTTCGTTGTAAATACCCTCTGTGGCGTTGGAAATGGGAGCCGCATACGGGCGCTGGAATTCACCCAGGGCGCCACGACGCTTGTCCTGCAAGTTACCTTGGGCCGATATGGAAAAACCTTGGCGATCCGGCTGGCTCTGGTCTTCTTCGTACAGCAGGCGGTTCATAAGATCCTGGTCTTCCTGGAAAGCCGTACGGGATTCCGCGGCGGGCTTCTCCGGAACGGTTTCCTCTACAGTTTCAGTGGTTTCTTCTGCCACTGGATTATCGGCCACCTGCATTTCTTCCTGTACAGTGGTAATGGGTTCTTCCTTGATCTCCGGCAAGGACTGCGGAACAGCGGCCTGCGCCAGACGGACGGGACCGGACTGGACGGGACGTACTGTTACCTTTTCCGGCTCTATTTCCGTTACGGGGGCGGGAGCCGCCTCCGTAACGGGAGCCTCTGCTAATATAGTAGGGTTAGAATGTTCCGTGGGAAGGGTTGCGGGGCGAAGGAAGACCACGCCAGCGATAACGGCGGCAGCCGCTGCCACCACGGCAATGCTGCGCCACACATACATAGGAACCACCCGGCGCTTTTTCTCCAGCCCGGCGGCAACACCTTCCCACAGCTGAGGGGAAACCTCCTCCGTGGCCTGTTGCAGTAAGTTCCTTACTTGTATGTCAAATTCCTGTTCTGTCATACTTTACCTTTTATCATTTCCTGCAAACGAAGCCGTGCGCGCTGCAGTTTCGAGCGCGACGTAGCTTCGGTGCATCCCAGTTCCTTGGCAATTTCCTTATGCGAATACCCTTCCACCACATAAAGGTTGAAGACGGTTCTGGCATCGGCCGGCAGGGCCGCCACCAGGCGTATCAGTTCCCGGTATCCCATCTTTTGAACGGGTGTGGGCTCTTCCGTGAACAGGCCGCGGGCCTCCTCAATATCGTCGCTGAGCCCCAGGGCGTCCGTTCGCCTGAGATGCATGAGTGCAGTATTGACAAAGATCCTTCTGGCCCAGCCTTCAAAGGAGCCCGCTCCCTGATAGCTGTCGATTTTTGTGAACAAGGTGATGAAACCCTCCTGCAGGACGTCTTCTGCGTCTTCCCGGTTGCCCATATACCGCAGACACACGGCCATCATTTTGGGCGACAGGATGTCGAAGAGCTGCTTCTGGGCTTTCCGGTCCCCTTCCTTGCAGGCTTGTGCCAAACGTTCCGCGGACGACGACCCGGCAGGGGACTCATCGCCCCTTGTCCAAGTAATTAGATGCAATTTGTCCCGAAAACGTTTCAATGGGTCCGAAATTTGTTTTTTTACAAACACAAAATTATGCTCAAACTAAGAGAAAACAAAATATTTCCCGTATTTTTGCATTCATGAAAAAATGGGTCTTTACTCTTCTCACAGGCTTTCTTGCCGGGGTATCTTTGTGCGCCCAAACGGTGGAAAGCAACCTCATAGATGCGGTCACGCTCTATGGGAACGGCCGGTATAAACAGGCCCGGGAAGTGCTGGAAACCCTCTCCAAAGTGGCCCCGGAAGACGATGCCGTCTGGTATTACTTGGCCCAGACCCAACTCCAGTCCCAGCAGGCCGATGCCGCCGAAGAATCCCTGAAAAAGGCCGTTTCCCTGGACAGCACCAACTATTGGTACCGCCGGATGCTGGGCCGCCTGTACCTGATGCAGGGCAAGATGGACCAGGGACAGGCCCAGTACGAAGCCCTGGTCAAGGCTTTTCCGGACCAGTCATCGGCCGTGTATGAACTGCTGGACATCTACCTGGCCCAGCAGGAATATGAAAAAGCCCTGAGCACCCTGGCCGATATAGAACAGCAGCGGGGCCCGTCGGAAGTGGTGGCCCGCACGCAGTACGACGTCTATACCGCCATGGGCAAACAGGAAGAAGGCGCGGAACTCCTGGAAAAATTCAACGAAAAGTATTCCTCCCCCATCATCCTGTCCATGCTGGGGGACTATTACCTGGCCGATTTCGCCGATTCCCTGGCCCAGGCCCGCTACACGGAAGCCCTCTCCCTGGACAGCAGTTACATCCCCGCCCTATTGGGTATGTCGGAGGTATACCGCCACCAGCGCCGCTACCAGGACTACTTCAACACCCTGGAGCCGTTCTTCACTTCGGAAGATGTGCCGGTATCCAGCAAGACGATGTACATCACCAACATGACCCGCAGCATCGACCCTAAAATCCTGCAACTGCACAGGGAAGGGTTCGACCATATGGTGCGGGAAACCGCAGAGGCCCATCCGGCCGACACCAGCGTCCTGGCCGCCGTAGGCAGCTATTTCTACAGCACGGGGCGCGAGGCCGAAGCCGGCCAATGGTTCCGCAGCGCGGCCGACCAATTCCCCGAAAGCCTGGGACAGACCGCCACCTATGTACAGTATCTGTCCTTGCAGCAGCAGTGGGAACCCCTGCGGGAGCGTTCCATGGCCGCTTTTGAGCATTTTGGCGAACTGGGTTTCCTGGACTACGCCAACATGGCCAATTACCAGCTCAAAGACTACGATGCCATTATTGAGAATTGCCAGTATCTGTTGTCGCACCACGCCAATGATAAACAACTGTGTCTGAGCGCCTGGTCCATGATGGGCGACGCCCTGCACGAAAAAGGGCAGGAGCAGCAGGCGTTCGCGGCCTATGAAAAGGCCCTCCGGCTGAATCCCGACTATGCGCCGGTGCTCAACAATTACGCCTATTACCTGAGCCTGCAGGGCAAGCGGCTCAAGAAGGCCTACACCATGTCCAAGAAAACGGTGGAAGCCGAACCAGACAACGCCACTTATCTGGACACCTTCGCCTGGATCCTGCACCTGATGGGCAGGGACCTGGAAGCCAAACCGTTCTTCAAGCACGCCATGTTGTACGGCGGTAAGGAAAGCGCCGTAATCCTGCGTCACTATGCCACCGTCCTGGAAGCCTTGGGAGAAAACGATACCGCTAAAGTTTATCGGAATCAGGCCGCACGCCTGGATGCACAGGAAAAGCAATGAAACGAATCCTCACGCTCCTAGTGCTCACGCTGTGCGTGTGCCTGCCCGCCCTGGGTCAGAAATCCAACATGAAGCAGTTGGAAAGCCAGCGCGCGCAGTTGGAGAAGGACATTGCCGTAATCAACCGCCAGCTGGCGCAAAACGCCAAGAACAGCTCGGCGGCCATGAACAACTTAAGCCTGGTGCGAAGCAAGATATCGGCCCGGGAAAAACTCATTGCCGGCTATGACCAGACGCTGCGTCTCCTTACGGACTCCATCCACGTGGTCCAGGCCGAAATTAACCGCCTGCAGGCACGCCACGACACCCTTTCCCTCTATTACGGCCGCCTCATCCGCGGGGCTTATAAAAACCGCGACAGCCGCATCTGGTACATGTACGTGCTCTCCAGCGAAAATGTGGGCCAGGCTTTCCGCCGTTTCGGCTACCTGCGCGGGCTGTCGGCCGAAATGAGTGACCAGGCGTTGAAAATCCGGGAGACATCGGCCAGCCTGGAAGTGGAAAAGGAGCGGCTCTCGGAACTGAAGACCGAGGCCGATCAAATGCGCCGCAAGGTGGTGCAGGAGCGCACCAGTTTGCAGAGTGAAGAGTCGGAACAGAACCGATTGGTGGCCCAGCTGAACAAGGACCGCAAGAAATACCAGAAGCAGCTGCAGGAGAAAAGCCGCCAGAAGGAGGCCCTGAACCGCAAGATCGCCGACTTAATCCGCAAAGAGCAGGAAGCCGCTGCCAAGAAGGCTGGCGGCAAAGACAAAGGCAAAGCGAAAGCCGGCGGTAAAACCACCTCCACGGAGATTGACACCAAGCTGTCCAACGAGTTTGCTTCCAATAAGGGCCGGCTGCCCTGGCCGGTGGAAGGGGCCATCGTGGAACAATTCGGCAAGCACAAGCACCCCGTGTACCAGAACGTGGACCTGCCGCAGAACAACGGCGTCACGCTGGCCGTGAAACAAGGCACGCAGGCCAAGGCTGTCTTCAACGGCAAGGTTACGCAGATTGTGGTGCTGCCCGGTTACAACCAGTGCGTGCTGGTGAACCACGGTGAATACTTCACCCTGTACTGCAAACTGAAATCCGTATCTGTCAAGGCAGGAGAAAAAGTAACCACCGGACAGGTGGTGGGCACCGTGGATACCATCGGCGGCGAAGACCAGTTCCACTTTGAACTGTGGAAAGGCTCCACCCCGCAGAATCCGGAAAACTGGCTGCGCCAGTAATCCCTTACTCTTCCCAGGAAAGCGTCCGGGTACCGTCGGGCGCCACTTCGATATGCACCTGCAGGGTTTCTTCCGGCAGCAGGGCTTCCACGTTTTCCGGCCATTCCATCAGGCACAGTTCGCCGCTGTCCAGATAATCGTACAGGCCGATATCCAGGGCTTCGGCCGGCTGTTCAATCCGGTAAAAATCAAAGTGGAAAATGGGCCTGCCGCCCCTGCCCCGATACTCATTCACGATAGCAAAAGTGGGGGAACTGATGGCATCTTCCTCCACGCCCAGAGCTTTGCACACGGCCGTGATGAAGGTGGTCTTCCCCGCCCCCATCGGCGCATAAAACGCTATCAGGCTATTCTCTCCGATGGCCTGCAGAAACTCCTGCGCCGCCTGATCCAGTTGGGCCAGACCTGCTATGGTAATCCGATGTTCCATCTTGCAAAGATACTACAAATCCAGAATATTCCGACGGTCCAGGAAGCGGTAGCTGGCGGCTTCGGCTAAATGGACGGGCTGGATGTCACGGGAACCGGCCAGATCGGCGATGGTGCGGGCAATCTTGATGATACGGGTGTAAGCCCTGGCGCTCAGGCCCAGGCGGTCTATTACCTTCTCCAGCAATTGTTTACAGTCTTCCGACAATTGGCAGAATCTTTCCATCTGCCGGGAATCCATCTCGGAGTTGGTGAAAATGGAGCTGCCCACGAAACGCTTCCGCTGCACTTCCCTAGCCTGAAGCACCCGCTGCGCGATGGCGGCCGATGGCTCCGCCTTTTTCCCTCTTAGCAGCGCGGTGGTTTCCACGGTTTTACAAAGTAATTGAATATCAATTCTATCCATAATGGGACCGCTGAGCTTGGAGAGGTAGGCCTGACGCTGGCCAGGCGTGCAGGTGCAGCGCTCACCTTCCCCATAATAGCCGCAAGGGCAGGGATTGGATGCCGCCACAAGCATAAAGGAGGCGGGATACTCAATCTTGGCCTTCAGGCGCGAAATGCACACCACGCGGTCTTCCAGCGGTGCCCGGAGCGCCTCCAGCGTAGCTTTGGGCGCTTCGCAGAATTCGTCCAGAAAGAGGATACCATTGGT
>Ga0310696_10010674_pt1 | contig 10532 bp, 7 predicted proteins | sample AusTroGonzalo_MG_4_FD_203885 | JGI IMG/M metagenome (GOLD analysis project Ga0310696, IMG submission 203885) | Bovine rumen microbial communities from tropical cattle in Woodstock, Queensland, Australia - Gonzalo_02 (v2) (version 2) | ecosystem: Host-associated > Mammals > Digestive system >... | reverse complement strand
CGGCGTGTTCGTGCGCAAGGCGAGTTCTTTCAAATAGAGGGCCGCGAGACGGGATGTTTCCGATTCGATTTCCGGCAGTGGCGGTAGCGTTATGAAAATCGGCTGGATGCCGTTTGCGCGGCAGGCTTGCGCGGCGAAGAGAATCTGATCAGTCGCGTCTAGTGGACTGAGACCTGCTTTAAGTGGCTTGTAACCAATGGCTAGCAAGGCGGCTTTCGGCTTGAGGCTGATCATCGTCGAAAGATTGGCGGGAATAGCGATGAAATCGTCCGTTCCAGGCGGGCAGTGGACGGCTGCGTGGGTGATTTGCGTCAGTGGCGTATGCTGAAAGTATTCTGTCAGAAGTGTTTCCGGCAGAATATTGGCCTGCGGGGCGTTGGCGGTGGCGATGAAATCGTCCAGAATGAAAAGGGATTCCGGATAGGCGGTTGAAACCGCTTCTGGTGGTGTGTCCGCCAGTGGTTCCATGATGAACGCCACGCGGCAGGCGTTCGAATTCCCATTTTCGTAAAGCGCTGTTCCCTGCGAAGTTATGTTAAGAGTCGCGTCTTTTGCATGGAGGATTTTGACGGTGACCGGTTGGAAGGGCGTGATGCCTGCGAAATCTGGCGTGAAAATGATGGCGGTTGCGTCTTCTGCAACGGCCAGACTGAAGGGGAATGTCTCCGCCGCGTTGGCGGTTAGTTCGGTTGGCAAAGCGGAGCGGCTGCCGTCCGTTTTTTCTTGTTGGACATTGAATTTCAGAAGTTTGCGAAGATCCGGCGGGATGGATTCTGGCCATTGGACGCGAATATCGCCTTTCAATGAATCGCCATGGCGGACAAGTGGCGTTAAATCACCGACATGTGCATGGAAGTTGGCAGCCAACCCTTGCGTCCAGCGGGTGAAGCCTGGAAATGTGTAGGTTGCCGAAGCCGCTTTGAGTTGGACGGTTGGATAATCCGCATGGGCGCAGACGGCAAGATTCTGATTGACAGGTGCTTGGAAGGACGTTCCATAGGGGAGGAGGACCGTCTTGCTGTCTGGCGGCATGCGATATGTCACAGCGGTTTGATTGGTCTGCTGGAAATAATAGGCTTGGTCTTGATAGAGGCTGCCGATGACGGAAGCCTCTGGATGACCGTTGAATTCCACACCGAAGAGGAAGGGCCGTTGAATCGGGAAGAGGTTGGTCGGTGGTTGCCCTGCGCCTTCTTTATCTGCCGCATCTTTCATGAGCAGTTTGGGAATGGGCTGGTTAAGGCATTGAACGACAAGAAATTGCAGGGAATGAAGGCCGGAAGCGACTTCCACGGCGATGCCGAAGTTGCCGCCATCTTTTCGCATTTCGACGTTTTCTCTGTCATGCCAATTGGCGACTGGTTTGCCGTCGAGAAGAACTGTCCATGCGACATGTGTCTGGTCGCCGCCGAAGCGGACGGCCTGCGGCTTTTCGACGTTCCAAAGCGCTTCCCAGATGAAAACGGAGACGCCGTATGTCGTTTCCGGCGGTGACTGCCATCTTGGATTGCTTTCTGGAATGACGCCGTAACCATTAACAACGAACGGCGGAAGATAGTTTCTGCGCGGCTTCAGATTGGCGTAGAGGCGAAGCATTTCCTCCGCCGTGAAAGCGCGCGTCGTCAATGACTGCCCATGGCGGGAGACGCGGACGGATGGAGCCGTCCAAGCGGCTTTTTCTTTCGGAGCTTCCGGTAGAAGATAGAGAGAAGCGTTCGGGCGGAGGTTTGGCGGCTGTCCGCCGGGAGCCGTCAATTTGGCGGCGTTTACGGCCGCGCCAATCAGCTTGCCGTCTTGGAAAAACGGGAAGGCTTCCAGACGAACGCCGCGGTCATCGATTGCGGCAATGTTTTTAGCATCAGCCAGTTCCGTCGGAACGGGTACGAAAATGACGGGTGAGCGTCTGGAGAAGACAGTGAAGCGGATGCGGGCGGCCGCGCTTTTTTCATGCCATCCATCTGCGGCTGGTTTGGCAGCAGGCTGGGCTGGCTGAGCGGCAGGCTTGGCGGCAGGTTTGGCAGGTTGCTCAGCAGGCTTGGCGGGCTGCGCGGCAGGCTTGGTCGGTTGTTCCGCAGGCTTGGCCGGTTGCGGCGCGGCTGGCTTGTCCTGTGCATGCAAGGCGATGACGCCAAACAGCAGGAAAAGGAGAATATTTTTAAGACATCTCATGGTCGTTGAAGGGCTTGTTGTTTTGCCAATATGGAAAATCGGTTTACATTAGGGCGTTGATTCATGAATCATGTGTAAACCTAATAACATAAGGACAAGATTTCAATGTGCCAATTTTTTCGTGATTTTATCGTGTTGATTGTCTTGATGTCAATCGTCAGCGGCTGCGGAAAAGCTCCATCCGCGAAGGAGGAAGCGGGGGGAAAGACGCTGACGTTCTGGCATATCATGAACTATTCTGGCCCGAAGGAAGTGCTTGAAGGCGCTGTGAAACGCTTTGAAGCGGCCCATCCGGGCGTGAAAGTCGTCATGCAGACGTTCGAAAACGACGCGTACAAGGTCAAGCTGGCAAACGAAATGGCAAGCGGCAACTCGCCGGACGTTTTCTTCACATGGGGCGCAGGCGGACAGACGTCCGAATACATCCGCCAAGGGAAGGTGCTATGCTTGAACGAGTACGCCAAAAGTAACGATTGGGAAAAGCGTTTTATTGATTCTGCGCTCTCAATCTGCCGCAATGGTGGAGATTTATATTCCGTTCCGCTCGATTTGAGCGCCGTGACGCTGTGGTGCAACAAGAAATTGTTCGATGCAAACGGCCTTGCCTATCCGAAAACATTTGAGGAACTTGTGGCCGTTTCAGCGGCGTTTCGCGCGAAGAAAATCACGCCTTTGGCGTTGGGCAATATGAAAAAATGGCCCGGAGCCTTCTATTTCTGCTATCTGGCGAACCGTTGCGGCGGTACACAGCTGTTTTTGGACGCAGCGGCTGGAAAAGATGGCGCGGCTTTCGACGACGTAGCGTTTGTGACGGCCGGCAAGATGCTCCGCCAGTTGATCGACGCCAATGCGTTTTCCATTGGCTTCAACGGTTTGGAGGACGACGCGGCGCGAACATCGTTTATCAACGGAAAGGCCGCCATGTATCTGACGGGCAGTTGGATCGTCGCCCGCGTGAAGGAGGAGAATCCAGACTTTATGGCGGATATGATTCCTGTTCCGTTCCCTGCCGTCGCGGGCGGAAAAGGCGATTTGCGGACGGTGTTGGGTGGCGTCAATTGTGGTTTTGCCATTTCGAGCGCTTGCAAAGAGCCGCAACTAGCGGTGGAACTCCTTGAAGCTCTGACGGATGCGCAAGTCGTCGGGGACTGGTGCAAGATCGGCCGCATTCCCGCTGTGAAGACGACGGCGGAACAGAATGAAATGCTTCCTGCCCCGACGCGACTCGCATTAGAGCTTCTGGACAAGGCGGATACGTTGCAGCCGTATTACGACCAATTCCTGCCCGCTCGTCTGGGCGTCGAACATTCGAACACGACGCAGAATCTGTTCGCTGGCACGATGACGCCAGAGGAAGCCGCGAAGAAGATGGCTGAAACGGCTCGTTCGCTAAAGGCGAACTGACAAAATCGCCTGATTCATTTGCAAATCGCGAAAAGCGATGTAAAGTAACGACGATTACAAATTGAGTCTCCATCGTCTAGTGGCCTAGGACAACGGGTTCTCATCCCGTCAACACCAGTTCGACTCTGGTTGGAGATGCCAACTTTTTTAGCCTCTTCAGTTCTCTGGAGAGGCTTTTTTGGTATAAAAATCAAAATACCATCACTTTCATTACTGTCAAATCGACGCAAAAGTTACCACAAAGTTACCACAAAATTTGCTGTGGTAGAAAAGCTCCATTATTATCTATCAACTGCTTGAAAAAAATGGAATCGGTTTCATGTTAAACATTTGAATTGGTTAGGATCAAAAACAAAAATAGTAAAATCAAGACAACAAAGGACAAAGCATGAAAAAGAATGACTTTAAGAACCTGTTTTTAATCTTGGCTTTGGTGTTTGTGGCGACTGGTTGCTGCTGCATCAAATCCCCCATCACGTTGGTGGCTCCTGCGAAAGACGCGATGATTGTCCAGCATCCGCAGGAAATGCACGAATTCTTGCAGCTGGCCAGTGCTCCGCGGCGGGACTATTTCAACGACAAAGAGAAACGCGCTGTTTTGTATCAACGCCATCAGTCCGTCCCCCAGACATTCAGCTGGAAATCGGATATCAAGTTGAAGGATGTCGCTCTCGAATTCGCCTTGGATGAGAATTTCACGACGAATGCGCAGGAGTTGATTTTGAGCATAGACGCTGATGCACAAACGGCGCAAGTCTGCAATTTCCAGGCAGGTAAGACGGTTTACTGGCGTGTGACGGGAAAAGCCCCCTGCGGGAAGACCGTGAAATCGGCGGTTGCTTCCTTCAAGACGGAGGATTTGCAGCCCCGCCAGATCACGCTGCCGGGCGTGGACAATGTCCGCGATCTCGGCGGTTGGAAGACCGCTGATGGCCGTCGCATGCGCCAAGGCTTGATCTTCCGCTCTGCCGGCCTCAATCTCGACAGCCCGGACTGGGTGTGGGATGAAGCGAAACGTATCGATCCGAAAAAGAGCCGCATCGGCGAGACGGTCATCAAAAAGGAAGGTATTGATTATTTCGTGAACAAGGTCGGCATCAAGACGGAGCTTGACCTGCGTTGGGACGGCGAAGTCGCGACGATGTCGGAATCACCGATGGGCAAAGCCGTGAAATGGATTCACATTCCCTCATACGACTACTATGGACCCATTTTCCAGGAAAAAGGCATGAATGCCGTTCGCGATGATTTCAAGCTCTTCGCCGACAAGAACAATTATCCTATCGTCTTCCACTGCATCGCGGGCGCTGACCGTACGGGTACGCTCTCATACATTCTCTGCGGACTTCTCGGAGTTGCGGAAGACAATCTGCGCAAGGATTGGGAAGTGACGGCTCGTGACTATTTCAAATATGAAAACTACGATACGATCAGCCTCGGTTTCGACAAGTATGGCGAGCCTGGCGATCCGCTGTCCGTCAAAATCCAGAAGTTCCTGCTGACCTGCGGTGTGACACAGGAAGAGATTGACGCATTCAAGGCGATTATTCTTGAATAAACCAAACGGTCATAATTAGTTATAAATTTGGTAAAGGGCGTTTGTAGAAACGCCCTTTATCATGATGAATACAGGTGGTTTGTCATGAAATTCTGGAAAATGAACGGCGCGGGCAATGATTTCATCATCATCGACAACCGCGTGGAGAAGATTCCGCACGAAAAACTGCCGTCGGTGGCTAAGACATTGTGCGAACGGCATTTGTCCATCGGTGCGGACGGTTTCATGGTGGTGGAGGCGTCTGATAAAGCGGACTATCGGATGCTGTTTTACAATTCCGACGGCTCCATCGGCGAAATGTGCGGCAACGGTGCACGTTGCATTGCACGATATGGCTATGAAAATGGCCTGGCGGGCGATGTTCAGCGGATTGAAACGGATTCCGGAATCGTGGTCGGTCATCGCATGGACCAACGTCTCTACAAAGTGCGGCTCAATGACGTGACGTTGTTGGAACGACGTGACTTAGATGTTGATGGCAAGACATATGAATGCACATATGTCGAGCTTGGCACGCCTGGCCTTCCGCATGCCGTTGTGCCAATCAATGGATTGGTGGACTATCCGCATGACCAATTGTTCGAACTAGGCCGTAAGATGCGCTATCACAAGGCGTTCCCGAAAGGAGCGAACGTCAATTTCTATGAAATCGTCGAGAAGGATCATGTGACGGTGCGGACATGGGAACGTGGCGTGGAGGATTTCACCTATGCATGCGGAACGGGCTCCGGCTCCGTGGCAACCGTTTTGACGCTTGCAGGAAAGGCCAGTGGACACAATGTGAGAATCGACATGCCCGGCGGAAAGCTTTTCATCGATGTCGAACGGACAGGTGAACATGTTGATAATCTGTATCTTACGGGGCCGACGAACATTGTCTGCAAAGGCGATGTGACGGATGAGGAACTGCTGTGATGAGGCGGTTTGAAACAAAAAAAAGCAGCGTTTGGACGATTTGTGCATGTCTGCTGCTGGTGTTTATGACAGGAAATAGGACGATGGCGGAAGAACGAATGGATGAATTGAAGAAACGGACGCCGATAGATTTGTCGTTCAAGCAGTTATGGAAGCGGCGTTTTGTGTTTGACGCAGAACTTCCGTTTCCGCAGGATGTCACCTTCCTGCCATGCGGCCATTATGCGGCGGAAGTGACGTCTCTGCCTGTGGAAATGCAACTCGTGACGAAGGATGGCGATGTGAAAATGCGCGTTGAAGCACCGTCCGATGTGACGCCGCCCTATACGTTCCATGTGGCGTTCTGCGGCAAGTCGCGTTGCGGTGTCTATGTGACAAAAGACGGCGTGACAAGGCTTAACAAATTAGCCCCGCTTCCGAATGGTTTCGATCCACGGGACAAGACATGGACGACGGAGCTTGTCATGCGCGGCCATGGCGGCATAGGCGATGTGAAAAAAACGCTGACGGCCGGCATGGGGCAGGCGGATGTCCGTTTTGTGACGCGTGGCCGCCAAAATGCTCTCTATTGGGAAGATGGACGCCTTTTCTTTACGTTTTCCGTGCGAATTTTCGGCGGTTTCCAAGGCGTGGCAAGCTTCGATCCAGCCAAATTGGACGTCCGTTTGGAGGGCACCATCATGTTCGATTATGGCGACGGCAAGTTGCGTAACGATCTGGCCTCCCATCTCTTCTACGATGAAGAGGCGGGCGAATGGCGGGCGTTCGTCAGTAATTTTTCGACTGGTGGCGACGGCTTGAACGGTCGTGCGGAAGGTGGCCTGAATTCTGCGTGGAGCAAGGAAAATCCATTGCACGGTTTTTCTGTTATGAAAGCCAAGTCGTTGGGACTGAAAGGATTGATGCACGAAGATCCGTCGGGCATTTGGGATCCGGAAGCGAAGAAATGGCGGTTGTTCCTTTGCACGTTTGTGAAGGGAATCAAAGCGCAGATGTTGGAAAGTGACAATTGGGACGGCCCGTATGAACCGTTGACGGAGATTGTTCCGGAAGATTCCACTGGCACGACCATTCAATGGATGAACGGCGTCCGCTACTGTTTCTCCGGCAGTGCGGAACATGCGTTGTATGTTTATTCCTATCCACTTCTGAAGAAGCTCGGCAAGCTGAAGTTGGATGTGGAACCGTGGGGCGAGACGCCGCTGGAGACGCCATGGGGCGTCATGAAAACGACCAATTCACGCGTCTGGCCATGCTTTGCGGAACTGCCAGACGGATATCCATATAAATACATTCTGTTGACAATGGACCGTATCAACATTCCTGGCATGCCCAATCCGAATTGGACCTACGGCGGCCTGTATATTTATGGTGCGAATTAATTCGTTCCATGCTTATGGCTTATGGCTAAAGGATTTAGATAAAAAACAAACAACAACAGGAAACAATCATGAAGACCATTCTTTTCCAAGGCGATTCCATCACGGATGCAGGACGCGACAAGAGTAATGAAATTCTGCCACCAGGGGCAGGGCTTGGCGCGGGTTATCCCATGCTTGTCGCAGCGCGTCTTCTCTGCGACTATCCAGACGAATATACAATCATCAACAAGGCGATCAGCGGCAATCGTGTCGTCGATTTGTACGCCCGTTGGAAAATTGATGCGTTGCATATTCGACCAGACATCTTGTCGATCATGATCGGCGTCAATGACACATGGCATGAATTCGCGCGTCAGAACGGTGTGGAAGTGCCTCGTTATGAACGCATTTACCATGAACTGCTGGAATGGACGAAAGCGGAATTACCGAATGTGAAACTTGTCCTCATGGAGCCGTATGTCCATCCGTTCGGCGCCGTTGGCGACGGCTGGAAGGAGGAAATTGACCAACGTCGCGCCATCGTCCGCAAGCTTGCGGACGAATTCAAGGCCATTTTCATTCCGAGCCAGACGCTGCTGGATGATGCCTTGGCCCGTGCTCCGCAGGAGCATTGGACGAAAGACGGCGTCCATCCACTTCTGGCTGGACATCAGCTGTTTGCGGATGCCTGGATTAAGGCGGTTATTGGCTAAGCTTCTAGAAGCTCTAGAAAATCACAAGGCTTGCGGAATAAGTTTCCGCAAGCCTTGTGATTTTTGCTTTAAACTTTAAGTCTTAAGCTTTTAGCTCCGCCGAAGGTGGTTATTTCGTAATTGCCTCTACAACTTGATCTGCGAAAGATTTCATACCTTTAATGGACGGATGGCCACTTTGCTTTTCAATGTCCTTCAAGTCGATGCAGGGCACATTGTAATGCGTGCAGATTTCATGGACGGAATCATTGATGTCGGGCTTCAGTTCGGAGTTCAGAATGAAATAGACTTTAGCGTTGGGATAGAACGTCTTAAGGTCGAAAAGCAACTTAGCCATGGCGGGGCGGAAGGAGTAAAGTTCCTCCTTTGTCCAATCGTTCCATTTATATTCACCGATAGGGGCATTGGCCCAGCTGTCGTTGGTGCCGCCGCAGACGAGAATCAACGACGGATTGCCGAGGCGATTGGCGCGCGTCACAAAGCTGAAGCTGCTGAAGTCTTTTGCGTTATAGCCTGTATAGCAAATGGTTGAGCCACTCCATGATTCGTTCTTTTCTAGTTCGCCGCCAATGGCTGCCGTGACAAGATGCCACCAGCATTCTTCAGCATTTTTCACATCATTATTGCCTTTCGTTTGCGGGTAATAAATGGCGTTGCCTTCTGGAATCCAACCTCTGAAAGTTGAGTAGCTGTCGCCGAGAATGGAAACGCGCGGCGGCGTGGGCGGCGTGGTGCGGCAACCCGTGAGAATCATCAAGCCGAACAGAGCGAAAACAAGGGAGGAAAGACGTTTTTTCATGGTTTGTTCCTTTTTTTGTGGTTTTCATCGTGTACAGTTAATGTAATGCGCACGGGAATGATTACAAAGGAATCATCACAATTGGCGGCAACTCTTCATTCATTTGGGAGCATATCAATCATGCTGAATTCATTTTATCCGGGAGAAATCTGGCCAGACGACCATGGCGTCCACATCAACGCCCACGGTGGCGGCGTCTTGTTTGAAGACGGTGTCTATTATTGGTATGGGGAGCATCGAATTGAAGGGACGGCTGGCAATGTCGCGCATGTCGGCGTCCATGTCTATTCGTCGCAAGATTTGATGAATTGGACGGACAGGGGGATCGCGTTTGACATACGAAACGGCAAGGTTCCCGAATGCCCAGACGGTTGCATTGTGGAACGCCCCAAAGTCCTACGTTCTTTGACGACAGGTAAATACGTCATGCTGTTTCACTATGAGGCGGATAAGATATACCGCAATGCAGCGGTCGGTTTCGCCGTGTCGAACACACCAATTGGGCCGTTTGTGTTCCATCACATCCAGCGGCCGAATCCAGGCGTATGGCCTGTCAATACGCCAGATGCGTTGAAAGATGCGGCGTTGATTGCGAAAACACGGGAAACGATGGCTGACGTCAGCGGCGGCATGAATGATAAAGCGCCGACGTTGAGCATTTTAGGAGCATGTCTTGAAACTGGGCAAGAATCGCGTGACATGACGCTTTTCCGCGATGACGATGGCAAGACGTACCACATTTATTCTTCTGAACGCAATGCAACAACGCATATTGCGCAAATGACCGACGACTTGCTCGGTTATGCGGGAAACTACTGCCGCGTTTTTGAAAACCGTTGGATGGAAGGTCAAGCCATTTTCAAACATGATGGAAAATACTACATCGTCGCTTCGGGCTGTACGGGGTGGGCACCAAACGCGGCGCGTTCGGCCGTGGCGGACAACATCTTCGGCCCATGGCGCGAATTGGGCAATCCAGCTATCGGGCCGGAAGCGGACGTCACGTTCAGAGGGCAGACGAATTTCGCCTTGTCGTTACCGGATGGCCGCGTCATCTTGATGTTGGACCGTTGGAATCCGCAGAACGCCATAGACGGACGGTACTTATGGCTTCCTGTGGAGTTTGATGGCGAACGGCCAATCATCCGTCCGCCTGCGCCATGGAAGCTGTGACGAAGAGGACGTTCGTGCTCTTTTTTGATGATTGCATTTGCCAAATGGTCGTTCAACGATAATTTATGGCAGTGATTTTGTTTCAAATCAGTCCATTAATCAATCAGGAGAAAAGATGAAAAGTCGTATGTTTTTGGGTGTCTTGGCGGTTTGTGCTCTGTTGGGCGAAGGTTGCGCCACGGTCGGAAAGAAAACCGTGAAATGCGCCGCGGAGCCGACGGATTTGTTTCCCGGGCAGGACATTCTGCCGATTCTATCATGGTACAGCATTCCGCCGGCGGATTTGAGTTTGGAGCGCTATCTTGAGATGAAAGAGGCCGGTTTCAACATCAATTTCTCCCACATCGGCAGTTATGAAGACGCTCTCAAGTCGTTGGATCTCGCACAACAGGCTGGCATTTACAGCATGTTCACATGTAGCAAGTTGCATGACGAGCCCG
>Ga0310696_10010673_pt1 | contig 10534 bp, 10 predicted proteins | sample AusTroGonzalo_MG_4_FD_203885 | JGI IMG/M metagenome (GOLD analysis project Ga0310696, IMG submission 203885) | Bovine rumen microbial communities from tropical cattle in Woodstock, Queensland, Australia - Gonzalo_02 (v2) (version 2) | ecosystem: Host-associated > Mammals > Digestive system >... | reverse complement strand
GGTGCTCTTCGGGTCATAAATGCAGATGGGTTCCCCGTGGCTCGGGGCTTCGCCCAGGCGTACGTTCCGCGGAATCGTTGTCGCGAAAACCGTCTTTTTGAAGTGCTTTTTCACCTGGTCAACCACCTGCAGCCCCAGGTTCGTCCGTCCGTCCAGCATTGTCAGCAGGATGCCCTCAATCTCAAGGTGCGGGTTCAGTGTCCGTTTCACCCGCTGAATCGTGTTCATCAGGGCAGTCACGCCTTCCAGCGCGTAGTATTCGCACTGAATCGGAACCAGTACCGTGTCAGCTGCCGCCAGCGCGTTCAGCGTCAGCAGGCTCAGGCTTGGCGGACAGTCAATAAAGACAAAGTCGAATTCGTCCCGCTTCGGGGCAAGCAGCTTTTTCAGGAAGAACTCCCGTTCCTCCGCGCTCACCAGTTCAACCTCCGCCCCGGCCAGTCGGATGTCGGATCCCGCCAGGCGAAGCTTCTTGATCTCCGTCTTCTGTATGCAGTCCGCCAGGGACGTCCGTCCCATCATCGCGTCATAAACGGAGTTCCGTTCGTTCACCTTGCCGCCCAGGCCGCTCGTGGTGTTTCCCTGCGGATCCAGGTCGACCATCAGCACTTTTTTCCCGGCTTCCGCCAGTGCGGCGGAAAGGTTCACGGCGGTCGTCGTCTTCCCGACGCCGCCCTTCTGGTTCGCAATTGCAATAATCTTGCCCATGGATACTCCTTGCCGTCCTCCCGTGAGGGCATAAAAATACTTATACAGTATATCCGTTTCCTCCGGGAATGTCAAAGGAAAACGCCGCCGGCAGTCCCGGCAGCGTCCGATCCGCATTCGGTATAAAAGTTCCTATTTCCCGTATGTATATTCTTCTGCGATCTTCTCGTATTCCGGCAGCAGCTCCTGCCGAACCAGCCATTTGCTGCCGTCCGTCTCCATGATGATCGTTCCCCACGTGGCAAACATCATCCTGTCGTATCCGTATTGAATCATGTGCTTCTGGGCAGCGTGGGTGTTCCCCGCGCTGTGGGTAAAGAAGAAGAATTCCGGATCCACGTCCTCCATGAATTCCAGCGTCAGCAGGCTCTCTCCGTGGTGCGGATATTTCAGGATATCCGCCTTCAGATCGTGAATCTCCGCCAGCAGCTTCTGGTCGTTTGGCTCAATATCCGCCGTCAGAAGCACCGAGCACTCCCCGTACCGGATCATCAGCATCGCAGAGAGATCGTTGCAGGTCCGTTCCCTTCCTTTGATATAGCTGTCCGGAATCCGGATCACCTGCACCTCCGCATCCCCGAAGGGAATCGTGTCCCCGTTCGAAAGATCAACCACGGGAATGCCCGCATCCTCCAGCGCCCGGATCGTCGTCGCCTGGTGTCCGTAATCCCCCGGTTTTTCAAGATAGTCGTGGGGAAAAAGTGTGAAAAACGTCCCGATCCCAAGTCCTGCTTCCATCAGCGGAATAATCCCGCCGATGTGGTCCGGATGCGGATGGCTGTTGAAGGCGTATTCAACGGAATCCAGCCCCGCCTCCTGCAAAACCCCGAGGATCGTTTTCGCATGGGTGTTCCGCCCCGCGTCGATCAGCATGCTGTGCTCCCCGAGGGTCAGCAGCATGCAGTCTGCCCCCAGGATCGGGCAAACCCGCAGTGTCATCAGTTCCGCGTCCTCCTGAAAGGCGATGGCTTCGCTCTCGAAGAAAACCCGCTGCATGTCACTCACCGGAGCCATCCCCAGCGCCAGCCCCAGCAACGCGCAAATCAGATGCTTCAGCATTTTATTCCGTCCTCGCCGCCTTCATCTCAACCTTCTCCGTATACATCGCCATATCCGCCCGCTTCAGCACGTCCTCCGTGCTCGTATCCTTCCCCTGCGTGTAGTCGGCGATACCCGCCGCGGCGTAAACCTGTTCCCAGGGCTTCAATCCCTTCATCTCCTGAAAATCCCGCATCCTCGCCCGGAATTCCCGAAGCAGGTGCGTGCTTTCGGCCTGCCGTTGCTTTCCTTCCATCACCACCACAAACTCGTCTCCGCCGATCCGGTAAAGATTTTCCGTCCCGAAAACGGAGGCGATCAGGTCCGCCGCGTTCTTCAGGTAAATGTTTCCCCGCTCGTGGCCGTAGTTGTCGTTCATTTTCTTCAGGTTGTTAACGTCCACCATGATGATGGAAAACTGCGCGTCCCCCGCGGCGATCTGCGCGTCGAGTTTTTTGTTGTAGTCGTAGTAGGCGTTCCGGTTCAGAAGCCCGGTCAGCGTATCCCGGTAAGCCCGGTTTTCCAGCTGTTTCACCGGTTTCACAATACCATGGTTCGCCGCAATGATCGTGACCGCTGAAAGCAGCACCATCACGCCTGCAAACACCAGCACAATCCGCTTTACGATATTCTCGACGTATTCTGTCAGCAGGTCCATCGAATAGTCCACGCCCACGTAGCACCTGCAGTTCCCTGCTGCGTCCGTCATCGGCGTGTAAATCGTCAGCAGGTAGCCGAACTGATCCCTTGAAATAACTGCCGGCACGTCCTTCCCCGCCAGCATGTCCGGAATGTATTTTTTGTAGCTCTCGTCAAATTCGACGATCTCCCCGGGCGCCGAGGCGGTTATGTCCTCCGTGTCCAGGTCAAACACAACGTGGCATCCGTCCTCCCGGATCTGGTAAACGTAAAGGAAAACGATGTCCGGATACGCGGCCCGCAGTTTCTCCAGCCGGGTCCGGATCTCCGCGTATCCCGGATAATCAAATCCCTGTTCAATGTAGTCGTCAATGTGCTCCGCGTCCAGTTCGTCTTCAATCAGGCTGCAAAGCCCTTTCGCGTAATCCACGCAGTCCTGAACCGTGAATTCCTTGAATTCAAGATAGCTGATCAGCACGTAAGCCGCTGTCAGGGCTGTAAAGAGAATCACCAGATTAATCAGGATCTTTCCTCGCAGGGACATTTTTCGCGTCCTTGTTCCCATCCTCATCGTCCTCCCGGCAATATGCAGCCATTATATCACCCTCTCTCTCTCCGCTCAAGTCCGCTCCGCCTGCACCGCAGCAAAAAAGTCCCGGCCGTCAGGTGACTGATCGCAGTGCGTTCCTGCCGCCTAAAAAAGACTGTCCCGCAAAGGAGCAGTCTTCAGGAGATCCGGCCCAAACCGTATTTTCTTTTATTCTCCAAGCACAAACCCGGAAGTCTGCCGGTCAATGAATCCCCGCGCCGGCTGGCCGTCCACCGTGCACTCAATATACCACCAGTCTCCGTGATAGGTATATTTTGCAAGGATGCGGATGCTCTCCCCCGCCTCGATTTCCGCGAAGGCAAAGTCGTCCTTCTGCAGCGGGTTGTTCGTCACCCGCAGGGTTTTAGTCGCCCTGGCGGGAATATCCTCAAAGTTCTTGCAGGTAAACTGGCTGTAGAAATCCCGCACATATTTCCGCGGAATATACCCGGTGTTGACGCCGCCGTTGTTCGTCTCGTACCGGACCAGCAGCCATCCGTTGATGTCAAACCCTGCGTCGTACATCTCCGCGTCCGTGGCACAGGCCGCCTTCCCGTCGGCAAGCCGCAGGGCATCTTCATAGGGTGCCGTGTAAACCGGGCATGTGCCGTAGCCGATGCCGTTCTTGTGGTGATAGAACCGGAAATCCGGCGCGTTCTCAAGCCGCGTCTGAAGCTCCGTCCCGTCCTGCGCGAAAGCGCCCGCGATACCCAGCATGCAGATGGCCAGTATCGCCCCAAAGATTCTGATCAGATTCTTTTTCATACCCATCTCTCCTGTCTCGTTTCGTTTTATTTCGGAATGAAGTATTCCGATCACCTTAACTCACTCCGCAGCTTCCAGCGTTTTCAGAATCCGCAGCGTCTCCGCCGCCGTCCTGTGCAGAATCCCCGTTCCGCCCGTTTGGTTCCATTCGTCAATGTTCTTCACCCAATCGTCAATCAGAACGGTTTCCGCGCCTTTACAGAAATCCATCTTCTCTTTCCGTAAAACGCAGTGCACAACAATCTCCGGGCTCAGCACCCGATGCATCCAGTTCACCTTGTCCTCTGCAGCGGTCTCAATGCCCCTCGACGGTTTCGGAATCCCGGTCAGGATCTCGCACCGGTCCCCGTATTTCCCGTAGATCGTATGAAACATCTCCACTGCGCCCGGCATCGGCTCCAGCCGGTCATAGAAATGTCCCGCCTCCCGGATCGCCTCCCACATGAGGTTGTCCCGCTGCGGATCCCGTTTCCCGTTCTGCGGAAGCGGTTCCATGCCGCAGATTTCTTTCACGCCCCGGTCAAAATCCGCAAGTACGCCGTCCATGTCCAGATAAATTTTTCTGATTTTCAAAGGTTTCTCCCCCCTGAATTCACAATCCCGTTTTATTTTTCTGTGCCGGCTTCCAGTGCCTTGTCAAACATGGACCGGTATCCGTCTATATATGCGCCGACAATCGGTTCCGTAACAATCTTTCCCTCCCGGTTCACAAAGAAGGAGGTCGGCATACTCTCAATTCCGAGTGTCTTGCCGGTTTCCGCAGAAATATAAAGGTTCAGATAGTCAACTCCGGTATCCGCCAGAATCTGCTTCGCTTTTTCCGTCTTTCCGTCCCTGATGTCCGTGCAGACGCCGATAATCGCGCAGTCCTTCTCCGCCAGTTCTGCGTTCATTCTGACAAGCTCCGGGAACTCCTTCTTGCAGGGTTCGCAATACGTTGCCCAGAAGTTGACCATCGTCACCTCGTGGCTTGCGAAAACTTCGCTCAGGTCCACCGTGTTCCCGTCCAGGTCCTTCGCCTCAAAGGAAAGCGTATCAAAGCCCAGTTCCTCCTTCTGGGGCGGATTCGGTTCGCTCAGGGTGATGTTCGCGAGGATGCTGTCCGGGTCGGTCATAATCGCGTAGTATTCGTCCTTCAGTGCGTCCGGAACCTGGGTCTTTTCAATCATCCCCGAGTCCTTTTTGAACATAAGCATGTAGTAATGGTTCTCCCCCAGGGTGCCCAGATCATAGATGTTGTAGTTGGCTTTTACCTCGTCGCCCAGGAGGCCGGCCCCGGCTTCTTCCAGTGTCCGTCCGCCGGTCACCGTCATAAAATTGCAAACCCCGGCCACCGAGCTCATGATGGCCTGATACTTGTTCATGGTCTCCTGGGCTTTCTGGTCGTTCTCCTCGTTGTGAGTGCTCAGATCAAGCCCCTCCAGCTCGGCCTTGAAGGCGTCAATCTCCTCGGGCGTAACCGCGAGGTAAACGATGCCGCCGGTATAAATACCGATTCCGGTTCCGATTTCCCCGCTGTCCATCCCCTGAATCTGGCCCTTCGCGTTCTTCATCGCGTCTGTCAGGGCAACGGTAATGCCGGTGCTGTCAAGGTGAATGCTGTCCTGCGCCTCTTCCGCGAAGGAAGAAAAGATAAAGCAGCAAAGCAGGATCGCTGTCAGTAAAATGGAAATAATTCTCTTCATAACATCCGTTCCTCCTCGTCGATCTTTTTTTCTATTATACAGTTTCGGTCCGCCTCTTGCAATCCCGGACTTTCTTCATGGCATAAAGATCACCTTTGACTTTTCTGTTTTTTTCTTTCATGTTCTGTGGTATGATTTGACAGCGGTAACGGTAAGCATCATCAAGAACTTTGTGATTTTAACTGCGAAGGAGGAGCCGCCATGATCAGGCTGGAAAGAATCAGCGGAAAGAACGTCTGGGAGATTCTGAAGCTGCGGGTCAGCGACGCCCAGAAAAGCTTTGTCGCTCCGAATGATGTCAGCATCATTGAGGCCTATATCGCCGTCTCCCATCACGGTCATGCGTTTCCTTTCGGAATCTATGATGACGAAACGCCGGTGGGCTTCTGCATGATCGGGTTCGGCGCGGATGACGACTGGGAGGATGCTCCGGCCATCGCAAAAGGCAGCTACAATCTGTGGCGGTTCATGATTGACGAAAGATATCAGCGGAAAGGGTATGGCAGGGCTGCCATGCATCTGATTCTGGATTTCATCGCCGGTGAACCCTGCGGGCCGGCGAAATACTGCTGGCTGTCCTACGAGCCGGAAAACACGGCGGCAAAAGCACTGTATGCGTCATTTGGCTTCACCGAAACCGGAGAATGGGATGGCGGCGAAGTCATTGCCGCGCTGAAACTGAATCCGACTGATCGGAAGGATTGGCTGATTACCCGGTTTACCGAAATGTCAAAGTCAATTCTGGATGGCCGCCTCACCGGGGTTTATCTGCATGGATCTGCAGTGATGGGATGCTATCAGCCGAAGAAAAGTGATCTGGACTTCCTGGTTGTGATAAATACGGCACTGTCAGATGCGGAAAAACGCAGGTTTATGGACAGTCTGCTCGAACTGGATGAAGCGTGTCCCGCCAAGGGAATCGAAATGAGCATCGTCACAAAGGACGTTTGCAATCCGTTTGTTTATCCGACGCCTTTCATTCTGCATTATTCCCGGATGCATACTGAATGGTACCGGAGGGATCCTGAGGATTATATTCTGAAGATGAAAGGAACGGACAGGGATTTGGCCGCGCATTTCACTGTGATTCGTAGCAGGGGCCGCTGCCTGTACGGACTTCCGATTCCGGATCTGTTCGGCGAAGTGCCGGAACGGGATTATCTTGATTCCATATGGAATGACGTTTCCGGCGCGGAAGAAGAGATCACGGAAACCCCCGTATACCTGACTTTGAACCTGGCCAGAGTGCTGGCATTCCTGAGGGAAAAGAAGGTTATCTCCAAAAAGGAAGGCGGAGAGTGGGGGCTGGAACACCTGCCGGAACAGTACCGTCCGCTGATTCATTCTGCACTTCGGGAATACGGGACCGGAGTCGAGGTTCAGTATGACCCGGAACTGGCCAAAGACTATGCCGCTTATATGTTAGGGCAGATCATGTCTGAAATGAAAAAGGAGCCGTTCGTCTGAAACAGCTCCCCGCAACGCTGTTGCCTGTCTTTATTTGATGATAATCGTCTTCCCGGATACGGCGGAATGCTGTTCGCCGCCGGAGGTGGTGCTCCGCGCACCGTAAATCTCAAACTTCAGCCTGATCCCGTTTTCCGGATCCGTCGGCTCGTCGTAGGTGTAGATATATTCCATATCCCCTTCCGCTGCTTCCACGTCAAATTCGGCGTATTTGCCGAAGTCAAGATCCACAAACCGAAGCAGGGAAGCATTGTCACCCCTGTAAACCGTGATATGATATTTTTCGATATTCCCCGGTGCCTTCCAGGTCAGCCGGACCTGATTGCCGTTCAGCTGTTCGCAGGAAAGCGTCGGCGCCAGCACCCATTCGTTTTTGATTTCAATATTGGCGTCCGCAGAGTAGGATCCTTTTTCTCCTTTCAGCGTCGGCACAATGTTGATGCAGTACCCGCCGTTATTCAGATCCCTTACGACGAACTCATGTCCCTTTGTGCTGCCCAGCCGTTCTTCGCCCGTCGCAATACCGAGCACCTTGTTGATTTTCATCACCGCGTATTCAACGCCCGTGCCGTAATCTTCGTGATCCCATGCCACTGTCAGCTGGCCGTCAGCAGTCTGCGAAGCAAACGTGATCACCGGCGCCGTTTTCCACAGCGGCGCAAGCCGGTAAACCAGCTCGGCGCTGACCTTCGAATCGCTGACGACGCTTCCTTCCTTCTCTCCGGTCGTAAAGTCGGTGGCGTATTTCCTGAACTGCACCGTAAACCGGTATTCCCCGTCAATCTCCGGAACAAAGCATTCATGGCTGCGCAGAAATTCCGGATCCAGAATCAATGAAACCATGGACCCGTTCTCACTGATCAGTTCCTTCTCCGCTTCTCCTTTTGTGTTGAAAGTCACATAGCTCATATTGCTTCCGCGCTTAATGGTCAGCAGATATTCATCCGCCACGTAAGGATCCTCAAAGGAAAGAACCACCCGGTTCTGTGAATCGGTCACGGCGGAAAGTCTCTCCGGCCTGGCATTCATGATCTGATTCGGTTTGTAGTCAATCTCCAGCGTCCTGGATGGATTTCCGGGCGTAAATTCCTTCGGATCCAATCCCAGCGTCGCAAGATCCAGCGTGATATTCCCGCCGCCGAGCCCGAAAGCATCCAGATTAATGTTGAATTTTGTGTCTGAATCAATGTCAGTCACATAAACCGGATACACAATGATGGAATGGGTGCCTTTCCCCGCGTTGAGAATCTGGTGGTTGAAAGGCGTGTCTGCAACTTTATTCCCGTCCACGAAAACCTGATAAAGCGGAGCATTTCCTTCCCACTCAATATAGATTTTTCCGACCGACTGTTCGTAAGCCTTCGTAATCACCGGTGCTTTCGTCCAGTCTTCCTCCTCGGCCGCCCCGGCGCAGAAAACCGCCGGCACAAGCAGCAATACGGCTAAAATACACAGGATTTTCTTCACGTGCCTGTCCTCCTCATATCGCGATAGAACTCAGCCCAGCGCCTCCAGCGCTCTCTTCAGCTGCTCGGCCCGGGCCTCCAGCTCCGCGGCTCTCTCCCGCAGTACGGCGTTCTGAATCCGCAGTCCTTCCTCGTCCTCCGGTGCTTCCGGCAGTATTTGGAAAACCGTCTGCTGTGCTGCCGTTTGCCCGGCTGCGGCTCCGGCGATTCGCTTTGCTTTCCGGTCGCGTCTTTTGTACTGTGCGATCGTCTGCCAGGGAACGTTGTATTCCTTCGCGGCTTTCTGGATGCCGACCCTCGCTTCCAGCTCCAGCATTTCCCTGATCTGCGCTTCCGTGAATGTATTTTTGGGTCCTTTTTGTGCCGTCCCGTTCTCTCCGGTTTTTTTGCCGGGTTCGGTTCCCGCAGCGTCTTCGTCTTCCTCGGATACCGCAGGGATCGGTTTTCTGTACGTTTCGGCCGTTTCCGGATCCAGCGGTTCAACCGCCAGCCAGTACATTCTGTTTTCCCCGAGAAGCTTTACGCAAACGTTGATTCGCTCCGCTTCGATTTCCGTAATATCGCCTTCAACGGCCTTCAGCGGTCCTTCCGAAACGCTCCTGTTGGCGTGATCCAGAACAGAAGGCTGAGGATTCGAAAGTGCCTCGATCATCTTCCATTCATCCTCCGGTACCCGCACTGTCCCCGGAACATACTGCGTCGTAAACACATATCCCGGAACAACAGGTTGCTTCCCGTCACGGCCGTATTCATCCACGGAATGATACATCGGCAAAAAACCGTTGGCAATTCTCCGAGCCTGTTTTTTCTCCGTTCCCGGACTCACTCGTAAACAATACATTCTGTCTGCACCTCGTCATCATCATCTGTCAGGTTTTGCAAAGCAACACAACAGCATCAACATACCCGTTATTTCGTATGGAAATCATTGATCTCAATCTCACAGATTCTCTGATCAATGAATGTATAATACATGAATTATATGACTGCGTCAATGATGTGAACAGCCGAACCGACAGTTTTTTGGCATTTGTCTGTGCATTTACCTGCTTTATAAATCATTCCGGATATGATACAATGAACCCGGATAACGGAATCAGCATCTCATACTGAAGGAGGATCAGTCCATGGAAGAAAATGTGAAGCTCTCTCTGGATGAACTGGAAAAAGCCGGCGGCGGCATCGGCGGATCCCCCGATCCCCTGCCCGTTCATCCCGGCTATATCTGCTATCAGATCCGTCCAGGAGACAACCTGACCAACCTGGCAAAAACGTATAAAACCTCTATCGAGGATCTGTACACCGTCAACAAAAAATACATCAGCACCCGCAGCGACATTACCAAGGGATTCTATATGTACGTTCCCGACATCGGGCTCTGATTCCCATACATAAAGCAACGGAGGCGGTTTCTTTGGTGAAAGAAATCTGCGGCGCGAAAACCGTTGTCAGCGAAACGGCGGTGCGTCAAAAATACGAAAGGCTGACGCTCGCGCTGATTGCACGGAATCTTTCCGTCACAACCATGGAAAGCTGCACTGCTGGCCAGATCGCGTCTCTGATCACCGATACGGAGGGTGCCTCCGCCATTCTGAAGGGTGCCTTTGTCACTTATTCAAACGAAGCCAAAATCCGCCAGGGCGTACCGGCGGAAGTCATCGAAGAATACGGCGTATATTCCGCTGAAACCGCTGCGGCAATGGCGGAAACCTGCCGCAGAGCCTTCCGTGCCGATCTCGGCATCGGCGTCACCGGCTGTTTCGGAAATACAGACCCTGCCAATGCCGACAGCATTCCGGGAGAAGTCTTTTTCGCCGTCGCCGCCGATCATGGTACCGAATGTTTCCGCTGTGCCGTGCCTCCGCAGGCCTCCCGCCTGGCCTACAAGCTGTATATAGCGGATGTCATTGCGGATTATGTGCTGCCCCGTTATGCTGCATCATCCGATTCTTCTTCTGTCGTCAGATAAATATACTTCTCCGCCAGCTCGTCCATCCGGCCGGATTCCTTTTCTGCCTCCAAAAAGTCGTTCACGTACGCGAGCAGCTCCTCATTGCCCTTCGGCATCAGCACACCGAGCTCTCCCTGCGTGAACGGCTTATGAATCAGCGGTGCTGCCAGGCGCGGATCTTTCCCGGTATAGTATCCTGCCTCCCTAACTTCCGTGATCATCACGT
>Ga0310696_10010672_pt1 | contig 10535 bp, 5 predicted proteins | sample AusTroGonzalo_MG_4_FD_203885 | JGI IMG/M metagenome (GOLD analysis project Ga0310696, IMG submission 203885) | Bovine rumen microbial communities from tropical cattle in Woodstock, Queensland, Australia - Gonzalo_02 (v2) (version 2) | ecosystem: Host-associated > Mammals > Digestive system >... | reverse complement strand
CCAGGAAACCTACAATCAGTATATTCTTGAAACTTTTCATAATTATCAATTTTCTAATCGTTTATAAAACGCTTTGTACCTTTAGGTCAAAGAATTGTCAATTTTCAATTTACTTAATCACTTCGTAGGTCAGTCCATCAACATCTGTTACATACTTCTTGACGTCGTCCACCGTCTTGAACGACTGGAACCAGTAGAGGTTGTACGTAATCTGATGATCAATGGTCTTGATGTCAGCATACTTCAGCTGGAAGGTGTTGAATGTGATGCTCTCGTTAGTAGGAGCCAAACCACCCGTACCAAAGGCAACTGTCGAGAGGTCGTAGATGAAGACATGGCTGCCGTCTGAGCACTTCAGGTCGCCTGTGTACTTGTTGTTACCGCCACCCAGAGCCTTGAAGTCAACGCCACTTTCTGACTTACCGACCACATCGAAGTTCAGATTACGGGCTGTCACACCTTCCGACTTATAGAGATCCTTAACGTCGTCCAATTTGACTGCGATGATTGGATAGTTGCCTGCATGCAAGGTGACGGGCGTATCCCACCACTTGATGTCGGCACGCTGGTTGGTAGCATTCTGCGTATAGGTGGTTATCGTAATATAGCCATCGTGCCACTCGTGCGAACTGCTGGTACCGTTACCCGACTGCGAAGCGTTATAGACGCTATAGTGATTGGGGTTATGGAAGGTCTCACGCAACAGACCACATGGGATATTCAGCTTGATAGAACTGCTGTTGCCCGTTTCATCACAGGTAGCCGTAATGGTTACCTCGCCAAAGCTTACGAACTTCACATAACCAGCTTCAACTGTAGCGATTGACTCGTCGCTCGACGACCACTTTATCAAACTCTGTGTGCTCTCGGCGGGAATGGTAGTGTAACTCAGCGTAACGCCCTGTTCGTTCAGTGCGAAAGCATAGCCATTATCAGCAGAGTAAGTCTGATCGAGCGTGATGCTCTGTGGCTGTACGATACGCTTCACGGTGATGTTAATGCTGGCTGATACGCCAGAGCCATCCATGGCCGTACCCGTAATAGTGACCACCTTAGTGTTGCTGCCACCGGTGTTGACACCTGTCACTACACCCTTGCTATCGACTGTAGCCACCGAGTTGTCGCTTGACGACCACTCCAGAGTACGGTAAGTTACAGCCTCCGGCTCAATATCGTAAGAGAGTGTGATTTGCTCTCCCTCATATACTTCTGTCTCTGTAGCTGAGAGGGTGATAGCTGTAGCCTGCTGCAAGTGTGCAGCTACCTTTACTTTCAACGTGCTCAACACACCCGAACCAGCATACATACCTGTAGGTGCTACTGTCACAATACTGTATCCCAGTCCCTTTTCGCTCAGTGCCTCGACCTTACCATCGGTTACAGAAGCCACAGTAGCATCTGACGACGACCATATTACATTCTTATAGGTGGCATCTGCGGGAGTCAGGTCATAGCCCAACTGTACACTCTCGCCCACAACGAGCGGCAATACGTCAGCACCGGTATTGTCGGTGTATATCAGTTTGCTGTACTCAGCAGGTACCTGCAGTGCAATGTAACTTGGACATATAGCCGATTTTACATTAGGTATGCGCTCATCGTCCTTGCTACAAGAAGTTAAAAAAATCGTAAGCAATGCGAAAAACCAAATAACCGCTGCACAAAAGATATATCGTATAATCATTATACTTTTCATATAGGTATCCATAATTCTCAATTTTCACTTTTTAACTTTTAACTATTAACTAGGTCTTTGGCCGCCATTACTCCCATCCTGGATTCTGACCCAGATTCGGATTCAGCTGACGCTGATCCTGAGGTAGGGGATAGAGGTAGTTCTTTTGAGTCCATGTACGACCACTATAGAGGACGATGCATCCGTCGCTGTTCAGTGAACGTGACTGACCAGACCAGTTGCTTTCAAACCATGTACCGGTCATCTTGACACCCAGCTGATCTTGTGGCATCTCGGTCTCGGCAGTCTTCCAGCGCTTCAGGTCATCGATACGGAAACCTTCGAGGAAGAGCTCCACGGTACGTTCACGGCGAATCTCCTCACGCATATTCAGACCATTAGTGCTGACAAAGTTGTTAGATAGTTTCGGCATATTGGGATTCACGCGCTGGCGAACTAAGTTCAGTGAGATATTCAGGTCATTATCGCTAATATTTTCATTCAACTCGTAGGCAGCCTCTGCATAGTTCAGCAGCACTTCAGCATAGCGGATAACTGGATAATCCATAGACTCATAATAGTCGGCTACCTCGCACTCTACGCCCCACTTCTGACACTGATAGCCGGAGTTCGAGCGGGCATTTGTTGTAAGACAGCTGTTCAAGTCGTCATCTGTCCATGTTTTGCGCCATTTACCATCGTTGTTCCAGTACTGCTCACCGTGCCATAGCATGGTGTTGTCCATTCGAGCGTCACGATTCTGGAACTCGCTGGAAGCCTGTGTATAGCCTTGGAACAGCGGACTCTTGCTAACAGGCAGACCATCGGAACAGAGGTACATATTCGCCATTTTGCGGGTTATGTAGCAGACGTTGGCCAGCATACCATGGGTGATATTGGTAATCATCTTGTCGGTTTCACGATGACGGTGAGAGAAGATATACTCCGTGTTGTCCTTCTTCATCAGACCTGCGGGATTATCCTGCACATCCTCAAGGATGAACATGTAGCGATAGCTCTGATTGATGTTGCTGATACCGCTGTTTACCAGTCCGGCATTGTAGAACAGACTATAGTGCTTGTTGTCAATCACCTGCTTGGCAGCATTCTTGGCAATGGTCAACAGTTCGGTAGCACGAGAAGTATTGTTGTTATGGAACTTCTGCCAAGTACCTTCATAGAGGGCCACACGGCTCAGCATGGCGTAAGCGGCATCTTTGCAAAGACGTCCTTCTTCCGAAGCAGTCTCTGGCAACAGCTCGATAGCTTTTTGCAGGTCACTGACGCACAGATCAATCACTTCACTACGTGGATTACGTGAGCCATAGAGCTGAGCATTGTCAATGTCGAGGGGCTCCGTCAGAATCTGAGCATCACCGTAGATCTGCACCAGTTCAAAGTGCAGGTAGGCACGGAACCAGTAGGCCTCACCCATCGGGGTGGCGATGGCAGCCTGATTGACGAACGATGCAGCATTATTCAGCAGCAGATTGGTATAATAGATGCGCTTATAGATAGAGGTGAAGTTACCATCCTTCTCAGGAATGGCGTTCGTACCCTGACTGTAGGTGTTGACACTGGCGGTGCAGATGAGGTCTGAACGATAGTCACTGTGTACGCCATCCGATACGCCGTTCTGGTAGTCTGTACCATTGCCCAGATCACGTGTCCATCCGTAGAACTGGTTGGCAAACAGCTGGAAATTGTCAGCCTTGTTCCACACCAGGTTGTCACCCAGCGAATCCTTCGGATCGAGGTTCAAGCAAGATGTGAGTGCGGCAAAACTGCAGCAAACGAGACAACCTGCGAATATTTTCTTTATGCTTATAGTATTCATAATTCTCAATTTTCAATTCTCAATTTTCAATTAGAAAGTGACGTTCAGTCCGAAAGTATAGTTACGGGTGAAAGGATAGAGCGATGTACCGCTTGTGGCAATCTTCGACTCGGGATCCCATCCGTCACTGATCTTCGTTGTCTCCCAAAGGTCTGCACCTGTGAAGTAGACACGCAGACTCTCAACAATACGCAAAGGCTTGAGCAGACTCTTCGGGAAGGTATAGCCGATGCTGACATTTTTCAGTCGCAGATACTGACCGTTTTGAGCCGTCAACGAAGAAGCCTGATAGTTGTATTGATTGATGTTCGAGTCGTTAGTGTATGGTGCATAGTAGGCATCAGGATTGTCTACCGTCCATACGTTGCCGATACTCGACTTCAAGTTGTTCATATACAATCCACGGTAGGGCACCACCCAGTTGGTAGAATAGCCGCGATAGATAAAGCGGTTGGCAGCACCCTGAAATACGACGTTTACGTCAATACCTTTCCATGAGGCACCGAAATTAAACGAGTAGCTGATTTCGGGTTCACTGGATCCGAGGTAGATGAGGTCGTTCTCGTCGAGTTTGCCGTCGTGGTTCTCGTCACAGTACATATTGTCACCCACACGCAGGTTGCTGGGCATGCCGATGCCGTTGTTCTCGAAGTAGAGTGCCTTATAGGCTTCTAACTGTTCGGCGTTCTGAATCTTGCCGGCATAGCGCAGTCCGAAGAGTGACGAGATGCCGTAGCCCACCATGTTCGAGGTATAACCTGACGATTTCACTGTTGTTCCTTCATATTCTGTGAGTTCGTTACGGGCGAAGGTCAGTGTACCGCCTGCATGGATATCGAACTGGCCAATCTTACCCGTGTAGTTAAGTTGTCCTTCCCAACCATAGTCCTTGAACTTACCCTTGTTGGCCGATGGTGCAGCGTCACCCAGTGTACCAGGCAGTGTCACACTGACCAGCATATTATCGTTCTTCTTCATGAAGTACTCCACCACACCATTGATGCTATGACCCGGAGCAATGTTAAAACCGAAGTCAGCGGCAATATTATAGTTCTTGATGCGCTCCCACGAACGAGTCTTTGAGGCGAAGGTGCCGTTGGTAGATATATAGGATGCCAGTCCTGTGCCGAGATAGGCACCTGTATTAGTATGGACATTATAGAGCTGTACACCGTCATAGTTGCCAATACCGCTTTGGTTACCGACCTCAGCATACGAGCCACGCAACTTCAGGTTACTGAGCCACTTCACATTCTTCATAAACGGCTCTTCGGTGAGACGCCAACCAGCGCTGACTCCCCAGAAGAAGTCCCAGCGGTTCTCAGGCAGGAATTTCGACGAGCCGTCGTAACGACCGTTGAACTCTACGAGATAGCGGCCCAGGTAGTCGTAATTGAAACGTCCGAAGTAAGAGAGGATGCTGTTCTGGTATTTGCTGACATCATCAAGCGTGATGTCGCCCGTACCGTTAACCACCTCCAGACCCTCCAGAATGTCGGTAGCCTTCACGCCGAAGCGCTTCAGCTCCTTGAATTCGTACTGCGTTCCTAATGTCAGCGAGAAGTTATGGTCGTTCCAGAAAGTCTTGTGACCATTGACGTATGCGGTGAAAGCGTAGTTGTCGATGCGCTCAGCCATCTGCTGATAATACGACTTGGCCTGTACAGGGTCTGTTAACGTGATGCGCTCGCCAGTGACATTATAGAAGTTAATGGCGTTCTGAACCTCGTCGACCATCTTGTCGCTGGTGTTATAGCCCAGGTTGACATTGGCAGTCAGCCAATCGGTAATGTCGTAGTTCAGCGTCTCGCTGATGTCGATACGGCTCACGCTGGTGGTCTTGTCGCCACCGTCCTCTACCTTGGCCACGGGTGAACCCCATGTACCCCAGGCATACGGATTGCCATTCAGGGCAGCCATCGGCAGACCAGGCTGAGGCAGGGAGGTGGTCAATGCAGCACCAATGCGCGTAGGAGTCACTTGCTCTTTACGGTAGTAAGCAATGCTTGACTGCAAGCTCAGCTGCTTGGTAAACTTATAGGTGTCGTTGAAGCGGATGTTGAAACGCTTGTTCGAGTTGTTGCCGTATTGCAGGTTCGAACCGTCGTAGTTGTAACCCAACGAGATGCGGTATGAATTCTTGTCCGTACCACCGCTGACGCTCAGGTTATGCTCCTGGTTGTAGGCATTGCCGAAGAGACCGCCCAACCAGTCGACGTCCGAGAATACGAAATCAGCCACATCGGTGAAAGCGGCAGTTCCAAAAGGATTGGCACTCTGGCTTAGGTCTATGTAACGACCCTGATACTGCTTAGCCAGCTGAGCATAGGTATACCACACACTGCTGGTGTTATTGTCGTTTTCCAGACACTGCAACAAACCATCGGCCCATTCTGTCAGCGACATGGTCTCAGGCTGTAAGCCAGGAGTCTTCAGCGTGACAGAACCCGTATAGTTGATCTTGACCTTGCCTTCTTTGCCCTTCTTAGTGGTAATCAGCACCACACCGTCGGCAGCACGGCTTCCGTAGATAGCGGCAGAACCGTCCTTCAGGAAGTTGATGCTCTCGATATCAGCGGCATTCACCGAGCCCATGTCACCAGCCACACCGTCGATGATGACCAGCGGACCACTAGAGTTCTTAGAGACAGAACCACGGAGTTTCATGTTCCAGCCCTCTTCACCAGGAGCCGAGCTCGAGCGGGTAATCATCACACCGGCTACCTGACCCTGCAGGGCCTCCAATGGAGACGACAGCGAGCCCTTAGCCTCGAAGGCCTTGGCATCGACCACCGTTACGGCACCAGTCAGCGATTCCTTCTTCTGGGTACCGAAGCCGACTACCACAACTTCCTGCAGCAGTTCTGCGTCTTCCTTCATCATCAAGTTGATGGTTGTCTTGCCACCAACGGCGATTTTCTGATCCTGATAGCCGATATACGAGAATTTCAGCGTTGCATTAGAAGCTGTCTTGATGGTGTAGTTACCGTCAAAGTCAGTCACTGTGCCACCTGCCGTCTGACCGTCAATCATGACAGTTACGCCGATGAGTGGCTCATTACTGGAATCTGTCACCTGTCCTTTGACGGTGATAGTTCCCTGTGCCCATGCCATAGCATTTGCCAAAAGCCAAATGCCAAGAGCCAAAAGCCATTTTTGTTTTTGATTCATAAGATTGCTTTTTAATTATAACGTATAATTCATTTTCTTGTACTTATTTTTAGGACACTTTATTAAAATCCAATGGCACGACGCACGCTGTCGCGAACCATTATTCTTGTTCTGTAGATGCGCGACTCTACGGCACGCTTCGACAAACCAGTCTCCAGAACAATCTCGTCGGCGGTTTTCTCCTCGAAACGTGTCATCTGGTAAATCTGGCAGTCCTTCTCCGACATGCACTGAATGGCTTTCATCTCCACCTGCAGGATGTCGTTGACCTCAGCAGCCGTGTTGGTGTAGGTGCGATCCATCATCCAGCTCAGCTTATCGTGTACCTTATTTATACATGCGCGACGGCGCAGGTAGTCGGTACGCTTCTGATAGGCAATGGTTACAGCCATGCCTTTCAGCTGTTCCTCAAGAATGACATCAAGACCCATAATCTTCAGGAACACGTCCTGTACGAGGTCTTCGCACGTGTCCACGTCGATACATGCCTGACGGAAGATAGAGAAGATTTCCTGTCTTACCTTTTTGTAAGTCTCACCGATAATCTGTCGGTTAGTGTTGCTGATAGTTTCCATACGCAAATTGTTTTAAGATCTGATTATTTTGAATTTTCTGCTGCAAAGATAGAGCAAAAAATAGCGGCAAACAAGTTTTTTTGCCTTGTTTGCCGCCAACTGGTTTAGCGGGTAGTCCAAATCATTTAACTATCTGATAATTAGTGCTTTTGTATTTAGTCCATCTAATTTAGAAATTCCGTTTAGCCCAACTTTACGCCAATTTTCTTCAGATATTCCTGTGGTGACATGCCTTCCACCTTGCGGAAAGTAGAGAAGAAATTCGACTTCTTGAAACCACATTGTTCACTCAAAGCAGTAATCGTATAACGTTTGTATTCGCCCTCGTCTATCAGTCGTTTGAATTCTGCAAGACGGTAGTCGTTGATAAAGTCGTAGTAGTTCTGTCCCAAATATAGATTAAAGACCTGACTCAGTTTAGGAGCCGATAGATGCAGCACATCGGCCAGGTCTTTCATCTTTAGGTCGGCATTGGTGTAGACACGTTCACGCTCCAGATATTCTTTCATGCGTTTCACGATGTCAGCGCACTCCTGCTCGTCAATCTTCACCTTCTGGTACTTGGAAGTATCCCCAAGTTCCTCTTGTTTCATCTTCAATTCGTTCAATTCGTTTAATTCGTGGTCCATTTCCACCAGTGCGTCTTCTATCTCGTCACGCTCGGATAACAGCACTTTCGTCGTTTTACGCCAGCGCCACCATAGCCACAACGCCACCACAGCCAGCACCAACAGAACCAGTTCGAAGATGGCCCAGAACGACGGCACAACGGTAATGTTATAGACCGAAGCAGTACCTTCTGCTCCAGCCAGCCGGACCTCCAGACGGTGCTGACCTATTAATAGTCGGCGGACGTCTATAGGGTCTCCATCTTCCACCAGTTGCCAGTCACCACCGCCCAACCGGTATTCGTACAGACGTCCCGTCTGCTTGGAAAAGTCTGGCATGATAAGTTCTGCTTGTAGTACCTGCGAGGTCATGTTCCATTTCAGTCGGATGGTATGCTCCTCGTTGGCCAGATATTCCTCCTCCATCGGTAGCAGGTCGCTGCCCCGTCTTATATCGAATAACCGGACTTGATAGCGTGTATCTTTCTTCCATGTTGCCAGACTGTCTAGTGTGGTAAGGAACAAGCCCTGCGACGTAGCTACAACCAAAGTTCCCTTTACCCCGATAAACATATCGTTAATAAAATCACCACGCAAGCCCTCTCCATAGCCGAAATGCATCATATTCTTCAGGTCGTAGTCGAAACTGAACAAGCCACGTTCGGACGTCAACAGATAGCGTCCTTTCATGTCATCCACAAAGTTGCGGCACCACTTATCCTTAAACGTGATAGGTAAGAGCAACTCACCAAAGTCGGTCATCTGCTCGTTGGTATAGAACGTCTGTGGCCCGTTGCGCATAAATACCAGTCCGTCGTGTCCCTGTGCACCACGCATCCATGGCTGCTCATTGAAGAACCCCTTGGGGAAAGTGGTTTCCACAATGCCGTGACTTCGCACGCTGTATAGCGAACAGCCCTTTTCTCCTGTCAGCCAGGCATTGCCAGATGCGTCGAAGGTAATGTCGAGAATCAGTCCACCCACGATGCGTGAGTTCTGTTCGGTAAAGTGCTGCTCCACCTGGCCGTTGTCAAGGATGATAAGTCCGCGACCACAGCCCACCCAAAGCCTGCCGTCGGGTCCTGCCTTGAGGTCACCAATGGAAGTATCATCAAGCAAAGGCGAATAAGATTGTCTGGTCAGCGCCATCGTCTGCGGGTCGAACTGGCTCAGTCCACCGTCGAAGGTGCCTATATAAAACCGTCCCTCATACCAGCATATCGTGTTCACAATATGACCGCCACCCAGGTCATCTGGAGAATAGTAGCGATACTGCCCCGTCTGGGCATTCACATAGTAAAAACCGTTCTGTGTACCGATAATGACATCGTCACCATGACGACAACTGGTGCGTACATTAATGCCTTCCGTTGTGAAGTCGCCCGCCTTAAATACCTTAAACAGCGAGCCGCAATAGTAAGTATAGGCCAGACCGTAGCGCACAAAACCGAACCAGTTAACACCGTTTTTGTCACGATAATAGCAGTTGGTGGCATTCGAGGGCAGGCGATGGTCGGTGTCACCCTCGGTAGAAAAATGCTCTCTTACCTCTAACCTCTCACCTCTTACCTCTAACCGGTACGCTCCTGTCCCGTCAGTCGCCACACAGATAGAGCCGTCATTGCTACGGCAAACCGTTGAGACGATATTGCCAATGCCCTCCACATGCTCTGCCGTTCCTGCATTCATGTCACAAAGGTATAGTCCGTTGCCACGCGTGCCAACAGCAAAGCGGTTATTACCTAAGCAGGTAAACTGCGTTAGGATAAAGCTATTCACAGGTGCAGGCAGTTTATGACGTGTAATCTTATCTGTTTTCGGGTCGAAGCTGTTCAGGTCGAAGCGCCCCAGAAACCAAATCTTGCCTTTCTCGCATACTGCATACTGCCGTACAATGTTGTCCAGTCCATGATGACTTACGTCTACATCAATATGGTGTAACTGGTGACCGTCGTAGTACTGCAATCCCTGACGACTGCCGATATACACCGTATCGCCCGCGGCCAGTAGTCTAAGAGGCTGTTGGACTTCCGGCAATACACGGTCAAAGCGTCCTGTCGCCTCATAGATACGATACAGTCCATTGTCCGTGGCGGCATAGACGACATGACTCTTCGTCTCGCACAAATCACGTACAGCAACCATACGTCCCTGCTCATCATGGACAGGGATGGCAATCATTTGCTTGCCGTTAAACACGTTGACACCATTCGAAGTAGCTATCCAGGCGATACCGTCATGCCCTGTCATCACCTGATATACCGACTCACCCGCCAGTCCATCAGCCATCGACAGGTGGGCCATACGCTCCTCGCCGATGGTAGTTGCATGACTGGTCGTGGTCAATATGATAACGACCAAGAAACATAGTATTTTTATGGATTTCCCTATATTCATTGTCCTTTTAGGTGTAGTTTCCGACTGCGAAGATACAAAAAAATCAGCGAACTGCGTACACAATTCGCTGATTTTTTACTAAACTACATCAAATTTTGTCATTTCGGCTGAAGATCGGCATATTCGTGAGCTACGTTGATAATGCACGGACAGTCCTTGACCTTTGGTCGAGCCTGCTCACGCTCGGCAAAATCCAAACTTGTTTGGTTTTGCTCTCGCTTAATCGCAGCCTTGTGGGGGTTCAGGTCGTGGTGACCGACTATCACGGCGCG
>Ga0310696_10010671_pt1 | contig 10535 bp, 9 predicted proteins | sample AusTroGonzalo_MG_4_FD_203885 | JGI IMG/M metagenome (GOLD analysis project Ga0310696, IMG submission 203885) | Bovine rumen microbial communities from tropical cattle in Woodstock, Queensland, Australia - Gonzalo_02 (v2) (version 2) | ecosystem: Host-associated > Mammals > Digestive system >... | reverse complement strand
ACGTATTGTCCAGCTGCTGCATAAATTGTTTGTCTTTGGATAGTTCCAGCATCTTGTCATAACTCATCATATTGAGAAGCATGATCGGGTTCGACTGTGCTTTGTGCCACACATCAAGGTCGATGTACCGGAAGATGTTTTTAGCGTCACTATTCCATACCCACCATAGGTTGTATGCAATTTCCTGTAATTTTTTGAGACTCTCGGGGAGATTGGCTTGAACCGTAACGTCTTTCCAAGACGGCTGGTTAACGTTGTTCACTTTAATTTTAGTCATATCAATAAATTGAAAGATTTGTTTTTCAGACATTTAAGTTTATCCGCCAGCACCTATGCCGACATACAAGCGGCAGTAATGAACTGCTATTTCGTTTGTTATGAAGCGAAAAAATCGTGCAAAGGTACGCATAAAATTGTTTGTATGCAAATTTTGGCTTACTTTTGCGCGAATTATGGCAATAACAGAAGAAGAGATATTACGCCGCCGTGATTTTCGCGGGGTATTGACTTTTACCATTGATCCTGCGGACGCAAAGGATTTTGACGATGCTTTGTCGTTGGAACAGACAGAAGACGGCAATTACCGCATAGGTGTGCATATAGCGGATGTGACCCACTATGTCAAGCCCGGTGACGACACAGACAAAGAGGCATACGACAAGGCGACAAGTGTGTATCTTGTTGACAGAGTGATACCGATGCTGCCTGAGGAGTTGTGCAACGATTTGTGTTCGCTTCGGCCGAAGGAAGACAAATTGTGCATGTCGGTGATTTTCAACATGAACAGCAGGGCGGAGGTCTTGCGTGCCAAAGTGAGCAGGACGGTTATCTGTTCGGATTACAGGTTGACATACGAGCAGGCCCAAGCGTTGTTGGAAGACAAAGAGCCAGAAGGCATAGGGGATAATGCGGATGAGCTGCGCGCCGCCCTGAAGACGCTCAATGGGTTGGCAATCATATTACGTCGTGCGAGGGAACGTCAGGGAGCATTGATGATTGAGCAGGACGAGCCGCATTTCAGACTTGACGAGGAGGGTAATCCCGTTGAAGTGTATTTTACTGAGCCGCAGGAGTCCAACCACCTGATAGAGGAGTTCATGCTGCTTGCCAACCGGACGGTAGCAGAACAGATGGCGCGGACGGGCAAGACGATGGTCTATCGCGTACACGACAAACCCAATGAGGAGAAACTTGACATGCTGGAGCGTTTCAAGAAACGCATGGGCGACAGGCTGCCTGCTTTTACCGAGCAACTGCTGACCATCAGAGCGATGGCGAAAGCTGTCTATTCGACCGACAACATAGGTCATTACGGGTTGGCGTTTGACTGTTACACACATTTTACTTCCCCTATCCGCCGTTATCCTGACATGATGGTTCACAGGTTGGTGTCGCGTTACTTACTGGGTGAGCGCAAGCGTTTGGGAACAGACGACTGGGAGGAGGCTTGCAAGCATTGTTCGGAACAAGAACAGGCGGCGGCGCAGGCAGAGAGAGATTCGATAAAAGAGATGCAGGCAAGATGGATAAAGACCCATGTAGGCGAGGAGTTTGACGGATATATATCAGGTGTGACAGACTTCGGATTGTTTGTGACGCTTAACGATTCGCGCTGTGACGGGTTAGTGCCTCTCAATACCATCTGTCCCGGAATGTTTTTGAATTACGATGAGAAGAACTGCTGCCTGCAGGCAGTGGCTTACAAAGGCAGACGTAAAAAGAAAATGCCTGAAACGAATTACACACCTGAAGAGAGAGTTTATACGCTTGGCGACAAGGTGAGAGTGAGGTGCGTGAGAGCGGATGTGCAACTAAGACAGATTGATTTCCGATTGGTAGAAAACGCTGAATAACAGTTATATGCGTAGGCTGCTTGTATATGTGTTTTTTGTGCTGCTGACAATACCGGTGTTGTATGCGGAACGAGTCACTCTCCGTTCGGGCAAGCGATTGACAGGTACTGTTCTGGCACAAAAAGACGGGATAATGCTTTTTGAGACGCAACAGGGGCAGAAGTTTCAGATTCCGATGGACGAAGTGGTCAATATAGAGACCGATGCGGTGGAAGAAGAGGCGGGGATGGAAGTCAGACAAGGCAATACTGTTCCGCGCATTGCTTTCAGGATAGCGTTAAGCGGCGGTTTGTCGGCAGTGAGAGACGAAAAATGCGGAGGAATGACAACGGCGGAAATACAGATGGGTACTCGTCAAATCGGCGGGAAGAACATCTTTCTGGGTGGCAGCATAGGTTATGCGGGCGCTTTTCTTTCCCCTTCGGCACATTTCTTCCCGATACAGGCAGTGGCGGCAGTTCCTATACCAATGGAAACCGCCAAAAGATATTGCGTGGAGATTGACAGTTCGCTTGGCTATGCCATAGCCACGAAAGGTCATAAGGGCGGGATAACCGGTTCGTTAGCAGTGGGCGGAAGGATAAGAATGACTCAACAGAGTGACTTTTTTGCGGGCATAACGGCTCAGTTTGTACAAACTGAGCGAACACGCATTGAAATGATAGGGAATGATGGGTACGCCCACAAAGTCGGGACAACCATGTGGCTGGTCGGAGCCAAGATTGCATTACAATTCTAAAAATTACAATATAATGAATGAACAACCCAATTTTGCCAACACGGACGATTTGCTGTTGCTGATTTTTGCGGGAGTGTTGCCGGCGATACTGATTATCGTATATATCTACATTAAGGACAAGTACCAGCGTGAGCCGCTTATCCAGATTGTCCGCGGCTTTGCATACGGCGTGGTGGCTGCTATTATAGCCATACTGCTGGAGATTGTTATCCAATGGGTTATCGGAACTATGCCAGAAGGTTGGGCAGGGGCGATGATAGAGGCATTTGTGGTGGCAGCCATGCCTGAGGAGGCAGCCAAACTGCTGATGCTGTACTTGTTGCTGCGAAGCAATCCTGACTTTGACGAGCGTTTTGACGGGATAGTGTATGCAACGTGTGTAGGAATGGGCTTTGCGGCATCAGAGAACATTATTTACTTGGTTGCCCATCAGGTATGGGTACCGGTAGCGATGGCCCGTGCCATTTTTGCTGTCCCCGGACATTTCCTGTTTGCTGTAGCGATGGGTTATTTCTACTCACGTCTGTATTTTGACACGGCAGATATAAAGACGGCACTGGCTGTATATTTTGCCCCTGTACTGCTACACGGGATATATGACGGACTGCTATTTGCGTCAAAAGCAGAACCCGGATGGTCAACAATGCTTGTAATAGTTTTCTATATATTCTTTTTCAGGATGTTCAAGTTTGGCAGGAAACGCATAAACGAACAGTTGGAACGCGACCGTCAGGATCCGACACAAAGGGCCTTCTATGACAAAGGGGATTAGCCGGCCAAAGAGCAAAGACAGGAGAATCATATACTGCACATCGCTGTTTTATACTGTTTTCATGGAGAAAAACAGAGGAGTACGAGTAACGAGTGAAAAGGCAATAGTGAACAGGGGTATAATTATATTGCTGACGGTTATGATGGCGGGATGCGGAAAACCGACCATGCCGAAGGAGTACGGTTATTTTCGTATTGATCTGCCTGAACCCAAGTACCATTCTTATTCTGGTGATGAAGGTGACGTACCGGCATTGCCGTACAGTTTTCTGCTGTCGGACTATGCTGAAGTCAAGCCACATAACGGCGGGCAGTATTGGATTGACATAATGTATCCGCAATGGAAGGCAAAGGTACATTGCAGTTACAGACAGGTGAACGGGGACTTGAAGGCATTGTCGGACGATGCGATGGAGTTCGTCTATAAGCATACAATAAAGGCATCGGCTATCCCCGAAAGGGCATATTCCAATCCTGATGAGCGTGTATATGGACTGACATTTGATTTTGCGGGAAATACAGCAACGACTATGCAGTTTGTTCTGACCGATTCGGTAAGGCACTTCTTCAGGGGGGCCGTGTATTTCAGCAACATACCCAATGAGGACAGCATAGCACCGGTGGCGGCATTCGTGAGAGAAGATATGGTGACCCTGATTGAGTCATTTAAGTGGAGCGACAAATGAGAGTGGAGGATTATATACAGGAAGGACGTTTGTTAGGAGTGCTGATTGACCCTGAGAAGGCAGCCGATGACGTTAGTTTGCTCAGGCGCATAGAGGTGGCGGACTTGCTGCTGGTTGGCGGCAGTACAGCAACAGGTGAGATGACAGAGCGGACGGTGAGACGGATAAAGGGCTTGACGAACAAGCCTGTAGTACTTTTCCCAGGCAGTCCTAAGCAGTTCACGAAGGAGGCAGACGCATTACTGTTTCTGTCAGTGATGACGAGCAAGGACGCGGAGATGCTGGCAGGGAGACATATAGCCGCAGCGCGGAAGATAAAAGAGTCGGGTGTGGAGACGATACCGATGGGGTATATACTGATAGACGGCGGGCGTGAGAGCAGCGTGCAAAAGGTGTCAGGGGCGGAGGCTTTGCGCCAGACAGAGACAGAGAAGATAGTGGACACAGCGATTGCGTGCTGCTTGCTGGGTAAAAGACTTATATACCTTGAGGCCGGCAGCGGTGCGGCTGTTCCTGTGAGAAAAGAAATAATATGCGCTGTAAGAAAGGAAGTGGATGTGCCGTTGATAGTCGGCGGAGGTATATGTACGCGGGAACAGATGGAGCAGGCATACGAGGCCGGGGCAGATATAGTTGTGATAGGCAATTATTTAGAGCATCACCCTGAACAGGCGTATATATTCGGGAACCACAAACAAACGAACCAGATTTGTCATAAGAACAAACTATGACGGATGACGAGAGATACATGTTGATGGCTCTTGCTGAGGCAGACAAGGCATTTGAGGCGGGCGAGGTGCCGGTTGGTTGTGTGATTGTGTGTGAAGGTCACGTGACAGGCAGGGGTCATAACCTGACGGAAACCCTGCAAGACGTGACTGCTCACGCAGAGATACAAGCCATAACTGCCGCGGCACAGACACTGGGAGGCAAATACCTTACCAAATGCACGTTATATGTTACAGTTGAGCCGTGCGTCATGTGCGCAGGAGCAATCGGCTGGGCTCAGGTGGAACGTCTGGTATTTGGGACAGATGACCCAAAGCGTGGTTATCAGACTTATGCTCCGAAGGCATTGCACCCAAAATGCAAAGTGACGAAAGGGGTTATGGAGGAAGAGTGCCGTGACCGTATGCGCACATTCTTTGAAAAACACAGATAATATGCAATTTTCTTCAATCAATATAGACAATGAACGCTCGTCAGTGGCATCAACAACGTTGAACGTGATAGTTTTTGCGGCTGTCGCGTTACTCAGTCTGTTGCTCCAGCCTACTCCTGATGACGCTTTTCCATATCATTATGAGGAGGGAAAGACATGGACTTACGAGACGCTGACGGCAGAATGGGATTATCCGCTGTATAAGGACGAAGAGAAAGTAAAGCAAGAGCGGCAAAAGGCATTGGAATCATACGCGCCGTGCTATAGGTGGGTGAACAACAACAAACAAAACGTTCCTATCCTGTCAGCCAAAGATATGAGAGAGGTGGAGAAAGGCGGCTATGACCATATAACGATAGTGAATAACCGGCATAGGACCAAAGCCATTCCGCTGTCTCAGATTTACACACCGAAGATGGCTTTTGAGCAGACCGGCAGGGAGATGGATGTTAATTTGCTGTTTGACAGCGTGACAACTGCGGAAGTTTACAAGGGCATAACGGAGTCTGTCTCGCTGACGGAAGGCGCGGTGATGAAAGGTGAGACGATAGTTAAATACGGCGAACAGATAACTCCTGAAATTTATCAGCGTTTGAGTTCGCTGAACAGGATATACGACCAGCGCGGGTTGTCGCGGCAGCACGTGGTGTGGTCTTATACGGGCAGGACGCTGTTGGCGTTGGTGTTTGTGGGGTTGTTTGTCCTCTATCTGATTACATTCCGCAAGCCTTTGTGGGAGCAGACCCGTGCGCCGATGTTTTTCTGCCTGCTGATAGCGTTGATGGAGATGCTGTCAGCATTGGTGCTGCGGCTGACCGACGCATCACTTGTCTATATACTTCCGTTCACGTGGATACCTATACTGATAAGGATGTTCTATGACTCACGCACAGCATATTTTGTACACTTGACAACGGTTATGCTGGTGTCACTGTCGGTGCCTGACCCGTTCTTGTTCCTGCTTCTCCAACTGCCGACCGGAATGGTGGCAGTTGTATCGCTCAAGGATTTGACAAGACGGTCACAACTGGCATTCACTGCCATCTATATACTGCTGACATACGCATTTGTCTATACATTGTACCACTTGGCGCTGACGGGTGATGTGAGCCGTATAGATTTGCATATATTCTTGTATTTTGCGTTGAACGGGCTGTTGATTATAACTGTTTACAGTCTTGTCTATCTGTTTGAGAAGATGTTCAGACTGGTTAGCAGTCTGACGTTGGTTGAACTGAGCAATATAAATTCGGATTTGATGCAGACGTTTGCCGAAAAGGCTCCGGGTACTTTTCAGCACTCGCTGCAAGTCAGCAATCTTGCGTCGGAGGCCGCCAAGAGTATCAATGCAGACGCGTTGTTGATGCGTACAGCAGCTTTGTATCACGACATCGGCAAACTGGCACATCCAACGTGGTTTATAGAGAATCAGAATGGCGGTGAGAATCCTTTGCTGGCAATGAGCAACAGAGACGCGGCACGAGCTGTGATCGCACATGTGGAGGACGGCGAGAGATATGCCAAAGAACACCACCTGCCGGACGTGGTGAGGATGTTCATCAGAACCCATCACGGGACATCGTTAGTGAGATATTTTTACAACTCGGAGGTTAACAGGCTTAAATCTGAAGGACTTGACCCCAGTTCACACATACATGAGGAGGATTTCAGGTATGCAGGTCCCAAGCCTGAGACCAAAGAGACAGCCATACTGATGATGGCGGACGCAATAGAAGCGCGGTCGAGAACACTTGACAGCTACACCGAGCAGAGCCTCAACGACATGGTCGAACAGATGGTCGCCTACCAGATAGAGGACGGGCAGTTGGCGGAAACACCGCTCACATTCAACGACCTGAGCCGCATCAAACAGGTATTCAAAGAAAGGCTCAAATCAATGTACCACCACCGCATCCAATACCCCGACCTCAAACAATAACCACAACACACACCGCTATGAGAAAGAATCTTGTTTTTTTCATTTCCATGTTGCTTGTGCTGGCAACTGGCTGCAAAAAAGATGTCAATGAACCCGACAACAGGCAGAATGACAAAGACACCGTTGCGGCTGTCCGCTTGAGCGAAACGGACATACGTATGGTTCAGATCACTTGGGACGAGAATCAGAAGGAGGAGCTGCCCACCCTGCATACCGTGACCATTATGCCTGAAGACGGCGGATACAGTGTGAAAGCCTACCCGGAAGGCATCGTGAACGCCAAACTGATAGGCAACACCCTGCAACTCACCGCACAAAACATAGGAACCACACAACTCACCGTTACGGACACTGTCACAATGCAATCAGCCATCTGCAAAGTGGAGGTGTTCTCCGTGGTCGAGACGCTGACTTTCCCCTACGCAACTGTTTCCTACCAGCTCCGCAATGGGGACTTGAGCGCTTATACGCTGGTTGACGACGCGTTCACTTACGAAGACGAAAACGGCGACATCATCCCCCTGCGGGCATACGTTGTGGATGCCACCCTGAGTCTTTTCTCCGAGGGCTTCTACCTGAAAGACGAATTGTTCCAAGGGACAGCCATAGGCTATATCATATCTTTCCCCGCCACTGCATATTACGCTCCCGAGGGTCTGAATGAAGACAGGGGAGTGTCCCGCGCCTTGTCCTATGAAGCGGGCGTATGGTCCACAGCGCAAGAAGGCAGTTTCCACAAACTGACTGGCGGCTGGCTTGACAAAGAGAAAGAGAGCGAGGCGATAGCACACGTTACAGCTGCCATCAGTTACACCAACAGCGACACCGAAGAGGCTTGGAACAACTACTACGCGGAGATGTATCTTGCCGACTCGATAGCCTTCCACGGGGCTATGATGCGCAAATACACCCGTGTACAGAACGGTTACAGCGTCAGCATCATGCCTTTCGCCCTCGTCAATGCAGGTGCGGTCAATCTTGTTCTTGGCGGCAAAACGCCTTCCACAGACATGTTCGAGGTGTCGGAAGCCATGATGTACATCAACCCTCTGTCAGGCTACTACGGATTAGGAGTAGAGATAGCCTACGATACGGAGAAAGGAATATGGTACAACGCCAGCGACCGGTTCCTGATTGGCAGGAGTTTCAAATACCAATACCCCGTTCCTTCCAAATAAATTCCGCCACGTGACGAATCACCCGCTGTATCTGGCTCCTATGGAGGACGTAACCGACCCCGCATTCCGTCTGCAGTGCAAACGGTTCGGTGCCGACCGTGTCTATACGGAGTTCGTCAACGCCGACGCGCTTGTCAGAGAGGTCAATTCGACTATGCGCAAACTGCGTTTCGCCGAAGAGGAACGACCGGTGGCGATACAGATCTACGGGCGCGAACCCGAATCAATGCGCGATGCGGCACAGATGGCAGAACAGGCGCGGCCCGACTTCATCGACATCAATTTTGGCTGTCCCGTCAAGAAAGTGGCTGGAAAGGGGGCTGGCGCAGGACTGCTGCGGGACATACCCAAGATGCTGTCCATCACCCGTACGGTGGTCGATGCGGTCCGTCTGCCTGTGACGGCAAAGACCCGTTTAGGCTGGGACGGACAAGACCTTCTGCCCGCGTCACACGAATGGCGGGGACAGACTGATCAGCAGCCTTTCATAGTTGATCTGGCGGAAGCTCTGCAGGACTGCGGGATCAGCGAGATTACCATCCATGGACGGACACGAGCACAGATGTACAGCGGTGAGGCGGACTGGGAACTGATAGGCGCGGTGAAGAACAACCCCCGTATGCATATACCTGTGAACGGCAACGGGGACATAACGACCCCTGAACGGGCGAAAGAGTGCTTTGACCGGTACGGAGTGGATGCGGTAATGATAGGGCGCGCCACTTTTGGCTGTCCGTGGATCTTCCAGGATATAAGAGACTATCTTGACACAGGTCAGACCACCCGACATCCGCTTGAATGGTGTATCGGCCTGCTGAAAGAACACGTGGATGCTGCCATTGCCTACATCGGAGATGAGAGAAAAGGCATTATCCACAGCAGACGGCATTTCGCCAACTCACCGGCTCTCAAAGGTCTGCACGACTTTAAGCAGACACGCATTGCCCTGCTGCAAGCGGGAACAAGGGATGAAGTGTTCCGTATAATGGACAAGATTGTAGAACAATGGGGATAACAAAAAAAACAACATAATATGAAAAAACTTTTATTATCAGCCCTCGGGGCTATCGTGCTTATGACAACAGCATGCAACAAACAGCCTCTCACGACGGGTATCCGTCCTGAGAACCTTGACACAACGATTGTGCCACAAGAAGACTTTTATCAGTTTGCCACAGGCGGTTGGCAAAAAACGAATCCGCTTGGAGCCGAATACGCCCGTTTCGGTTCGTTCGACAAACTCGGTCTGCAATGTATGGAGCAGGTGAACGAACTCATCAAAGAGATTGCATCGCAGCAACAAAAGAAAGGGACAATAGAGCAAAAGATTTCGGACGTTTATCGATTGGCAATGGACACCGCCAGACGTGAGATTGAGGGTATAGAGCCTATCCGGAGGACGATAGACGATATCTCCGGTATCAAAGACAAGAGTGAGTTGAGTGAGAAACTCGGTGCGGCAATGGAGTACGGCCTGTTTGCAATGTACGTGGAAGCAGATGCCATGAACTCATCGATGAACATACTGAACGAGTATCAGGCAGGTTTTGCTTTGGGACAGCGAGACTACTACGTTGATCAAGACGAACACACACAAATGATTCGCGACGAATACAAGAAACATATAGCCCGCGTATTCGGTCTATACGGATTAACGGACTGCGAGAAGGCGGCAGAGACTGTCCTTCGCTTGGAGACACGTCTGGCAACGGCGGCGAAGAGCAATGTGGAGCTTCGCGACCCGACAGCCAACTATAACAAGATGTCGGTGGAAGACTTGCAGAAACTTGTTCCGCAGATAGACTGGCACATATTCCTCCGTGCTTTGAATGCCGAGACGGACAGCCTGTCAGTGGGACAGATAGCTCACTTGCAAGAGGTGGGGAGACTGCTTGAAGAAGAGCCGATAGAGGACATCAAGACACTGTTTATCTGGCAGGTATTGGACGGCGCAAGCGCATATCTGTCAACAGATTTTTATAATGCACATTTTGACTTCTATGGCCGTGTGCTGTCAGGCAAGGAGGAGCCTTCACCTCTATGGAAGAGAGCCGTGTCAATGGTTAACGGCACACTTGGCGAGGCCGTGGGACAGATGTACGTGAAGAAACATTTCCCTGAGGAGAACAAACAGCGTATGCTGGATCTTGTTCATAACCTGCAAAAGTCGCTTGGTGAGCGCATACAGGCTCTCGAATGGATGTCCG
>Ga0310696_10010669_pt1 | contig 10535 bp, 1 predicted proteins | sample AusTroGonzalo_MG_4_FD_203885 | JGI IMG/M metagenome (GOLD analysis project Ga0310696, IMG submission 203885) | Bovine rumen microbial communities from tropical cattle in Woodstock, Queensland, Australia - Gonzalo_02 (v2) (version 2) | ecosystem: Host-associated > Mammals > Digestive system >... | reverse complement strand
CAGACCTTGAAGGCGCAGCCGACTTCTATCCTTGGATCAACGGGCTGATTGATTTATTAAAGAAGAATCCTGACTACCAGACGACAGTCTTTGCGAACTTCAAGAATGCCGAGACGACATTTGTCTATTCTACGCTTGAACAGGGACGATATTCGACTCATGTCGCTAACACCCGTGCTGCCAGCAATACACTGATGCGTGAGGCGGGCAACAATATGCAGGCGGGTTATGTGCTGGCTGAAGCACATAGTCTATATACTGGATATGGCGCTCTGAAATCTCTTGATGCCATTCAGAAGATAAAGGTCGAATATGATGCTGTACGAGACCTTGTTCTTTCTCCCGAAGGAACGAAATGGATTCGTATGGTAGAAGGCGACAAGACAGTCAGCAAGAAGATTATTGACGAGGCCATCGAGAAAGGGCGCACTCAAGGAAAAGACCTGAGTTATCTTCGTCTGGCTCCTGATGAGGCAATGGATGGGTTCCTTGCTGCCAATCCTGAACTTCCAGGACGCATCGCCAATCTGCTTCGTGGCATGGGCTTCGTTGTTACAGAGAAGGATATTGCAGCTATCGCCAAGCAGCGGATGAACCAGAAAGGCTTCCGCTTCCTGGTTGGATATAATGCTTCCGATAAAGCAATCCTTGGACGGAACAAACTCTTCCAGCTTGTTGACTGGATGGGCGGTGTTTACAGTCAGGCGGAACGTATCTATAAGAACAACGAGACGGCAACTGGTCAGAACCTGTTCAATACTTCCGCTGAGGCATTCACGCATATCAACCGTGCATTGGCCCTTGCTCAGTATAATGAGGTTGAGGCTCGTGTCGTCAGCGAAGGAAAATCACTGTCCGCCTATAACAATGCGAACCTTCTGCATCAGACATTTGATTTGCTGTCGAACAAAGACGGACGCAGCGAGGAAGTTTATCAGGAAGACCTGAACAACGAGTTCCTGCAATATGAAGGTATGTCCATCGGTTTCGGCGACCAGCGTCAGGCAAATGGCTGGCTGAAGATGTTGCAGGATAATGTCAACAACATCCGGGACAAGCTTCGCGTTGTTGATGTATCTGCTGTCAACCATGTCGAATATGCCCAGCTGAGTCGTCCTCAGAAACTGACGAACTCGCTGATTATGTATTTGGAAGCGAGTAATACCTTCCAGGCAGACGGGTTCGCAGCGTATGAGGTTCCTATTCAGGCGGACTACTCTACTGCATATAATTTTGTCGTAGCACCTAAGTTGACTTTCGATGAGGTCATCGACTCTCTGACTGACGAAGTGCTGATTGAGCTGGAACGCATCGCTTCCATTCAGGAGAGACAGAACGATCCAAACCATGTCAGACTCAGCGTCTATGAGAGACAAGGTTCTCGTTTGCAGATATTCCCCGCACTGAACGATAACGGATTCATCGAGCAGTATACCCAGATTCCGGATGCGAAGGCTGCAAGGGATTTTGTCCGTGGTGCTGTGGCTACACAGATGGAGCAAGTTGTCCTCCGTGACCTGAAGACCATCGAAGACTCGGGTGTCCTGATGAACCCTGCCCTCCGCAAAGTGCATGTTGGTTACGGTAACTACGACTCTCTGTATTCCGAGACCGGCAAGCTTGCAGGATTAAGCGATGAGCGAGTCGACACGCTTCGTCTGTACAGCGCCAATGCCTTCTTCGCTCGTGAGCAGATGGTAAAACTCTTGACGGGTGGCATTGAGCAATTCAACGGACTCATCGACTACGAGAAGCGTAACATGCTTACCCATGCCACCCGTACCGCGTTGTATACAAATGCCACTTGGAAAGGACAGAAAGTGGGGAAGGAGTCTCAGAATGTAGTCTATCTGGCTGACGACTCTTCTGCATCTGCGTTCTTGTCGGATATCGAGGATATGCTGAAGGAACTCCTGAACGAGAAGGTCATCACCAAATCTCAGTACGACACAATGGTGGATGCCTATTCCGGCATCAAGACTACGGATGGTCAGGGCTTCAGGACATTGCCGTCTTATCGTGCTGTCCAGATAATGTCTGACCAGTGGGATGACAGACACGAGAGCGCATACCAGAACATCATGGCTGGCAGACCCAATGTCGGAGACCTGGAAATCTTCATGCAGAACATCAAGCCGGTGCTTACCGGCTATGAGGATATCCCTGCTGCCGCCGGAGAACACCAGAAGCCCGTTAAGCTGACCGTACTGCACAAATATGCCGAGACTGTCCTTTTGCCGACTGCGCTCTATCAGGCTCTCCAGACGAAATCCGTTCCTCTTCAGGCAATGGATGCCGCGCAGAAAGCGCTCAAGTCTCATGGGAAGGAAGTGGATATGTTCCTCTTCCATAGCGGTGTAAAGGTCGGGGCACACTCTATCCTTCAGCCATTTGCCAAAGACCGTGATGGCAACCGTATTCTTACGGATTCCGATTCTATTGCGGACTATATTGTAGACCAGGTCGACAATACCGCGGCCACGATCCATACGCTGCCGTTCAAGTATTACGGTATCGCCGCATCGACTCCTGCCCATGCCGCAGATGACAAGATCGCTTGGGCGTCTCAGGCGGAGAAAGTCGCTTGGGCAAATATCTCCAAAGGCGACAAGATAACAATCAACGGCAGTCAGATGGAAGCATCTGTTGGTCGGGAATTATACAATGACATCAAAGCGGCGAATATCGTAGAGACTTATGCTGAACTGAGAAAACTCTTTGTCAATTCTGATGAACTGGAGCGTGTATTCCAGGAAGAACTCGCAAGCAAGTCTTATTCTTCTCGTGAACTGACCTATGCATTGGCTCACCTGAAAGATGGTTCTTTCGCATTGCCACTGTATTCTCCGAACATCGAGCATCAGGTACAAGAACTTCTGTCGTCCATTATTAAGAAACGATTGACGAAACCCCCTGTCAAAGGAGCGAACATTCTTCAGTCAACCAGTCTCGGTATGGATGTGGAGGCAAGTGCCTTTGATGAGAATGATGCGCTCTCCGAAGAAGATAAACTTGCTGTTGTCTTTGAAGGCACAGGCAAGAACAAGCGCGTCAAGTATGTCGAAGTCTATCTGCCGATTCACGACAGCAGACTGAAACAGTTTGCAGACAAAGACGGCAACATTGGTCCGCAAAGACTGAGAGAACTTGTCGACAAGGGCATCATCGACGAGCGTATCCTGAATTTCATCGCCTATCGTACTCCTTCGGATGCGGAACACTCAGTCATCCCTTGTCACATCAAAGGCTTCGTAGCCAATGTCGGTGGGGCAACCATCAAGATGCCGAAAGAAATCATGGTGATGACTGGCCACGATTATGACGGTGACAAGATGCGCTGTCATTTCGCTGATTTCAATATTGCCTGGGACGAGGAGAAGATTCAGAAGGCATATGACAGATACCAACAGCCGAGCAATGCTCAGTTGATGGCTTCCGTATTTGGCTTCAGTGATGCACAGAATGATATCGTGTCTTACGAGAGCTTTGCCCGGATGGTCAAGAGTAAGAACAATCCTTCACGGGATGACTATCGCAAGGTAGAGTATATCGCTTATGACTACGGCAAAGAGGCTCTGGATAATTCAGTCAAGGCACGGAACAATGCCCGTGTGGAACTGATGTTTGCCGAGCTTACTTCTCCCGCCGGTTCCAGAAGGATGTTGATTCCTGGTGGCTGTGACGAGACGAAAGTCATCGCCAAGTCGATGTATCTTGTGCGTGCATCCAGAAGCGAAGAAGCCAAGAACAGAATTCGTGAGAAGCTGATTGAACAAGGCGCATCTGAATCCGATGCTGCGTCTGCTGTCCGCACTTCTGCAAAACTCTATGACACCCTTATTCGTAAAGATGATGGAGAACTCACAGACATAGTTCGCTCCGTTAGCAGTGCAGAGACCCCGTATTCTGTGACACACTCCGCTGATGCATTCGACTATATCATGGGCGGTGCAGAGATGATTGGCGTATATGCCATGTACAACTCCGCCATGCAGATGATGCAGCGGCTTGATATGCATTATGTACCCGCTGTTACGAAGAATGGAAAGAAATACGATGTATCTCTGTTTGGTCATCCCTTCGACAAACTCTTCGATATCCGTAATCGTAGGGGTCGTCTTGCATCCCTTGGTCTTGCCCGGCTCCTGAATGCCGCCGTGGATAACAACAAAGACCCTGTGCTTGGTTATCTGAATCAGACCAAGGAGATGGCGGAGATGACATATCTGCTGTTTGCTGCCGGTGTTACAGAAGAAGATATTCATCTGCTGTATAATCAGCCTGCTGTCATTGAACTCATCAACAGACTTAAGGCTCGTGATAGTCAGGGATTCAACAACGAGATTCAGACAATAATCGAGACGCTCGCTGGTAGCAATGAGAAGCTAAACAAGATTACTCCTTGGATCGCTGTTCAGGATATGGCGAAAGTAGAACGCGACAGCCTTACGGCAAACCTTGATAAGACCTTCGATGACATTGCCGACGGGATGGACTACAATCTCCTCGAGCAGCAGATAAAGGTTCTTCAGTGGATGTCTCATCTACATCGTGCTGCGGATAACCTTGCAACATTTGCTCGTCTTACCCGTCCCGAATCGGAGTTCGGTGCTATCGGTACATCTGTCGCAGATATCATTACGAAGGAAGCGGCGCTGAATGAGTTCAGATTCAAGCTCAATACGAATGATGATTCCGTTATTGGCATCTCCGGTATGCGGAATGTTATCGAAGCCCGTAATGTGAATGAAGGATGGGATACTTCCTATCTCGAGGAAGTTCTTGGTACTGAACTGCCTGAGGTTGTCGCCCTTAATTCCCTGATGATGGACACGAGTCTGGAGATGCTCAAACCGTTCTTCCCGCAGGCGAAGACAGACTGGGTGGAACTTCAGTCCGAGATTGCCGGTCAGTATAACTACAAGAAGATGCAGGAAGGCGTCGTCGCCCGTGTAGGCACGGAGATGATTCTCTGGAAGCTTCTTTCTGACAAGCGCTTCGTAACCGGTAATCCGCAGGAAGAACAGCGTCGTATCTTGATTGATGTTCCGAAGCAACTCAAGGACCTGAAAGAACGACTCTTTGCAGCCGAGAAGAATCCTGGTAAAGATAAAGCGGCTGATGAACTCGTCGGCAATGTCTTCTTGCAGAAACTATCAACGACTTCTCCTGAGAACTCCCGCGTTGCACCGAGATTACAGTTTACGCTGAATGGTGCGGCAGTGGAAGGTACGGCAGATTTGATTCGTGCATCTTGGGGAACTATGCTCGCAAGTTCGGACGCGGCTATCAAACAATTGGCAATTGACTTGTTCAAGTATAATCTCTACACCAATGGCTTCAGCTACGGCATGTATGAGTTCTCGCACTTCGCTCCATTCTCGGTTCTGATATCAACGCCGGGATATGTTGATGCATTGCGTGATGTTCTGAAGTCCAACTGGGCAAACGAAGGGGAACGGGAGAATTTTATCAACCAGTATTACATGAATCACTGGGGCGACAAGAAGTTCATTCCGTACTATAAAGCCAATGACCTTCCTATCACGAAAGTTCCTGAAGGTGTTACCGGTCAGGTATGGCTGTCTCGTGAGGGTGACCCGTCATTGTTGGAGAAACTCTCAGATATGCGATATATCATCATTGCCCACGGAGAAAACAACAGTATCCAGGATTTGTATCGTATCCTTCCTGGTGGCTCCGATGCGGCATTGGTGCTGGAGAAAGCGCAAAAACTTGGCTCCCGCAATAGAAACCAGCAGGTTACTTTGCAGTATAACCCTACTGTACAGTATCGTGAGATGCAGCCTGTCGTTCCTGGTAACGATTCTGCATGGGGGCAGATCGACTTGCTTGACCCGTATGCTGAGGCGAACATCTATGCTGAGAATCCTCGTCCGGTAAGAGAAGGACAAGTTAACTCTCTGATGAACGGTATGGGCACTCAGAAAGTTCTCGGTCTTGGATTCTTCGGTCTTAGCGCAGAGGCACAGACGATACAGAAACTCGATGACAAGGCTGAACCCGCAGTCAAAGCCAATGACAAGCCACTGTCGAAGATTCCCCAGACTGCGAACAACGCTTTTGGTCTTGGCGCTCCGGTAAATGCTGATGCATTACAGGCTGCGACTATCGAAACCGATGAGATGCTCAACATCGTCCGTCGTGACGAGAAAGGAAATATAGTCTCCGAAAATGTTCCTGCTACACCGTACAATATCAGCCAGGCACGCAAGCAGAAAGTGTTCGTCGAACTGAACAAGCGGTTGCGTGAGATTCTCCGCGATAAAGGTATCGCAGTCGGAACATTGACAGATGCCGAGGCTCTGATGTCTATCGGCGGTGTCGCAGACTTCGATACAGCAACGGTTACTGCTGAAGGATTGCTTGAGATGATCCGTATCGCCAACGGCTACGAAGGCGAACAGGCACTGCCGGAAGAGTTTGCCCATGTCGCCTTGGAGATGCTCGGTCATGACAATCCTCTTGTACAGCGACTGATTGCGGCTATCAACAGAAGCGATGATGCCCTGCGCGAAGCCTTTGGTGATACCTATGACGAATATATCGAGCGTTATGGTGCAGATAATCGTGATAAACTTGTCCTTGAGGCTGCCGGTAAACTGGTAGCGAAGAATCTGTTCCAGCAGCAGGAAATACAGACTGCTCCAGTCAGAAGTCTCATTCGTCGTATCATTGATGCGATCAAGTCGCTCTTCAAGAAGTTCCATATCGACGAAGTGCAGAACGCTATCTTTGATGCGAATGAGATTGCCTCTAAGGTAGCACGAGAGATGCTTGGTGGTCGTCTGCTGGATGATATGTCCATTACGAACATCAGTTCTACGGGACAGTTCTTAAAAGTCAAGAAAGACTTGACCGCGAAACAGGATATCCTCTCGAAGCTCCTCAAGACGGAAATCAAGCGACTGGCAATTCTGAAGAAGCGTCAGGGTTATCGTGGACAGAACGAACAGTCTGCATCCGTCACAGCAACTGAAGCACAGATTCAGAAGCTCGAGGATGCTATCCGGAAATACAAGACCGAAGAGGCTATCACAAATTACCTGAATGACTCGCTGGCATTCTTGCAGGCGACGGAGAATAGCCTGGATGATGCGGTGAACAGTGGTCGCCCCATGAACTCTGTCTGCCGCAAACTGAATACTGTCCGTGATACGCTATATAGCTTCAATCGCTCTATCAAAGACATCCGTGCAGCAATCGCGGAAGGGGAGATTGAGGATACAACTACCCTGAATGACTCTCTGAACGAAGTCTCCGGAGTTTTGGATAAATTCTATTCCAAGTATGACTCCCTGGCAAGGACTTACTTCGAGGAGATGCTGTCGAGTGTATACGGCGAACATGGTAAGACGATTACCGTGGGCAAGCAGAAAGGTCGTGTCATCAGCATTCAGGAGATGGCTCGGAAGGCAGACCATGATATCTCTTTTGCTTCCCGCTGGTTCAACTCTCTGGCAGACTGTAACGACTATGTACTGAAAGCCATTGATGATATTGTCCGTGATGCAAAGGTTCGTGCCCGCAGGCGTGCAGATGCTATCCGTCCTAGAATAGAAGTTGCCTTTGCAGACCTGGAGCGAGCTACTGGTTCAAGAGACCAGAGCTTCATGTTCGAGACGACAGTCGGCGAAGACGGCAAGCGCCATCGTACTGGTAAATACATCAGCGAAGGGGCATCAAAGAATCTCTCCGCACCGCAGAAGAAATTCTACGATACGATGATGGCCATCAAGAAAGAGGCTGACGAATGTGTTCCCGAGTCTCTTGTCGATGACTACAAGATCGTTATGCTCCGTAAGTATACGATGGACAAATTCAAGGATGCCGAAGGAGCTAAAGGTAAAGCCCTTGCTGCTTGGGAAGGACTGAAGAATATGGTCATGGATATGTCGGATGATATCGACTATGAGAACAGGGAGGTCGCAGTTGACTTCGAAGGTAATAAGGTCGATATGCTTCCGGTTAAGTTCCTGATGAAAGGCAAGAAAGAGTCTTACGACGACATGACTGACGATGTAGCCACTTCGATGATGGCCTATGCTGGTATGGCATTCGAATTCGGCGAGATGAACAGTATCATCGGAGTTCTCGAGAATGCCAAGTATATGGCTTCTCAGCGTGATGTCGTACAGAAGACCGGGCTCAGAACGCAGGTCGAGTCTGTCGGTATGGGGGAAGAAGACAACTGGGGGTATCGTGAGCCGTTTACTGTCAAGCAGGCAAACTCCCGTATCCAGCAGGTCTTGGAAGATTTCTTCCAGATGCACATCTACGGTCATATCCAGAAGGACGAAGGAACTTTCGGCAACACCCGTATCTCAAAGCGTGGTGCCGTCAATATGCTGAATGCCGTGACATCTCTCAGTCAGATGGCTATCAACATCTCGCAGCGTATTGCCAATGTAACTACTGGCTTAACGCAGATTGTTATCGAGTCTGCTGGTAAGGGCAACTACAATGCCCGTGATGTCGCTTGGGCCTCAGCTATCTATACGAAAGAATCCGGTGATAGACTTGCTGAGACGGGAAAGACCGATGCAAGCAATAAGCTTTCCCTCTGGCTGGAACGATTCGATGTACACCAGAACAATGGACGGGATATTCCCAAATACAAGAAAGGACGGCTATCGAAGATATTCAACACGAATCTCCTGTATGCCGGTCTGACAGTAGGTGAGGACTATCTGTCGTCGATTACTGCTCTGGCTGCTGCGAAAAACTTCAAGACAAAGGGCCCCGATGGTAAGACACATAATCTCTGGGATGCCTACGAGGTTAAGTATATGGATGCGGCAAACAAGACCGGTGCTTATCTTGCCTTGAAGAAAGGTTTTACGAAAGAAGACGGCAATGCTATCACGGATAGAGATGAGGCCGAGTTCTCGAAGAAGGTCATCGGAATGAACTTCGATCTTCAGGGTATCTATAACCTTGACGACAGAAGCGCTATTCAGCAATACTCTTTCGGTGCTTTGGTTATCATGTACCGTAAATGGATTGCTCCTGCGATGAAGCGTCGTTATGGTGCCGCACAATACAATGCGCTAAGGGGCACGGAAGAAGAAGGTTATCATCGCACGATGTTCCGTCTTATCTATGATACCCTTATCAACGCTAAAGACCAGGTAACTGAGGAAGAGGGTGTGCGGGCCATGATGAATATTGCTGCTGACGCACAAGCGCTGGTAGATGCTGTTAAGGTTAACTGGAGTAAACTGACGGACTACGAAAAATCCAATATCTGGCGGTCATTGACAGAGCTTGGTATTGTCGTCGGTCTGTACGCAGCAACCTCATTGCTCGGTAAGATTCCGCCGGATGATGACTACAAGCCAACATGGTGGGATAAGACTGTAATGTCTCAGTTGCTTAGACTTCGTACTGAAATTGGTTCTCAGGCTCCGACGCCGATGCTGGTCAGCGAGGCCACAAAGATTCTGAAATCTCCTTTCGCCGCCCTTCGTCCCATCCAGGATTCGCTGAACATCTTTAAGCTTCTGTGGATTCCGAATTTATGGACGGAAGTGAAGTCTGGAAGATACAAGGGACATTCGAGGTCTTACAAGTATTTCCACGAGCTTCCGGGTATCTCAATGTGGAAGCGTATCGACAACTTCATTGACCCGAGTCCGCTGATTAACTATTACAAGAATGATTCAACCTTCTAGCATATGGCAGCAATAGACCCCAGTAATTATATCCTGAAACCCTTTGACCTGAACTTCGCTCTGTCGGGAGGTGTCCTGTTTGCCGAAGAGAAGATAGGAAGCGGCTCCGGCGATGTGTTATACTATGTCGCAGCGGAATTTCAGCGTTCTCCTGATGGCAACAGACGTTATCCCTATCAGGCATTGATAGAGGATGTGACTTATCTGTTCGACATATCGGGTGTAACCTCACAAGGTCGATTTACCCTGAAGTGTGTCGAGGAATATAGGGAAGGTTCTGAGGGTGGTGGTGAAAGCGCTTCCGGAGGTGGCAGTATCTCCAAGTTCAATGCTGCCGAGATTGCTGCATTGGAAACCCTGAAGGCGATGATTACCCTTCAGCCGAATCCGCTGGGATATAAGAACTCCACGATGAAACTCCTTACACAGAAGGCGTTTTCCTTCTCGAAAGAGTTTATGGCCCAAGCCAGAGATGGTCGTGGCAGCGGGGGAGGAGATGACTACGATGGTACTATAACTGTAGAGTCGCTGAATGGTCTTGCCAATGTAAAGAAGTTTGTATTCTGCACCCAGTATCCTGCTGTCGGAGAAGAGGGGGTTGTCTACATAAAACTTCGTACCGCATCTGGGAGCGGTGAACTTAACTCTATTGGAGGACAAGCCTGATGATAGGTCTTCAGGACATAGATGGCGCAAGGGTCGTTCTAGACGAAGTGTTATACGAGGTCGAGGAGATTGCCGTAGGGGTACACTTCGACATCGTATGGCCTGACCCCTTCGCCGGAACAGACCATTTCTTCGAAGCTATATACGATTCCGTCAGTGGAGATATCACGGGCG
>Ga0310696_10010667_pt1 | contig 10537 bp, 8 predicted proteins | sample AusTroGonzalo_MG_4_FD_203885 | JGI IMG/M metagenome (GOLD analysis project Ga0310696, IMG submission 203885) | Bovine rumen microbial communities from tropical cattle in Woodstock, Queensland, Australia - Gonzalo_02 (v2) (version 2) | ecosystem: Host-associated > Mammals > Digestive system >... | reverse complement strand
CGGCTTTGAAGCCGACAGGGCGGCCGCGGAATTCCTCACCGCCCGCACCGTCTTCGAGATGGGTATCCCCACGCCGGAGCCCTACAGACTGGTTACCGACGGAGAGCGCTTCGGCGCCGAGTACGAGCTCATCAGGAACAAGCGCTCCTTTGCCCGCATCCTCTCCGAAGAACCCGAACGGCTGGAGGAAATCTCTCTGACCTTTGCTCGTTTCGCCCGGGAACTGCACACCCACAAGGCCGATACCGCCCGTCTCCACTCTTATAAGGAAGTCCTTACCCGGTTCTATCAGGAAAAGGACCGTGTTCCGGAAGAATACAAACGGCTTGCTCTGGCTTTCCTGAAGGAAGTGCCTGAAGCTGATACCTGCCTTCACGGAGACCTCCAGATAGGGAACATCATCACAGACGGAGACCGCACACTCTGGATTGACGTGGGCGAGTTCAGTCACGGCGTTCCCGAATGGGACATATCCATCCTTTGGACGATGGCTCATAACATGAAAGCCGACCGCTCGGTGAACCTTTTCCACATTACTCCGGAAATGTTTAACAAGCACTGGAATGTCTTCCTTCCCGCCTACCTTGGAACAACGGATCCTGGTGCCCTGGAAGCTTATACCCGGCGTCTCTTCCCCTTTTATGCCGCCAAGGTCCCGTATGTCTTTGATATGGCATACCACACATCCCTTCCGGCCGAAGCCCTTCAGAAAATCGTTCAATTATTCATTCAACAATGAGCAAGACTATTATTTGTAAACTCCTACTTATTATTGCCATGCTCTCTTCTTGCTATCACAAGCCCCAAGACCGGATCATTCCCTTTGAAGGGATTGAAAACGGCCGTGAACTGGGCGGCCTTGTGATGCAGGACGGCAGAAGCATTCGCTGGGGACAGCTTGTCCGTTCCGGGAATCTGTCCCTTGCCAGCGACCAGGATGTGGCCATTCTGAAGGATCGTTTCCACCTGAGTAATGTCTATGACTTCCGTTTTGACGCCGAGGTGGCGGGAGCGCCGGACCGGGAGATGGAGGGAGTGCGCAACACGCATCTGTCCACGCTGCCGCAGGCATTGGTAGACGGCTTCACTGCTGGCAGGGCCGACACCACTCAAATACAAGTGGGAGGTTTTATGGAGCGACTGGCCGAATATGCCTTTAATCCCAAGGCGCAGGAAATGGGCCGCCAACTATATCCTGCTATCATAATGGACCCTACGTCCCAGCAGCGTTACGGCGCCTTCCTCCGGGGAGTCCTGGATGCCGAAGGCGGCGTCCTCTGGCACTGCTCCCAGGGGAAAGACCGTTGCGGATGGGGCGCAGCCTTCGTTCTGGCAGCACTGGGAGCCAGCCGTGAGACCATCGTGGAAGACTTCGACCTTTCCAATGCCTCTTACGCAGCTCAGGTGGAAGTACTCTCCCAAAAGGTCATCGAAATGGGTGGCGGAGAGAATGAACTCGCTTTCATCCGCGCCATGGTGGGCGTAAGCACGGAAAACTTCCAGAGCACCCTGGACCTGATAGATTCGCAGTACGGCAGCCTTTCGGCCTATCTGGAAAAGGCTCTCGGCTTTACGGCCCAGGACCAAGACAAACTGCGCAATAAACTACTGAAGTAGGTATGCCGACTACGTCCTACATACTTCCGAAACGGTATTCCTTCAAGACCATTTGGAGGATAACTTTCCCCATCCTGGTTGCACTTGTGATGGAGGAACTGCTGGGGATGACCGACACGGCCTTCCTGGGCCGTGTCGGGGAGGTTGAGCTGGGCGCATCTGCCATCGCCGGCGTATACTTCACCATCCTGTATATGCTGGGATTCGGCTTCTCCATCGGCGTCCAGATTATCATCGGCCGGCGCAACGGAGAGGCCTCGGAAAACGGAACAAGCTATGAGGCCATCGGACGTGTTTTCTGGCAGGGGGTGTGGTTCCTTACGGCCCTGGCCATTATTACGATGGTCCTTTCGTACCTCCTGTCCCCGCCGCTTCTGCGGGGGCTTATGAAGTCCCAAAACATTTATGAGGCTTCCGTAGTCTACGTGAACTGGAGAATTCCGGGGCTGTTCTTTGCTTTTATGACGGCGCTGTTCCGTGCTTTCTACGTGGGTGTCTGTGAAACGAAGAGCATCACCTGGAATTCTATCGTGCTGGTGGCCAGCAATGTCTTTTTGGACTGGGTGCTCATCTTCGGTCACCTGGGTGCGCCGGCGATGGGCATCAAGGGAGCCGCTTTAGCGTCCACCATCGCGGAAGGGATCTCTCTCCTCTTTTTTGTGGTGTGGGCCTTCTTTACGGCCGATAAGAAATATGGCCTGCAGAAGATGGTCGGGCCCGTATGGGAGGAACTCAAACATATTTTCTCCACCGCCTCCTGGGTGATGCTGGAGTATGTCCTGAATGTCTCTGTGTGGCTGCTTTTCTTCCTCTTCATCGAGCATCTGGGAGAGGAGCAGCTGGCCATTGCCAACATCGTGAGGAGTATTTCCGAGGTACCGTTCGTCTTCTCGGCGGCCTTTGCCTCTACGGCGGCCACGCTGGTGAGCAACATCATCGGCGAAGGCCATCCCGAAGGCGTGGTCCCGATTATCCGGCGGGTACTGATACTCTGTACCGTAACTATGTTGCCGCTACTGGCTGTCTTCGCCATTTTCCCGCATTGGATCATCGGCCTGTTCACCGACATTCCTTCCCTGATTCAGGGGGGCGTTCCCACCCTGTGGGTGATGTGTGCGGCCATGCTGCTCACTTTGCCGTGGAATGTATATCTGCAATCCGTTGCCGGAACGGGTAATACGCGTGTGTGCCTGCGCTTCGATGCTGTGGCCCTGGGCATCTATGCCGTGTACTGCACCGTCATCATCGGCATCCTTCATTCCGACATTGCCATTTGCTGGACGGCCGACGGCGTCTATGCACTCTGTATTTGGATCCAGTGTGTGGTGTATATCCACAGGAACAAGTGGCAAAATAAAACGATATGAAAAGTGGAGAAGTAAAGAAGGAAGAACTGTTCCGTACCAGCCAGAGCTGGGATGGTGCGGAACTGCCGGACTATCTGACGGGCCGCCCCGAACTGGTGGCCATGAAATACGTATTTCCCGCCGGTAAAAAGCTTGGCTGGCATCATCATCCCGTGATGAACTTCGGCATATTGGTGCAGGGGGAACTGACCATCATCGGCCAGGATGGCCGGGAAAAGACAGTGCATGAAGGCGAGCCCGTGGTAGAGATGGTGGATACCATTCACCACGGAGAAAACCGTGGCACCAGGGACGCTATCCTCTACATGTTCTACCTGTCCCAGAAAGGCTTACCCCTATCTGTCCAGCATCCCGAAATGGAATAAGATTACCTCCAACTGGTGCGAAAATGCTTCTTATTGCTCCAGTTCACGTTCATTTGACCGCAAACTGGGACACTTTTGGCGGTTTTTGCCCCAGTTTAGGTAGACATAAACACACTATCCAGAACCTGCTTTTTCCGGATGGAATTGTATGGAGCAAGGAAAACGACGATATTGAACCTCTGTCTAAGAACGAGTTCCTGTTTACATATGGTTTGAAATCAGGGAATTGCGGGCAAAAAGAAAGCGGACAAACCAGTTTTTTAACCAATTTGTCCGCTTTGGCTCCCCCTGTTGGACTTGAACCAACGACCCTCTGATTAACAGTCAGATGCTCTAACCAACTGAGCTAAGGAGGAATGTTTCCGCTCTTGTTGAACGGGATTGCAAAGGTACAATCTTTTTTGGATTCTCCAAAGTTTTTCTGCAAAAATTTTTACTATCTTTGTAAATTGAATTGAGCAGCAGAAAGACATGGATATCGACCTCCTGGCAAAAATGGTGAAAGAAGTGGTGATGGACCATGATTCCGTTACCCTGCCCGGTATGGGCAGTTTTGTGGCAGAATTGGTCCCGGCATCTTTCGCCGACCGCGGATACACCATCCTTCCGCCTTACCGCAGACTTTATTTCTCGCCCAAACAAGGGGACGACAATTGGCTGGCGCAGCTGTACGCCAAGTCCAACGACGTGTCGGAGGCCGATGCCGCCCGTATCCTTACAGATTTCATCGCAGAAATGAAGGAGGTACTCAAGGTGAAGAAAACCCTGGTCCTGACAGGCCTGGGCCGCCTGCGCGCCACCCGTGAGAACCATTTCTTCTTTGTGGCCGATGAAGACCTGGATATCTATCCGTCCGGCTACGGTTTGCAGCCCATTTCCCTGAAAACGCACGAGGAATCCCAACCGGAACCCGTCGTCGAACCCGTGCCGGATCCTACGCCTGTCGTGTCGGAGGCAGAAGAAAAGGCCGATGCTCTTCAGGAGGCATCTCCCGCCCCGCTGGAGGCAGAGCCCGAACCGGCACCCGAACCTGAGCCGGAACCTGAGCCGGAACCTACTCCGGAACCGGAGCCCGAACCGGCACCTGAACCCGAGCCAGAGCCTGAACCTGAACCTGAACCAGAGCCCGTACTTGAACCCGTGCCGCAACCGGAACCCATACCCGAACTGAAACCGGAAAAGAGGAAGAAATCCGGCTGGATTGTGTTCCTTACCATTATTCTGATTATCGTGATAGTGGCTGTCCTGGCCGTAGTGGCATTGGCTGTGGTGGGACGCTTGGCGCCGGAGTGGCTGGACGGCTTCCTGTATTCGGCCGAAGAACTTGAAATCCTGCATCCATGAAGCCGGTAAGCAGGGAAGGATATAAGTTTCGTCAGGACATCTGTATCCCTTGTTATCAGATTAACAGAGATGCTTTGCTGCGGCCGTCCGCCTTTATGGATCTGGCCCAGGAGATTGCGTATTGGGCTGCCCAGGAACTGGGTTTCGGTTACGAAAACCTCCATGTACACCATACGGCCTGGGTGTTGTCCCGCATGCATGTGCACTTCCACCAATCCCTCAAATGGCGGGAGAACGCGTCCCTTTTTACCTGGCACAAAGGTGCGGGCGGCCTGTTCTACCTGCGAGACTTCGAACTGCTGGCCCCGGACGGAACCGTGGCCGTGCAGGCGACCAGTTCCTGGGTGGTGATTGACGAGCGCACCCGCCACTTCGTCCGCCCCGAGGACCTTTCCGGCAACCTGGCGCTGGATTATGAGGTGGCCGATGCCATCCCCGAGCCCGCCCCCAAAGTGGCCCTGCCCCGCGACGCCGAGGCGCAGTCCGCCGGTGAGCATACGGTGGCTTATTCCGACATCGACATCATCGGCCATACCAATAACGCTCGTTATGTGGTGTGGGCCATGGACTGCCTGCCGCTGGAAGTGGCGCAACAGCCCATGAAAGACTTATATATCAACTTCAACAAAGAAACCACGCCGGGAGAAACCGTACAGTTGTTCCGGCTGCAGGAAGGCAGCGCCTGGTATGTAGAGGGCCGCGTGGAGGGCAAATCCTGCTTTGTGGTAAAAATGGAGTTTTAGACTATGAAAGACTTATTCTTCGGCTACGGCATCGCCCATACCATTCTCCTGCTGTCCTTTGTCATAGGCATCGGCCTCTATCTGGGCCGATTCAAGGTTAAAGGCATTTCCCTTGGTTCCACCTGGATCCTGTTCATGGGCATCCTCATGGGCCATCTGGGCTTCCGGGCCGACTTGGACGTCCTCCATTTCGTAAAGGAGTTCGGCCTCATCCTGTTCGTGTTTTCCATCGGCCTGCAGGTGGGTCCCGGTTTCTTCCACTCCTTCAAGAAGGGCGGCGTCAAGATGAACCTGCTGGCCGTGATGAATATCCTGCTGGCCGTGGCCGTCACTTACGCCATCTCCGCCATCTCCGGAGAAGACCTCAGGACCATGGTGGGCGTCATGTCCGGTGCCGTTACCAACACGCCCGGCCTGGGTGCCGCCCAGCAAACCTTCACCGACGTGGCGGTCTCCGGCGGCAGCAGTGCCCTGGCGGCAGGGGAGGCTTCCCAGCGGCTGGCATCGGCCTATGCCGTTGCCTATCCCATGGGCGTAGTGGGCGTCATCCTGGTCATCGTGCTATTCAAAAGCCTCTTCCGAATCGACCACAAAGCCGAACTGGATGCCCTGATGGCCGAGGAAAGCACCATCGAAAAGGCCCGCCGCATGCACGTGGAGGTGGATAATCCCGCTATCTTCGGCAAGAAGCTCACCGATGTGATGCAGTCCTTCGATTCCGGATTCGTGGTGTCCCGCGTGATGAAAGGAGAGGAAATCCTGTTCCCTTCGGCCGATGTCGTCCTGGAAGAAGGGGATAAACTGCTGATTGTGACTTCGCAGGGAGAGGTAGACCGCATCCGCATCCTGTTTGGCAAGGAGGTTCCCATGCATGTGGAGGACTGGGTGAAGAAAGACCATCACATGGTTTCCCGCCGCATTGTGGTTACGCAGCCCAAACTCACCGGCAAAACGATGAAGGAACTGCTGTTCCGCAGCGCCTATGGTGTAAGCGTCACGCGTGTCATCCGTTCCGGTGTGGAACTGGTGGCCGGCAAGGACCTGTACCTCCAGATGGGGGACACCCTTGTGTGCGTGGGGACAGAAGAGAATATCGGGCAGGTGGCCCGGATTGTGGGCAATGCTGCCGAGGATCTGAACAAGCCCAACCTGGTACCCATTTTCCTGGGGATTGCGGTGGGTGTCATCTTCGGCTCCATTCCCATCCATTTCCCCGGCATCCCGCAGGCCATCAAGCTGGGTCTGGCCGGCGGCCCGCTCATCATTGCCATCCTCCTGGGCCACTTCGGCCCCAAATACAAGATTACCACTTACACCACGGCCAGCGCCAACCTGATGATTCGGGAAATCGGCATTTCCCTGTTCCTGGCGGCCGTAGGCATCGGCGCCGGAGGAGATTTCTGGAGCAGCATCGTGGGTGGCGGTTACTGGTGGATCCTGTACGGCGCCTGCATCACCATTATCCCGCTGTGCATCACTTTTGTGGTGTCCCGGGTGGTGTTCAAGCTCAATTTCTACCAGATTTGCGGCCTCATCAGCGGTTCCTGCACCAACCCGCCCGTTCTGGCTTTCTCCCAGGGCATGTATGGCGGTGACTATACTTCCGTGAATTACGCTACGGTATACCCGTTGTCCATGTTCATGCGTGTGCTGGTGGCCCAACTCCTCATCTTAATTGCAATGGCGTAATGTTCGACCTGGTTTACCCTTCAGAGCCTGCTCCCGTCTATCCGCGCCCGTCCAGCGACCGGCCCGGCAAACAGCCCCTGCCCCAGGGTGAAGTCCTGCCCCTGATAGAGCCCAACGGTGTTGTCTACGGCCAGGCTTCCCGTGCCTGGTGCCATAGTACCCCGCAGGGATGCAGGGCGCTGCATCCGGTGGTGCACCTGCATATCATAGACCGCGAAGGCCGGCTGTTCCTGCAAAAGCGTTCCATGAACAAGCATCGCCTGCCCGGCTATTGGGACACGGCGGTGGGCGGCCATGTCTCCTATGGGGAACTGGGCCAGGAAGCCCTGTACCGGGAAGCGGCCGAAGAACTGGGATTGTACGCATTTAATCCCGTTTTTCTGGGTTCTTACCCCTTCGAAACCGGCCGTGATTACGAATTTGTGATGATGTACGCCACCGTGGGACATCCGGACCTGCATCCGGACAATCCCGAGGTATCTGAAGGCAGATGGTGGAGTTTCCAGGAGTTGGACGAAGCCATCGGCCAGGGCATCCTTACCCCCAATTTCGAACACGAATTCCTGCGTATCCGGGAAAAGCTGAAGGCTTTACTCTAACCGGCCCCAGGTTTCGTCAATGGCCGCACGGGCGGCTGCATCGGCCTTTTCCGTGAGGCCGATGTAAGGCTGGCAATGCTCTCCGGCGCATACGTCGTACTGTGCATGGACCGGAAGTTCTTCCGGCTGCTGTTCTTGGGCGGGCCGATGCTCCACCCAGGTAACGACGCCGGGGGTACTGCACAGTTCAGGGCCCAAAACGGGACGTTTCCCTATTTTTCGGCGGGCCATCTGGTCTGTGAGCCAGCGCCGGCAATGTACGGCCTGCGCACGCTGCTGATTCACGGGATATAGCGAGATCACACTCAGTAGGTAATCTTCGGCCCCCAGAAGGTTGACGGCCTGTACTTGGTTTCCCTCTACGATGAATTTGAGGGTGCCGGCGTAGCGCCTGGGCTCATCGTTATCATATAAGATAAAGGAAGGCTCTGCGAAGAGGGTAGAGATGGTGACGGCTTCAAACACCAGTTCGTCGTAGAGAACGCCGTTGTAATCGATTTTGCCTTCCCGGTAGCTCACGGTCTGCGGGCCGGCGCCGTCGGAGATAATCTCAAACCGCAGTTGGGCGCCGGATGTGACACCCACTTCAATGCGGGGCTGGGTGCGTACCAGGCGCCACAGTAGGCGCTTTTCATCGGCTTCCGACAAAGTGACATCCTCATAGATTTGCTGCAGCACATCGGCATTTAGGCGGGGGAAGTCCTCCACTTCCGGCACCACCACAAAGCCGGCCATGTCGGCCGCACCGGGGGAGATGGGGAAGCTGGGCCTGCCGGCGCTGCGCAGGATCACCAGGGCTCGGTATTCGCCCTCGGAGCAATAGGCAAAGGCATTGAAGCGGGGCTCGGTTTCCTCGGCTACCAGGTTGAGGCAGTCCAGTAAACGGTAAAACTGCTTGGCCATGGACTTGGATGTCTGGGCCCGCAGCAGGAAGACACCCCGGATGAAGCGCTTGTAATGGTATAGCTGGGCGTCCCGCGTGCAGCCGATGAATTCCACGTCCTCCGGCTGTTTTCCGGCGGCGATTTCCCGCAGGATGCGGTCGGCGGCGCGTTCCAGGGGCATGTAACCCTTGGGGCAAGCCTGGAAATGGGCATGACCGGGAACGGTGGTGCCGCTGTTGGGACTGTTGTAGAACACAATATAGTTCTCCAGGCTGGCGGCCAGGTCCAGCATGTCCGGGAAACGGTGCCAGATGGTCTGCGGCACGTGGGTATCCCGCGTAATTACCAGGTGGTTGGGGAAAATGGGAGCACGGTTCACCAGGATGTTGTACTTGCGCCCCTTGCGCCCTTCGAAAGGCAGGGTATGCTGGTGTTCCATGTAGTTTTCCTCGCACAGCGGGCATCCGTGGTCAAAGATGGGCAGCCGCCCCGGGTTGCACTGCAGCGTAACGATGATGCCGCCGTAGGGGAGGGTGCGCGTCCTCGCGCTTTTGAGGGCGCGGTACTTGGCTGCCACCGCCGGCCATACGGACAGCTGGTCATGTACGAATTTATCGATGTCTGTTGCCATGGCTGCGTAAAGTTACGCTTTTTGCAGGACAAAAAAAAGAGGCGCCGGAAGCGCCTCTCTATCTTAACGGTAAATGTTGTATTGGCTGTAAAGGGATCCGTACATCTGTCCCAGGACCTCCAGGTAAGGCATGCCTTCGAAGAGAGTGGTGCGGTATACGGTATTGTCTACCAGATAGTACTCGATGCCGTTCATTACAATAATCTCATAGTCGTCCGGGAGGGAGGTGACCAGGGCACCTGCAGGAGGTACAATGGTGGTGTATGCACCGGAGGCAGAGATGGTGTAGAACACGCCGTCCTGGTAGAAGTACTCGGAGTTGGCATAGGCGTAACTCTGTACAAGTCCCAGTTTTTCGGCCAGCTCGTAAGCGGTAAGGGCCCGGTTGGAGTTGAGGGCGTAGGCCGCGTTCTGGGCTGCGATGCGGGCATTGTTCTGGGCGATGATCAGGTTCTGCCGGGCAATGACATTATAGTAGTCGAAGGTACGGCTGAAGGTGCGGTAGGTGTCTACGTAATAGGCGAAGCGGATGCTGCGCAGGATGGCACGGTCAATTACCACATCCAGAGGAGTCCCGAAAGGAGGACGGCATACGACGTAAACGCCGCCGTAACTTCTGTAATAAATGCCATTATAGTAGTAATAGTCAATGCCCCAGTGGCTGATGCGGCGCCAATTAGGAGGCAGGGTATTCACGCGGTAGCCATAGTAGTGAGGATGGTCTCCCCAGAAGTGACCGGGTTTGTCCCAGCCCATGGGCTCGCGGTGACGGGGTGCCACGCGCATCAGGTTGTGGTCATTGTCCACCCGCATGTCATCGGCATAACGGTAGTTTCCGCCGGCATCCTTGAAGGTCTCCTTGGTGACGTTGCTGCTGCCGCTGGCCGACAGACCGTCGCGGTTCACGTTGGAGGAACGGACGTTTCCGCCGGTGGCCGAAGTGCTTCCGCTGGAGCGGAGGCTGGAGCCGTTGCTGCTACTGGAAACAGTGGCGGAATTGCGCGTGCTGCTACTGCTGGAAGAGGAGCGGACGCTGGAGCCATTGTTGCTGCCGGAAACAGCAGAGGAACTGCGGGAGCTGCTGCTGGAAGCAGAGCTGCGGGAAGAACTGCTGCTGGTGGCAGAAGAGCGGCTGCTGGAACTGCTGTTATTGGAGCGGTTCTGCTGCACGGCACCGGAGCTGCTGTTGGAGCTGCGGCTGCTGCTGGAATTGGAAGAACGGTTCTGCTGCACGGCGGTGGAAGAACTGCCGCTGGAGCGGGAACTGCTGCCGGAAGTGGAGGGTTCTGCTGGACGGC
>Ga0310696_10010666_pt1 | contig 10538 bp, 13 predicted proteins | sample AusTroGonzalo_MG_4_FD_203885 | JGI IMG/M metagenome (GOLD analysis project Ga0310696, IMG submission 203885) | Bovine rumen microbial communities from tropical cattle in Woodstock, Queensland, Australia - Gonzalo_02 (v2) (version 2) | ecosystem: Host-associated > Mammals > Digestive system >... | reverse complement strand
GTCGTCTCGTTAAACTTGTAAAGCTCTTGAAGTGTTGCCATAGAAAACCCTCAAACAATGCCAGAAAATCAACCCGCAGCTATCACTACTTCTCCGCCGGAGACCGTTACCTCCATCTGGTAGGTGAGCACGAGACGCGCCTCGTCGTATTCGTACTCAAAGCTGTTTATCCGCACGACGAACGGCAACGCCTCGACAGCCTCCCTGACGGCGGATTCCCAGATGTCGTTGTGCCGCCTGTCGTTGAATATGGTCGTGAAATACGGTATCCCATAATCTCGGTTAGTCTGTAGCTCTCCGAGGACCGTCTTGACGACGGCCTCTATGGTCTGCGCAAATTCCTCGTTCCCCTCGCACATCTCGAATCCGCCTGAGACTGGGTCCCAGCGAATGTCGTTTTTGTGGGAAACGACAATCTCCTTTCCCGTCGCGTCATCCGTGACGGTGTTTTCCCAGTTGAATCTTGCGATTGTTGACATTGATGGAGCCCTTTCTACGGTATGGAGTTCAGGCGGTTGTTCGGACGGTTGTGTATTTCGTCTATCCAGTCTATTGCTTTAGATATAATTCCCTGTTTCTTGCTCTTCATTGCGCCTGTTTCGTTATTCAACTCGAAGTTCTCGAATACGCCTTCGAGGTCAGCAGTCATCCAGATGGGACGCGGCTTCGCGTCTTGCTTGAAAGTCTGTATATCCATCGGTCTGCGGGCGCAGACATCGCAATACCACTCGTTTCCACGAATGTGCCCGGTATATGTGATTTTCATTATCTGATAGACCGAAGCGTCTCCGTGCTTAGTTTTTATCGTCTGCCCCATCGCGTGTATCGCGTCCATGAGAACGGAATTTACGCAGACATAGTCTCCTGCGGTGACATTCTCGTCTAACAGAAACCGGCATTGGAGTTCTATAGAGTCCTTCAGTTTAGGTATGCCGATGAGCCCAGTTTCGACAGAGAGAAACTTTACCGTATTTGACCCAATGAAGTCAAGGTCGTTCGGGTCTATTCCCTTAGAATATCTTGGGTCAGAGTATACTTTGAGGCATATCTGCTTCTCGCCTATGTTCTCCCACATGGCATTCACGCGAAAAGTCTCTGAAAGCTTTATGGGCAACTTCGCTATTGTCCCGACATAGCGGAATCGGCGTGTTTTACCTGGTATGGAATACCCCTTTACAGTAATTGGCTTCCTTGAATCATACATTTCCCCCATTGCAGTCTTGTATTTCTTGTAAGTCGTCTGATCTGACTTGGACAGCTTTATCTTATATGTATATTCTATCCCGTCGCCTCGTGCTTTGCTTAATACGTTAAGCCTATCGACGATAATCTGCAAGACTTGTGGGAGTTGGAGATAGTTTGCGGTCCGCTCCTTATGAGAGTGAATCATCTTCACCAATTGGCGTTCATACTCTTCACGCGCTTCCTCTCCCATGACCGAAAGGGCTAACTCCTGCCCAAGCAAAGCGCCAGGATTTAGCAGCCCTATCAGCGCCTTGTCCCCAAAAGTTAGCTTCTTCTTTTCGCGCGGCTGGATGTCCGCTATGTCGAAGCATATCTTCTGGTCGTTCAGCCAGCCTGCGTAGACGCCTGTTATCTGGAGCCATATGTCGGGAGGCGGCGAAGTTATCGTCGCGTTGATGATGTCCATCGTGGCAAGGCATTTCCCTTTGTAGTTCGGATTGTTCTCGTCGCGATACCCTGCGTAGATGCGGAGAGTCTTCCTTTTCTTCAATGCCTCAGCCGTGCTGCAAAGTGTGACTATCTCGTTTGCGGTCTCGTGCTTCAGCCCGCAGACGCTGACAGACATATTCCCCTCCGGCATTCGACCAAGTATCTGCGTTATCTTGAACTTGAAGTCGAGCCCTTCGAAATGGTGTATCTTGTATGTCCCGTTGTCGTTCCTTATCATCACCTCGACATAGCCGACCCTTCCCCAGTATGGCTTGTCGATGTAGAACTTGCCCTTGTCGGAAGTCGCGACGACTCCGCTCTTGTTCCCAGAGTAGGCGTTGTTTCCTGCCTCTGTCTTGCCCCAGGCGTCTGATTTGGACGCCGCAGCCATTAGACGACCTCCCCGCTCTCAATTTCAGAGAGAGTGAAATACTGCAGCTCGCAGAAATCAGCGAACCTGTCGAACATCGGGTACTGACCACGCGCGTCGGACACGGCGAAGTTGCCCCCATTCTGGAAGTTGTACGCCTTGTGCGGGATGAGCCATTGCTTGTTGCAGACGCGGACAGGTCCGGCGATTCGCACGCCGTTGTCGTCGTCCACCGTTACATACATGAGCCCGCGAATGTATCGGAAGTGAAACCAGTAGGTGTTGTCCTCCGGTGTCACCGCGATACTGAAGTTGGGCTCAGACGATAGAGTGTACCTTATCATGATTTTGGACCCTGTGCTCCATTGTTTGAAGTGCTTGCCAAGTTTGGATTGTTCGTCTTGTCGATTATGCTCCTGGCAATTAGAAGCTCAGTCAGGTCGAGCGTATATTCATACACATCGTACCGCTGGTTGTTTGCACGAGACGTGAACCCCTTCAGATACATCCTCGGGAAATACTTCCACGGAGACCTCAGTATGAAGTACCACATAAGATCAGTTGCGCCTAGATACTTCTTAAGTTCCTGGCTGAATCTAACAGACTCGTCCCTATAGACATATCCTGTCACGCGGAGCGTCGCTGGCATGATGACTTTATGGTCATGCTTTATCATGCCATTTTCAAGGGGATTGGTTGGGAGCTTTATCGTATGTTGGTCTGAGACGTTAATTATCTTGAACGGGTATGTGTTCTCCTGCCCAGCGAAGATGTCCCATAAGGTAAAAAGCCTCCACCCTTCGCCGTTTGTCCCTGGCTCGCCCTTGCCGATGACGACCTTTGGCGGGTCGTATTTCTTGTATTTCTCGTAGGACTCTTCAGTTTGAGTCACCTGTGGCTGAATCTCTCCTCCAGAAAGATAGTACCAAGCCTTGTCTTCTCCGCCCTGTTCTTCGTTTTTCTTCCGCTCTTTCTCCTTCTGACGGTTCTTTTCATTAATGTAGTCTCTGAGCGAGGGGGTCCCACGAAATGTGCGGATGTCACCTCCGCCGACCTGGTTGCTTGCAAGCGGCGCATTCTTGTCGAAGGCGACAAGCCTTGCCTGCGTGTTGTTGACTCTGGGACCTGCCATCCCACCGGCTCTAAAAACTGTGCGAGAATACCCTATCATGTGACCCCCGATCTGGAAGCCGCCCTTATCTCTGCGGCCAACATGTCGAATGCCTCTCCAAGCATCTCGGTACTAGCGTTCTCGAAGACATTGTTCATGTTCACATTCGTTTGTGACGAAGTGTTAACAGTCCTGTGGTATGTGTTGTAACCTTCTGTCGCCATGGCCGAGAGATGAATCGCGTCAGCCATCGCCTTTGCCGAATCGTAGGTCTCTCCCATTGCCTCTGCGGCGCGCATGGCAGAGTTGGCAAGAAGTGTAAGACTGTCAGACGGTCCGTTGAAGTTATAGAACTTGTCGCCGTACAGAGAGCTCTGGAACATGCGCTCAAGATTGAATCCGAAAGCAAGCTGCTCCTGCTGGGTCATCTTCTGCTCGCCGGACACGACCTTGTCGAAGCTGAGGTTCTCCTGTCCCCATTTAAGCCGCTCCTGCCGCCTCTGCTCCCGCCTATCCGCTCGAGCGTCTTGCGCGTTGAAGTACATAAACGCCCCTGCCGAAGTCGCGATGGCTGCGACTCCAAGTAATGCGGCAGTGCCCATCAACGGATTCTTGGCGAACGTCTTTGCAAGTTCTGCAGCCACTCCGAGCCATGTAAGGGCTGTATTCCTTTTTGTTGCGGCTCCTTCTGCCGCCATAAGCCCAAGACCTATCTTCCTAGCCATGTTGACCGCACTTGTTATAAGACTTATCGTCTTTATAAGAGCCAATATTCCGGCGATGACAGTCAGCGTTGCCGTTAGACCTTTTGGTAGAGACGCGACAAGGTCTACAACCCATGTCATGCAGTCGACAATGCCTTTCATTATCGGCAAGAGGACCTCTGCAAGCTGGTCGCAAATCTGCTTCCACGAGGACGAAAGCAACTCCGTGCTCATCAAGTAGTCTTCGGTAGCCGCAGTCGCCCCCTCTGCCGCAGCCGCCTTCTCTGGCGTATTGATAGCTCCCATGTAGGCGTCGTACTTCGCCTTGTCCATGCTGGCATAAGCCATGTTCTGCTTGTAGTTCGAAGAGTCAAAATCCTTGAGGAACGCCATCCGCGTATTGACATCCATCCCGCGCGCCATCTCAATGGCGCGCTGGGTATTTGTCTGCCAGTCGGCTCCAAGGTCAGCCATGAATCCGTACTTGTAGGCAATCGTCCCGAGGAAGCCCATTCCGCCGCCGCGCTTCATGTCTTCGACGGTCTTGACGAATCGTTCGTTGCCAGCTGCTATCGTCGCCGCGCTCCCTCCGAACGCCTTTGCGGCGTTCCCAAGGTTGTTCAATTCACCAGCGCCCATCCCGGATGTATAGGCAAGCTGCATGAGCTGCTTGTTCAGCTCTGCTATTCCGTCGACGAAATGCCAGACAGCTCTCCAGTTGTTGAAGATGTTCGCAAGTCCAGCTGCCGCAGGGTGCTTGCGCCCGAATCTCGCCAACATCCCGCCGAAATTGAGCCCGTTCTTTGCTGACAGGAACTCGAACGGGTTCGGCCATCCCTTCCCGAGGTTGCGAAGCTTATTTTGAAGGTCGGCAACCTCCTTGTTCCTCTGGGCAATCTCCTTGTTTCTCTGTTTCTCTGCTTCTAACGCGTCCTTCGCGGCTTTCGCAGCCTTCTCCGTCTCAAACCTCTCCTTGGCTTTTGCAAAAGCCTTCTTGCCAGCTTCTGTCAGCTCATCCTTGCCGTAGACCTTGTAGGAGGTCTTGGACATCAATACCTTTTTGAGTTCCTGCTCGACCTCTGCTGCAGCTGTCTTGGCTTCGACGCACTTATCTATTACGCTATCAATCTTGCGATTGATGTCCGCGTCGTTGTCGTCGACCTTAACCCCAATTGTAATCTGGTATTTATCGTCCATCTCAAAAAATGCCGATTTTTCGAGCATCAGCTGGAAGGAAGATTATGCTTCCGACGTGCCGCCTCGTAGCACCTCGCCTCGTTCTCCTTCGGGACCATTATGGATTCGTGGATGTAGTATGCGTCCTCAAGAGAATAAACGGTCCGCAGCTCCTGTAGAGTTGCGGCCTTGTTGGCTATCAACACCCCGAACAGGGGGTCAACGTTCCGGTAGAGTGCTAGACTGACTCCGGAAGGGCTGCGTTGAGCTGACTTGCCAATTCCGCAGCTCTTCCATCGAATAAAAAACTGAAGTTCTTCTCTATCATCTTCACTTCGAGTTGCAGGAGGACGAACATGTCCTTGACGAACATGTTCGTGACTTCCGCGTTCACGAACTGGACTTCAGCCTGGTTCTCGTTGTATGTCCCGCAGAACGAAAGTATCTCGTCGGTCAGCGCCTGCGGGAGCATTGCAAAGTTCTTGGACTGGAGGATGCTCATTCCAGTCAAGAATATCTTCTGAGCCTGGACAGCGGGAATCGCGGAGATGAAATACTTCCTCCCCAGTATCTCGATGTCCTCCTTGTCGATGAGGGTTTTCGCGTTCATTTTGGTTTGCGCCTTTTTGGTTTTTAGTCAAGCGGCTCTTGCCTTAGCCGCCGTTGTTGGAATAAGACACCGACTCGAACACGAACTTGTAGGTGCGGGCGGACATCTTGCCTTCAGCGTTCGACCCGATTGCCATAGGACCAGCCGTGAGCCTTCCATTGGCGAATGTGAAGCACAGGTTGCTTGCCTGCGTCACGATGCCGTTCGTGTAGATGCTCGGGACCTCCAGCGTAGCCGAAGTGACATGGACATATGTCTGGTTGATTGCCTTGCCCCTGCGTCCGCCGACATGCCCCGCATACAGGAGGTTGCGGAGCGCGTTGTCGGAAGCGGAGCCAGGGATGACGGTGATGCTGAAGTTAATCGGGCTCGGCTTCGTCCATGTCACAAGCTCGCCGTTCATCGTCATCGCAGACGAGGCGACTTCGATGTCCGGGATTTCAATAGGCGTTCCTTCGTCCGAGAACTCAAGGACAATGTTGCCAGCGCTTATAGCAGGGACCTGCAAAGTGAGCTTGGCTCCCTGCATCGAAATATCAATCATGGCTGAACTTCCTTTCCTTTAATGTTTTGCATGGGCGAGCGTAGTCCAATTACACCAGCAGATGCGTGCCCTCGACCGCGCAGATGGCGTCGCCCTTCGCGTAGATGAGGCGGTAAATTGCCTTGTACTCGTCCGTGTTGTACTCCGTCCCCTTCTCGATGGACACTTCGAGGTAGTAGCCAGCCTGCTCTATCTGGCGGTATGCCTCGTTGTCCTTCGTGAGGTTGTAGACCTTGCGCTTCTGGGACTCGGTAAGCGTCTTGTTGCGCTCGATGACGCCGTTCGTGATTGCGAACTCGGCGTCGGAGCAGATGAGGTTCCGTATGATGAGCTCGCCGTCCTCGTTTGCCGGAATCCTCTCCACTGAGAGCATGAGCTCGATGATGTCTGTCGCGATGCGGCTCTTGAGCCAGACCTCGTTGCAGTACACCGCAGTCGACTCGCCGTTCCCGTTGACGCCGCGCTGGTAGAACGCACGGCGGCGTCCGTTGACCTGGACAAGACCGACATAGTTGACGCAATGCCTGTCGTAGTAGTTGGCGTCCTGCTCGTCGTTCACGGTCGCAATCTGCGTGTCGAACTGCTTGAACATGAAGAAAGTCGCCGTGTTCGGACGGTTGTAGTCGGTAGACGAGAAGATAGACATCGGCATCATCGCCGCGATGTTGAAGTCAATGGACTTGTCATCGTCGTCCGTCTCATTTCCGAGCGACAGGACATATCCATCGCTGGTCGGCTTTTCGGCATCTCCGGCGAGATACTTCTGGAACTGCGTCGCCGTGCAGTTCTTTATCAACGTGTCGTCCCCAGCCTGGTCTTCGTCAATCGAACTGTCGGAGTCCTCGAAATCATTCTTTGGAAACGCGAGGCTGAACAGGTACTTGTAGTTGTATCCGTGGTTCGCCGTGACGACATCCGCCATTTGTTTGCAAGTGTAATCTCCTCCTTGGAGAAAACAGAACGACCCAAAGTTGTTGCTGCCCTTGTTGACGCGCTCAAGCGCCTTTACGGGGGCTTCTTCGCCCTCGATGCGGGCGAAAGTCAGCTTTGTCGGAGCCCGACCGCTCGGAGACATGTACGAGAAGTATTCGAGAGCGAAGTTATACTCGTCCGAGTCCGACCCGAAGCAATCCGCGACCTGCGACGAGCTAAAGCATTCTACCAAGTAGTCCTTGTCAAAATTCTTACCACCCGTGAACTTATCTTTTTTCGTAAAGACAAGACCTCCGAGGTCACGGTCGGCGACATCGGCGTCGTTGACGTTGACGCTCGTTATCTTGATATACCGTTCCTGCGGGATTGCCGGTTTAATCTTCGAAATGTCCATAATCTCTTCCTCCCCAATGGGATTTTTGGTATCGTCCTAAAATATGCCGATTGTTAGCGGCGGTTTCTGTCGATTCCTTCGCTATATCTCTTGTCCTTGACGGCGGTGACATTCACCCATCCGTTCGCCAGGTTCCATTCGTTAACGGAAGTGACATTCCACAGCCATCCTCTCCAGAAGAGCTGGTCAGGTTGGTTCTGCATGTCGTTCGTCCTTATGTCGACTGACCCCCATGCATTTATGTAGACCTTCGTGAAGTCAAGTCCGAGGTCCTGATACATGTCCTTTTTCACATACTGGACATTCCCGACGATCCCGTACCATGGTCCATAAGTCGGAACGAAGAATCCGGTCTCGTCGTTCTGCTCCTGTCCCAGGAAGTAGCGAAAAGCGAAAACTCCGCTGTCTCCGTTGACAACGGTGTTTATGACCGGAAGGGCAAGTTCGTTGATATTTAACATAATTTACCTCTAAATTGTCATTTTACCTTCAAGATTGAAATGCTGGAATGCATGCGCCCAGTGTCCCAGACATCGAGTTGCAGCATTTTCTTCCGAATGTCCTTCTGTATCTCCTCGGCGACGGATATCAAGATAGGGCGCAGATTAGGACGCTTGTACCGTCTGACCTTGTCCCTGATTCTTTGTACAAGCATCCGAGCCCATTTCGCCTCGTTCTCCTCTACAGCAAGTCGAATGAATGGTCTTGGACCCTTTTTCATCGGTGCCCCGTTCGCAGCGATACCATACTCTATCATGTTCGCGACGACAGCTATCGGTATACCATTTGGGTACTTCAGTGAATCCGTTGACTTAGTGTGTGGCGGGTAAGTGGAATCAGGAGGTATACCGACGATTATCTCCTTGCCGCGCATGGAGTTTATGCGCCTTTTGATGTCTTCCGCCGTCGACTTCATCTTTTTCTTCAAGTCGACCAGCGAAGATGTCTCGTAAACCGCCATGACGCAAAGCTCCTTCTTAATTAGTCCCTCAGGCACATGCGGAGGTCGTCGCCCTCGGCGTATATCCCCACTGGCGCGTGGGACGACATGAACGCCTGGTACTCCACGCCGTAAGGCGTCTGGTTGAGCCAGAACTCCCATGCGTTCATGCTCTGGGGAAGCGTCAGGCTGACGCTCTCTCCTCCGATTGAGGCGGAAGTAACCATGCCCGTCGTCCCCATCTGACCTGTTATGGAGTATCCGCCTGACACCATCTGAGTACCGGCCGGTAGACCCGGTATCTGCCCCGTCGGGTTCGCCGCGACAGCCTGCTGCCTCTTTGTAAGGACGATGATATGCGCCGACATCAGCATCTGAGCGTACTTCCGGTCGTCGCCGTCGAGCTGGTCGCACTGGGAGAACTTGCAGCAGTAGAACCAAGCCCGCTTGACACAGCCCTCAACAAGCGTCCGTGTGTACATGTTCGGGTCCCCGAACTGAGGGAAAACAGACAGGAACTCGTCTGTTTCAACAGCCGCGTCGCGATACGCTGTTATCTTCCTCGGAGGTTCTGTCTCGTATGAACGGACGGGAGGTCCGAAATAGTTCTTGTCGTAAATCTGGCATGTCGGGTCGTCCGGATAGAAGACGGGGATCGAATAGGTGAAATCCGTCGGAAGCTCCGGCGGAGGCGGATAGAACCGCTCTCGCTGTTTTCTGGTGCTGTAGTGTTTCATGTCAATGATATCCCCTCTCTACTCTCTGAAAAATGCCGAAAAATCAGAAAGACGAGGCGGATTGCTCCGCCCCGTCCCCGCAAACTTGACATCCGCCCTTTCGAGTAGATGCTTCGAGACTCCTGGTTTAGTCCTCTGGGTCCTGGAACTGGATCCCCTTGGCTCCCTTGAGGCGGTTGCCGAGCCCTGCGCTTGCCTTGCACATGCCCATGCCCTCGTCAAGCGTGAATCGCGTATCCGTCCCGTTAGCGAACTCGTAGTCCTGGATCTGCGCGGAGTTGTCGCGCTTCGTCATGTCGACGACCGCCTTCTTGGGGTCGTTGACCTCCGTGTGGAACATGAAGTGCTTCGCCATGTGGTCCTTGAAGGACGGGTTGTCGCGAAGGAGCTCCCATTCCTCGTCGCTGATTTCCGTCACCGCGCAGTTGCTCGTCTGCAGAGTGTACTTGTTCGCAACGTTCGCATATCCGTCGATACGGATTTTGCACTTGATTTTCGGGTTGTTTCCCTTGCCCTGCTCGTAGATGCAATACTGCATCGGAGCGCTGGCCGTAGACACGATATAATGTGCCATGTCTTTTTCCTTCCTTAGTTCTCGGTTGGATTTATCGGCTCCGCGCCGTGCGGAACCATCTATATTATGCCGAGTTTTAAGGACCGTCGCAAAGAAAAAGCCCCCGCCCGGACGGGCGAGAGCTCTTTTGAGGGCTGGATTCTCGCTTAGAGACCAAGCATCTGCTGACGCGCCGTCTCCTCGTTCTCTCGCTCTATTTCCTCCTCTATCTCGGCGTCGTGGCGCAGTCGCTCGTCGTCCAGATTCGCTATCACCTCGTCCGCGCGATCCATTTCCTCCTTGTGGAGCTTTTCAAGCATGGCAAGCCCCCATCTCTTTGCTTCAATTGGGACATCTTCGTTCATCGTGTCCCATATGGCATTGGCGCAGGCGTCCAATTGCTCGTCAGACATGGTGCTTAGGTCGGGTTCGGGAATGCGCTCGGGCTCCTTGGACCCATCCACTTCGACTTCAGACTCCACTTCCTCCTCGTCATCCATGTCCTCGTAAGGAGAAGGATTGAGGTCTGCTACCTCGCTCTCGGAAAGCGTTACTTCGTAATCATCCGGCTTGTCGCCAAAGTCGAAGTCGCCAAGTTCGTCCAGAACTAACTGCTTGATGTCCATAGAAAAATCCTCCTGTTTCCTTACGACGCCCCGAACAGGGTGTTGTACCAGTCCTGTTCTTCACGGTCTTTCTGCTGTTTTTCGCCGACGAGACGCTCCTGGTTCTGCATCATTCCTACGAAGTCCTTGAAGTCCATCCCGCCGCCTATTGACGCATGGAGACGGT
>Ga0310696_10010665_pt1 | contig 10538 bp, 13 predicted proteins | sample AusTroGonzalo_MG_4_FD_203885 | JGI IMG/M metagenome (GOLD analysis project Ga0310696, IMG submission 203885) | Bovine rumen microbial communities from tropical cattle in Woodstock, Queensland, Australia - Gonzalo_02 (v2) (version 2) | ecosystem: Host-associated > Mammals > Digestive system >... | reverse complement strand
CACAATTGTAGCGTCACTTTCCACTATGAATTTGGGAGTTTCCGGTGCAAGTTTGCCCCAGGTGATTTTCTCGTTGGGAACGGCGCCGGAATATGAACCGTAGCTGGTGGTGGAGTCTGAAATCTGGCAGAAATATGCCCACAGCGGGGTGCCTTCCCAGCCCAGATCCTGTTCCATCATGGGAACGCAGCAGATGGGGAAGTCGCCGGCGGTGCCGCCGCCAATCTGGAAGAAGCCAACGCCGGGGGCGTTCTTCTTGTACCAGTCTACCAGGAACATCATTACTTCCACACCCTGTATTACCATGTGAGGATCGTATTCGCCGCGGATTACGTGGGCGGTGAAGATGTTACCGGTGGTGCAGTCTTCCCATGCGGGGCAGATGATGGGGATGTTCTTTTCACAGGCTGCTACTACCCAGCTGTCTTTGGGGTCAATCTCGTAGTACTGCTCCAGAACGCCGCTGCGGATCATCTGATAGATGAATTCGTAGGGGAGATATCTCTTGCCTTCGGCCTTTGCTTTGTCCCAAACCTCTACAAGGTGTTTTTCCAGGCGGCGGAATGCTTCCTCTTCCGGAATGCAGGTGTCTGTTACGCGGTTGTAGTGGTTGTTAATGAGCTCCTGCTCCTGCTGGGGAGTGAGGTCACGGTAACCGGGAACACGATAATAGTGGTTGTGGGCCACAAGGTTCATGATGTCTTCCTCCAGGTTGTTGGCGCTGCAGCAGACGAAGGAAATCTTATCCTGACGGATCATCTCGGCCAGAGAAAGGCCAAGTTCTGCGGTACTCATGGCGCCGGCCATGGCCAGGAACATCTTGCCACCCTTGTTAAGGAGGTCTTCATAGGCTTTTGCAGCGTCTACCAGGGCTGCGGAATTGAAGTGACGGTAGTTGTGGAGAATAAACTGAGAGATAGGTCCCTTTTCCATTTTTTTCTTGTTGTGCCGCGGGCGAAGCCAGTCTTTGACTTCCAACCCGCAGTCTTGTCTGCAAAAATACGAAAAATTTACTAACTTTGCATACTTTTATTTTACCTATCCAAATAGATTATGACTTTAGCGCAGATTGAAGAAATAGTAACAGGCTTCCTTACGGAAGAATTGGAAATAGACCAGGATAAGATTACCGGCGATGCCCGCCTTAAGGATGACCTGGGTATAGATTCCCTGGAAATAGTCGATGTGGTTGTTTTGGTGGACGAAGCCTTCCATTTCAAGATGAAGCCGGAAGATTTCAAGGACCTTAAGACCTTCGACCAGTTCTGCGCCTTCATCCAACAGCACGCAGCATAGGTGGCCCCTTACAGCGACATAGACGTTCAGGAGCTGCTGCCCCAGCAGCCGCCGTTCCGTTTCGTGGACACTTTGGAGTGGTACTCCGATCAGGAGTCCCTAATTGCCTTCACTCCCGGTGAGGGCAACCTTCTTATGGAAGACGGGCATCTGAGCGCCGCCGGAATCATGGAGCACATGGCCCAGGCCAATGCCGTACGGGAAGGCTACCGCAGCAAATTTATCCTGCACATTCCGGTAAGCATCGGCTTCATCGGCCAAATCCGTGACTGCAAGATTCTCCGCCTTCCAAAGGCCGGGGAAAAGCTGCTTACGGCCGTACATCTTAAATACGAAATGTTCAAAGTTTGTCTGGCCGATGTGGAAGTGCGCTCCGGGGAAGAACTCATTGCTTACTGCAACCTGAAAACCGCGCTTAAGAATGACTGAGGACGTTTATATCATAGGACGCGGTCTTGTAACGCCCGTTGGAGATACGCCGGAAGGCGTTTTTCGCGCTGTACGGGAAGGCCGTTCGGCCCTTAAGCCGTATGCCGATACGGCCGAGACGTACTGGGCATCGCGCCTGGACAGAAGCGGCTTTACTGGCGACTCATTCTTTGAATATATCGCCCTGGAAGCCGCCCGTAAAGCAATACAGGAAGCTGGAATAGACCCTGCCGAAGCCGGTTTCATTCTTTCTACCATCAAAGGTGATATCGAACATCTTGGCAGCCGGGACGTATCGCTTGCTGCATCGGCCTCTAACATTGCCAATGCCCTTGGCGTAAAAGCCAAGCCCGTGGTGGTATCCAACGCCTGCATATCGGGCCTTGCCGCCATGGTACAGGGTATGCGCATGCTGCGCGCCGGCCTTTATAAACACGTAATTGTGGTTGGGGCCGAACTTCAGTCCCGCTTTATCGTTACCGGCTTCCAGTCCCTGAAAGCCCTTTCCCAGCAGCCCTGCAAGCCTTTTGATGCAGCCCGTGACGGCCTGAATCCCGGCGAAGCTGCAGCGGCAGTGGTGCTGTCTGGGCAACCTGCACCCTGGCAACTTGTTGCCGGCGCTGTCCGCAACGACGCAAATCATATTTCCGGCCCTTCACGAACCGGCGAGGGCAGTTACAATGCCCTTAAGGCCGTGCTGCCATATGTGGCAAAAGAGGACCTCGCTTTTGTAAACGTGCACGGCACGGCAACCAGATACAACGACGAGATGGAAGCCATAGCGCTGGACAGAGCCGGCCTTCTGGATGTGCCGATTAATTCCCTTAAAGGCGTTTTCGGACACACCATGGGGGCCGCCGGCATACTTGAATGTCTGGTTTCCATGCAGGCGCTGGAGGCCGGAATTGTCCTGCCCACCAGAGGTTTCAAGGAATTGGGCGTATCCTTGCCGGTCAAGGTATCGGCCGATGAGCGGGCAGTGAAGGGGAGTGCCTTCATAAAGCTGCTGTCCGGGTTCGGCGGTGTAAACGGAGCCATGCTGTTAAGAAAAGGAGGTGAGCAGTGAAAGAAGTTAGCATTCCTTCCGGGGCCAACCTGATGGACCTTTACCGCTCACTGGCGGGGGATTATCCCAAATTCTTCAAGATGGATACACTTTGCAAGCTGGGCTTCCTTCTCGCGGAGATGCTTGTGGCCGACGATACCGACCGTTTCCGCCAAAGGGAAGACCGCGCGGTGCTGGTTTTCAGCCGTGAAGGCAGCCTTGCCGATGACATCCATTACGCCCATTCCATGGCCGATTTCCCTTCTCCAGCCCTATTCGTTTACACTTTGCCCAACATTATTTCGGGCGAAATTGCCATACGCAACAAGTATGCAGGGGAGACATCTGCATACGTATTGGAGCGATACGACCGCCTGCTTATTGACAGCATAGTGCGCCAGGCCTTCCAGGATCCGGTGACAGAATCGGCCGTAGTAATCTGGGCCGATTGTCCGTCCGACAATCAGTGGGACGCCCGCGGATGGCTGGTAAAAAAGGAGGAGCTGGTATGAGCGAAGAACGTAAGTGGGCCGGTAAGACGCACGGCACCCCGTGGATGCACAAGGCGCTCATCGGCATGTTCAAAGTATGCCCGCTGGAGCTGATGTATCTTATCATGGCCCTGGTGATACCGTTCTATATGATATTCTACAGGCCGGGATTTACATCCATCTACCATTATCTTCGCCGCCGTCAGGGCTGGGGACCGGTGCGCTCTTTCTTTGGCTGCTACGCCAACCATTTCCTCTTTGGAACAGCCCTTCTGGACCGTTTTGCCTCATATTCGGGCCGGCGTTTCCGCACCCCCACTCACGATTTCCACCTGTTCTCCGGCCTGTCGGCCCAGCCGGAAGGATTCCTTATGTACACCACCCATGTGGGCAATCCGGAAATCACCGGCTATATGCTCCGGAGCGATGCCAAGCGCATGAACGTCATTACTTTCCCCGGCGAAAAATCCAACATCCGTTCCTGGCGCGAGGCAATGCTTGAGCCGCACAATATCCGCCTTATTTCGGCCGATGAAGACATGTCCTGGCTGTTCACCCTTAACGCGGCCCTGGCCGACGGAGAAATAGTAAATATTCATGCCGACCGTACTTTCGGCTCGCCTAAAACTCTGGAAGTTAATTTGCTGGGTGCTCCCGCTCACCTTCCTTTGGGGCCATTCTCGCTGGCTGCGATGCGCAATTTGCCCGTGCTGGCATCGTTTTCACTGAAATCCGGTATCCGCAGTTACGATATTTTCATCTATCGGCTGGATACTCCGGAGATGGCCGAAATGGGTCGTGAGCAGCGGCAGCAGGCGCTTGCAAATGCGTATGCCCGGTTGCTGGAAGATGTCCTGCACAAACACCCCCTGCAGTGGTACAACTTTTACGAGTTTTGGAACTGATACAGATTATATCTATCTTTGTAAGATTGAAATACATAGAAAATGGAAGAACTTAAATTAGAACTTAAAGAGCGTATCATCGATGCCCTGCATCTGATGGATATGGTTCCCGAAGATATCGAAGACGATGCCCCTCTGTTCAAGGAAGGACTTGGACTTGACAGCATCGATGCCCTGGAACTGATGCTTCTTATGGAGAAGAACTATGGCATCCGCCTTTCCAGCCCTCAGGAGGGCAGGCAGGTGTTCAAGTCCATCAGCACCATGGCCGAATATATTCAGGCTCACCGAACCAAATAGTTTCCTGTGTCAATGCGCGTTTGCATAAGCGGCTGCGGCGTAGTGTCTGCCATCGGCGTCGGCCGGGGGGAGACGCTTCTTTCGTTGAAAGAAGGCCTCAGAGGTCTGGCCCCGGCACGCTACCTGCCCACAACGCATAAGGAACTCCCACTGGGGGAAGTAAAGCTGTCCAATTCGCAGATGAAAGCCCTTCTGGGCATTCCGGACAGCCGTACCGTGTCCCGCACCTCGCTGCTGGCCATGATGGCCGTACAGGAAGCTTTGCAGGAGGCCGGTGATGTAAGCGCCTGCCGTCCTGCCTTCATTTCCGGCACAACGGTAGGCGGAATGGATATTTCGGAGCAGATGCCCCCGGAGCAGCGCCATCCCGAAGATTGGGATTGCGGCGCATCGTCACAGGCTGTTGCCGACTATTTTGGCTTTTTCTCTCAGGTTATTACCCCTTCAACAGCCTGTTCATCGGCCGCCAACGCGCTTTTGCTTGGCGCCAGGCTCATCAGGGCCGGCCGCTGTGATGTTGTTGTGGCCGGTGGCTCGGAATGCCTCAGCCTTTTCCATCTTAACGGTTTCCGTTCCTTAATGATTGTGGACGGGGAGCCCTGCAGGCCTTTTGACGTAAGCCGTGCCGGCCTTAATCTTGGAGAAGGTGCCGCATACGTGGTACTGGAAAGCGAGGAACACGCATTGGCGCGCGGCGCAAAGCCGCAGGCCTATCTTGACGGCTGGGGAAATGCCTGCGATGCTTACCACCAGACAGCATCGTCTCCGGAAGGGGAGGGAGCTTTCCTGGCCATGACCAAGGCAATTCAGGTGGCCGGTTTGAAACCGGCCGATATCGGCTATGTCAATGCCCACGGAACCGGCACTCCCAATAATGACCCAAGCGAGAGCCGTGCCCTGCAGCGTCTTTTCGGCGCCCAGGTGCCGCCCGTTTCATCCACCAAAGGCCTTACCGGACATACCACATCGGCCTCGGGTAGCATTGAGGCGGTTTTCTGCATCCTGGCTCTCCAAAACGGCTTTTTGCCCGGCAATGCGGGCTTTACTACGCCCTTCGAAGGCGGAATAGTTCCCCTCCGGGAGGCCGTGCCGGCACCCGATGTGAAGCATGTACTGTGCAACGCTTTCGGCTTCGGCGGTAACGATACGTCACTCCTAATATCCAAGGCGCTATGAAGCAGGTAATCACATTATCGGCCGTCCGTCTTGAAGGCCAGGAGCCGGATTACAGGCAGTACATCCCGCCCATGCAGGCACGCAGGATGAGCACCACCCTAAAACGCGCCCTGGTGTGCGCCAGGCAGGCCCTGGAGAAAGCTGGCGTAGAAATGCCGGACGCCATTTTGTGCGGCACCCGCCTTGGTCTTATGGACCATACCAACCGTATACTTGATTGCATAAGAGAGAACGGGGAAGAGAACGTGAGCCCTACGGATTTCATGCAAAGCACCCATAATACCATGGCTTCCACTATTGCCATCCAATTGGGCTGCCACGGCTACAACTGCACATATTCGCAAGGAGATGATTCCCTGGAAAATGCCCTTCTGGACGCCCGGCTTCTGCTGGAAGAAGGCAGCTGCCGTACGGCGCTGGTGTGCACGGAAGATTATGCAACGGTTCTGGCAGTTAAACCTGAGGAGTAATGGAGCGACTGGTTGTAATAAACGGCAGCCCTAAAGGGAAAAAGAGCGTGTCGCTCAAGTTTGTGGAGTATCTTCAGAAGAAGAACCCGCAAACAGAGTTCAGCTACTTTAACGTTGCCCAGGATATACGCACTTACAGCCGTAATCCGGAGGCGTGGACTGCTCTTAAAGATGCATTGAAGCAGTCTCAGGGCGTAATCTGGGTATTCCCCGTTTATATATTCCACGTTCCGGCCGCACTTATGCGTTTTATGGAACTGGTTCGTGAAAAAGACTGCCAGAGAGCTTTCGAGGGCCTTTATACCACGTGCATAAGTACCTCCATACACTTTTACGATAACCTTACCCACGACTGGATGCGCGGCGTGCTGGAAGGCCTGGGCATGCATTATATACTGCCCTTTACTGCCGACCAGGCCGATTTCTTCAATACGGAATCGCGCCGCAACCTGGAGTGGTTTTTTGCCGATTTTATGGAGGCTATACGCGAGCAGCGCCCTGTAGCACGGCGCTTTGCTCCACTGCCGGCAAACAGCTGGACATATACCCCCGGTCCTTCGAAAGGCCCCTTCGACCTTAAAGGAAAACGTGCGGTCATCGTGGTTGACAAAGATGTCCCTGGTTCGAACCTGGGCTCAATGGTACAGCGCCTTGCATCGGCCTTCACCGGCAAGGTGGATATAGTTGAGCTTGAGAAACTTACCATACGCGGCGGCTGTCTGGGATGCATGAAATGCGCCTTTGACCACGACTGTACGTATGCCGATAAAGACGATATCCGCCAGACATATCTTACGCTTCTGGATCCGGCCGATATCATAGTTTATGCCGGCGCGCTGCAGGACAGGTATTTCTCGTCACTGATGAAACTGTTTGTGGAGCGCCGCTTCATGCGCACCCACTATCCTTTCATGAAAGGGAAGCAGGTTGCGCTGCTGGTGGCAGGACCTTTAAGCCAGGCCCAGCTGCTGTACGACACCTTCGATGCCGATGTACAGGTGTGCATGGGTCATTTTGCCGGCGCAGTGTCGGACGAATGCGCGGATTCAGCCAAGCTTGATGCGGCTATCGATACCATGGCCTGCCAGCTTGCGCGCTATGCCATAGCAGGCTATCTTCCGCCGGATACCTTCCTGGGCATAGCCGGCCGGAAACTCTTCCGCGACGAGGTCTGGGGCCGATACCGCTTCCTCTTCCAGGCCGACCACCGCTATTACAGGAAAACCGGCTTCTACGACTTTCCCCAGAAGGACTGGCGCACCCGCTGGCAGAATTTCATCCTTACCATACGCCTGCTGAATCCCCGGACCAGGCGTCAGATGCGCAACACCCTTTCCGGCTTTATGGTTAAGCCCTTGATGAATGAATTGGATAAAATGTAACCGGCCATGTTAAAAATGATTATACTTTGCGTGATTCAGGCTGTACTCATGTGTGGAGCACAATCTTTCTTCAAGGTTGCAGCAACACACATGGATGCGTTTTCCTGGACATGGACTTTCTGGCGTGACAGTCTTTTAACCAACTGGTGGCTGCTTGCGTCCGGCATTTGCGGTCTTACGGGACTTATCGAATGGATGTACATGTTAAAGCATTATCCGTTTAGCCAGGTTTATCCGCTGTCTTCCTTAAGTTTCCTCTTCGGCATGTTTGTTGCCGTCATCTTCTTTAAGGAAACCGTTGTTTGGCAGCAGTGGGTTGGGGTCTTGCTCATCCTTGCCGGCTGCGGACTGATTGCCCGATGATAAAACGCCTTGTAATATCTGTTGTTCTGTTTGCCGCGGCTGCACTATGCGCCTGCGCTCAGGATGTGCTTGCCCGTATCCTGGAAGTAAACATGCCCGACAGCTTGCAGGCACAATGGACAAGGACGTATCATTCGCCAATGCTGCAGGAAGATCTGGTGTCTTCCGGAACAGTCTTTCTTAAGCAGCCGGATGTTCTTCGCTGGGAAACTCTTGAGCCGGTTCACAGCCTTACGGAATTTAACGGAGAACAGCAACGGGGGAGGTTCCGCCTGCCTCAGGAGAAAGACTTTGATGCTGTGGTTTTGGAGAGTGAACAAATTACTGTTATTCTTACGCCTAAGCGACGTGACTTAAAGCAAATGTTCAGCCAGATTGTAGCTACTGCCGATAAGAAAACCTACCGTGTTTCTAGCGTCCTGCTTAAAGGTTTTGAAGGAGAGTGGACCCGCATAGATTTCAAATGATGCTGGAAGGAGTATTATATAGTATTGCAGAGCGCGGTGAAAACTGCGCCACCGTGCGTATCCTGCCGGAGAGTCCCGTCTATAAGGCGCATTTCCCCGGTTATCCTGTAACGCCGGGCGTAACCATAGTCCAGATGGCGCTGGAGCTTATGGGAAAGCAGCTCAAAGGTGCAAAGGATATAAAATTCACCGTGCCGATAATTCCATCGGCCGATGGCCCCCTTGTCCGCTTCCAGTGGACTTTCAAGGCCGATGATCAGGCCGATATTTCCGTCTTCCTTCCCGGCGACCGGCTGTGCGCAAAAATGAGCATTCTGGTATGACCGATACCGTAATACTGATTCCCACCTACAACAATGCCGGCACGCTTGCCGATGTTGTTTCACGGGCTCTTTTGCAAGGGCTTCCGGTGATGGTGGTGGATGACGGTTCAACGGACGGCACTGCCCAAATTCTCAGTTCCTTCCCCGATATACTTGTAGTTACCCATCCTGTTAACAAAGGCAAGGGTACTGCACTCAAAACAGGCTTCCAGGAAGCTCTGAAGCGTGGTTTCAAGTATGCGCTTACCCTGGATTCCGACGGCCAGCATTATCCGGAAGACACTCCGGCGCTGCTGGAGAAAAAAGGGGAGAGAACCCTTGTTGTCGGAAGCCGTAGCGTAAGGGGAGTGAGCGGCAGCAGCTCTTTTGCCAATAACTTTTCCAATTTCTGGTTCAGGCTCTATACCTGGTGCAATTTGCCGGACACTCAAACGGGCTACAGATTGTATCCGCTTGAATCCCTTCCCGGTCTCTGGCTCCTGAGTGCCCGCTACGAAGCAGAACTTGCCCTCCTTGTCTTCAGCGCCTGGAAAGGCCTTGATTTACAGCCGGTTCCGGTACAAGTAGCGTACCCCGAGGACCGCGTAACTCACTTCCATCCCTTCAAAGATTTCACTCGCATCAGCATCCTCAATACCATCCTTCTGGTAGTAGCCATCTTCTACGGCTGGCCCCGTATGATAATCCAAAAACTGGTTAAATAGCAATTTTTTACTATCTTTGTTAATTCTTAACAAGATAGTGAAAAGGTATGTGCTTAATATTTATGACTGGCTCAGCGCCCGAAAAGGCGTTGCAGCGGTTATTTGTTTGGCGGTTCTTGCTATCAGTTTGTTAAGCGCCCTAAGACTTGGTTTCCAGGAGGATATATCGGCATTTTTGCCGGAGGCCCAGAGAGAGCAGCTGGCCGAAACAGGAGGGCAGGAGCGCATTGCAGTGTTTTTCAAAGGCGGCAGCGTAGACGATAAGTTGGACGCAATGTACGCTTTCCAGGACAAGTGGAACGCCGCCAATCCGGATATCCCTGTTCAAGCCGATGCCGACAATTCGGAGGTGCTTGCCGTATTTGACTTCATAAGCTCCAACTGGCCGTATTTTATGGACCAGGCCGATTACGCCAGGGCCGATTCATTATTAGCCGACGAAAGCTATCTTTCCCGCCGCATGGCTCAGAACAAGCTTTCCATGTACGGAGCCAATTCCATGGTATCCAGGTACTTCCGTTCCGACCCTCTGGATCTGTACAGCCCCGTTCTCAAGCGTCTGCAGGCCGCAAGGCCGGAAAGCCGCCTGGAAGACGGCTGCCTCTTTACCCCGGACGGCGAAACCGGCATAATCTTCTTCGATTCTCCCTACGGTGGCAGCGAAAGTGCACAAAACGCGCTTTTAGTGCAAGCTCTGGCTAATGCCAAAGCCGCCACAATGGCCGATTTCCCGGAAGTGACGGTCACTTCCACCGGCGGACCGGAGGTTGCTGCAGAGAATGCACGGCGAATAAAAAAAGACTCCTTCCTGGCACTTGCAATTGCTGCAATCCTGATTTGCATAGTGCTTTGGTTCAGCTATAAACGCCTCGCCGATGTACTGTGGATACTCATATCCATATCTGCCGGTGCTTTGTTCGCGCTGGGAGCCATAGCCCTATTCAAAAGCAGCATAAGCATAATAGTGCTTGGAATAGGCTGTACGGTCATCGGCATTGCGGTGAATTATCCGCTGCATTATGTCGATCATCTTAAGTATCAGCCAGATAAACGCAAAGCTCTGGCCGAACAGGTGAATCCGCTGTTGGTTGGTAATATAACAACTGTCGGAGCCTTCCTGGGCCTGCTTCTTTTAAAGGCCGATGCACTTCACGACTTTGGCTTCATAGGGGCAATGATGCTTATTG
>Ga0310696_10010663_pt1 | contig 10538 bp, 4 predicted proteins | sample AusTroGonzalo_MG_4_FD_203885 | JGI IMG/M metagenome (GOLD analysis project Ga0310696, IMG submission 203885) | Bovine rumen microbial communities from tropical cattle in Woodstock, Queensland, Australia - Gonzalo_02 (v2) (version 2) | ecosystem: Host-associated > Mammals > Digestive system >... | reverse complement strand
TGATGCCGGTGCTCTTCCTGATGGCCATCGGCATTTCGATATACGTGGTGTGTCTGCCGGGGACGGGAGACGGGCTCAGGTACTATCTGGTGCCGAACATGGACTGTCTGCGCGATTCCGCCGGCAGGTTCTCGCCGGCGCTTCTGGGCAAGACGGTGCTGGGGGCGATGGGGCAGATGTTCTACTCGCTCTCCCTTGCGATGGGGATAATGATCACCTACGGCTCGTACATGAAGAAGAGCGACTCCATCGAGCGTTGCGTCCGGCGGATAGAGATATTCGACACTTTGATAGCGGTGGTGGCGGGCCTGATGATCATACCCGTGGTGTACATGTTCGCGGTGAAGACGGGAACTCCCGTGAAGGAGGCGATGAACGCAGGCCCAGGGCTGATGTTCATAACGCTTCCGAAGGTGTTTGCGACGCTTGGGCCCGCAGGACCGTGGATGGGGCTTACGTTCTTCCTGCTCGTCCTGTTCGCCGCCGCGACGTCGGCGATATCGCTCTTCGAGGCATGCGTGTCGTCGGTGTGCGATCTTCTGAAGCTCGAGAGAAAGCCGGCGACATTCTTCACAGGCGCCGTCATAATGTTCCTGGCTACGTTTTCCGCGCTGGGATACGGGCCGTGGGCGGACGTCCGGCCCTTTGGAATGCAGTTCCTCGACTTCTTCGACTTCACGACCAACTCGGTGCTGATGCCGATCGTCGCCGCGGCGACGTGCGTGTTCGTGGGCTACGTTCTCGGCCCCAAGGCGATCTTGGACGAGTGCCGCGCCGAGGGGAGCCAGTTCAAGGCCTCCGGGCTCTACATGGCGATGGTGAAGTACTTCGCGCCGATCCTGGTCGTCGCGATTCTCATTTCGGAGACATGCCGATCGCTCGGCATAGGCGGCTGGAACATCTGACGCGTCATTGAAGGGCCACCAAATGAAGAAGTTCATCAACATGCTTCTCTTTCTGCTCGCCGCGGGGGCGTACGCCCAGACGGCGACGCCCGGTGCGCCGACGGCGCTCAAGGCGGTGGCGTCCTCGCCCGAGGCGGCGCAGACGGGCGTGGTGGCCAAGACCGTGGAGGCCACAAGCGACTGGCTGGCGCAGTTCACCGAGATCGTCGACAAGATCGACGGCTACGTATGGGGAATACCCCTCATCTCCGCCATACTCGTCACGGGACTGATTCTGACGTGCGTGCTCAGGCTCAACCATCTCTTCAACCTGAAGTACGCCTTTCACTACATGTTCCACCAGGAGGAGGGCGACACGTCCGGCGAGGTGTCTTCCTTCGGCGCGCTCTGCACGGCTCTCTCCGCCACGATTGGAACGGGGAACATCGTGGGCGTCGCCACGGCCATCGGCACCGGCGGCCCGGGCGCGCTCTTCTGGATGGAGCTGGCGGCGTTCTTCGGCATGGCCACGAAATACGCGGAGGGACTGCTCGCGGTGAAGTACCGCGAGGTGGCGCCGGACGGCAGAGTGCTTGGCGGCCCGTTCTACTACATAGAGAAGGGGCTGGGGCGCAGATGGAAGTGGCTTGCCGTGGCCTTTGCCTTCTTTGGGGTGATGGCGGGAATAATGGGCATGGGCACGGTCACGCAGATACACGGGATAACGTCGGCCGTCCAGCGATTCTTCGACCCGGGCTTCAATCCTGCGGACATGGCGATGGGCGTGCATCTCTTCGGTACGACGTATTCTCTCGCCGTCGTCGTGTCGGGCCTCGTCGTGACCTTGTGCGTGGGGCTGGTGGTGATAGGCGGGCTGAAGCGCATCGCGAAGGTCTCCATGGTGATAGTTCCCTTCATGGCCGTCTTCTACCTCGTGATCATAGTGTTTCTTCTCATGGGCAATATGTCTAAGGTGACGTCGGCCTTCGAGCTGATCGTGCGCGCGGCGTTCAATCCGTCGGCGTTCACGGGGGGCATGGTGGGCACGATATTCATCGCCATGCAGAAGGGAATCGCCCGTGGCATATTCTCCAACGAGGCTGGTCTGGGCTCGGCGCCCATCGCGGCGGCGGCGGCGAAGACGAACGAGCCGGCCCGCCAAGGACTGGTCTGCATGACGGGCACGTTCATCGACACGATCGTCATCTGCACCATGACGGGACTCGCGATCGTCGTGACCGGCGCCTGGGAGCCGTCGCTCGGTCTCAAGGGCGTTGACATCACGATCGAGGCGTTCAGCCGCGGGCTCGCCTTTCTCGGCCCCCACTCGGGCTCGATTGCCAGCTTCTTCCTGATGGTGGCGTTGACGTTCTTCGCGTTCACCACCATTCTAGGCTGGAACTACTACTCCGAAAAGTGTCTGGAATATCTGGTGGGACAGGAGAGGAGATGGATGGTGATGACATACCGCTTCGTGTACGTGGCGGTCGTGTTCTTCGGGCCGTATCTGACCGTGTCCGTTGTCTGGGGCCTTGCGGACACCTTCAACGGACTTATGGCCTTTCCGAACCTGGTGGCACTCGTCCTCCTCTCGCCCGTCGTGGCGCGCACCACGCGCGACTTCCTCAGGCGCCGCGCAGCCGTCGGAAGACCTTGAGGCATTCTGTTCACACATTTGCCGTTATTGACGGGCATCGCAGAAATTTGGTATGATTTATCTGTCTGCGTCCATTCAGGGGAGCGAGTCTTTCTTCTGACAGGGCAATGACGATAGGTTTTGTTGCTGTACACTTGCATTGACGAATGAAAGTTGTACGTGTAGCTTTTAAGGAGGACATGTGATGAAGACTGACATATTGCACAGAGGAAGCCTTCTGGCCATAGTCGTATTTTGCGCGATGTCGGCGGCGGGGACGGACTTTTATCTCAAAAGCGCCGCCACGGACTGGAGCGAACCTTCTAGTTACTGTACGGACAGCGACAGAACGACCGACGCCACTGTCCGCCCAGGCGCAGACGACACGATCTACGCACCAGCCGAGACGTTCACTTTCGACAGTTCCACGGCTGCTGGCCTGGCGTCCATCGAGACGATATCAAACGTATACCAGATATTGACCTCGGACGGAACGATTCTCCATTTCAACATACCTTCCGGCACGGCGGCCATAGGCTGCCGCATCCGCCGCGATCTTTCCAGCCCGAGCACAGGGATGACCACGTCCACGATCGTGAAGCAGGGCGGCGGTACTCTTGATCTTTCGGCTACTACTGCGACCAATTTCAATGGTTACCTCTACGCCGCCAACCTCGATGTGCGCGGAGGAACCGTGAAGCTCTGCCAAGGTACAACAGTTAACCAGCAGTTAGGCGAATTGCGGCTCGCTTCTGATACGGTGCTGTGGACGCCTTGTTCCGCCGACAAGGCGTCGCAGGTCACATTCGCCGGCATAAAGGCGGAAGAGAACAGCGTCATCACGAATGCCACTACTAGGCCTAGCGGCCATGCCATGGTCGTTTCCTCGACCATTCACATGCCGTACGAGTCGTACATCAGGGGTCAGGTCTGCCCAAACGTGAGAATATGGTGCGTTGGCAACATGCGTCTTGAAGGGACGAACAGCACGACGACGGCGGAGACGATGATTCAGGACAACTACGGACGATTCTACGTTGATGAGGACGGCAAGAGAACGGGCGTTATCCTGGTGAAAAGCATAGGTACGAAGAATAGTCCGTCCTCTGTCGGCGTCGGCAATTCAATTTATGCTCAGAACAACGGTGGAGGCATAAGATACATAGGAACGGGAGAGACTGCCAACAAGGACTTCTGCATGGCCGGCAAGTCAGCGTCGAGCTCGTATCCGAATTTCATCGACGGCGGACCCCACGGTGGTCTAGTCATGTCGGGATCGTTTAAGTTCCATACTCAGGGAGACTCTGTGTCAGAAGCCGTGCGCCGTCTCTGGCTGATTGGAGAAAACACGAACGAGTGTGTGATCAACGGGAGCGTCAAGAGCGAGACGGTGAATGACGTGACGTATCCCGTCTTCATCACGAAGTCCGGCACCGGCATCTGGCGAATGGCGGACAATCCGCAATGCGGGCACAAGGGCACCGTTGCGATAAGGGAGGGAACGCTGCGCTTCGATTCGCTGCGCGAACGTGGCTTGATGTGCTCGCTGGGCGATTCCACGATCTGCACCATTGACGACTCCCGCGCCGTGACGAACGGCGACTACGTGCCCTATGCGTTTGCGCTTGGCGGCGGAGATCACGAGGCCGTCTTCGAGTACACGGGCGCAGGTCCCGCGTACTGCACCACGCGTCCGCTTGTACTCGTGGGCGACGGCGGGCGTCTTAGCGCGTCGGCCGGGGCGATTACGATGCATGGAGTGTCGCCGCGCGATGCTGGCACGTCCCCTACGTTGACGCTCGACGGTTCCGCCCAGGGCTGCAAGCTGTACAATGTCACAAACGGCGTTTCAGGGTCGTCTGTGCGCATAGAGAAGGACGGAACCGGAAGCTGGACGCTGGGCGGCAATCTCGCCGTCGACGGCGGAATAAAGGTCAAGAACGGGACTCTTTCCCTGCAAACCCAGCAGACCTCGCAGAGCGCAGACTACAAGTGGTTCCGCATTTCGCTCGCGCAGATCGGCACTGCCGGGACAAACGACCATACATGCATCAGGAAGGTGAGCCTCTTCAACGCAAACGGAGTGCGCCAGAACGGAGGACTCGCTGTGCCTAGTTCGGTGAGGAGTCTCCGCGGCACTGGCGAGAAGACGATAACCGTTGTCCCCGCCGAGATCGGAAAGGGTGAAATATGGTATGATGACATCTACAACGGGAAGAAAGTGAAGTACTACAGTGACTCCGGCGATCTTGACGTGCTGTGCGACAACGAAATAAGCGGCACTGCCGGCAAATTGAATTTGTACATCTTGACTAAGCCGGACATCAACGACGAACTCACATGGTATCCGATAGTGATGCACCTGCCGGACTCGGCCGACCCGATCGCCAGCTTCGACATACAGGGATACAGCAAGCTAAATGTCGGCAACTTCTCCCTGCCCACGCGCGTGAGAGTGGAGGGATCGCACGACGGGACGATATGGAAGACGCTGTATTCCAACACAGGCGCAGAGGATCCGCTTTTGGCGCAGAACGTCAGCGACAACAATCAATGGATATCCGACGGTTCGGAGCCCATTGACGCCAATACGGCGTCGGGAAACGCAATGAGTCTATCTTCCTCCAGCGGGCCGATTCTCACGGCGTTCTCGTGGTATCGCCTCAGAGTCGCGCAGCTGGGCAATTCCGGCAACAAGATGCAGATCCGCCAGATAGAGCTCTGCGACAGAGCCGGAAGGCGCGTGAACTCCGGCATGACGCTTGCGGAGACTCCCGCCGCGTCGGGCAAAGAACGTACTATACAGGGTACGATGCCAGACCCTGGCCAGGTTGGATACGGATACACCGCAGCTGGACGCAGAATATATGTGGGCAACCAGAACAATGAGCTGGAAGGTTCTTTCGACAACAACTACAGCGGAAGTACATTAGGAAAAATCGACATTCAATGGAAGAACTCGGATGGCACTGCCTGTAACCCAACTCCGTCTGACAGCAGCACGTGGATTCCGATAGTGATGCATTTCGCCGGACCTACGGAAGTCCACCATTTCGACATAGAGACGCTGAGTGAAAAAGTCCTTGACGTCTCTCCCGTCAGATTCATGCTGGAGGGGTCGTACAACGGCGAGGATTGGCATGTTCTGTACAACAACGCGACGGAAGGGGTGGCCTTCTCCACTCCGCCGACGACGTACAACCAATGGCTCACAGACCAGGTTGTAGCGCAAAGTAATCATCCCCGTCCTGCGGGGAAGGGGATAAGCGTTTCCTGCTATGCAGATGAGGCGGAACCCTCCTACGTCCAGTTCCAGGGCGGCGTGAAGGCGCAGGTCCTCGGAGACGGCGTGCTTGCCAAGGCTGGGACGGGCGTGCCGCCGGTGATGAGCGAACTGACGATCGACGTCGACGACGCCGGAGCTGTGGAGGGCTTCGCGTTTGCCCAGGACGGTACTCTCAACCTTCTGAACGTTGATTCCTCCATGACGCTTCCCGGCTCGTACTCCACCTGTTCCGGACTTGAGAACATCAGGAACTGGACGGTGAATGTAAACGGCAAAGAGAGGCCGGGAGCGCATGTCTTCGCCCACGATGGCACGCTCAAGCTCGCGCTGCCCGGAACGATTGTGATCTTTCGCTGAGCCGGCTTCGCCCCGCGGCAGTACAATGGGCGTTGAAGTCTCCAAGTGTTTGATGTCGCTTGACGCGCTGCGCGGGTTTCGCTGGGAGATGGAGTACCTGTTCGGGAACGTCATGCGGATGTGCTCTACCCGCGAATAGGGTGCATCGCAAGAAAATATTTTAAAGGTATAAATCAATGAGGACGCAAATGACAAGACAGACAATCGGAGCGCTTGCCATCGCGGCGGCGATGGCGTCAGCGGCGGCGGATGTGCCCGCCGCGCTGCACGGGCGAGTCGTGGACATCTGGACGCGTGTGACTGCGGCGAACGCCAAGGGGCGCGAAGGTGATCGGGTCTGCCGCATGAAGGCTTGGCGCGGAGAGAGAGTCCACGCACAGACGGTGACGTGGTGCGATGCGCCATGCGGATCGGTGAGGTTCGAATGTTCGCCGATGGTGATGGACGGCGGCGGACATGCCGGACAGCCGCAGCTTTCGGCGCGCGTCGTGCGCGACGTGGCAGGTGTTCCAGACCTCCTCGACTGGCCGGAGACGGCTGAGATCGGCGAGGAGAGGTTCCTGGCCTCGTGGCTTACGGCAGAAGTTCCCCGCGACGCCAGGCCGGGCGTGTATCGCGGCACGTTCTCCGTCGTCGCGAAGGGCGGGCGGCGCATCGACTATCCAGTTGAGCTTTCCGTGAAGTCCGCTACGCTGCCGGAGAAGAACCCGTTCTTCCTCGATCTATGGCAGAACGTCTGCGCCGTCGCCCGCTGGCACAATGTGAAGCCGTACACGAAGGAGCACTATGCGGTCCTGGAGCCGATGATGCGCGAGCTCGCCGCCGCGGGGCAGAAGGTCATAACGGTTCCGGTCTGCGCCTATCCGTGGGGCAAGGGATATCTGCGCGACGAGTTCGTGCCGATGGTGAAGGATGTCCGTTATCCCGATGGACGCTGCGAGTTGGACTTCACAGTGTTCGACGATTACGTGGAGTTTGCGCGGCGCTGCGGCGTCGGCCCGCAGATACACTGCTACACGATACTGAAGTTCCTGCACCGCTACGACTACTTCTACATCGACGGAGCGACCGGCGAAGAGCGCGTCGTAAAGCTCGACCCAGACACGCCGGAGTGGAAGGCGTTCACGCGGCCATTCCTCGAGAAGTTCGAGGCGCATGTTCGCGACAAGGGATGGATTGAAGACGTGTATATAGCAATCGACGAGGGCGATCCGCCGGACCAGTTCACGACGCGTGCGTTCCTGAAGGAGGTCGCGCCGTCGCTGAAGTACGCATCCGCATCCAACAAGGACGCCCGTCTCTTCAAGGGACTGGACGCCGCCGTGTTCTCGCAGATACTGTGGAAGGACTACTGCAACGAGGAATTCCTCGCCACGCTGCCGGAGCGCCGCGCCAGGGGGCAGATCACGACCTTCTATGTATGCACTCAGCCGCAGAAGCCGAACACGTGGTTTGCCAGTCCGCTTGTGGAGACGGAATGGCTTGGACTCTACGCGGCGGCAAAGGGGTTCGACGGGTTCCTCAGGTGGTCTGTGTTCCACTGGACGGAGAATCCCTTTACTACGGCGAAGGAGAAGTGGTGCCCGGAAGGAGAACTGCATCTGCTGTATCCGAACGCACGCGCCTCGATGCGCTGGGAAATACTGCGCGATTCCATAGAGGACTACCGCAAGATCGCCGTACTACGCGATGCCGACGGTTCTCTCCGGCCAGCGATGAAGAGCGCGCTGGACGCGATTGACTTTGAGGCGGCCAAGACTGACGACGAGGCTGCGTACCGAGCCAAGGTCGGCGCGGTGCTAGATGCGGTGGACAAGGCGGCAGACGAAGTGGCTGCGCGAACGTCTCCCGAGATTTCGCCGCCGCATGTCGAGGCCTCGAGACTCACCTTCGCCAATCCTATTGACCTCGAGTACCGAATGCGGCCGGAGGCAAGCATGAATTTCCGGGAAGGGGCGGACCCCGACGTTGTGCTGTGGAACGACCGCTACTGGCTTTTCGCGTCCAAGTGCGGCGGGTACTACGTCTCGGACGACATGGTGTCATGGAAGCTGGTCCGCACTGACGACCTCCCTCTCGAGGAGTACGCGCCGACGGCGTGGGTCATGAACGGGAATCTTTATTTCAGCTCGCGCGGCGGCACCGTGCACCGGGCTGTGGACGCGGCGGCCGGAAGATGGGAGAAGCTAAAAGAACGCGTGCCGTTCACAGTTGATTCAAAGATCCACTTCGAGAATGGACGGCTCTTCAACTGCTACGGCGGTACCACCAACAAGATTCCTCTGTGGGTCTGCGAACTGGATGCGTCAACGTTTAGACGCAAAGGGGACCTCTTTCCCGTGGCAGAGATGGACGATTCTCGCTTTGGATGGGATGTAAGGGGCGACAACAACGAACTGACCACCGGAAGGCTTGGATGCAAGGAGGGCGCGCATCTCGTGAAACGCGGTGACGTATATTATTTTCAGTATGCCACTCCAGGAACGGAATACATGACGTACTGCGACGTGGCCCTGGTTGGGAACTCCCCCTTGGGTCCGTTCCGAAGGCAGAAGCTCAATCCCTTCTGCATCAAACCAGGCGGTTACGCGAAGGGCGCAGGGCATGGCTGCACGATCCGCGACCGCTACGGAAACTGGTGGCATATAACTACATGCGTCGTGAGCGGCGTAAACCGCAGGATCGTCGTGCTTCCGGTGTTCTTCGACCACGACGGCGAGATGTGGTGCGACACGGCCTTCGCGGACTGGCCGATTGTAGTTCCCGGCAGGAAGTCGTCCAATCCGGCAGACTACCACAGCGGATGGATGCCGCTCACGTATGCGAAGCACGTTGAGGTTTCGTCGACTGCATCCGATTCTCGTAAAGATGCGCTGGTGGACGAGAACATGCGGACGATATGGAGCGCGGCGACCGGGAATGCGGGGGAATGGGCCGCAGTTGACTTCGGCGGAGTCGCCGAAGTGCGTGCAGTGCAGATTGGTTTTGCCGAAGCTGGGAATGTGGATCCATGGCGAAACGAAGGAGCTGCGCGAAGGTGGAAGGTCGAAGTCACCCAGGACGGCAGCTCTTGGGCATGTGTTGTCGACGAGTCGAATGCAGGAAGTGCGCCGGACCACCCGTACCGCGTTTTGAAGACTCCCGTAAAGGCGACGAAAATGCGCGTGGTATGCGTTGGCCTGCCGCCTGGCAATCGTTTCGCTCTGCGCGAGATACGGGCCTTTGGGCAGATGGACGTGCCGAAGCCATCGGCTGTTTCCTCCTTCTCCGCAGAGCGCAACAAGTCGGACCGCAGAAGGACCCGCCTTTCCTGGAGCGAGGTCAAGGGTGCGGATGGATATGTTGTTCGCTATGGTCCGTCGCCGGACAAGATGCACCTTTCGCGACTGGTGAGGGGCGCACATGATGTGGAGATTCGGTCGCTGAACACCGAGCAGGAGTATTTCTGGTCGATCGAGGCGTTTAACGCTGCCGGTTTGTCGCCGACGAGAAAGTGAACGCCACGTCATTTCTCAACTGCGCACGGCGGCTGTTTTCGGTCTTTCTTTCCCATGGCGAGCTTTGAAAGGCCGACGTAAAGCGCGGCCAATGCGGTTGCGCCGAGAATCACCCACGGGAGATGTTGCGACGCGAGGTCTTTTCCCTTGTGGACAAGTTCGGCATACGTCATGTCGACGGCCGTGCGGCCGAGGGTAAATCCAATGGCGGCGAGTATCGCAGTCCAGATTCCAGCTCCAAGTCCGGTGAAAAGGGTGAATTTCGCAAGCGGCATTCTTGAGAGACCGGCGGGGATGGAGATGAGCTGGCGGATGACTGGAACGAGGCGGCAGACGAATGTGGTGACGCCGCCGTACTTGTTGAACATTTCGAACGCGCGATCGAGCGCTGCCGGCTTGATGAAGAACCATCTTGAGTGTCTGCGGAGGAAGGGTTCGCCGAGACGGGCGGAGAGGTAGTAGTTGAAGTAGGCGCCGGCAAGCGATCCGGCGAGGCCGGCGGCGAAGGCGATTGCGAGGTCGGGGATCGGGGAATGGAGAGTCAGTTCGCCGCGGGCCGCGAGAAACCCCGCGGGAATCATCACGATTTCGCTTGGGAAGGGAATGAATGAGCTTTCGACTGCCATGAAGAAAAACACCAGCGCATAGCCCCATACTGGGGCGAACGCGGCGATTGCGTCGAGATGGGCTGCAAGGATGTCAAGCATTTGTGTGGCTTTCTTCAAGATTCAAATAAAAGATATTCTACCAAACCGCAGGGAAGCCTGCAAGGACTAGGTCGGGAAGTTGTACAATCAAGTGAGTCAAATCGGAAAGGCAAGGTTTCGAGGTGGAGAGCAGAGGCAAAAAGGAAGAAAGACAGGAAGCGAAAGAGGTTG
>Ga0310696_10010662_pt1 | contig 10539 bp, 11 predicted proteins | sample AusTroGonzalo_MG_4_FD_203885 | JGI IMG/M metagenome (GOLD analysis project Ga0310696, IMG submission 203885) | Bovine rumen microbial communities from tropical cattle in Woodstock, Queensland, Australia - Gonzalo_02 (v2) (version 2) | ecosystem: Host-associated > Mammals > Digestive system >... | reverse complement strand
TCTTTCTCAAGGATAAGTACTTTATATCCCTGTCGCTTCAGCACCGTATACCTTGGTTCTGTCCCGATATATGGATTATCTTCGAGTTTCAGAATGGATTTTTCAAGATCATCCAGTTTATTCAGCGCGATTTCGTTTCCGAAATTTTCAGCAATATACAGGACAATATTCCTGATCAGGGCATCTGCTGTGTCAGTACGAATTACTTTGTATTTCACAGGTTATCCTCCGTCAGCATTTTCCTGAGATCATCAAAGGTTTCCTGTACCGGCGCTGTTCTGCCGAATTTTACGTCTTCTTCTGATTCAGCAAGAATTTCAAGCAATTCAATTCTTGCCCTCATTCTCCTGTATTCTTCATATGAAATGGAGACAGTATCTCCCCGGCCGTTTACGGTAATAACTACAGCTTCCTTGTTTTCTCTGCACTGTCTGGATATTTCATTGTAATGGTTTCTGAGATCAGCCGAAGGCCTGATCGATTCCCTAAATGTCATCATATAAAGGTCCCTCCCCAACGATATATCATAATTATATTACGATATGTCTATATGCACAACTGTTTTCAACAATAATACGCCAAAAACGGAAAACCCGGAAGCGTAGGAAAATCAACGCTTCCGGGAGTCGAAGTGGCGGGATTCGAACCCGCGGCCTTTTGGTCCCGAATTAAAGATTTTGTTCGTTTTTCCGGTTTTTGCTGGAGACTTCCGGATATTTCGGGTTATCCAGACCTTTTCTCTTCTCTTTAAACCGGCAAAATATGTAATTTCAGTAAATTATAAAGTGGCAAACCCTCTTTGCAACCTCCAAGGTTGCAGCATCCACATTCACACAAGATCAACCAACCATAGAGTATTCATAACTATGCATATACATAAACTCCGGTGCACAATCGATGTCTCCATCCAACCAAGTTACCACGCCATGGTCTATCTTGGGGTTCGAAAAAACCTGCTCATCATGAAGCGGCTCAAACACTGGGCCTTCCAGCAATGTGGCATCAAAAAGTCTTAACTCACCATTGTTAAACTGAATCAGCATCATCATGTTAGGTAAAACCTTAACATGATCAACCTTGATAGGCTGTTCCGGCTCTCCGCCATATACAATACCATCTCTGATAAACATATTCATCCTCCGATCTTACTTCAGCGGATCAATCTTGCTAAATGGAATATTTCTTACTGCCTGATTCCATGCTGCATACAATTCATCCTCATGAATGGCCATCCAACCTGCAAGCATCCGATACTGTTTCAACGGAATCTTACCGTCCAGAACTTCACCATCAAGAGCAACAGATGCCTCATATTCACCATAGTATACGTGAACGTGAGGCTTATGGTGCTTATCATTGTCATTGAAGATCATTTTAATCACAAGGCCATAAAACCTGCTGATTTCTGGCATGTACTTCCCTCCTGGTCAAACAAATCAAGCAACTTGCTCCAAGATCATCCTTCATTTAGTCAGATTATACCATGGGCATTTGATTTCAACAATCTCAAACAAAGAATTCGGGAATCTATTAGCGACTTGGATCGCCGTGTAGCCTCGTCACTTCCTTCATCACAAAACTTACACGGAGAATTTTACCAAACCCGCCGGCCCATGTCCATCTGACAAAATTCCGCCACCAACGGGTCGATCGTGATCCACAGCCGGGACTTGTAGCTCCCTGCCGACCGAAAACCCGGTTCAACGGGGACTGTGGTCAACATTATTTTCACTTTAGTCCGCTAAACTGGATATTTCGAAACTGGAAATTTACGGAAAAAACCGGAAAAATCCGTAAGTGGCATTTTCGGAGCTACAATTCGGTGTCTTGCTGCCCCGCTACAACCTGGAAGGTTGCAAACCAGAAAAAAGCGGAAAATCCGCCGGAAAAAGCAAAACCCGGAAAGCTTTATAAATCAAGCCTTCCGGGAGTCGAAGTGGCGGGATTCGAACCCGCGGCCTTTTGGTCCCGAACCAAACGCGCTACCAAACTGCGCTACACCTCGATGCTGGAGCCGATGAGGGGACTCGAACCCCTGACCTGCTGATTACGAATCGGCTGCTCTACCAACTGAGCCACATCGGCACAACCAGCAAACGGTATTATAACAAAGCAAATATGGTTTGTCCAGCCCTATTTTTCCCGGCCGTAAAATCATCGGTTCAGTGGACAGATAAAGCCCTGTGTGCTAAACTTCTGAAAAAACTGTGCGGACGGATTCCCGTCTGCTTTGCTGCGGAAGGAACAGATCATGAGTTTTGAACTGATCGCGGTTGACATTGACGGCACTTTGCTCAATAGCCGTAAAGAAGTTGCCCCGGAAACGCTGCAGGCTGTCCGGAAGGTTTGTGCAGCCGGAAAGACCGTTGTCTTTGATACCGGAAGAGCCGTGAGCGAACTGACCGCTCTCTTTGTGCAGATTCCCGGGGTGCGTTATGCGGTCTTTGCGAGCGGCGCCGGAATCTATGACGATCAGGAAAAAAAGGCCTTCGCCCTGCGTGGATTCCCCCGGGATCAGGCGGATGCCATCCTCTCGCTGGCCCGCACGAAGGATGCCATGCTCCAGATCATCCTTCCGGACAGGGCTGTGCTCCAGGCCTCCCAGATGGAACACCTTGAACGGTATCATATGGAGATCTATCGCCCGCTGTACGAAAAATCCATGACGACCGTCCCGGACATCTTTGCTTTCGCGTCCTCATGCCGGGAGGAGATTCTGAAAATCAATCTCTACCACGCAGTTCCCGAAGAAAGGACCCGCACCAACGCGCAGCTTGCCCCCCTGAAGATCAGCCGAATCTATGCCGAAACCAGTTCCCTGGAATGTTCCGCGAACGGAGTTGATAAAGGATCCGGCCTGCTGCTCCTGAGCGATAAACTGGGAATTCCCCCGGAACGGATCATCGCGCTGGGCGATGCGGATAACGATCTCCCCATGTTTCGGACCGCCGGTCTCGGTGTTGCCATGGGCAACGCTGAAGAGCATGTAAAAACCGCCGCTGACCGGGTCGTCTCCGACCTGGATCACGGCGGCTGTGCTCAGGCAATCATGATGTTGCTGTCCGAGTAATCAGGCGTCTTTTTGCTGTTCGTCCTCCGTTTTGACGGCCACGACCGCTTCCTCCGTCTCCTTGTTCTTGTCAAAATCGATGCCGACCTTGTCCTTCAGTTTCTTTTTCGTGCGGCGCCACATAATAATACCGACGGAACCGACGGCAATGACAATACCGGCAATCGCCTGGATCAGATAAGTTGTGGCGGACGGATCGATATAGGCATGCGCTGCCGGCATGGTGAAGATCATCAGGTAAACTGCCAGCAAAAGAATGACTCCGCTTTTCTTCAGTGGTTTTTTCATGGTTTCCAGCTCCTTTTTACGCTTTCGTCTGCCGTTCGGTCAGCCGGCCGATAATATAGTCCGCGGCCGCCTCGCCGCAATGGCCGATATTGTAGAGGTTCTTCTCCCGGATTTCCAGAATCTTCTCGCTCCATTCTCCCGGATGATCCAGCATCTCGGTAGCCACATCATTGACCTGATCCAGTTGATCTTTATTCAGGCTCTTCCCGATCAGGTTACGCTGGGTAAAATCAATCGGAGTGATACCCAGTTTCTCCCAGTTATAGTTCTGCATCTTGACCTTGGTGTTGATGCACAGAACAGGCCGCAGTGTTGAATAGGCATAATCATTGGCAATTGCGGACCAGTCTGTCACCAGCAGGTCGCTTTCATAGATGGTACTGTTGCTGGAGAAGTCCGTTTCGAACATCAGTCCCTCGCCGGTCTGCCCTTCCCACTGCTTCATCAGGGCATCCATCCTCGGCTTATACCGTTTCATATATTCCGGGTGCGGACGTACAATAATCCGCCGGTCCGGAGCCATCAGACTCGTGATCAGTTCGTTTACACAGCAATCCAGCAGGTTGTCCTCGTTCCAGCTCGGGGCAATCAGGATTTGTTTTCGGTCTCCCTCAGGCTTGGGCGGCCGCTTTTCCTGGTCTGCGATCAGGTCGTCAATCAGCACATAACCGCAGGGAACAAGATTCTTCTTCGGGAGGTTGAACACCTCTTCCCGCTTCTTCATCTCCGCCATCTGGGGCGGTCCGGCGATCAGCAGCGTATCGAAGTGGTCGAAAGCATCCTCGCGGAAACCCAGGTGCATGCTCATGCATTCATGAGGCGTGTAGATGTATTCAATATCCTTCCGGATGTAAGACCGCTTGAGATGGAAGTTCTCCAGATCCGGCGTGGTCATGATGATCATGTCCGCATCCAGTTTCATCATCAAGGTGATGAGTTTCTTCACACCGATATAATACGGAATAATACGCTGTTCCCTCTTCGCGATCTCAAAGATCTGGTCATCCGGATCGTTCGTAATATAGTGAATCCGGAGATTGGACCGCTTCAGCAGTTCTTCGATAATATCCTTATAATACTTCCAGAAGCCGCTTTTCTCGCTGTAGAAAACCACATGCTTGTTCCGGATGGAGAAAAAGCGCTTGTAATCCGCCTTTTCCCTTTTGGCATTCGGATCCCGGACAAACAGGCCCTTCTTTCCGCCGTCCAGTTCCTCAATCTCCTTCAGCGCCTGCCGGCTCTTTTCAAGCGCTTCATAGTCCACATATTTTTCGGGCGGAATCAGCCGGTTCAGAAGATACATCTGCGCGACGGAAAAAAGATTGCTGGCAATCCAGTAAAGACCGATGCCCGCCGGCACAAAGAAGCCCAGGTAGAGGCTCAGCCCGACAGAAATAATCAGCGTGGTCCACTGGTTCACTTTACCCTGCTCGCTCTGCAGGGGCTGCGCGATGTTCTGCGTGACGCACATAACCAGCGCGCTCAGCGCTGCCGCGAGCGGCACCAGCAGTGTGATCCCGCCCTGCTCGGAAGGCACAGCGCCAAGGTTCAGTCCCAGGAACATCATCTCCTGGCCGTTTCCGCCTGCCAGCAGCCTGCGGATCACGTCCACCAGGCCCAGCAGAATGATCAGCTGGACAACGACAGGGATAATCCCCGCAAGAGGATTGTATTTTTCCCGCTTGTACAGTGCCGCCTGGCCTTCCGCGATAGCATCCTTGTCTCCGTAATGGTTTACATGGAGCATATTGATCTCGGGCATCATCTTCACCATCTTCAGACCGTTCAGATGAACCCATACACTCAGCGGCGCCAGAATGATTTTGGAGAGCAGTGTAAACAGGATGATCGCCCAGCCGTAATTCCCGCAGAGGTGATAGCACCAGTCCATCACGACGCCGAGCACCGAGCCGATCCAACCGATCACCGTCTGCAAAGCGGAATCCCTCCTGAAGCAACATTGGGTTGTATTATAGTTCGTTTCGCGTTCTTTTTCAAGGGTTTGACGCCCTTACTTCTCCAGCGCTTCCCTTGCCTTATCGATGGCCCGCTGCACCATTTCCGGTGCCGGTGCCCCGGGAATCCGGCGTTTCTCCACGCAGGCCTTCATGCTCAGATCGTCGAACACGTCCTGTTCAAACGCGGGATGGAACTGTTTCAGTTCGTCCAGGGAAAGATCCAGCAGCGCCTTATCCTCGTTCAGGCAGTGTGCCACCAGTTCGCCAACCACCTTATGCGCGTCCCGGAAAGCCACACCTTTCTTCACGAGATAGTCCGCGCAGTCTGTCGCATTGGTAAAACCGCCCGACGCGCCGCGTTCCATCACATCCTTACGGAATGTCACGGTCTTCAGCATCGCGGTAAACACGGTCAGGCCCTTCACCAGAGTATCGCGGGTGTCGAAAAATGCTTCCTTGTCTTCCTGCATGTCCTTGTTATATGCCAGCGGAAGCCCTTTCATCACGGTCAAGAGGCCCATCAGGTGCCCATATACCCGTCCGGTCTTCCCGCGGATCAATTCCGCCACGTCCGGGTTCTTTTTTTGCGGCATGATGCTCGATCCTGTCGCAAATCCGTCGTCCATCTCCACAAAGCGGAACTCATTTGTATTCCAGAGGATCAATTCCTCGCAGAAACGGCTCAGGTGCATCATACAGATTGATGCCGCCGAAAGATAATCCAGCATATAGTCCCGGTCGCTCACTCCGTCCAGACTGTTCTCTGATATGCATTCAAACCCGAGCAGTTCCGCAACCCGCTCCCGGTTCAGCGGGTAGGTCGTCCCGGCCAGCGCGCCGGAACCCAGCACCATCACATCGGCAGCGCGGTATGCCTGGCGGAAACGATCGCGGTCCCGCAGGAACATCTGTACATAGGCCGTCAGATGATGGGCCAGCGTGATTGGCTGCGCCTTCTGCATATGCGTGTAGCCCGGCATAATCGTGTGCAGGTTTTCCTGCGCAATATCCAGCAAAGCCTTCAGCAGATCCTCCAGCATGCTTTCCGTTTCCCGGCAGGCAGCCTTGGCGTACATTCGCGTATCCAGCGCCACCTGATCGTTGCGGCTCCGGCCGGTATGCAGGCGTTTCCCCGCCTCACCGATCCGCTGCGTCAGCAGCGTTTCCACATTCATATGGATATCTTCCGCGTCCGTCATCCACTCGATCTTGCCGGCACGGGCGTCCTCCAGGATTCCTTTCAGGCCTTCCACGATTTTCTCCGCGTCCTCGGCCGGGATAATTCCCTGCTCGCCCAGCATGGTCGCATGGGCAATGGACCCCGTGATATCCTGTTCATACAGGCGCTGATCAAAGGAAATGCTGGAATGAAAATCATCCACCAGTCCGTCCGTGGCTTTGCCGAACCTTCCGCCCCAAAGCTTCATGTGTTCTTTCCTCCCTCCGGAAGCATCACCAACATTGTACACGAAACCCGTCTTTTCGCAACCGGAAAAACCTTTTTTGTTCGCCTTGACATTATAAGAGGTAACGATTACCATTCATTTATCGAATTCGGAATTCTGAATTCTGACTTTAACACGGAAGAGGCGGTTTTTTGATTGTTCTGGGCATTGACCCGGGGTATGCCCTCATGGGCTGGGGTGTGGTGGAAGCGGAAGGCAGCCGTATGCGGCTGATAAATTACGGCTGTATCGAGACCAAGGCCGGCGTCCCCATGCCGGATCGTCTCCGCGCGCTGCAGCTTGGCATCCGCGATGTGATTACGCTTTATCATCCGGATGAAGTTGCCTTTGAGGAATTGTTTTTTTCACACAATGTGACCACGGCCCTCATGGTCGGTGCCGCCCGCGGAGCTGCGATAATCGCCGCTGCGGAATACACCGGTAACCTCTATGAATACACTCCCATGCAGATCAAGCAGGCTATTACCGGCAACGGGAGGGCCGATAAGAAGCAGATCCAGCAGATGGTCAGGCTTCTGCTTAAACTGGATGAAATTCCCAAACCGGATGACGCGGCAGACGCGATTGCCTGCGCCATGACCCACTGTCAGGCCGGCGTGGCCCGGTCCCAGTTCCGGATGAAGTGAGGTTTTATTATGTATGCGTTTATTGAAGGCGAAGTCTGCGAGAAACTCAGCGGCACGCTGGTCCTGCTGGCTTCCGGTGTCGGCTGGCAGCTGAACTGTTCCAACAACACCCTTCAGGCCGCGCCGCCCGTCGGGGAAAAGATGCGCTGCTTCACCTTTCTCTCCGTCCGGGAGGATGCGATGGAGCTGTTCGGTTTCGCCACCCGGGAGGAGAAGGAGATGTTTCTCCAGTTAACCTCCGTTTCCGGCATCGGCCCGAAAACCGCTCTGGGCGTGCTCGGCGCCATGCCCCTGCGGGACCTGAATCTCGCGATTCTCCTGGGAGATGTGACCGCCCTTTCCCGCGCCCCGGGCATCGGCAAAAAGACCGCCCAGCGCATCGCGCTGGAACTGAAGGATAAGATCAGCCAGGCTTCCGTTTCCGCTGCGGTTCCGGCGGAGCCTGTCTCCGCCCCTGCCCTCAGTCCGGATGCGGTTTCCGAAGCCATAGAGGCGCTGATCGCCCTCGGCTATTCCTCGACCGAAGCTCGGAACGCAGTCAGTCAGATCAGGGATCAGACCGACAAACCCGAAGAACTGATCCGCCTTGCGCTGCGCGCTATGGCCGGAATCTGATCAGGAGTATAAGCTTGCATGGATAATTTTTCTGAAGACATTTTTTCGAAGGACAGACTGATGAACAGCGCCTATCTGGCGGAAGACAGCAACACGGAGCAGACGCTCCGGCCACATACCCTGAAAGAGTATGTCGGCCAGCAGACTGTCAAGGACAGCCTGAACATCTACATCCAGGCCGCGCTCTCCCGCCGTGACGCGCTGGACCACATCCTGCTTTACGGTCCTCCCGGCCTGGGCAAGACTACGCTGGCCTGCATTGTTGCCGCGGAAATGGGGCAGAATATCCGGGTCACCAGCGGCCCTGCCATTGAGCGGCCCGGGGATCTGGCCTCCATTCTCAGCAATCTGAATGCCGGGGACATTCTTTTTATTGATGAAATCCATCGTCTCTCCCGTCAGGTTGAGGAGGTTCTTTATCCGGCAATGGAAGACTATGCCATTGATATCATGATCGGCAAAGGCCCCACTGCCCGCAGCATCCGGGTTGATCTGCCGAAATTCACCCTCGTCGGCGCCACAACCCGCGCCGGCCAGTTGTCTGCTCCCCTGCGGGATCGCTTCGGTATGCTTTTCCGGCTGGAAATGTATACCCCGGAAGAGCTCAGCCGGATCGTGGAGCGCAGTGCCGGCATTCTCAATGTGAACGCTGACCCTGACGGGCTGCTGGAGATCGCCCGCCGCAGCCGCGGCACTCCCCGTATTGCCAACCGGATGCTCAAACGCGTCCGGGATTATGCTGAGGTAAAAGGCGACGGCCGCATCAGCCGGGAGATTGCAAGAGAAGCCTTGACCATGCTGGATGTGGATGAACTGGGTCTGGACAAGGTGGACAGAAATATCCTGACCTGTATGATGGACAAGTTTGCCGGCGGCCCCGTCGGCCTGGACACGCTGGCTGCCACCACCGGTGAGGATCCCGTGACCATCGAGGATGTTTACGAGCCCTATCTGATGCAGCTCGGTTTTCTGATGCGGACGCCCCGCGGGCGGGTCTGTACGCCGGCTGCCTGGGCGCACATGAAAAAAAATATGCCCGTCAGCGCCGAGGCCCAGATCAGAATGGATATCTGATTTTGACAGGGATCTGGCTTTGATGGGGATCTGAATGTTATGGAGATCCGTTTTTATGAAAACATCCGATTTTCACTATGACCTGCCGGAATCGCTGATCGCCCAGACGCCCGTCGAGCCCCGGGACCACAGCCGCCTGCTGGTGTATCACCGGTCCACCGGAGAAATTGAACACAGGCATTTCTATGATATCATCGATTATCTTCACCCCGGAGACGCCCTGGTCATCAATGAAACCAGGGTTATTCCCGCGCGCCTGCTCGGGATAAAGGAAGATACCGGCGTTCCTGTTGAGGTGCTGCTTCTCCGTCGGCGGAACACCACAGACTGGGAAACCCTCGTCCGCCCCGGCCGCCGGCTCCGTCCCGGCGCTGTGTGTTCTTTCGGCGGCGGCCTTCTCCGCTGCGAGATCCTGGAAAATGTGGAGGAGATCGGCGGGCGTGTGGTCCGCTTTCATTTTGACGGTGTCTTTGAGGAAATCCTTGACCGCCTGGGTGAAATGCCGCTCCCGCCCTATATCCATGAAAAACTACAGGATACCGGACGCTATCAGACCGTCTATGCAAAACAGGACGGTTCAGCCGCCGCCCCCACCGCCGGGCTCCATTTTACCCCGGAGCTGCTGGATCGGATCCGGACGAAAGGCATCACAATCGTTCCGGTCCTGTTGCATGTAGGTCTGGGCACCTTCCGTCCCGTAAAGGAAGAAGACGCCGAAAAACATGTTATGCACAGCGAATACTGTCAGGTCACGGAGAAAGCGGCGGAAACGCTGAACCGCATACGCCTCTCCGGCGGCCGGATTGTCTGTGTCGGCACCACTTCCGTCCGGACCCTGGAAACCATGTCCACCGATGACGGGGTCGTGCACCCCGGAGCCCGGGATACCGCGATCTTCATCTATCCCGGCATAAAAATCAAGGCCGTAGACGCGCTCATTACCAATTTTCACCTGCCTCAGAGCACCCTGCTCATGCTCGTCAGTGCGCTCATGGGACGGGAGGAAGCGCTGAGAGTTTACCGGATTGCGGTGGAAGAGAACTATCGTTTCTTCTCGTTCGGCGACGCAATGTTCATCGAGTAAACCGAATATAGCTCCCAAAAGCTTGACACGTAAAGCAAAAACGGATAAAATACAATTTGTTCGCGAGTCTTCAAGGGCTTGATGCGGACATGCGGGCGTAGCTCAATGGCAGAGCTCCAGCTTCCCAAGCTGGTCACGTGGGTTCGATTCCCATCGCCCGCTCCATTACCGCATCAATGACTCGGAAGCAAACACACTTTCGCTTTTGAGCGACGACTATTAAGGAGGAACCCCCAAATGGCAAAAGGACGTTATGAACGGACAAAGCCCCATGTAAACATCGGAACGATCGGACACGTTGACCACGGCAAGACGACTCTGACGGCTGCGATCACGATGACGCTGGCGCTGAAGGGCG
>Ga0310696_10010661_pt1 | contig 10540 bp, 3 predicted proteins | sample AusTroGonzalo_MG_4_FD_203885 | JGI IMG/M metagenome (GOLD analysis project Ga0310696, IMG submission 203885) | Bovine rumen microbial communities from tropical cattle in Woodstock, Queensland, Australia - Gonzalo_02 (v2) (version 2) | ecosystem: Host-associated > Mammals > Digestive system >... | reverse complement strand
GTTCACAAGTATTTTCATTACTCACTTGGTTATCGAACGATTCATGAAATCGTCCAAACCCATGACATTCTCCTTCCCCTTCTCCGAAAACTTCCTCCGCAATACCAATGTTGATTTCATCGGCAAAAGAAAGGCTTTCTACATCATAGCTTGCACAGTGCTTGTTGTAGGTATCGCCGCTCTGGCTATTCGCGGTCTGAACATGGGTATCGACTTCCAAGGTGGTAGAACCTACGTCATCCGCTTCGACCAGCCTCTTGCAAGCACCGCCGATGTCCGTGCAAGTCTTGCCGAACAGTTCCCCGATGCTCCCGAGGTTAAGACCTACGGTCCTTCCAACCAGATTAAAGTTACCACCAAGTTCGGTATCAACGAAGACAACGACACTATTAAGAACCAGATAGTTGAGAAACTCTTCAATGGCACAAAGAAATATTTCAAAAACGACATCACCATTAAAGAGTTCGCTTCCACCGAGACTAACCCGCTGGGTATCATCAGTTCCGAAATCGTTGGACCTACAATGGCCAAGGATATTCAGCGCGACGCTATTATCGCCCTCCTGGTTGGACTGCTGGTTATCTTTGCATACATCGCTTTGCGTTTCCGCAAATGGCAGTTCGGTCTCGGCGGCGTTATCGCCCTGGCTCACGACTCCCTCGTTACCATCGGACTTTTCGCACTGCTGCACGGCCTGTTGCCCTTCAACATGGAGGTCGACCAGTCGTTCATAGCTGCTATACTTACCGTTATCGGTTACTCCATCAACGCCACCGTGGTTATTTACGACCGTGTGCGTGAATACAAGACTCTGTACCCCAAACGTTCGCTCAAGGAACAGATAAACAGTGCCGTCAACTCGACATTGAGCCGTACTGTGAACTCCTCCGGAACAACCTTGGTGGTGCTGCTTATGATGTTCATATTCGGTGGCGAGGCACTGCGCGGATTTATCTTCGCTCTGCTCGTCGGCGTAGCAGCCGGTACATTCTCTTCGGTGTGCATCTCCGGTACAATTCTGTACGATTTGATGAAACGTAAAGAAGAAAAACAGATAGAAAAAAAATAACAAAATCAATATATTGATACTCAGCGGTTCAGAAAATAAAAATAAAAAAAACTCAAATTTTACTTTTATTATTTGACAATAATGAGTATCTTTGCAGAGATTTTTCAAACAGGAAAATGAGCACATTTTGGTTGATATTATTAGCGGTGTTGTTCTCATTACCAAGTCTTTTGGGTAAAAAATCCAAGAAAGGTAATGCTGGACGAAAGACTGTGGTTTCGGGTGAAAATGCTCCCGAATCCACCGTTTACACCGATACCGAAGACCCCCTCGAAGAAATAAAGAGGCAGGTCTTCGGCCAAAACTTTGATTCCCAGCCAAAAAGCGCCGCTCCCCAGCAGGAGCAGTTCCTGTACAACGAATACAACCCGCAAAGCGAAACGCCAAAAAACTCAAAGCCGAAACCGGCCCCCGTTGTGCTGCAATCAGAGCCGGAAAACGAACAAGGCTGCGGTTTCCGTTTCAATTTGCGCGATGCCGTTATTCAAAACGTAATATTGGAAAATCCATATATATAAGATAAAAAATAAAGATAAGATAGGTATTTAACTGAAAATTAGATGAGTATGTTAAAAAAAGTACTGATGACATTTGGGTTGCTCTTGGTAACCAGTGTTGTGGCTTTTGGACAAGGAACCCTTAGGGGTGTTGTAATCGATGCCAAAACAAATGAACCATTGCCAGCCATCAATGTCCAAGCCAAACAGAACGGCGAGATGAAACGTGGTGCCGCCACCGATTTTAATGGTATCTTTATTATCAAGCCTCTTGACGCTGGTATTTACGACCTCGAAGCATCCGGTGTCGGTTATACCACGATGAAAATCGAAGGTATCAACGTCAAGGCAAGTGGTTCCACTTATGCCGACACAATCAAGATGTCCGACAAATCGGAAATGCTTGTGGAGATTAAAGTGATAGGCACTAAAGACAAACTGATCGATGTTGGTAGCCCTGAAGGTGGTAAACGTATCACCGGTAAGGACCTTGAACGTATGCCTGGTAGCTCCATCGAATCCGCTGTGGCAACAGTGGCAGGTGTGGGTTATAGCGACGGCGGCGTAGGTACTGCCCGTGGTCAGGATGAAGGCATGGCCACCTACGTGGGAGGCATGCGCAAAAAATCCGGCGTGTATGTACCCAAGGAAGCTATCGCCGATATCCAGGTGATTCTTAGTGGTACACCTGCCCGCTACGGTGAAGCCATCGGCGGCGCACAGGTTATCACCCTCAAACCGCCAGCAAACAAATTCAATGGCATGGTACGTTACGAAACATATCTCGACTATAGATATTTCAACGACCTCACTTTCTACCTCACCGGTCCTATAATCAAATCGAAGCCTACCGCAAACATGGGAGAAAGAACCATCGTTGGTTTCCGTCTTACCGGTGTGCTGCGCTATCAGTTCGACCAGTACTATCGTCGCAACGGCTACCTGTATCAGATAGTTCGCGACGACGTTCGTGAGAGAATCGAGAACGAGCCCGTGCTTTACGACCCCCTCACAGGTGCCGTGAACTATGCCGGTGAATTCCTCCGCGCAAGCGATTTCCAGACAATCAAATATAAAGGTGGTATGCCAGCTTACCGCGCTTACGTTGAAGGCGGTATCGACATCCGTTTCTCCGATTACGCTACCTTGCAGATTTCGGCAGACTATATGTTCAACAGGTCGGCATCCACTGGCGTGGGTTACTTCCCGCTCAACCTCGGTACTCATGGTACATCCGACTATCAGAACTTCTCCATCATGGCCGACTTCACCCAGCGTTTCCCCGACAAGAAACCTGCCAGCGGCGACGCCACAAAACCCGGTACGGAGAAGACCTCTCTTATCACCAATGTGATGTACAACATCTCAGGTATGTTCAACCGCGTTTGGTCGAAATCCTACGATCAGGAATTCGGCGATGACGTTTTCAAATATGGTCACGTGGGTACTTTCGAAACCAAAAAGACCCGTACATATTCTATAGGTACTTTCAACCTCAATGGTGTGGACCAGGTGGCACGTATCCAATCCAACTGGATGGACACCGCCGTTATCTTCACCCCGTCTCCCTACAACCCCATGATGGCAAGATATACCTCGCAACTTTATGGTATGGACGCTATCCGCAACTCCCTCATCAACTACAACAACATCCAGATGTACAACGGCCTTATCAATGGTCAGACACCTTCTTCCATATACAGCCTTATAGCTAACGTTGGTGCACCTTACGGCTCTTACGGCAAATCCTTGGCCGACTACGTTTATGTTCAGGCCAAAGTTTCCGCTGACATCGGAAAAGGTCGCTCGAGACACGCTATAGAGCTCGGTTTCCAATACGACCAACAGACAAGCTACAGCTACTCTTTGGCCCCCATCTCCCTGTGGACAATCATGAGACAGTCGGCCAACGCCCACATCACCCAGCTCGACCTCGACAACCCCATTGTTGACCAATCGGGCCAATATCTCACAATCAACTACGACCGCAAATACGACGAAGCCAGCCAGACTTTCTTCGACAGAGCTATGCGTGCAAAACTCGGTCTCCCCGTGAACAGCACCGATTGGCTCGACGTTGATATGTACGACCCCAACTGGTTCTCGCTCGACATGCTTTCACCCGACGAAATGTTCAACGACGGTAATGCTATCGTTTCCTATTATGGTTACGACCACATGGGTAACCGCATCCGTGGCAAACAGTCGCTGGAGAGCTTCTTCAACAGCTCCGAAAGAAAACTCGGCGCTTTCTCGCCCATCTACATGGCAGGTTACATCCAAGACCAGTTCGAGTTCGAAGACCTTATCTTCAACGTTGGTGTGCGTGTCGACCGCTTCGATGGCAACCAGATGGTGCTGAAAGATCCTTATCTGCTTTACGAATCCTACACAGTGGGAGAACTCGGTGGTGTTAACTACTCCGGTATTATCCCCGAAGGTGTCGGCGACGACTGGGTAGTTTATGTTGACGACCCCGCTTCCTCGACTCCTACCATCACCGGTTTCCGTAACGGTTCCACTTGGTACACCGCCGACGGTGTGGAAACTGCCGACCCCTATGATGTAAAAGGTGCCGCCGGACGTCCCACTCCTTTCCGTAAACCCGATGCTCAGGCATCCTATCAGAAAAACACTCCCTCGGTTAGCGCTTTCAAAGACTACGAACCGCAGATTGTTGCAATGCCCCGTATAGCTTTCTCGTTCCCCGTGAGCGAAAAATCAATATTCAAGGCAAGTTACGATATTATCTGTAACCGTCCTTCGAGCAACTGGCAGGCCAACTACCTCGGATATCTTTACATGACTCAGCTGACTTCTATCTCCAACCCCAACCTGAAACCCGAAAAAATCACCAACTACGAATTGGGATTCCAACAGCTGCTTACCGAGAACTCGGCTATCACAATCACAGCTTACTATAAAGAAACTCGTAACCTCATACAGCTTGTGCAGTATGCAGGTGCCGACCCCAACCCCAACTACTACTCCTACGATAACCTCGATTTCAAAACTGTAAAAGGTATTTCGCTGGCCTACGATATGCGTGCTACCAACAACGTAAGACTTACAGCCAACTACACCTTGCAGTATGCCGAAGGTACCGGTCTTCCCGGAACAACAATGCAGGAACTTATCAAGGAAGGTTATTCTACACTGAAAATTCTGAACCCGATTTGGGACGACCGTCGTCATGAGTTGAAAGTCAACCTCGACTACCGCTTCGGCCCGAAAGAAGGCTTCCCCATCACCAGAACCAAAAAGGATAAAGACGGCAACGACCGTGTGAAGAAACTCTATCCTCTGCAGAACTTTGGTGTAAACCTGATTGCTGTTGCACAGTCCGGTCGTCCTTACACACGCCGCTACAGCAACATGCAGAGCACCATCGTGGGTAGCTACAACGGCGCACGTCTGCCTTGGGGCTTCTACTTCGACTTCGTTGTGGACAAATACTGGCCCATCAAAGTTAAGAAAAGAACTACCAACCTCGTACTTGCTGTAACAGTAACCAATGTGTTCAACATCAAGAACGTTGTAGGTGTTTACTCCGTTACCGGCAACCCCGAAGACAACGGTTATCTTACCGACCCGGAAACTCAAACCCTTATCGAATCCTACCTCGATTCTCAATCGTTCAGAGATCTGTACGCTATCTACCTCTCCAACAACAACTATAACTATTCGAGACCAAGACTCATAAAAGTGGGTTTGACCTATCAGTTCTAATCTAACGTGTAAGTTTGTTTAATTGAAATTAGAGTAAAGATGAAACATATATTTTTAAAATCGGGATTAGTTGCATTTATTTGCATGTCTCTTTTTGGAACGGCATTTTCACGCGATTGCGAGTGGGAACGTTCTAATTCCAACCGTGCTAAACTGCAAGCAAAAGCCGCCGCATGTAAGAGAGCCCAAAGTTCCGCCGAGTTGAATGTAAACAACGTGCGTGCTTTGATCAATGCATACGGTAACATGTGGTACGACGGTAGTTTGGCAAAATACAACATTCCAAAGAACGGTACTTCTACCGCTATGTTCTGCGCAGCCCTGTGGATTGGTGGTACCGACGTTGACGACCAGCTGCGTATAGCAGCCCTGCGTTTCGGTAGCGAAGGTAACGACTACTGGCCGGGCCCCCTCACAGTAGATGGTACTGCTTCCGTTTCCGCCGAGGTTTGTAACGAGTACGACAAACACTATAAAATCACCCAGGCCGACGTTTCTACTTTCAAGGGAATGTTCGACTACGAAGAAGGTTCGGCTCCTACTCCCAACGACTCCTACGACGAAGCTCTTATCCCCGACGTGATTAAGAACTGGCCCGCCCACGGCAACACAGCCATGAAACAGTCCAAATATCTGGCTCCTTTCTACGATGCCGACGAAGACGGTGAGTACAACTACTCCAAAGGTGACTATCCTTATTACGATTTCGACAACGTGCTTTGCCCCAAAACCCTTAAGGCAGCCCTTAACCCCGGTGAAAAATACGAGCCCGCTCCTACAATGGAAGGCAAATACGGTACCGGCGGTCAGGCTATCACAGGCGGTATCCTTTCCGACCAAGTGCTGAAAGGCGACCAGACAATTTGGTGGGTGTTCAACGATATGGGTAACTCGCACACCGAATCGAAAGGCGACCAGATTGGTCTCGAAATCAGAGCTCAGGCTTTCGCTTTCGCCACCAACGACGAAATCAACAACATGACTTTCTACACCTACGAAATCATCAACCGTTCTTCTTACACACTTCGTAACACCTACTTCAGCCAGTGGGTTGACCCGGATTTGGGTTACTCGCACGACGACTATGTAGGATGCGATGTTAGACGTGGTCTCGGCTACTGCTACAACGGTAAAGACGTTGATGGTCCCGGAACAGGTTCCTACGGTGGAATTCCCCCGGCAGTAGGTATCGACTTCTTCCAAGGTCCTTACATGGATCCCGACCAGAGCGACAACCCCAAGATCGACATCGCCAAAATGCGTGTTTATTATGAGGCTGCCCTCGCTGGATACATGCTCGATCCCGACAATCCTTCAGCCGGCTACGACACAATTCGTCTGTCGGAAGAAGCTGATGCTTATATCAACGCTTGGTATTTCAAGAAAGACGACATCGTTGGCAACTGCGCCATCAACGGTGTTAACTTTGGTAACGGCATTGTTGACGACGAACGTTTTGGTATGCGTCGTTTCGTGTACTACAACAATAGCTTGAACGGTACCAACGGTGAACCTGAAAAAGCTTCCGACTATTATAACTACCTTCGCGGTTATTGGAAAAACAACACCCGTATGACCTTCGGCGGTGACGGTACCAAAGGCGGCACCGACGCTCTCGAATGCGACTTCATGTTCCCCGGCGATAGCGACCCGTGGAACTGGGGTACCAATGGCGAAGATCCCGGTCTGGTTTGGACAGAGAAAACCCCTGCTGCCGGCGAGTCTGGAAATAACCCTGGCGACCGTCGTTTCATGCAGTCCGCTGGTCCTTTCACCTTGAAACCCGGTGCTATCAACTACATCACAGTAGGTATTCCTTTTGCACAGGCTACTTCAGGCAACGCTTGGTCGTCTGTTGAACTTCTCCGTCAGGTTGATGACAAATGTCAGTCCCTGTTCGAGAACTGCTTCAAAATTCTGACCGGCCCCGAAGCTCCTACAGTTACTGTTCAGGAACTTTCCAACGAAGTTATCCTTTTCCTCTCCTACGAAAATCCTGAATCCAACAACAATAAGAATGGTATTCCTGAATCGTTCTCCGAAACAGATCCTTCAATTCCTATGACTTATTCGGTTGATACCACAGTTATCATCAGACGTGGTAATACCACCAAGGATTCTACTTATTCAATAATAAAGCCCTATTCCCAAGATCAGAGAACCTACAAGTTTGAAGGCTATCAGATTTATCAGTTGAAAGATGGTAATGCATCTGTAGCTGATATCGGAGACGACACCAAAGCACGTCTTGTTTATCAATGCGACATCGAAAACTACTACGATGCCGATCATACCCTCCCGATTGGTACTTTGATAAACTACGAACTCGACAACGCTATGGGTACAATCGCTCCTCAGGTGATGGTAACAGGTGCCAACACAGGTATCCGTCACTCCATACGCCTCACCACCGATGCTTTTGCAACAGGTACTAACACCAGACTGGTAAACAACAAGGAATACTACTTTGTTGCTGTTGCTTACGCTCACAACCGCTATAAAGAATATTCTCCCACCGATGCTAATAAAATCGACGGACAGAAGAAAACTTATCTGGCAGGTCGTCAGAACGAATGGAAACAGGAAATTAAACCTGTAAAAGCTATTCCGCACAACATCTCTGCCGAAAATGGCGGTACCATTGTTCAGGCTGCTTACGGCACATCTCCTGTTATCACCCGTATCGAAGGTTATGGTAACGGCGGCTTCGTGCTCGAACTCACCGAATCATCCATCGAAGAACTTATGGGTGCTCCCGGCGAGGAAGGCAAACCTGCAGGTCGTTTGATCCGTTCCGGTATGAACGAAAGAATGGAAAATCCCTGTATTATTGCCAATCCTACCTACAAAGAAGACCACGGTCCTCTGAACATTACTATCGTTGACCCGCTGAATGTAAAAGGCGGTAAATACTACATCCGTTTCAACGGTGCCGACAACGATTCTCGTTGGACTATCGAATCTGTTGACGGTTCTCCTCTCTTCAACGACGCTATGGGCAACCCTGTTTATGTTGATTCCTCCGACTTCACAATCGGTCGTTACAACGAACAGTTGTTCCTTGACCTTGGTATTGCAGTAGGCATCACCAATGTCGAACACGTGGCTACCCCTGTATCAGTATCCGGCAAGACCATCCTCGGTGGTTTGGTAAATAACGGAGCACTGCTCAATTCGGAAATGCATTTCGCCGATCCTAACAAACAATGGTTGTCGGCTATCCCCGACTATGATGCTGTTCCTACCTACAACTGGATTAGAGCAGGTGCTCAGTTCACCGAAGGCGAACGTTCCACATTTATTAAGGATACATCCGATTTCACCGGTGCCGAACCTTACCTCGACGCTGACTATTACAAATATCAGTGGGACGATGCTTTAGGCAGATCCGAATCCTACGCAATCGATAAATACAGTATTTTCGAAGGTGTAGTTGGTGGTACTTGGGCTCCCTACGGTCTTGTTTCTACAAGATCCTTCCACCCGGGCTTCTCCTATATGTATTATGTTGCTCCCGAAAGCCGTTTCGACTCCTTGAGAAGACATACTTCTTCCGTTACTGCTAAAAACTATCAGTCGCGTAACTATCAGAGAAGAAATCTTCAGATACAGCTTTTCAATAAGTCCTTGAACTATAATGATATGGGCAACCTTCCCAGTGTGCATGTCGTTATCACACCCGACCAGACAAAATGGACCCGTTGTCCTGTTCTGGAGATGTGCGACGACCCGACACAGTCCGAAGGCAATGCACTGCGTTTCCAGATGCGTAAAGCTTATTCCGTTGACAAGAACGGTAATGTGGATACCACTTACGACCGCAAATACGGTATGGGTTGGTTCCCGGGCTACGCTATCGACGTTGAAACCGGTGAACGTCTGAACATGATGTTCGGTGAAGACTCACGTTATGTACAGCACAATGGTCGCGATATGATGTGGAACCCCGTTAACACTATAATGGATGGTACTCAGAACTACGTTATGGGTGGCGGTCACTTCATCTACATCCTTAAATCGAACAACCAACCATTTGTTGATATTTCAAGAGTTTCCGACAATGTTGTTTCGAGATACTACAAGACACCTTCTTACGATGGTGGCGAGTGGGCTGCACGCATGCTCGAATCTCTCGACCGTTTGATGCATATCCGCGACAATTCGCCTATGATGGCTTATTGCAACGGTATCCTCCTCGGCGAGAACGACCAGTATGTACGTCCTCAGAGAGACTCCGCAGCACTGCTCTTTGCAAGTGTGGCTTGGGTAAACATGCCTATCGTTTCGTCCAACTTCTTGTTCAACAATCCTAAGGATATTCCTTGCGACGTAACTATCGACATAGCTGTAAGACGTCCTTACGCTACTTACTACAGCGCCAACCAGACTGCTCCTTCACAAGCTGGTCAGCAGTTGAAAAACGCCAACAACCCGATGTACATGTTCGAAATGACCGACGACCTTATCACCCTCACCAACCAGGCTGGTGGTCGTATCGACAAACAGACCATTCTCGACAACATCACCGTTGTTCCGAATCCATACTACAGCGCTTCTGAATATGAGACTTCAAGTCAGTTGGACAGCAGGGTTAGAATTACCAACCTGCCCGCCAACTCGAAGATTGCCATATATACTGTCGACGGCACACTTGTCCGCAAGCTCGGTCCTTCGCCAAGCGATGCAGGCAACGCCGACCGCGGTTATACTTTGGACTGGGATTTGAAGAACCATATCGGTATCCCCATTGCCGGCGGTATGTACCTGATACATGTTACAGTTCCGGAAATAGGCGAAAGGGTTATCAAATGGTTCGGAACAATGCGTCCCGTTGACTTGAACTCGTTTAAATAATTAAGGAACAGAGTAAGTTGATATTAATATTTTAAAATATGATGAAGATGAAAAACAGATATAGAATATTAGTCATGGTTTCGCTCGTGTCCTTGTTGTCGGTTACTGCTGCTTATGCAGGCAACGACGACCGCAGGGGTACGGCAGGTGCTAACGAGTTGCTTATTAACCCGTGGGCCAGAAGTTCCGGATGGGCTGGTGTTAACACCGCCAACGGCATAGGTCTCGACGCTTTGTTTACCAACGTGGCAGGTCTTACCTTCCTCAACAAAACGGAAATAATGTACACCAACACTCAGTGGTTCAGCGGCTACGGCGGAACTATCAACGCTTTCGGTCTCGGCCAGCCTATTGGCTCCCGTGGCGTGTTAGGTTTGTCGGTTGTTTCCAT
>Ga0310696_10010659_pt1 | contig 10541 bp, 8 predicted proteins | sample AusTroGonzalo_MG_4_FD_203885 | JGI IMG/M metagenome (GOLD analysis project Ga0310696, IMG submission 203885) | Bovine rumen microbial communities from tropical cattle in Woodstock, Queensland, Australia - Gonzalo_02 (v2) (version 2) | ecosystem: Host-associated > Mammals > Digestive system >... | reverse complement strand
AATATGTGTCTCCTCTTTCCGTAGAAAAACGGGAAGAGGAGACACATATTTTGCAACACGTCTTTCTGCCCGCGGCCCGCGTGCCTCCGGCCCATCCCGCTCCCGGTCGCACCGGGCGCCGGGGGGTGCGGGGGGCGGCGACAGCGCCCCCGCAGACTCCCACGGGCTCCGATCGCTCACCGCGGCCGGGAGATGTCGGCGAAGGCGGCGGGGAGGAAGCGGGCGAGAGCTTCGGGATCGATGGAGATGTTGGCGCCGACGGCGCCGGCGCTGACGCAGATGTGGTCGAAGAGGCAAGCGGTCTCGTCGATGAAGGTGGGGAAGAATTTTTTCATGCCCACGGGGGAGCAGCCGCCGTGGACGTAGCCCGTGAGGGGGAAGAGGGTTTTGAGGGGGATCATTTCGATGCTCTTGACGCCAGCGGCGGAGGCGGCCTTTTTCAGATCCAGTTCGGCGGAGGCGGGGACGACGAAGACGAAGAAGGACTTTTTGTCCGAGACGGTCACGAGGGTTTTGAAGACCTGATCGGGACTTTCGCCGAGTTTTTCGGCGATGGCGAGGGCATCGATGCGGCCGTCGGAAATGTCGTAAACGCGTTCTTCGCAGGGGATCCCGGAAGCGTCGAGGAGCCGGACGGCGTTGGTCTTTATCGTCTTCACGCGAGGGCCTCCGCGAGGAGGGAAAACTGTTCCGGGGTGACGCGGTCGGGGCGGATCTCCCACACGATCCCGGCGGCGGCAAAGGCGTTTTCCACGGGAACTTTGCCGTAGCTTGCGGCAAGGACCTTGCCCATCTGCTTGCGGCGCTGGGCAAAGGCGATCCGGGTGAGACGCGAGAGGCGGCGGACGGCTTCGGGAGCCCTTTGCCGCACCCGGGTCAGGGAGACGATGACGGACTCGACTTCGGGCTCCGGGTAGAACACATCCGCGGGCACGAGCTTTTCGAGGCGCACCTCATGGTCCAGGGAAGCCCGGACGGAAAGCGAGCCGTAGGCTTTGGTCCCGGGCCCCGCGGCCAGGCGTTCGCCCATTTCACGCTGGAGCATGAAGAGCATGAAACCGGGACCGCAGGGCAATTCCAGCATGCGGGAAATGAAAACGGAGCTGATGGCGTAGGGCAGATTGGCGATCGCGCGGAAAGGCGTCCCGCCGGGGAAGAGCGCGGCATAATCGACCTTGCACGCATCGGCCTCGACAAGGCGCAGGGAGGATGTCGGGAATTTTTCCCGGAGATAGGCGGCGAGACGGCGGTCGTATTCGACGGCGGTCACCCGGGCGCCGGAGGCGAGCAGTCTTTCGGTGAGGGCGCCGAAACCGGGACCGACCTCGAGGATCTCCTCGTCCGGGGCCGGGGCGGCCCGGCGAACGATCCAGTCCAGCAGATTGCCGTCGAGGAGAAAGTTCTGTCCGAGTCCGCGGCCGGGGCGCATGCCCAGCTTTTCCAGTTCGGACAGAAGTTCTTTTTTCTTCACGGTCAGCCCAGATCGATATCGGGAAACTTCTTGCCGGGCTTCTGAGCGGGCGGCGGGGGCTGTTCGCCGGCGGCGGGCTGTTCCCGGGGCGGCGCGGAGGCGGTGACGACGGGCTCCTCGACGATCTCGAAGTCCCCGGTCATCTCGGCGCGCTTGAGCTCAAGCAGTTCCCCCTGCTGACGCAGCATACGGCGCTGTTCGCCCAGCTGCTCGCTGAGGGTCGTCTGGAGTTTTTTGAGCTGCCCGGCCAGACCGATCATGTTGGTCTCGTAGTCCTTGCGGGCCTCTTGGAACTTGGCGTAAAAGTGCGAGATCTGAGCCACGACGACCAGCAGGATGACGCAGATCATGATGGCGACGATCCAAAATGACGACAGGGATATTTCCATTCCGAGCATTTCCGGTACCTTCCGTTGTTGATTTCCGTATCCGTGCGTTCTGCTGTAATATAGCGCCTCCCGGAGGGAAAGTCAAACCGGAGTTCCCCGGCGCGTGTTGAAAAGCAGAGAAAGGCGTGCTATTGTATGTCGGACAAAAGAAAGACAGCCCCGATAGGAGGAATGAAATGAATTTCGAGCTGACGTATCAGAGTTCCCTCGCCAAAATCTTCCCCGACCGCGCGCCCGCGGAACCGCCGCTGCGCCTGATCCCCGCCTGGCAGGGGGAACGGGTGCACTTTCAGGTCCCATTCCGCCCGGATTTCAGCTGGGGGAAGGCCCGGGTCGAGGCCGACTCCCCCCTGCGGGAGTTCATCCGCCTGCGGGCCGTCGGCCTCGTTCCCGTGGACTACCTGCCCCCGGAACGGGATCCCGACTGCGTGGACGACCGCATCGGCCTTTATCCGGATGTGCTGACGGACCTGCCCGGCGGAACGTTTTCCACCATCTCCAACCAGTGGCGGAGCATCTGGGTGACAGTCGCCGTGCCCGAAGACCTCCCCGGGGGGGATTATCCCGTGACGATCAGGTTTCACGTCCACGACATCGTTTCCCGTCAGGACGCGGTCTATCCCGGAGCGGAACTGACGCTCCGGGTGCTGCCCCGCAGGCTCCCGGAACAGACCCTCATCAACAGCCACTGGTTCCACTGTGACAGCATCGCTTCCCACTACGGCGCGGAGATCTTTTCCGAGCGGCACTGGGAGCTCATCGGCAATTTCATGAAGAGCGCCGCGTATCACGGCATCAACATGATCCTCACCCCCATCGTGACGCCGCCGCTGGATACTGAAGTCGGCGGTTCCCGGGCAACGGTCCAGCTGACGGAGATCGCCCGCGAGAACGGGCAGTGGCGTTTCGATTTCTCCCGGCTGGAAAGGTGGTGCGCCCTTGCCCGCTCGTGCGGCATCCGGTACTTCGAGGCGGCGCACCTTTTCACCCAGTGGGGCGCGAACTGCACGCCGAAGATCGCCGTCACCCGCGACGGGAAAAAAGAGAGTTTCGGCGGCTGGGAGCTGGCCGCGGATTCCCCCGAGTACGCCGACTTCCTCTCGGCCTTCCTCCCGGCGCTGTGCCGCTGGATCGATGCGCACGGTCTGCGGGAAAATTTCTACTTCCACTGCTCCGACGAGCCTCATGCCGAGCATTGCGAAAGTTACGGGAAGGCCTTTTCGCTGATGCAGAAATATCTGCCGGGGAGGAAACTCTTCGACGCGCTCTCACGCCCCGAGGTCTATGCGGCAACGGGCCGGCGGACGATCCCCGTCGTCTGCGAGCGCAGTCTCGACCTCTTTGCGGAGGAGAAACTGCCGGAACGCTGGACCTACTACTGCTGCGAGCCCTTTTCGCGTTACCCCAACCGCTTCATCTACATGCAGTCGTGGAAGAACCGCGTTCTCGGCGCGCTGCTGTACCGGCATGACATGGAGGGATTCCTGCACTGGGGGTTCAACTTCTATTTCTCCCGGCTGTGCCGATTTGCGACGGATCCCTTCCGGACGACCACGGCGGGCGGCGCCTTCCCCGCCGGAGACGCCTTCATCGTCTACCCCGGTCCCGACGGCATCCCGCTGGACTCCCTGCGGGCCGAAGTCTTCCACGACGGTCTCCAGGACATGCGCTGTCTCCAGGGTCTGGAACAGGAATTCGGCAGGGAAAAGGTCTGCTCCTTCCTCGACGGTTACGCCCGAAGCGGCGTCTTCTCCATGACCGATTTCGCCGTGCCGCCGGAATTCTTCCCTGCCCTCCGGCTTTTCAGCTGAAAAAACCTTGACAGCCGCCTCGTTTCGTGGTATATTAGCGGCTTGATGCCATACGATAAGTGCGCGTCTGAAAAACGCGGTGAGGGAGAGAAAGTCATGCGGATGAACGGATCGATCTGGCGGACGGCGGTCTGCGCCGTGCTGGCCGCCGTCGGCGCAACGGCCGACGACCATCTTTTTTCCAGCGTGTCCAGTGAGGGGATGACGTTTCACGCCTCTTTCGACGCCGGGACCGCAGCGAAAAAAACCGTCCCCGCGGGGAAGCCGGCCGAGCGTTTCGCCCCGGGACTCAAGGGGAACGCGCTGGTCGCGGGGCGCGACGAAAAAGGCGCTTACGGTCTGGAGCTCCCCGCGGAGAAGACCGTTTCTCCGGAGCGGGGAAGCCTGATGTTCTGGATGAAGGCCGAAGACTGGAAAGTCACCGACAAAAGTTTCAATCTGCTGTTTTCCATGCGTTCGCCGGACAACCGTTACGGTCTCTTGGTCTACCGGCCGGGGGCGAACACGCTGCAGCTGCTCTTCAACGACCTGAAAGACAAAAAAAACGACTTCGTCCGGTACCCGCTGAAGTCGAAGTTCACGGCCTCGTGGCACCACGTGGCGGCGGTGTGGACCCCGGAAGAGCTGACCCTCTACGTGGACGGGCTCCCCGTCGGGAAGAAAAAACGCACCTTCTCCTGGCCTGCCGACCGGCGTCCGAAAAGTTTCCGCATCGGCTTCAGGGGGTGGCAGGTGGAGAAGGGCCTGACCCGGATCGACGATCTCAAAATCTTCGACCGGGCGCTGGACTCTTCCGCGGTCCGGGGAGAGTTCCGCAAACTGAGCGCGGCGGGGCCCGCCGGCAAGTCCCCCATGCTGACGGTCGGGAAGAAAAAGCCCGTGACCGACGGCCGCATCGCGCCCGGCGAGTATGCTTCCTCCGGCACGGGTTTCTGCGGCAGGGGCGGTTATCTGGCCCTCCAGCAGAGCTTTTTTCACCTCTCCCATGACGGGGAATACCTCTACCTCGGCGTGAAGTCCCCGCAGAAAACGCCTCCCCGGGCGGAGGCCGCCGAACGGGACGGCAAGTGCTGGGAGGACGACTCCGTCGAGCTGTGGCTGGAACTGCCCAACCGCCACTGGTACCAGTTCATCTTCAACGCCCGCGGCACGGTCTACGACGCCCGCTTCACGGACAGGACCGACCCCGGCTGGAACTGCGAGGGCGTCAAAACGGCGGGGAAAATCCACGACGGCTTCTGGGAGTTCGAAGCGGCGATCCCCCTTTCTCAGCTGGAAAATTTCAAAACCGCCCGGATCAACATCGCCCGGACCTTCCGCAATGTCAAAGAGTTCACCGCGCTGGGCCTCGGCAAGACCGGCGGCTACGGCGACAGAAGCCATTTCATTCCCCTGACGCTGACGGACCGGGAGGACTTTTACGCCGTCAACGCCCTCGGCGATCCGGCCAGGGGCAAGATCGCGGTCGACATGCTTTCGGCCCTCCCGGCGGAGATCTGCTACGCCACCCGGGCGATGACGCACCTGCGGGAAAAGATCGCACCCGTCAACGGCCGGATCCGTTGCCGCGGCGCGTACGAACAGGACGGGACCGGTGTTCTGACCATCGACATCCCCGGTGTGTACACGGGGGTCTTCCGGCCCCGGCCGCAGACACAGGTTCGCCTGGAATACATCTGCACCGACACGAAAAAGAGGATCCTCGAGACCGTTCTGCGCAACGACTCGGGCGTCAAGGGCACGCTCCTGCTGAAACTCGCGGAGCGGGGCCGTCCCGACGGAAAGGTTTTCACCCGAAAAGTCCCCGTTACCGGGCAGGAGATCGTGTGGACGGTCCCGTGGGACGTTTCGAAGATCCCGCAGGGGGACTATGATTATTCCATGCGCTTCACGGATCTTCAGGGCGAAGCCGGAGCCGAATTCGTGCAGTGGTACCGGATCCCCGGGGAAAAGAATCCGTGGGACGACACGCCCGTCGGTCTCTATCCCGGTGAAGTGCCCGCTCCCTGGGTCCCCCTCAAAACAGGCAAAAGATCGGTGGAGGCCCTGACCCAGAAATACGAACTGGGCGACTCGGGCCTGCCCCGGCGTCTCTGCGCGCTGGGCCATGAGATCCTGAGCCGTCCCGCCGTCTTCATCCTGAACGGGAAACCCCTGAAATTCACCGATATCGCCCTTGCGAAGGCGGCCCCCGACCGGGTCACCTTTTCCGGGACAGCAAAGAGCGGAGACATCCTGGCGAAAGTCGACGTTTTGGCCGAATACGACGGCATGCTGTGGTTCGACTTCACCTTTTCCGGCAAAGGGTCGATCAACGATCTGTACGCCGTCTTCCCGCTGAAAAACGAATTCGCCCGGGAGGTCCACGGCTTCGACCGGGGAGCCTACAGGAGCCGTTATCCTTCGGGCCTCGTCCCGAAGACGGGCTGGCGCAAAAATCTCTACAGCCGGCCGGCCTTCTGGGTCGGCAGCGAGACGGCGGGGCTCTCCTGGTACGCGGAGGACTTGAGAGGCTGGCGTTTCTCCGATCCGGCCCGGACCCTCGAACTGCTCCCCAATGATAAGGAGACGGTCATGCGTCTCAACATGATCGACCGCCCGGTGAAGCTCGAAAAACCGCGGCGCATCGCCTTCGGGCTCCACGCCACCCCCGTCCGGATCGTGGACCGGGAGGCCCGGGCCTCCCGCTTCAATCAGGAGTGGGGCTGGTCCGACGGTTCGCTCTATTACAATTACCTTGACTCCGGCAAGGAGTTCTTCGACGCCAAACGCCTGAAACACCACCAGAAGCGGTACCAGCGCAAACTTAAAGAGGAGAAGCTGGACCACTCGCGCTTCTTCCTCTACATCGGCTCCAACGGGGCCTCGCCCTACTGTCCGGAATGGGGCTGGTTCGGACGGGAGTGGGCCGGAGGCAAAGTCGGCAACTACATCGTCGAGTACAACATCCCCGACCTGGCCGCCCGCAACAAGTGGGTCTGGACCTATTCCTGCCTCAACTCCAAGTCATTCCGGGAGTTCTTCCTCCATCAGCTCGCCAACATCCTCCGCGATCCCCGGTGGGATGTGAAAAATCTCTACTGCGACCTCTGCGGGCCCCGCATGTGCGACAACCGGGAACACGGCTGCGGCTACACCGACGACGACGGCCGCTCCTGGGGGACGCTGAACGTCCGCGGCGGCCGGGATTTCCACAAGAGGCTTTACCATTTTCTGCAGAAGACCCATCCCGGCGGCAAACTGATGTTCCACGTTTCGGGACAGCCCGCCGTCATGGCCCTCCACGCCTTCGCCGCGGGGGGCAATTTGGGCGAGACCTGGTTCGAGAACGATTTTCAGGCCAAAGGGTTTTCTTACATCGGCATTTTCACGCCCGACATGTTCCGCACCCAGTGCTGCGGGGCCAAGTGGGGCTATCAGATCTTCTACACGCCCCAGTTCCACCGGGCCAACAAGCAGCTGGGCACCGGGCGGGACAAACTCTACCGGGTCCCGGATCCCCTGCCGGAGATCAAGCGCGCCTACAGGCATTTTCTGGGCTATCTTCTGGTCCACGACGTCAACACCTTCATGGGGGCGGGGGACCGTTACCTCGATGACCTCAACAACCTCTACTGGAAGGCCCGCCGGGAGTTCTTCGGCAGCAATTACGGTCTGGGATTCATCCCCTACTGGGCGGAGAAGAAGCCTTTCTCCCATGATGCGGCGCTGCCTGTCATGGTCTCGGCCCACGTCAAGGGCGGCCGCTGCATGCTCTCGGTCATGAACGACACCGATCAGGCCCGCAAGATGAAGATCGATCTTGCGGGCTTCGGGGAGCGCTTCCGGCTGGCCCCCAACCCGGAGGGGACGGCAGGACGCCTCGAAGGCCATGTGCTTTCGGACAAAGTCCCCGCCCGGGATTTCCGCGTGTATTTTCTGATCCCTGAAAAAGATACAAAATCCAACACTACAGGAAAGGAATGATGGTATGAAGAGAATGATCCAGTTTTCGGAGCGGCGTTCCCACGGGGGAGAACGGGCGTTTTTCACCCTGATCGAGCTCCTGGTCGTGATCGCGATCATCGCCATTCTGGCGGCGATGCTGATGCCCGCGCTCAGTCAGGCACGGGAGCGGGGCAAGGCCGTGACGTGCATGGGGGCCATGCGCCAGCTGGGGCTCGCGCTCATCACCTATGCGGACGCCTACGAGTACTTTCCCGCCTGCGAGGATCAGCGCTACCCGGACAACAAACTGGCGTGGCTGCGTCTTCAGCTCACCAACAAGAGCATGTCGGCCAAGTTCTTCAAGACGGGCTGTCCCAACATCGGCGACCGCGAGCGCTACGCCCGGACGGTCCTCAACAAGACCTACATGACCGACGGTTCGCTCTACTGCTACGGCTACAACGCCTACCTGGGGCGCTACGCCTCGGACGGTTCCCTCGACCCCAGCAATTCCCAGAGCGCCGTCATGGGCAAAAAATACGGTTACTGCAAGCCGGGGAACGTCCTGAACCCGTCAAAAAAATTCATCGCCATGGAGACGGCCTCCAACTACACGGGCCGCATCGTCCGGTGGTACGTCTCCGTTGCCGACCTCTACCGCGAGCCGAATTTCTGGGGCCACTCGGATCGCGCGAACTTCGTCTGTTTCGACGGCCACGCGGAAAGCCACGGGTACAACGAGTTTTCCGCCGACGACAGGAAGGCCCAGGCGTCGACCTACCTCGCCCCCGACGAGCGGTGACGGCCCCTTCCCTGACCGCAGCGAGGACGAAACATGTTCAGTTACACCGGATATTATCTCGACGACGGCGTCGTTCCCAACCGGGCCTTCGACCTTTTCATGCCGGAAAAAGTGACGCAGAAAACGGTGCTTTTCTTCGTCCACGGCGGCGGCTGGGGCGCCGGAACGCGGAGCGAATACCACCCCATCATGCGCGCCTATTGCGAACGGGGCTTCGTCTGCGGATCGGCGGACTACCGGCTTCTGGCCCCCGGCCGGCCGGGCAAGCTCTCCTCGGTGGATCAATTGGGCGACGTGCGCGAGGCCTTCGACGGTTTCGTCACCGTTCTCAGGAAGCACAGGATCCCGCCGCGGATCGCCGTCTTCGGCACCAGCGCCGGAGCGCATCTGGCCTCGCTGCTGCTCTGCGCACTCCCCGGGGAGTGCGGAGAAAAGTGCACTTTGAAACACCCCGAAGTCCGGCCCGCCTGCGGTCTTCTGCAGTCCCTGCCGGCCACCTTCGAGCCCTGGCCGGAAGCCTATCCCGCCATGTGGGGCATGATGGAGCGCGCCGCGGGGGGCGTCTACGAGGAAGAACCCGAAAAATTCAAAAACGTTTCGCTCACGCGCTTCATCCGTCCGGACAACCCTCCCCTGTTCCTCATGCAGTCCGGGTTCGAAGGGATGTTCCCCAACTACCTCAATTCCCCGCTGCTGCGCAAGCACAAAAAGTGGGGCATCCCCTCCCGGGTCAAAACCTACAGGTGCGCCGAACACGGTTTCTTCTACAGCCTCGCCCGGCCGGTCCAGCGCGAAGCCTTCGAGGACATCATCGATTTCGTGACCTCCCTCGAAAAAAATTGAGCCGCGCCGAAAATAAAACGCGCCGCCTCTCCGTTAAGTGAGCAACGGGATGTCCGCAGCCGGACATCGGAGAAAACTTGCCCCGCGGGCGCCGTTTGCGGCACGCGGGAACACGGAAGACCCCGGCGGGAAACGTTTCCCGCCGGAGACGGAAAAAATTTTTCAAAGAGGAGACAGTTGTCATGATTTCTCAACCCGGAGACAAACGCGCGGCTCTGATCGCGGCTCTGGTCGCCTTTCCGGCGGCCTGTCTGGTGACGATGGTCGTTCACACGTTCGTGCCCATCCCCAAACAGAACGTCATAACGGGGTACACGTTTTTCGAGTGCATCGACGCCCCGGCCGTCGATCCCGCGTCCGAAGATGCGCCGAAAGGGCCCGGTTTCCACAAGAAAGGCATGCCGCCCAGGGGCGAGTTCCACAAGGGCCCCGGACCGAAGGGCGAGTTCCGCAAAGGTCCCGGGCCCCGGGGAGCGCTTCACAAAGGTCCCGGACCCAAGGGCGAGTTCCGCAAGGGTCCAGGGCCCCGGGGGGCGTTCCGCAAACCTGCCGGGGGTGAAGGCCCGAAGGCTCCCGCCGACGGCGCCGCTCCCCGGACCGAGCTGCTGAAGAAGATCGCCGGCCTCACAAAACAGCGTCTCGAACTGCTGAAGAAGGATCCCGGAACGGCGCCCCGCGAACTGATCCGCGCCGAGGCCGACTGTCTGCTGTGCGAAGCGGCCATCCTGCGCAGCGGGAAGAGGATCCGCACTTTCGGGCCGGCGGCTTCCGATCTGGCCGTGAGAGCCGTCGCCGCGAACAAAATCGCCGAACTGGACAAGGCCGCACTGGCCGCGAACAAGGTGAAGCCCGACACCGCGCTCAAGAGCGAGATCGCCTCTCTGATGCTGGCTCTCCAGCTCCAGAACAGCCGGATCAGCAGAAATCCCGACTGGCAGAAGGCTTTCGAAGCCTACGGCAAAAATCCCTCGGCGGAGACCCTCAAGGGCCTGATCGAAGTCGAGGGCGCTGCGATGGCGGCTCCCCGTCACCGCTGAGACAAGGCTTCCGCCTCCCGGGCGGAGGGGGCGTCACAGTCCCCGCCGCCCGGCCTCCCACGCGCGGATCTCGCGCATGATCCCGGCATTGGCCGAGGGACGGACCTCGAGAAGACAGTCGTTGAAAAGCTGGAACGTGTAGCGTTTCGCCCCCGTGGCAAAGGCCCGCTGCCGGATCTTCTCCGTCAGACCGTTGAGATCGGCGCCGCTGAATTTTTCCGTGACGGCCGCCGTCCTTTCCAGAAGACCGCTGTCGATGGG
>Ga0310696_10010656_pt1 | contig 10544 bp, 8 predicted proteins | sample AusTroGonzalo_MG_4_FD_203885 | JGI IMG/M metagenome (GOLD analysis project Ga0310696, IMG submission 203885) | Bovine rumen microbial communities from tropical cattle in Woodstock, Queensland, Australia - Gonzalo_02 (v2) (version 2) | ecosystem: Host-associated > Mammals > Digestive system >... | reverse complement strand
TGGCCCGGAAGGAGGGTCTCGTGGAGGAGGAAAAACGCTACATCCCCGGAATGCATATCCGCGGATCGTTCCGTGAGGCCTACGAAACAAGGCGCCTGTCGAAGGAGAAGGAAAATTCTCCGATGAGCTTTGTCAAGAAAATCATCATCGCCCTGACGCTGATAGCGCTCGCTGCAGCCGCCTACTATCTGTCGAAAGGCTTTGTCCTGCTTTTGACGCAATAATGCTCCAGGTCCTTCCCCAGAACATTTCCAACCTGATTGCCGCCGGTGAAGTGGTAACGCGTCCCGCCTCGGTGGTGAAGGAGTTGATGGAAAATGCCATCGACGCCGGTGCCCACAGCGTGAGCGTAACGGTGCTCGATGCCGGCAAGACCCTCATCCAGGTCATCGACGACGGATGCGGAATGACGGCCGACGAAGCGGTGCTCTGCTTCGAACGGCATGCCACCAGCAAGATTGCCTCGGCCGAAGACCTCCAGCGTATCCTGACCTACGGTTTCCGGGGCGAAGCGCTCGCCTCCATCGCCGCCGTGGCCGAAGTCACCCTCCGTACCCGCCGTCCCGAAGACGAAGTGGGCACACAGGTCGAGATCAGTGAATCGAAACCGCCGAGGGTCCAGCCCGTGGCTGCGCCCTCCGGCAGCAACTTCGCCATCCGCAACCTCTTTTTCAACGTTCCGGCCCGCCGGAAATTCCTCAAGTCAGACAACGCGGAACTGCGGGCCATCGTGCAGGAATTCCTGCGCATCGCCCTCATCCGTCCGGAAGTGGCCTTCAAACTCACGGCCAACGGACGCGAGATCCACAACCTGCGCCCTGCCACCACCCGCAAGAAACGCATCCTCGACATCTACGGGATGAACCTGGCTCGGGAGCTGGCGGAAGTCAGCGTCGACACTTCGCTCGTTCGCATCAGCGGATTTATCGGCAACCCTGAAGACGCCCGCAAAAGCAGCGGCAACCAGTTCTTCTTCATCAACGGCCGTTATTTCCGCTCGCCTTTCTTCCACAAGGCAGTGTGCAAGCCTTATGAAAAGCTGGTCCCCGACGACTGCACACCGGCCTATTTCCTCTTTTTGGAAACGGAACCCGAACGGGTGGACGTAAACATCCATCCAGCCAAGACCGAAGTGAAATTCGAAGACGAGGGGATGATTTTCGAGATCCTGATGGCCGCGGTGCGCGAAGCGCTGGGCAAGAACGATTTTACTCCGAGCATCGACTTCGACATGAAAGGGGCTCCCGATATCCCTGTGTTCACACCTCCGCAAAGTGGTGACCGGGTCGGGAATTGGGCCAAGCCGCCGCGCATCGACTATTCGCCGCTTTTCAACCCTTTTGACGAAGTGCCTGCCGCTCCGATCATCGATCCGGCGCCCGGCTATGGCCGTCTCTTCGAAGAAGAAACAGCCGCCCCGGCCAGCCATCTGCTGGTCCTGCAGCGCCGCTATATCGTCACCCCGGTCAAATCGGGCCTGATGGTGGTCGACATCCGCCGTGCGCGCGAACGCATCTTTTACGAACGCTACCTCGAAAAAATGGCTGAGCATCAGGCGGTCCGGCAGCAGTCGCTCTTCCCCGTGAGCCTGACCCTCAGCGCCGAAGACTATCTTACCGTGCTGGAACAGCCCGACCTGACGGCCTCCCTGGGTTTTGACATCCAGGATTTCGGCGCGAACACCATCGTGGTCAACGCCCTGCCCGAAGGATTCGGATCCGATGAGGCGAGCGCCCGCCGCGCCATCGACGACCTGGTGGCCGCCCTGCGCGACGACACTTCGCTTCAGGACCAGGCCCACCTGCTCTCTGCCAGGATGGCAGCTTCGGCGGCCGCCTGCGACCCGGGCAGCCTCCTTCCCGACCAGGCACAATTGTTGGTAGACAAGCTCTTTGCGTGCCGCGAGCCCAACCTGACGCCTGACGGCCGCAAATGCCTGACCATCCTTACATTAGAAGAATTAGAGAAAAAGTTATGAGAAACCTTACCACCGCAGTCAAGAACCTGCTGATCATCAATATCATCGTCTTTCTGGGCACCGAGCTGATCGGCAACCGCATGTACGAACTGTTCGCCTTGTTCCCCATCGGTTCGCCTTTCTTCCGCTGGTGGCAGCCCATCACCCATATGTTCATGCATGGCAGCTTTGCCCACATTTTCTTCAATATGTGGTCGCTCGTCGTTTTCGGTCCCGTGCTCGAGCGGATGTGGGGTCCCAAGAAATTCCTGATCTATTATTTCGTCTGCGGCCTGGGCGCTGCCCTCTGCCACGAACTGGTGCTTTATTTCTTTGTGCCCGGAGCGCTCAACGTTCCGACGGTCGGTGCTTCCGGTGCCATCTACGGCCTGCTGCTGGGCTTCGGCATGCTCTATCCCAACATCACGCTCACGCTCGTGTTCCCGCCCATCTCGATGAAAGCCAAGTGGTTTGTCATCATTTTCGCTGTCATTGAACTGGTGACCGGTGTCCTCGGTACGCACGACGGCGTAGCGCACTTCGCCCACCTGGGCGGCATGCTCTTCGGCCTGATTCTGCTCCTGATCTGGAAGAAGCAGGGAAAAATGTATACGGAATGGAATTAAAGCAGCGGAAAAGGACCTTTGGGGGCTTTGTCTTCGCACTGCTGGCCTTTATCGCTGCCGTGGCGCTGCTGACGGCCTACCTGGCCCTTTACCTGAACCCGGCGGATCACCCGGTGGTGATGTTCTTCGGGCTGTATTTCCTTCCGCTGATCCTGCTCAACCTGCTGTTCCTGCTGATTGCCATTTTCAGGCATCCCCGTGCCCTGCTGATTCCCCTGCTGGCCCTCCTGCCCTTCCTGCTGCTGGCCGACCGATTTGTCAAATTCGGCCGGAATGAAGTGGAGGTCGAAAGTGCTCCCGTGAAAATACTCACCTACAATCTGGGACGCTACAGCGCGGGTGGACGGCACATTTCCCCGGAACAGGCCATGGCCGGCATCAGAAAGGTACTGACGGAGCAGGACGCCGACATCGTCTGCCTGCAGGAGGTTGCTGTCACCGACACCAATGAACTCCGCAGCTGCTTGCCCGGTTATCCCTTCCAGGCCCGGCATCTCTTCCCCGGAAAACGCTGGTTCGGCAATGTCACGCTCAGCCGGTTTCCCATCGTGGACGAAAGTTCACTGACTTTTCCCGAAAGCCGCAACCTGAGCCTGGTCACCGACATTGATGCCAGGGGCCGTATCATCCGCGTCTACAACTGCCATCTCGAGAGCTACAGCATCTCATTCACTTCGCTGGTCAAGCGCCTGTTCAACAAAGAAACCTTTACCGACGAAGTGATCCAGGTCCACGGCCGCCTGCGCGAAGCCACGCGCCGTCGTTCGGCACAAGTGGCCGCCCTGCTCGAAAGTGAGGCACATAGCGCGTATCCGGCTTTCCTGTGCGGCGATTTCAACGACTCGCCGCTCTCTTATACCTATCAGCAACTTACCCGCACCCAGAAAGACAGTTACGTGGAGGCAGGCAGCGGCATGGGTGGCAGCTACGTGATGCTCTGGCCGTTGCTACGCATCGACTACATCCTGCTCCCGCAGGATTATACGGCCGCCGACCACCAGGCACTGCGCGTCCGCTGGTCGGACCATTATCCGGTAATGACGAATATTTATTTTGAATAACCATGGAACAAGAAATCGATCTCGAAGAAGTCAAGGCGGCGGTGGAAACGCTCAATGCCGGCGGCATCATCCTCTATCCGACCGACACGGTCTGGGGCATCGGCTGCGATGCCACCAACGAAGAGGCCGTGGCCAAAGTGTTCGCGCTCAAGCAGCGCTCCGACAGCAAGAGCCTGATTACGCTGGTGGCCGATGCCAACATGCTCGGAAAATATGTGAAAGTCATTCCGGAAGTGGCTATCAACCTGTTGGAAGTCAACGACAAGCCGATGACCATCATCTATCCCGATGCCATGGGTCTGGCGCCCAATGTCGTGGCCGAAGACGGCAGTGCCGGTATCCGCATCCCGATGAACGATTTCTGCGTGGAGGTGATCCGCCGTTTCCGCAAGCCCATCGTATCAACTTCGGCCAACATCTCAGGCCAGCCGGCCCCGGCCTTCTACGAAGACATCCCTGTCGAGATCATCGAGGCCGTCGACTGGGTCGCCGACCCCTACCTCGAAGAAGGCGCCACCGGCGAACCCTCCCAGATCATCCAGGTCGGCCTGCATGGCGAGATCAAGGTGATTCGGGAGTAGCTACTTCGGTGCCAGCGCACCGCCTTTGTCGAGCACCAGCATGTGGTCGCCGCCGACGGGCTCGATGTAGGGCTTGGGGATCGGATGGACGGCCGCATGCGGTGACACCCAGCAGCAAAAGAATGGCCAGGATAAGAGATGCCGGGTCAAGCCCGGCATGACGAAAGTGAAGCATACCCTGCTTAACTGAGTTGAGCTTTCACGGCGGCGGAGATGGCGCGGCCATCGGCCACGCCGGCCAGGCGCTTGGAGGCGACGCCCATGACCTTGCCCATATCCTTGATGGAAGTGGCGCTGGTTTCGGCGATGATCTCCTTGATTTTGGCTTCCAGTTCTTCGGGCGACAGCTGCTTGGGCAGGTAGCGCTCCATGACGGCCGCTTCAGCCAGTTCGTTGTCGGCCAGCTCCTGCCGGCCGTTGTCGACATAGATCTGGGCGGTTTCCTTGCGCTGCTTGATGAGTTTCTGAGTCATTTTCAGCACGTCGGCGTCGGTCACGTCCTTTGCGCCGCCCTCTGCGGTCTTGAAAAGAAGGATTTCATTCTTGATGGCGCGCACGGCAGCCATCGCCACGGCATCGTGGGCCTTCATCGCGGCCTTGATGTCTTCTTGAATCTGTTGTTCGAGTGTCATAATAACACAAATATAGTTATCTTTGTAGGAACGACAATTCAAAATTTACCCAATATGAAAAAACTGATCCTGATTGCCGCGCTCTTTTTGGCCGTATGGAGCCCCGCCGATGCGCAGAACCCCTTCCTGCAGAAACGTTTCAAGACCCCGTATGAGATTCCGCCGTTCGAGGTCTTTACCATCGACAATTTCCGCGAAGGCATGCTCAAGGGCATGGAAGCCGAAAAGGCTGAGATCCAGGCCATCGTGGACAATCCGGAAGAGCCCAGTTTTGAAAACGTCATCGCCGCCCTCGACAAAAGCGGCAAACTCCTCGGCAAAGTCCGCTCTGTGTGGGGAACGCTCAACAGCTCCAATTCCACGCCCGAGCTCCAGGCCTTCGCCCGCGAGATGAACCCCATCACGGCCGCCCACAGCAACGAGATGCGGATGAATAAGAAGCTCTTCGAAAAGGTCAAATACGTCTATGACCATCAGGACAAATACAACTTGGACAAAGAGCAGAAACGCCTGCTCCAGAAGGTATACGACGGCTATGTGAACAGTGGCGCCCTGCTCGACGATGCCAGGCGTGCGGAGATTGCCCAGATCAACCTCGAACTCTCCGATCTCCAGCTGAAGTTCAGCCAGAACCTGCTGCACGATACCAACAATACTTACGTGACCGTCGATAACGTCAAGGAGCTCGAAGGCCTGCCGCAGGACAACATCGACCGGGCCGCTGCCCTGGCAGAGCGTATCGGCCAGAAAGGCAAATATGCTTTCAACATGCAGCGCCCCAGTTGCAATCCCGTGTTGCAGTACTGCAAGAACCGTAATCTGCGCAAACAGGTCTACGAGATGTACAATAACCGCTGCAACCACAACGACCAGTACGACAACAAGGCCATTGCCGCCCGCATCATCGCGCTGCGCCTGAAACGCGCCCAGATCATGGGTTACACCGATTACGCCGCCATGTCGCTCAAGGACCGCATGGCTGAGAACGCGGATAACGTTTATGCCCTGCTTGACCAGATCTGGGCACCGGCCGTGAAGAAAGCCCATGAGGAGATTGCCGATATCAAGGCCATGATGAAGAAAGACCGTGTCAAGGGCGAACCCCAGCCGTGGGACTATATGTACTATCTCGACAAAGCCAAAAAAGCCAAGTTCGACATCGACGAGGAGAAAGTCTCCGAATATCTGGAGATCAACCAGGTACAGCAGGGCATCTTCTACGTGGCGGGCAAGCTCTATGGCCTGTCGTTCAATGAGCGCACCGAAGACTATCCGCAGTATGAGCCCACGGCCAAGTCGTGGGACGTGATCGACCGCGATGGCAACGTGATCGCCATTTTCTACAGCGACTACTTCCCGCGCGATGGCAAGGGTGCCGGTGCCTGGTGCGGCGGTTTCCGCGGCCAGACGTATGACGGCGCCCAGCGCGTGCAGCCCATCGTCACGAATGTCTGTAACATGACCCTCCCGTCCGGCGACAAGCCGGCCCTCCAGACCCTCGACAACGTAGAGACGATGTTTCACGAATTCGGCCACGCCCTGCATTCCTTTTTCCGCAATGTCCATTACGGTGGCGTTTCGGGCACCGAGCGCGACTTCGTGGAGCTACCCTCGCAGATCAATGAACACTGGGCTTTCGAACCGGAAGTGCTGAAGGTTTATGCCAAGCACTACAAGACGGGCGAGGTGATGCCCCAGGAACTCATCGACAAGATCCAGGCGAGCGACAAGTATGGCCAGGGCTTCGCCACGGTCGAATATCTGGCTGCTTCGTATGTGGACATGGACCTGCACGTGCTGACCGAAGTTCCGGACGACCTCGACGTGATGGCCTTCCAGGCCAAAAAACTGGCGGAACGCGGCATTCCCAAACAGATCCTGCCGCGTTACAGCGTGACCAACTTCAGCCACTCGATCGGGGGCGGCTACAGCGCTGGCTACTACAGCTATATCTGGGCGGAGGTGCTAGACTGCGACGCCTTCCAGGCCTTCAAGGAGACGGGCGATATCTTCAACCAGGATGTGGCTCAGCGTTTCCGCAAATATATCCTCACGCCCGGCGGCATCGACAAGGGCATGGTAATGTACCGGAACTTCCGTGGCCGTGACCCGAAAGTGGACGGCTTGCTCGAGAACCGCGGACTGTAAGGAAGGATGGAAGGGCAAGCCATACTAGAAGATATATTCTTTCTCGTCCTCTACGGCGGCGTAACGATGCTGAACGTGGTGGCGGCCCTCTATCTGCTGCTGCGGCGGGGCAACGCCATCGCGCCGGATGTGACTTCGCCTGTCCGCCTGCGTGGGTGGGCTGCGGCCTTCCTGATCGTCGCGGCGGTGAGCCACGTGTTGTGGCTGCACTACATCTGTCACCCTTCGCAAGCCGCTTATGTGACGATCTGCGGCCTGGATATCCTGTTTTTCATCCCCACGATAGCGGGCATCCTGCTGTCTATGCTGCAAGACCGGCGCCGGCCCGTATGGCCGGTGGCAGTGTCGCTCGTCCCCGCCATCGTATTGACTGTCCTGTGTGTCATCCGGGGAGATGACGCCTTTTTTCTTCCGATTAGAATTTATGTCCTGTCCCTGTATGCGCTGTTTATGCTGTATGTGTTCTTTGCCGTCCGGCGCTATGGCCGCTGGTTAAAGGACAACTATGCAGACCTGGAGCACAAGGAGATCTGGCAGAGTCTCCTTGTATTGGCCGTGTTCCTGCTGTTTTGCATTTTCTACAGCAGCACCACGTATGAAAGAGCCTTGCTTTATATTCTTCAGATAGACAATACCCTGATTGTGGTCTTGCTGCTGTGGCGCGTGGAAACGCTGCAGCAACTGAGCTCTGATACCATCCAGGAGGAAGAACAGGAAGAACCGGCCATCACCCCGAGTCCCGCATCAATGGGCATCCCTTCCAATATCGGTCCGTTGCTGGAAGTGAACTGTGAGAACCGTCAGCTATATCTGCAGCACGACCTCACCCTGGCGCAGCTGGCCCAGGCCATCGGCACCAACCACAGCTACCTGAGCAAGTATTTCGCCCAGCAAGGCTTGACATACAATGCCTATATAAACGGATTGCGCATCCGCCATTTTATGCGCCTGTATGATGAGGCCGTCGCCAGCCGGCGCCTGTTCACCGCCCAGCAGCTGGCTTATGAAAGTGGATTCCACAGCTACAGCACGTTCAGCGCTGCATTCAAGCAGAACACGGGGAAGACTGTGACAGCGTGGATGCGGGATTCCACCAAGTAGTTTTCCCCTTCTTCGAGTTTCAGAATCTGCAAAAAGGTTGCGGAATCTGCAAAACCTGCAGGCCGGAACAGAGACCTTATTGTGCTTTCAGCGAAAAATGGCTAACTTGAAATTTAAAAGACAGAATCAGAATATGAAACTACGCAAATTCTTGAGCACACTGCTGGTGTTGTTTGTCCTGGCTGTGCCGGCGATGGCCGTCTTTACAGGGATGGATCTGGACGCGACGCTGACCAACCTGCGTCGGGAACTTTTCTTCGACTATCGGCAGAAATCAAAGACCCAGGAACAACTGCAGAAACAATACGAAATCCAGCATCAGCAGATGGTGGATATCGTAAAAAAATGCAATGACCTGTCGCTGATGCTTTATTCCCAAAAGCAGGAGTATACCTTTGATGTCAGTTATGCGCTGGAAAAGGTGACCCGGGAATACAACGATTTCAACAAAAACCGCACGCCCTACGATCACATCGTAGCCAATCTGGATATTGATATAGGCCGATATGCGCGTCTGATAGAGTCCCTGCGCCGCCTTCCGCCGGAGCTGGTGGATCTGGATGTGGTGCCGGACAGCCTGGCCTATCACAACGATACGCTGGATGACCATCTGCTGCACAACGAAAGCCTCCTGCAGCAGGAGCTGGACGAGAAAATTGAGGTGATAACGGCCATGACGCAGGCGCAGGACACATCTGCCGCTGAAGAAGCTGTGCCGGCGTTCATTCTGAGCGAGCAGGGACAAATTGACCGCGATACCTGTCTGTTCTACGCATCTGAACTCCTGAAAATGTACGCCGCCTCGCGCGAGATGGCCATGGCCGACAGTACGCATTACCGGGAAGCCCAGCTGCGGATGGAAGAGTCGTACAAGTATGCGAGGGACTACTACGATATCATTGAAAATAAGGTGTTTGTAGAGGGGCAGACGCCTTGGACGACCATCCTGGCCCATTTCGGCGAGTACTGGAAGGAGGCCCGCACAGCCCTAGGAGAGAAATACCGCCTCTCTTTGGTCTTGAAATCGCTCTACGCTGATGATGTGGACTATACCGATGAAGAGATTGCCAATGACAATCAGCTGTCGAACTCTGCCAGGGTGTATTGGTGGATCATTTATATTCTGGCTTTCTTCGCTCTTTGGGGCCTTTCCGCGCTCATTCTCTGGCCGGTCTACCGTTTTGTAAAACCGGTAGGAAAATGGGTGCAAAAGGAGCAGAAACCATACATTGCCCTGCTTCTTGCCTGTATCCTGTTCCTGATCCTCAGCTATGAAAGCAACCTGGATGACATTGCGCGCAAGGCACTCAGCATCATCAATACCTTCATATGGCTGCTCATTGCCATTAACACGGCGCTGCTGATCCGCCTCGAGCCCTCCAAGCTGAGGGCTGGTGTCCGGATGTATCTCCCCACCATTTTCTCGGCCCTCATCGTGATCAGTTGTCGGGTTTTGTTTGTGCCCAATGCCTTCCTGAATTTTGTCTTTCCTCCGCTGCTCCTTGCCATGGTAGTATGGCAGCTTGTTACCAACCTGCGGCTCGGTCCCAAGGCCGATACGACCGATATGGTGGTGGGATGGGTTTCCTTCGGAGTCACGGCCATAGCCACTGTCATCGGCTGGGTAGGATACATATTCCTGGCGCTGATCATTCTGGCATGGTGGTATTTCCAACTGGCCATCATCCTGGGAATCGCCTCCGTGTGGGATCTGACGCTCCTGTACAAGGAGAAGCGGCTGGACCAGCGGCTGGAAGACTACAAAGCCAAGATTACCTATGTGACCGGTGTGGCCAAGGAGAAACTTCTGTTTGGCGCAACCTGGTTCTATGACCTTATCCGCGAGGTTTTGATTCCTATGCTGGTGATAGGGACTATCCCTTCCTGCGTCTATTGGGCTTTGGATATTTTTGAGTTCAGGGATCTGTATAGCAAGATCTTTGAAGAGCCTTTCTTCGTCCCGAAAGGCCCGGAAGGTTTCCGCGTTTCCCTTTACAATCTGCTTCTCCTCACGTTTCTTTTCTTTGTGTTCCGTTACGTGAACAAGGCAGCCCACACCATTTTCCGGGCACTCAAATACCGCAGTTTCATGCGCAGGAACAAATGTACCGTCATACGCAGCGATGAAATTAATCTGTCCCTTGGAGACAGCCTCATAACTGTAGCCATCTGGTTTGCCTATGCATATTGGGTCATTCTTACGCTCAATATCCCGACCGGGTCGCTGGGATTGATCGCCGGCGGTCTCTCGGCAGGTGTAGGTCTTGCCCTCAAGGATATCATCAATAACTTCATTTACGGTATTCAGCTGATGGGCGGCCGCCTGAAGGTGGGAGACTGGATTGAGTGCGACGGTGTCAGGGGCATCGTGACGGACATCAATTATCAGACTACGCTGGTAGACGCCTGGGGCGGCTCCCAAGTGGCATTCCTGAACG
>Ga0310696_10010653_pt1 | contig 10546 bp, 9 predicted proteins | sample AusTroGonzalo_MG_4_FD_203885 | JGI IMG/M metagenome (GOLD analysis project Ga0310696, IMG submission 203885) | Bovine rumen microbial communities from tropical cattle in Woodstock, Queensland, Australia - Gonzalo_02 (v2) (version 2) | ecosystem: Host-associated > Mammals > Digestive system >... | reverse complement strand
GTTTTCTCTTCAAGAAGCCCCTTGTTGAACTTGTCCGGATTGCGCTTTACTTCTATTACGTCGAGGACATTCTCCTTCAGGCGCAGGGCGACGATATCCAGTTCGGCCTGCTGATGATGTCCTTCCATATCAATATACCCCTTAGGGTCCCACCAACCGCCGATATCACGGTATTCCATACTTTCCACTAGTTTCAACTTGAAGTATCGTTCAAGGACGTCACCTGAATATGTCTCATAGTCATCTTCAATAATTCTGCGCAAAGCCGGGTACTGTCCGATCTCGATGAGCCGCTGGTTTTTCTCAACATAGCGGAACCAGAAGCGCAGGAAGATGTCGCTGATTTCGTACCTTACGGTCTGTGTCTTGGGTTTTGCCCAGATCGGACGGACTTTCCGGATAAGGTCATACGTGTCTTCCAGTTTCAACAGTTGTCCGCCTAGACTTTTCCCGCCCAAGTAGTCTTCAATGGAGGCCTGAGTATTGTATCCCATCGATATGGCCTGAAGGATGGAAAAGTAGGTCGCATATTTCTTTCCGAATTCCTGGACGAGGAGTTTCCTCCCCTCTTCTATCAACGGGGAATCCTCCTTGCAGATTTTGGCGATCATCTTTTTGCCAGTAGTTGCCTTCACGTCCATAAACAACTCCACATATTTCGGGATGCCGCCTGTGAAAGTATAAAGGGCAAGAAGATCATCGTTGGAATAGCCAGGAGCGTTGTCTTCCATGATCTGCTTGAGAATGGAAGTGGGGAACGCCTGCAACTTGATGGTTGAATCCTGTCTTCCGTAAAGAGGCTCTTTCCTGTTTTTGAAGAGTTTTTCCATCAGGGAATACACTGAACCACTGACAACCATATTCACATGGCTCTCCTTCTGGTACTTGTCCCACCAATTCTGTATGTCACTGTAGATGGATGGATTGACCTCCAGGAAATTCTGAAATTCATCAAAGACGAGCGTGTATTTCCGGCGCTTTCCTTCCTCCATCAAGAAACGGAACACATCACGGAAAGCACTCATCGGAGGAACGAATGTTCCGGTCTTCTCCTGATACTCCTCACAGAATTCCCCGCACAGGACTGATTCACTTTTTTTACCTACGAATAGATATACATAAGGTTCATCCTGATAGGCTTCCTTGATAAGAGTCGTCTTCCCTATACGCCTCCTTCCGGTGACAACCGTAAGTCGAGAATAACCATTGTACGATAGTTCCCGCATTTCGCGCAGTGTCTTTAACTGCTCTTCCCTGTCATAAAACCTCATTTCATTAAAATTTTACAGTCGTAAATTTTACAACTGTTGCAAAGTTAGCAAAAAGAGTCGAATGTGCAAGAGTGAAAGCAAAAAAGAGGTAGACTGAAAGAGTATTCGGAGACTTTCCAAATAATTGACATTAATGTCATAAGTTTGGAAACCAAGATGCATTTATGTGGAACGAGGAAAGAAAACTATCGAGTCAAAAGAAAAAGGAACTATCTGGAACCTGTTTAGTATAGTTCAATGTAATAGATATACCATACTGAATGTACAGATATGAATAATCCCCGATTCGAGTAGTAATCGGTTGTAAAAACTGTGTACTGACGGGTTCGGATGAAACCGCTATAATCCTTATCTTTTGACCAGAAAGATGGTTATTACCGCTTGTAAATCCGGAGGAAATTCTTACCTTTGAATCCGGACGTGTGAATGCCCGAACGATGGTAGAAATCGGTTGCTTTTTGAGCTTCAATTTCTTGTGCTAGAGCAAGTTCCAAAAGACGTCACCGATGCATTTGTATAGGCAGATTTATATAGTTTGGTAGCAGTTTATTTACGACTTTTGCGTACCACTTTTCTACCACGCTCTCTGTAACTCATTAATTATCAATGAGTTTAACATTCCGCATCGGAAAATAGTTTTAACAATACTAATTGAACAATTAAGAATATGTCAAGAATAGCCATTATCACAGGCGCATCCAGCGGAATGGGTCGCAGGTTTGCGCAGACCGCGGCCAAACACGTTGCATTCGACGAATTGTGGGTCATTGCCCGCAGGGCAGACCGTCTCGAAACGCTATCGCAGGAATTGGCCGGGCAGACCGTCCGGCAAATTCCCATGGACCTCACTGACCGGGAGGACCTGGAGAAATTCACACACACCCTGGCAGCAGAGAAGCCCGAGATCGTCCTCTTGGTGAACGCCGCCGGATTCGGCAAGTTCCAGGCGGTCGAAGACGTCCCCCGCAAGATAGCCGACAACATGCTGGCGCTCAACTGTTCCGCCCTGATGGACATGTGCTACATCTGCCTTCCGTACATGAAGGCCGGCAGCCGGGTGCTCAACATCGCATCCGTCGCAGCCTTCCAGCCGGTCCCGTACATCACGGAGTACGCCGCCACCAAGGCGTTCGTGCTGAATTTCAGCCGTGGCCTCTGGAAAGAACTCAGGCCGAAAGGCATCACAGTCACGGCCCTCTGCCCTTATTGGACAAAGACAGAATTCTTTGACGTGGCCAACAACCGGACGGAGAAGGACCGCATCACGTATTTCAACGCAATGTACGATCCTGTTGACGTGGTGAACCGCGGTTGGAGAGACCTCCTGAAAGGGCGAGACCTCAGCACGTTCGGCTTTATCGCCAGGATGCAGATTCTCCTCGTCAAGATTCTCCCCCACCGCCTTGTGATGAAGATCTGGTGCGGACAACAGAAAATTAACGATTGAAAGACGATGCCTCGGGATCGTTGGCGTATTTAAACAACGATCCTGCATCACTCTCCAGCCACGGATGCAATCGTATTCGTTCTGTTTTCATTCCTATTTTTTCTTCCGCGTACAAAGTGCCGGAATCGTGGCATTAATCAGGCTGGACAGATACTCACGGTCGTCCACATCCGTGATATAGAAATGATCCTTGGCCCCGTCGTAAGGCGGCCGAAGGACGACTTCTCTCAGCAAAGCCTTGCCCGGGTCGGTCACTTTGAGATACAAATTGTTGTCGCAAATCAGGCCGAACAGGATACCCTCACAGTAGATGCAATAGTCTCCCATCATCTTTCGCACGGCAATTTCACCGGCACCGGAGCATTGGTCAACAATGTATTGAACGAAATCCGCGTTACTAGCCATTTCTGTCCTCTTTTGAGATTACAAAGATACGACATTCCAGAAGAATACGGGGCATATTTTTTGATAGAAAACCATCATAATTAGTTTATACGCTTTATGAATAATATCGATAAAATTCTCGCTTTCAATCGCGGTTTCGTGGCCGGAAAGGGCTATGAAAAACATATTACCGACAAATATCCCGAGAAGAAAGTGGCCGTGCTCAGTTGCATGGATACGCGACTGTCCGTGCTGTTGCAGGAGGCGTTGGGCTTGAAGAACGGCGAAGCCAAAATCATAAAGAACGCTGGCGCGGTGATCCCCTCACCCTGGGATTCGGCAATGCGGAGTCTCATCGTGGCCATCTACGAACTGGGCGTGGAAGAAATCATGGTGGTGGCCCACACGACCTGTGGCGCCTGCCACATGCATTTCTCGCACTTCAAGGATGAAATGCTGAAGCGCGGCATCACGGCGGAAGCGTTGGAGCGCACCGACGTAGACCTTGACGCGTGGCTGGAAGGATTCCACGATACGGAGCAATCCGTCCGGAATACGGTTGCCAGCATCGTCGATCACCCCCTCATCCCCGCTGATATCACCGTCAGGGGCTTCATTATTGACTCCGTTACCGGAGCCCTGACTGAAGTCCGCTAATCTTACATCATCCATGAAAGTAGGACTATTCATTGACACCTGGTATCCGATGGTGGACGGTGTCATCAAGGTGGTGGACAACTATGCCCGCCGTCTGGTCAAGTATTGCGACGTCGTGGTGTTCTGCCCTGAGACACGGGGATTTGACAAAGTCGAAGATCAGCTTCTTCCCTACCAGGTTGTGCGCTGCACATCGTTGCCGCTCATAAACTATGATTACGACATTCCCGCACCGGCACTGGATCCGCTGTTCGAGTTGCAGCTCATCAAAAGCGGCATCGACATCGTGCACATTCATTCCCCGTTTGCCGTGGGCCTGGCCGGCGTGCTGTACGCCAAACTGCACAAACTCCCTGTCGTAGCCACGCTTCATTCTCAATACAAGCAGGACCTGGAGAAGCCGTTGAAATTCAAACCCGCCCTGAAAGTGGCTTTGGACAGTCTGATGCGCGTCTTCAACGCCTGCGACGAGTGCTGGGCCGTCAATGCCGGAATTAAGGACCTTTATGAGAATGAATATGGATTGACGGCTCCCTGCAAGGTGCGGCTCAACGCAACGGACCACCGTCCCGTGGTTGATCCGGCAGAGGCCGCCCGAACTGTCAATGAAACCTACGGCATCCCGGCAGACGCCACGGTCTTTCTCTTCGTGGGACGAATCAACTTCATCAAGAACATCGACTTCACCATTCGTGCCCTGGCCCGCGCGAAAGAGCTGGGGCTGAAGAACTTCCGAATGCTCTTCGTCGGTAAGGGACAGGACGAGGACAAGCTTGCAGAACTCGTTTATGACCAAGGCCTTTCGGAAGAAGTAGTGATGTGCGGCTTGGTATCTGGACGGGAAATGCTGGAAAAACTCTATTCCCGCGCCAAGCTCTTCCTCTTCCCTTCCCTGTACGACGCAAATTCCCTCGTACAGATTGAAGCGGCCTGCCAGGGAACACCCACGGTCTTCCTGAAGGGCGCCCGCACCGCTGCCACCGTAACCCCGGGCGTCAATGGATATGTATCCGAACGCGATGAGGATGCTTATGCCCGGATGATCCTCGATATCCTGGCGGACGATGAGGGTTACGCACGCATTTCTGCCGCCGCACAGCGGGAACTCTATCTCAATTGGGACGACGTCGTGCGCGATGTCTATGCAGACTACTGTGCTTTTCTTGGCAAATAATTCTTTTTTCCTACCTTTACGGAAATATCTCGAAAAGAAGATGAAAAAACTGGTATTCAGCATCGTGGCGGTGTTTGCCCTGGGCATTGCGGCCTTTGCCCAGACTCCGGAAGAGATCATCGCAAACATGGACAAGGCCTTTGAGCCGGCTGAGACGGAGGGAATGGCCATGACCATGGACGTCAAGATTCCCATTATAGGAAAATCCACCACGTATGTGTATATGATCGGTAAAAAGGAACGTTCCGAAACGACGATCATGAAGCACAAGATCGTCACGTTCATGACCGAGGACACCCTCTGGGAATACGACACCTTCTCGAACGAAATCAAGATCAAGGATGTCAACCCGGTTGATATCGACGGCTCTGAAGCCGACTTGTTCTCCGGCATTCTGGAGGGCTATGATGTCACTTTGAAGAAGGAAACGGACGAAGCCTGGTACTTGCTATGCCAGAAATCTAAGGACAACACGGAAAAAGAAGATCCCGTCAAGATGGACCTGGTCGTTTCCAAAACGACGAATCTCCCCATCAGCCTGTCCACCAAGGTGTCCGGCGTCACCCTCACGTTGCACGATATCAAGATCGGCATTGACGAGAAGTTTGTCACCTTCGACATCAACGATTATCCCGACGCAAAAATTGTAGACGAACGAAAGAAATGACACCTTACTCTTTTACCTGCGACTATACGGAAGGCGCGCATCCCGCTATCATGCAACGCCTTGCTGAAACCAATCTCCAACAGGAGGAAGGCTATGGATTTGACAGCTTCTGCGAAAGTGCGAAAGAAAAAATCCGTCACGCCACGGGATGCCCCAAGGCTGACGTTTTCTTCCTTGTAGGCGGCACGCAGACCAATTCCACGATCATTGACGCGATGCTCAAGGGTTATGAGGGTGTCCTCGCCGCCGAAACCGGCCACATTGCCGTGCATGAAGCCGGCGCCGTGGAATTCAGTGGACACAAGGTGCTCACGCTTCCCCGCCACGAGGGCAAGATCGATGCGACGGAATTGGAAAACTATCTATCTGTCTATCACGCTGATCCGTCGAAAGAGCACATGGTGTTTCCGGGCATGGTCTATATCTCTTTCCCCACCGAATACGGTACGTTGTATTCCCGGGAGGAACTCACGCGCATCCATGCAGTCTGCCGGAAATACGGCTTACCGCTCATGATAGACGGCGCTCGCCTGGGCTACGGCCTGGCCAGCGACCGCTGCGACGTGACGCTGCCCCAGCTCGCCGGACTTTGCGACGTTTTCTACATTGGCGGCACCAAGATTGGTGCGCTGTGCGGCGAAGCCGTGGTATTCCCGCAAGGGAACGCCCCGGCCCACTTTTTCACGACCGTCAAGCAGCACGGCGCTTTACTGGCCAAGGGCCGGCTCCTCGGCATCCAGTTCGACACGCTCTTTACCGACGACCTCTATTTCAAGATCAGCCGCAATGCCATTGAGCGCGCGATGGAGCTGAAAGCCATTTTCGCACAAAAAGGCATCCCGATGTACCTCGACTCCCCCACCAACCAGCAGTTCCCGATTCTAACGCAGGAACAAGCACAATCGCTGGAAGGCAAGGTGTTGTTCGAGATTTGGGAGGCATTGCCCGACGGCCGCCTCGTTACCCGGTTCGCGACCAGCTGGGCAACAAAAAAGGAGCCGGTCGCCCGGCTCCTCGAATGGCTGTAACAGCCCGTTTCAAGATTCTTAGATTTCCGCACGCGCCATAGCGTCCTTGTAGTACTTCTGGTCCACGAAGACATCCTGCTTGTACGGGTTGATGTGGCGTTTCTTCGACACTGCGATAATGTAGCAGAGTGCGATGCAGTTCGTCACGAGCGCCAGTGCGCTGATTACTACCATCATCGTAGGGTTAGCCGCTACTACGGAAGGATCCACGGTCGTTCCCACAATGCCATCGACAGCGGCCTGGCCACCAGCAGCGTAGAGCTGTTCGATGGTAGCGGTTCCCTGCGGATAGAGGACAGGAAGCGTAGCCCAGGAGAACCACTGCTGGCCGTTCTTGAACGTTTCCTGGAAGAGCGGGAACACCTGTGCGAACATGCACCAGATAGCCAGCGTGTTGGCACGGTTCTGAATCCAGCCGCCACGGTTCCACAAGAGCGCTGCGATGGTCGGAGCGAGCAGCAACGCGACACCGCAGTACCAGGAGTGCGTAGGCAGGCAGTTGTACGTGTAGGCAAAATTCCAGATGTCGTAGATCACGATGTAGACCCACGTCATGTCAGGCCAGAGCATATCCTGTTTATTCTTGGAGGAATAGATACTCCACCAAGCCGTCATACAGAAAATGTTCAAGATACCGGCAACGCCGTTGAACACGTTGTGCCAGCCGCCGTACTGCCAGACGCCTTCGGATGTGAGCCACCACTTGTTCCAGCCCATAGCCGCACTTTCGAAGTCGGAAGCGCAAGCAATCAAAATGTTGATAGCCACAATGATAAACGGGAAAGGCTTGAACCAGTGTTTAGCGCCGATACCCCATTTGTACTTGATCATCATGAAGCCGATACACCCGGCCGTGGCGGCATAAAGCTTGGCATAATGGAACCAACCCTGCATATAGACGTGGGTTTGGTTTTCGAGCGCCCACTGTGCACCGTTGCGGACACCGATGGCGATAGCCAGGAAATAGGCAGTCAGGGCAACGGGAATGACGAAGAACATGATCGCGCCACCCGCCTTGGTACGGCGTGCGAACTCATTCAGGAGAATAAGTCCCAGCAGAACGACCAGGAGCATCCCCCACTGTGAGAGGGCGTGCTCACCGTAAACTTGGAAAAACATAGTGTAGGATTTTAGGTTAAATACATATTAGCGTGCTTCCAGGGCCATTTTGCGCCGACGCTCCTTCACGACAGCCCAGACCGCCCAAATGGCCGTCAGAACTACCGACATGGGAACGCCCACCGTCAGGAGTTCACGCAGGCTGAACGTGAAAAGTTCGCCGTGGATCGCATGGTCGACCAGGAGCACCACAGCACCGCCCCAGAGCATTTTCTCAAGGGTCGGCAGATGGCGCATCAACGGACGGGCCTCAGGATCCTGGATATTCTTTTCATTGTGCTTGCGGACAACACTGGTAATTGCCGCTTGTGTCAGAGGAACTAAAAAACAAGACATCGTGTTATGTTCTAATTAGGTACTTCAATTTCTTTTATCTCGACTTCGTTGCCACGGAGCAGCCAAGTTTCGGTGCTGCCGCAATGCGGACACGTCTTTCCGTACTGCACCGTGCCGTACTCCCGGCCACAGCCGTCACAGTGGGTTACAGCAGGAATCGTATTGATTTTCAACTCACAGCCCTTCAGGAGCTCCTCCTTGTCGGCCGCCCATCGCCAGCAGTCCGTGAGGTACGCCGGAACGATGGTCGACACCTCGCCGATATCCATCACCACACCGGAGACGTGCTCCACGTGGTTGGCGGCGGCGGCTTCCTTGACGTCGCGGATTATGTAAAATACGATTCCCAGTTCGTGCATAAGGCGATATCCCCGGCTGATTCACCGGGGATTGATTATTTCTTCTTGAACAGAATCTTTCCGGTACGTTTGAGCATGTACGGGAGAATCGCACTGAACTTATCTTCCGAAGGGATGACGTGGCTCGCCTCGGGGTGTTCGCGATGCAAGTGAATTGCGTCGAAACCACACTTCGTAGTGCAGATGCCGCAGCCGATGCAGCGGTTCTCGTCCACCACCGATGCGCCGCAGCTCAAGCAACGGGCCGTTTCCTTGCGCACCTGCTCTTCCGTCAGAGTCATGTGGTATTCACGGAATGGTTCCTTGCCTTCCGCCACGCCTTCCACCTGGCGAGAACCGTTGTCGTAGGATTCCACCAAAATGTCGCCCTTGTCCAGTTCGATGAAATCACGCCGGTTGCGGCCGATCGTCATGTGGCCGTGCTGGACATAGCGGTGCAGGCTTTCAGCGGCTTCCTTTCCGGCCGCAATCGCGTCGATGGCGAACTTCGGACCAGTAAAGCAGTCACCGCCCACGAAAATGTCCGGCTCCGCCGTCTGGTAGGTCAACTTGTCGGCTACCGGATAAACACCGCGGAAGAACTCCACTTTCGTATCCTTGAGCAGATCCTTGAGGATCACGGTCTGGCCGATAGCGAAAATAACCATGTCTGCGTCGATCGTAATCAGCTCTTTCTCATCATATTTCGGTGCAAATTTATGGTCAGCGTCAAAGACCGACGTGCATTTCTTGAATACAATGCCGGACACCTTGTCCGTTCCGAGAACCTCTTTGGGCCCCCAGCCCGGATTGATGACCACACCGTCTTCGCGGGCCTCGCGGCGCTCTTCCAGAGAAGCAGGCATGATGTCTTCGGTCTCGAGCGAGAGCATCGTCACGGATGCCGCACCGCTGCGTTTTGCGACGCGCGCGGCGTCGATGGCCACATTGCCACCACCCACAACCACGACATTTCCTTTCACCTTGACCTTGCCGCAGTTGGCATCGTGCAGGAACTCTATGGCTGTCGTAGTGCCGGAAAGCGTCTCGCCAGCGATGCCGGGCAGGCGGCCTCCCTGGCAACCGATAGCCAGGTAAAAGCCCTTGTAACCTTCCTTTCGGAGACTGTCGATGGTCACGTCCTTCCCCACCTCGATGCCGGTCCGGATCTCGACCCCGATTTCGCGCATGATGTCGATCTCGGCGGCAATCACGTCCTTTTCCAGTTTATAGGAAGGGATGCCGTAGCGCAGCATACCGCCCGGTTCTTCGTTCTTCTCAAAGACCGTGGGCTTGTAACCCATCGTCGCCAGATAATACGCGCAGCTCAAGCCGGCGGGGCCGCCGCCGATAATGGCGATCTTCTCCTCCCAGCGTTCCTGGACGTTGGAGCAGATGTTCACTTCCGGAATGAAGCGGGTTTCGGCCTTCAGGTCCTGTTCCGCAATGAATTTCTTCACCGCGTCAATGGCCACGGCCTGGTCGATCGTGCCGCGCGTGCAGGCATCCTCGCAGCGGCGGTTGCAGATGCGTCCGCAGACTGCCGGGAACGGATTCTCGCGTTTGATGAGCTCCAGCGCCTCGGTATATTTTCCTTCCGCCGCCTTCTTCAGGTAACCCTGCACAGCGATGTGCGCCGGGCAGGCTGTCTTGCACGGCGACGTACCGGTGGGATAACAGTTGATGCGGTTACGGTCGCGGTAATCCTCGTTCCACTTGTGCGGGCCCCACTTCGTTGCGTCGGGCAGTTCCTGCTTGGGATAGGTCTGCTCACCGTGCTTCGTGCAGAGTTTTTGGCCCAGTTTCACCGCACCGGCCGGGCAGTATTCCACGCAGCGGCCGCACGCCACACAATTCTTCGGGTCCACGCGCGCGACGTAGGCACTGCGAGAAAGATTCGGTGTATTGAAGAGCTGCGACGTACGCAGCGCGTTGCAGATCTTGACGTTGCAGTTGCAAATGGCGAAGATCTTGCCTTCACCGTCAATGTTCGTCACCTGGTGCACGAATCCATGGTCTTCCGCCTTGCGAAGGATAGCCATCGCTTCGTCATAGGTAATATAGTGACCGCGGCCCGTTTCGGCGCAATAGTCGGCCATGTCGCCCACGCCGATGCACCAGTCGC
>Ga0310696_10010650_pt1 | contig 10546 bp, 7 predicted proteins | sample AusTroGonzalo_MG_4_FD_203885 | JGI IMG/M metagenome (GOLD analysis project Ga0310696, IMG submission 203885) | Bovine rumen microbial communities from tropical cattle in Woodstock, Queensland, Australia - Gonzalo_02 (v2) (version 2) | ecosystem: Host-associated > Mammals > Digestive system >... | reverse complement strand
AACTATGTGAAAAACTTCCAAAAACAGTTTAATGAACACAAAAAGAACATAGAAGATTATAAGACGGAAATACAGCAAGAGACAAAGCAACAGTATAACAGATATATAATTGGTTTTGTTATCGAAGATGCAAGTCCTTTTGGAAGTGTATATTTAAACAATTATAACCCCGAGACAATAGATTTACTTTATACAAAAGAGTTTTTAGATCTTTTTGAAAAAACATTACAACTTGATTTTGTCGTGTTCGCATTAACGGGGAGAAACGGTTATAACAAGTTGTCGTTTATATCTCATAACTCGATAAATTCACATAGAGAGCAGCAGATTGAAGTTGCGCCAATAGACACGTTCCTTTTTTGCAATAGCATTTGCGCAAGCACAATTATAAAATCAACAAGCACAAGGAAATAAATAAGTCAAATTTTACCTGCTTTTCAGTCAATATTTTTACCCACTTTTCAGTCAGCAAAAAAATCCCTTTAAGGGGTTTCCGCTTTTTCTCCACCCGCCTTGGACAAGCCCGCAAGTCGGGCGGAGGCCCGATATTTTTCCTCTTTTCCTATGATTTCCATTTGATAAGACAAACTCTCTAATTATATATAATAACGAACCTGGAAGGTTCGGAGTTTCACGCGCTGTGTATAATAAGCGAGGGGAAAAGGACAAGAAATCGTATAAGAAAACATATAAGAAAACATATAAGAAATCGTATAAGAGTTGACGCGGGCGGCGATGAGAAGGAAAGAACGATTATAAAAGAGAAATAAAAAAGCGCCACCATAAGGTGACACTTTCAAGTTTCTGTTATTCTCCGCTCTTTCCGTAGTTGGAGAGGACACGGGCGGAGGGGTCGTTGACGTTGCAGCCCTCCCAGGATTTGTTCGGCATCCAGAAGTCTTTGACCATTGGGGCGTTGCCGGGGTAGTATTTTTCAAAGAGTTCGCGGTAGAGGAGGGACTCTTTGGTAAAGGGCGTGGCGAAGTCGTAACGGAGACGTTTTTCTTCGAACTCGTCGTCGGCGTAGTATTTTTCCGCATAGTCTTTGATGTCGTTGACCAGGGAGTGCCCGACGGCGTCGGAAAAGGCGGCTTTTTCGCGGTAGAGGATGTCGTGGGGGAGATAATCTCCCTCGAAGGCGTGCCGCAGAAGGTATTTGCCCTTGTTGTAGACGTTCATCTTTTTGGCGGGGTCGATCGCCATGACGTATTTGACGAAGTCGAGGTCGCCGAAGGGCACGCGGGCTTCCATAGAGTTGACGGAGATGCACCGATCGGCGCGCAGGACGTCGTACATATAGAGTTCTTTTATCCGTTTGACGGCCTCTTTTTGGAACTCTTCGGCGCTGGGAGCGAAGTCGGTGTATTTGTAGCCGAACAATTCGTCGCTGATCTCTCCTGTTAAGAGGACGCGGACGTCAGTGTGCTCGTGGATGTACTTGCAGACGAGGTACATCCCCACGCTGGCGCGAATGGTCGTTATGTCGTAGGTCGCAAGGAGTTTTACCACGTCTTCCAGCGCGGCGAGGACGTCTTCGGTCGTGATGATGACCTCGGTGTGGTCGGACCCGATGTAGTCGGCGACTTCTTTGGCGTATTTTAAGTCGATGGCGTCGGTCTTCATGCCGATGGCGTAGGTCCTGATCTTGTGGGGGAGGAGTTTTGCCGAGACGGCGCAAACGAGCGAACTGTCCAGCCCGCCGGAGAGGAGGAACCCGACCGGAGCGTCGGCGTCCAGTCTCTTTTCGATGCCTTTTATCAACTTCTCTTTGATGTTTTTACAGACGGTCTCGACGTCGTCTTTTACGACATCCTTCACCTCGGTGACGTCGCGGTAGCAGACGAATTTTTCTCCGTCGTAATAGTGTCCGGGCGGGAAGGGGAAGATCTCTTTGCAGATGCCGGTGAGGTTCTTCGGTTCGCTGGCGAAGATGATGCCGCTATCCGTGTAGCCGAAAAAGAGGGGGCGGATCCCGATGGGGTCGCGGGCGGCGAGGAATTTGCCCTTTTTGCCGTCGTACAGGATCAGGGCGTATTCGGCGTCGAGCATATCGAACATTTCCACCCCGTGCTTTTCGTACAAGGGGAGCAAAATTTCGCAGTCACTGTCGCTCTCGAACGCGTACCCCTCTTTTATCAACTCCTCTTTCAACGCGCGGAAACCGTAGATTTCGCCGTTGCAGACGACGTAGTTGTCGCCGAGTTTAAACGGCTGCATTCCTTCTTCGTGCAAGCCCATGATGGCGAGCCGATGGAAGGCGAGCACGCCGCGTCCGACGTCGATGACGCGCGACATATCAGGTCCCCGGGACACCGTCTGACCGAAACTCTTTAAAAACTTTTCCGAAGGGACTGCGTACCCTTCCATACCCATGATGCTACACATAAAAATAATATCCTTTTTCTTTGAGATATTTCGACTGCGCTTCGCTCCGCTCAATATGACGGACTATTCGTCATGCTGAGCGAAGTCGAAGCATCTCGTTTACTCTACGTCTTGCAAGGCGTCGTACCCTTCTTCGCCGGTCCTTACTTTCACGACGTTCTCGACGTCGTAGACGAAGATCTTGCCGTCGCCGATGTGTCCGGTGTAGAGGACCTTCTTGGCGGTCTCGATGACCTCGCGCACGGGGACCTTGCTGACCACGATGTCGACCTGGATTTTCGGGAGCAACGTCGGCTCGACCTGAACGCCACGATAGTACTCGGGTTTGCCCTTTTGGGCTCCGCAACCCATCACGTGGGATACCGTCATACCGGTTATTCCGATTTCCATCATCGCGTTCTTAAGGGCTTCGAGCATACGCTCTTTGCAGACGATCTCGACTTTGGTGAACTTGTCTTTGCCGGTCTTTACGGGCTTTTCTTCGAAGACGGGTTCGCGTTTGACCTCGACCGCTTCGGCGACCGGAACGTCGCCGGTCACGGCGATCACGCCCGAGTAGTCCACGTGTTCGACGGCGGGCACAAAGTCGCCGTAGGCGCTGGGCAGACCGTGCTCGGTCAGGTCCAGACCTTTCAGTTCTTCTTCGGCGGTCACGCGGAGCCCGATCGTCTTTTTGATGACGAAGAAGACGATAAACATAGTCGCGCCCGTCCAGGCGAGGATGGCGAGGATACCGGCGACCTGGATCCCGAAGACCCTCATCCCTTCGGCAAAACTCGTTCCGTGAACGAGGGCGTAGATGGGTCCGTCGATCCCGAGGGACGAGGTACTCGTGGCAAACAGCCCTGCCGCCAACGTCCCGAAGATACCGTTGCACATATGGACGGCGACGGCGCCGACCGGATCGTCGATGTGGAGTTTGACGTCGATAAAGACGACGGCGAACACGACCAGGAGTCCGGAGATGATACCGATGATTAAGGATCCGATCATATCCACGGCGTGGCAGCCGGCGGTGATGGCGACCAGTCCCGCCAAAGACGCGTTCAGGCACATGGAGACGTCGGGTTTTTTGTTCTTGATCCAAGTGTAGATCATACAGGTGACCGTCGCCGCCGCCGGAGCGATGGTGGTGGTCAAGAAGATCTGCGCGAGTTGGGTCCCGTCGGTCGCCGCCGCGCCGTTAAATCCGTACCACCCGAACCAAAGGATGAACACGCCCAAAGCGCCGATGGTGATGGCGTGTCCGGGAAAAGCGTTGACTTTGGTCACCTTGCCTTTTTCGTCGCGGACGTATTTTCCGAGGCGGGGACCGACCATGATCGCTCCGATCAGGGCGGTAATGCCGCCGACCGAGTGGATCGCCGCGCTCCCGGCAAAGTCGATAAAGCCGATCTGCGCCAGCCAGCCGCCACCCCATACCCAGTGCGCTTCGATCGGGTAGACGACCAAACTGATCATAAACGAATAGATGCAGTAGGACAAAAACTTCGTCCGTTCCGCCATGGCGCCGGAGACGATGGTCGCCGCCGTCGCGCAGAAGACGAGGTTGAAGACGAACCCCGACCAGTCGTAGTGGGTAAAGTCCGACCAGATCCCCGCGGTGGGCAACCCGACGAATCCGGACAGAGCGTCCTCTCCGAGCATCAGCCCCGCGCCCAAAAGGATAAAGGCGACGGTGCCGATACAGAAGTCCATCAAGTTCTTCATGATGATGTTGCCGGCGTTTTTGGCGCGGGTAAAGCCCGTCTCCACCATCGCGAACCCCGCCTGCATAAAGAAGACGAGCGCGGCGCCGATCAAAAACCATATTCCGAAGACGCTATCGCCTACGGTCTCTTCTATAAAACCAACAACGTCAGGTGACATAATAACTACTCCTCATTATCTTTTGTTTTTACTCCGGTTGAGAGATACCCGCTCTATACCGAGAACAAGAGTTCTCCGTAAGAGGGCATCGGCCAATACTCTTTGCCGACGACCGTCTCCATCGCGTCGACGTATCCGCGCATCTTGTCCATCGAGGGCAGGATCTCGTCTTTGCAGGCAAACGATAGATCGTGATAGCCCATTGTGGCGATCCCGACGAGGCGTTTTTTCAGTTTTTGCGTCTCTTCGTAGAGTTTGGCGCTCTGCTCGGAGAGGAATTTGACGGTCGTCTTTTCGTACGAGCAATCGACGTCGGCGATCAACTGTTTTTTCGTCAGGGCGGTGGCGGACAGGTCTTTCGCGTACGCGGTGACCGCGGGCAGGATGTCTTTTTCCACCATGTCGACAGCCGTGCGCGCCTCGATCAGCACCGACTTGCAGTAGTTTTCCAGAGCGATCTCGTACCGCGCGTAGGCTTCCTCTTTGGTAAAGACCCCGTGAGAGGTAAACAGTTTTACGTTTTTGTCGGAAACGTAGTGGGGCAGGGCGTCCGGCGTGGTCTTTAAGTTGTACAATCCGCGCTTTTCCGCCTCTTTGATCCACTCGTCGTCGTAGCCGTTGCCGTTAAAGATGATCCGACGATGATCTTTGATGACCTTCTTGATGAGGGCGTCGAGATCTTTGTGAAAGTCTTTGCTGCCCTCCAACGCGTCGGCAAACTGTTTCAGTTCTTCGGCGACGGCGGTGTTCAAGATGATGTTCGCGCACGAGATGGACGCGTGCGACCCCAGCATACGGAACTCGAACTTGTTGCCCGTGAAGGCGAAAGGAGAGGTCCTGTTCCGATCGGTGGTGTCTTTCGGGAATTTCGGCAGGACGTCCACGCCGATCTTCATCTGCACCGCGTCTTTCGACTTGTACGCCGTGCCCTTTTCGATGGCGGTCAGGATGGCGTCCAACTCCTCGCCGAGGAACATGGATACGACGGCGGGAGGCGCCTCGTTGGCGCCCAGACGGTGATCGTTGCCGGCGCTGGCGACGGATACGCGCAGAAGATCCTGATACTCGTCCACCGCTTTGATGACCGCGGTCAAAAACAGCAAGAACTGCGCGTTGGTCGACGGGGTGTCGCCCGGCTCCAAAAGGTTCTGTCCGTCGTCGGTGGACAGCGACCAGTTGTTGTGTTTGCCGCTGCCGTTGACGCCGTCGAAGGGTTTTTCGTGGAGCAGACACACGAGGTCGTGTTTTTTGGCGATCTTCTGCATCAGTTCCATCGTCAACTGGTTGTGATCGGTCGCGATGTTGGTGGTCGCGAAGATGGGCGCCAGTTCGTGCTGGGCGGGAGCGACCTCGTTGTGCTCGGTCTTCGCCAATATTCCCAACTTCCAGAGTTCTTCGTTCAGTTCGTTCATAAACGCCTGCACCCGGGGTTTGATGGCGCCGAAATAGTGGTCCTCCATCTCCTGTCCCTTGGGGGGCATGGCGCCGAACAACGTCCTGCCGGTAAAGACGAGATCTTTTCGTTTGTCGTACAGTTTTTTGTCGACGAGGAAATACTCCTGCTCCGGTCCGACCGTCGTCTTAACGCTCGTCGCGGTAACGTTTCCGAAGAGTTTGAGAACCCGAAGCGCCTGTTTGTTGATCGCTTCCATGCTGCGCAAAAGCGGAGTCTTTTTGTCGAGAGCCTGCCCGCCGTAGGCGCAGAACGCCGTCGGGATGCAGAGGCATTTGTCCTTGATGAAGGCGTAACTCGTCGGGTCCCAGGCGGTATAGCCGCGCGCCTCGAAGGTGGCGCGCAACCCGCCGGAGGGGAAACTCGACGCGTCCGGTTCGCCCCGGACCAACTCTTTGCCGGAGAACTCCATAATGACGCTGCCGTCGGCGATCGGGGAGATAAAACTGTCGTGTTTTTCGGCGGTGATCCCGGTCATCGGTTGGAACCAGTGCGTGAAATGGGTCGCGCCCTTTTCGGTCGCCCAGTCCTTCATGGCGTTCGCCACCACGTTGGCGACGGACAGATCGAGGGGTTTGCCCTCTTTGATAGTCTTCATCATCGCCTTGTAGGTGTCCTTGGGCAGTCTTTCTTTCATGACGGTTTCGTTGAATACGAGGGAACCGAACAATTCGGGAACTTGTGTCATTTTTCTTTCTCCTTTTCGATGTAATAAAAAAGACGCCGCGGCTAAATAGCCACAGCGCCTTTGCTGTTCGTTTGATTGCAGTATAGCACCGTCAAAAGTACTTGTCAAACGTTTTTTGAAAATTTTTTTCGCCGATCTTTATCCCTTTTTTTGCGCGTATATATTGTCGTGCGCGAGGGCGAAGAAAAAAATTTTTTCAACAAGAAAGCGGTTGTCGTCGAGGGTCAGGAGGCGGTTCGTCCGACGACGAAGTCCACCGTGCAGTCGAAGAGATCGGCGAGACGAAGGATGTTGTCGATCGTGGGATACCGAGGATTGTGCTCCCAGGTATAAACGCTCGCCATAGAGATGGAAGTTTTATTCTGAATTTCGTAGCGGGTCACGTGGAATATTTCGCACAGATCGAGGAACCGCCGGGAAAAAGGCGGCGGCGTCAGGAACGTCGTCGCATAATTGACCTCTTCTTTGCCGATCAGATAGTCGAGCGTACAATGAAAATAGTCGGCGAGGCGAACGAGGAACTCCACCGACGGCGTACGGCGCCCTTTTAAAAATCGATTGAGCGTGCTGCGGCTGGTACCGAGGCGCTGCGCCAGCGCCGGTACGCTCAGATCCGACTCCATCATCAGGTCGGATAGTCTCTCTTGAAAAAGCGGCAAAGTCATTCGAAATATGCTCCGTTTTTATCGTTTTCTACCATTATTATCTATATAGTTGGTTACAAATACTTGCTTGTTGCCAACTATGAGAGTTATACTGACGATATATTGCGAAAAAAGGGGGAAGAAACGAAATGGGGCGGAAGCCGAAATACGAAACGATCGACGACGTCGATTTCGTGGTGGAAGAACGGGACGTTTTGGCGGAGATCAAGCGCGTTTTCTCGGAATGCAACAGGGTGACCTATATGCCGGACAAGAGGGCTTTGCGGATCCTGTTTCCCAACGGACAAACGTTCCGCGTCGACGTGACGGAAACGAAGAAGAGAGAATAAGTCGCGTATGCGCAAATAGGGAAAAGAGCCGACGTTTGTATAAAGTCGGCTCTTTGCGGTCTTGTTTTGCGACGCTTTTATGAACTTTTTCGATAAATTCCCTTGACAACCGTTGTTTGCGGTGGTATAGTGAAAAACGAACAAAGGCGTTCACCCGTAGGGGGCATCCCCCTCGTGAGGTGGACGCCTTTTTTTATTGCTTTGGAGAATGGAAATGAAAGAAGGTCAATTCAGAAATCCGTCCGGTTGCGCCATAAGCGCGATCTTCGACAAGTCGGGCAACCGTTTTTCGGGAGAGGACATCGTCAAGTCCATCGCCGTCATGCACGACCGCAGCAACGGGTTGGGCGGCGGCTTCGCCGGATACGGGATCTACCCGGAGTACAAGGATTATTTCGCCTTTCACGTCTTTTACGACAGTCTCGCGGCAAAAAGGACCTGCGAGGAGTATCTGGAGACGTACTACGACATCGTCAACTTGAGCAAGATCCCCACGGCGAAGATCAAAGAAATAACCGACGAGCCGCTCATTTGGCGCTATTTCGTCGCCCCGCTGAAAAACAACCTGTCCGCGATGCAACTAACCGAGGACGAGTACGTCGCCCGGAGCGTATTTCACATCAACACCGGCATAAAAGGCGCGTATATCTTCTCGTCGGGCAAGAATATGGGCATCTTTAAAGCGGTCGGATTTCCCGAAGACGTCGGCAGATTTTATATGCTGGACAGTTACGAGGGGTACTGCTTTACCGCCCACGGGCGGTATCCGACCAACACCCCCGGCTGGTGGGGCGGCGCGCACCCGTTCGGGCTGCTCGATCTGTCCGTCGTCCACAACGGAGAAATATCCTCCTACGACGCCAACCGCCGCGCCATGGAGACCTACGGGTACAAGTGCACGCTGCTTACCGATACCGAGGTCATCACCTACATCATCGACTATTTAACGAGGATTAAAGGCTTGACCTACGAGGAGTCGGCGCAGGTCATGGCGGCGCCCTTTTGGCAGACGATCGAGAGAAAGAGCGACGAGGAAAAGGAAAAATTGACCTATTTAAGACACATTTTTTCCTCCGAACTGGTCACCGGACCCTTTTCCGTCATCGTCGGCTTTACCGGCGGCGTGATGGCGTTAAACGACCGGTTAAAACTCCGCTCGTTGGTCGTCGGAGAGAAGGGGGACAAGGTGTATATGGCGAGCGAGGAGAGCGCGATAAGGCGGGTCCAGCCCGATTTGGAAAAACTCTTCTATCTAAAGGGCGGAGAGCCCGTCATCTACCGCACGGAGGTGGAAAAATGATCGACTACAACGTGCCTTTATTCGAGGTCGTCCGAAATTACGACAAATGTATATCCTGCCGCGTGTGCGAACGGCAATGCGCCAATCTGGTGCATCGGTACAGCGAAGAGGCAGGCAAAATGCTGTCCGACGAGACCAAGTGCGTGGACTGCCAACGGTGCGTCTGCCTCTGCCCGACCAAGGCTTTGAAAATCGTGCCCAACGAAAACAAGTTCCGCGAAAACGCCAACTGGCAACAGCGGTATCTGACCGAGATCTACAAACAGGCGGAGACCGGCGGCGTGCTCCTCTCGTCTATGGGCAACCCCGAGCCTTTGCCGGTGTATTTCGACAAGATCGTACTAAACGCCTCGCAGGTAACCAACCCGTCCATCGACCCCTTGCGCGAGCCGATGGAGACCAAAGTTTTTTTGGGGAGCAAACCGCAGACCGTCGTCCGCGACGAAAACGGCAAGATCGTGCCGAAAACGCCGGTGCATCTGGAACTCAATCTCCCCGTCATGTTTTCGGCGATGAGTTACGGCTCCATCAGTTACAACGCCCACGCGTCTTTGGCTCGCGCGGCGGAAAAACTGGGGATCTATTACAACACCGGCGAGGGCGGTCTGCACGAGGACTTCTATCAATACGGCAAAAATACCATCGTTCAGGTCGCCTCGGGGCGGTTCGGCGTCCACAAGGACTACTTAAACTCCGGCGCGGCGATCGAGATCAAGATGGGACAGGGGGCAAAACCCGGCATCGGCGGGCATCTGCCCGGCGCCAAAATTATCGGCGACGTGTCGAAAACGCGTATGATCCCCGAGGGGACCGACGCCGTCTCTCCGGCGCCCCATCACGACATCTATTCCATCGAGGATCTCCGTCAACTGGTCTACTCGATCAAAGAGGCGACCGACTACAAAAAACCGGTCATCGTCAAGATAGCCGCCGTTCACAACATTGCGGCGATCGCCAGCGGCATCGCCCGTAGCGGCGCCGACATCATCGCGATAGACGGGTTCCGCGGGGGGACCGGCGCGGCGCCGACCAGGATCCGCGACAACGTGGGTATCCCCATCGAAATGGCGCTCGCCGCCGTCGACAGCCGTCTCCGCGAGGAGAAAATACGGGACAACGTGTCCCTGGTCTGCGCCGGGAGCATTCGGTGCAGTTCGGACGTCGTAAAAGCCATCGCTTTGGGCGCCGACGCCGTCTATATCGGTTCGGCTGCGCTGATCGCTATGGGTTGTCATCTCTGCCGGACCTGCAACTCGGGCAACTGCAACTGGGGCATCGCCACGCAAAAACCCGAACTCGTCAAGAGGCTGAACCCCGATATCGCGTCGGAAAGATTGGTCAATCTCCTTACCGGCTGGAACCACGAGATCCAGGAGATGATGGGCGGCATGGGGATCAACTCCATCGAGGCTTTGCGCGGCAATCGGTTAATGCTCCGGGGAGTCGGACTCAACGAAAAAGAACTGTCCATTTTGGGCATTAAGCACGCGGGAGAGTAAAAAATGAAAAGAGTTTACGTCAACGAAGAGTGGTGCCTCGGGTGCCATCTGTGCGAATACGTCTGCACCTACGCCAACAGCGGGATCAAGGACATGGTCTACGCCCTAAAGGACAAGCCGCTCCGGTCTCGCGTCACGGTGGAGGGGACGGACAAAGTGACTTTTGCCGTGTCCTGTCGGCACTGTGAAAATCCGCTCTGCATTTCCGCCTGCATTTCGGGGGCGCTGTCCAAAGGTCCCGACGGCGTCGTGACCGTCGACAAAGAAAAATGCGTCGGATGCGGCAGTTGCGTGATGATGTGCCCCTACGGCGCCATCGAAGTGAGCGGCGACCACGTCGCGACCAAGTGCGAACTGT